>JAABUK010000281.1_pt1 | contig 115482 bp, 112 predicted proteins | sample 5559141 | NCBI WGS metagenome assembly JAABUK01 (sample SAMN10711869, study PRJNA513367) | rock metagenome | isolation source: Antarctica rocks | place: Antarctica: Victoria Land, Pudding Butte nord | collected 2016-01-03 | reverse complement strand
AAGACGGCTACGAACCCGCCGTCTTACCCACCGGCGTCCTCGCCGGCGCACCCGAAGACGCCTTCGATACCGCCTGCGGCCTCTACCTCGACAACCCCTGACGAACTATCGAGCGAGACCACTAAGGCTCGGGAGAACCTCCAGGACTCCTCCGACCGCTCCCGGCAGGCGTCCCTGCACGATGCGTTGACCGGGCTCCCCAACCGGGTTCTGCTGCTGGAGCGGATGGAACACGCCTTTCTGCGCAACCGCCGGACGAACAGGGCCGCCGCGGTGTTCTTCATCGATCTCGACATGTTCAAGGCGGTCAACGACACCCACGGCCACGGAATCGGAGACGAACTGCTGATCGCCGTGGCCAGTCGTCTGGCCGGACTGCTGCGGCCCGCAGACACCCTGGCCCGCCTTGCCGGCGACGAGTACGTTGCGGTCTGCGAAGACCTCGACTCCGCAAGCCAGGCGGCGGCCATCGGCGACCGGATGACCGCGGCATTGGAGCAGCCCTTCACCCTGTCCGAGGTGGAGGTCACCATCAGTGCGAGCATCGGGATCGCCTATTCCGACCGCGGCGACCAGAACGCCGAGGTGCTCCTGCACGACGCGGACATGGCCATGTACCAGGCGAAGCACAAAGGCGGTGCCCGCCAACAACTGTTCGACCATCGTGAACAAGGCGTCGCCGACCGGCAGGCCAGTCTGGAACGTGACCTGCACCAGGCGCGCAAGCGTGGCGAATTACATCTGGAGTACCAACCGATCGTGACCGCCGACAATGGTCAGGTCACCGGATTCGAGGCCCTACTGCGCTGGAAACATCCGACCCGAGGCATGATTCCGCCGACCACCCTGATCCCCCTGGCCGAGCAGTCCTCCCTGATCACCGAAATTGGGCAATGGGTGCTCGATCAGGCCTGGACCGACAGAAAGGGATGGCAGCGTCAGCCTGGCACCGAGGACTTGGCCATGGCGGTCAACGTGTCAGCTCACCAGCTGATGTCACCGGGTTTCACCGCGGAGGTCGCCGCCATCCTGCGCGCTGTCGACATCAGACCCGAACTACTCACGCTGGAGATCACCGAGAGCGTCTTCGTTCAAGACAGCAAGCGGGCCCTGCTCGTCCTGAATGATCTCAAAGATCTGGGTGTGAGGCTCGCCCTCGACGACTTCGGGACCGGCTACTCCTCCTTGACGTACCTGCAACGGTTCCCGGTCGACATCATCAAAATCGACAGGGCCTTCGTCGCGGACCTGGAACACGACCACGCCAGCCACGCGATCGTCGAAGCGGTCGTCAGCCTGGCCCACAACCTTGGAATGACGGTGGTCGCAGAGGGAGTGGAAACGGCCGAACAACACCACGAAGTCAGAAGATTGGGCTGTGACTTTTGCCAGGGTTACTACTTCGCCAGGCCGCTGCCCGCCACCGGCATCCAAAATCTGCTGCAGCAGCGGAGCGGTTCCGTCAACCCGCACCTGCCCGCACCGATGACCAGCAGCAACGACCGGACTTCCGTCACAACGAGCTGACGCTCGGTCGACCGGTTCGGGCGGCCCGCAGGAAACGATGCGCGCCGGCGGTGGAATCGGCGGTCGTACCGTTGCCGGGGGCAGCCGGCAATACCTGTACCATCGAGATACGACTGATGACAGATGCCGGGGCCGCCGAGGGGCCGCCCCGCTTTAACGTGCAAGGGGGTCCGCTCATGGGGCGAGGCCGTCAGAAGGCAAAGCAAACCAAGGTCGCTCGGGATCTGAAGTACCACAATTCCGGGTTCGATCCGAATGCTTTGACTGCGGAACTCAGCGGGCTGCCGGTGGTTCACCACCCGGCGCCGGTTGTCGAAGATGTGGACGAGGACGATGAGTATTCGGACATCTACTCGAAGTACATCGACGTGGGCGATGAAGACGACGAGGGACCGGCCGCCGCGTATGCCAATGGCACGTCGCACCGCTGACTGAACTCGGGACACTTGTACGGCGGTAGTGGTGGCAGCTCTGGCTCGCTCCCCTACCGCCGCGCCCTACGCAATTCTGAACGTGGTCGACATCGAGCCGGAGTAAGCCCGTGCAGGCTGCTGTCAACGCGGACCGCGGCCTTGGCCGCCGGACTGGCGTGAGGAGACCGCAGCGGCGGATTGCGGACAGCATTCTATGTCCAAACCGCAGGCAGCATCCAGGTCAGAACCGTGGATGGTCGCCACTCAATTCGGCCCTCGCCTGCTTGTGACCGGTACGCTCGACCGTGCCGAGCACGGCGGAGGGCACGTGCCGCGCGGTGAGGACCGCCAGTGCGCGATCGACGTCGTCGGGATTGACGACCGCCACCATGCCGATGCCCATGTTGAAGGCCTTCTCCATCTCCGCCCGCTGCACCCGGCCGTGCCCGGCGATGTAACCGAACACCGGCAGCGGTGTCCAGGCGCGGCGATCCATCCTGGCCGTCAGCCCGGACGGAATGATCCGGCCGACGTTACCTGCCAGCCCACCGCCGGTGATGTGGGCGTAGGCGTGTACGTCGGCCTCCCTGGCCAGCCGCAAGCAGTCCAACGCGTAGATGCGGGTCGGCTCCAGCAACTCCTGTCCAAGGGTGCGCCCGAATTCCTCGACGTGGCCCTCCAGCGACAACCGCGCGATGTCCAGCAGCACGTGGCGAACCATCGAGTAGCCGTTCGAGTGCACCCCCGACGACTCCATCCCGATCAGCACGTCGCCCGGCCGCACTCGGTCCGGCCCGAGGATGTCGTCGGCTTCGACCACACCGACGGCGGTCGCGGCGAGGTCGTAGTCCTGCGGCGACATCAGGCCGGGATGCTCGGCGGTCTCGCCGCCGACCAGCGCGCAGCCGGCTTTGACACACCCGTCGGCGATTCCCGACACGATCGACGCTATGCGCTCAGGTTCCAGCTGCCCGCACGCGATGTAATCCTGCAGGAAGAGGGGTTCGGCGCCACAGGCGACCAGGTCGTCGACCACCATCGCAACCAGGTCGATACCGATGGTGTCGTGGATATCCAACGCCTGGGCGATCGCCGATTTGGTACCCACGCCGTCGGAAGAGGACGCCAGGACAGGATCACGGAACTTGTTGACGGGCAAGCGGAACAGCGACGCGAATCCACCGATACCACCCATCACTTCGGGCCGGTGCGTCTTCTGTGCATAGGGCTTCATCAGGTCGACGGCCTGTTCGCCGGCCGCGATGGAGACGCCGGATCCGGCATAGGTGGCGCCGGATCCGATTGGACGACGACGATGCCCGGGCGCGTCGGTATTCACAGTATTTCTTCTCCGTTCACTGGCCGAGTCGCAGAGTGCCGGCCCTGACCTCGAGTTCGCGGCAACGTGCGCCGCCCGAATGATCCCGCTCGATCAAGCGGGGAAAGAGGTCACGGCCGGCTGAGCGCGCCTTCCGGTCCGTACGCCGCGATCAGCGACTCGCCGGTGACCCCGCGCGCGATGCCTTCGAGCACGTGCTTGCCGACCTGATCGGGAATGGCGATCGGGTACTCACCGGTGAAACAGGCGGTACACAGGCGGTTCCGCGGCTGCTCCGAAGCTGCGATCAGCGATTCCAGCGAGATGTAGCCGAGGGTGTCTGCACCGATCGACCGACGGACGTCGTCGATGTCGCTGGAACTCGCGATCAGCTCGGCCCTGGTGCCGAAGTCCAACCCGTAGAAGCAGGGCCATCGCACCGGCGGTGATGCGATCCGGACGTGCACCTCGAGGGCGCCGGCCTCACGCAGCATCCGGACGAGGGCGCGTTGGGTGTTGCCGCGGACGATCGAGTCGTCCACCACCACCAGCCGTTTCCCGCGGATGACGTCTCGAAGCGGGTTGAGCTTGAGACGGATACCCAGCTGGCGGATGGTCTGCGACGGCTGGATGAAGGTGCGCCCGACGTAGGCGTTCTTCACCAGTCCCTGCCCGTAGGGCAGCCCGGACTCCTGCGCGTAGCCGATCGCCGCCGGAGTTCCGGATTCTGGCGTGGGAATCACCAGGTCGGCATCGACCGGCGATTCCTGGGCCAACCGACGACCGATGTCCACCCGGGTGGCGTGCACGCTGCGGCCCGAGATCGTGGTGTCGGGTCGAGCCAGATAGACGTACTCGAACACGCAGCCCTTGGGTTCTGCCGACGCGAATCGCTCACTGCGAATGCCGTCCTCGTCGATCGCCAGCAGCTCTCCCGGCTCCACCTCGCGAACGTAGGACGCGCCGACGATGTCCAGCGCGGCCGTTTCGGAGGCGACCACCCAGCCGCGGTCGAGCCGGCCGAGTACGAGCGGGTGGACGCCGTGCTGGTCGCGCGCCGCGTAGAGCGTGTGCTCGTCGCAGAAGACGAAGTTGAACGCACCGGACAGGGTCGGGAACAGCTTGAGCGCCGCCGCCTCGATGCCCACATCCGTGGCGGCTTCGGCAAGGAGCCGGGTGACGATGTCGGAGTCGGTGGTTGATTTCGATTTACCGGCGCGGCCACTCAGCTTGTTCGCCATCAGCGACAGTTCAGCCGTGTTGACCAGATTCCCGTTGTGCCCCAAGGCTAATCCGGACCCGACCGACGTGGTGGCGAAGGTCGGTTGGGCGTTCTCCCAGCTGCCGGAGCCGGTCGTGGAATACCGGCAGTGCCCGACCGCTATGTGGCCCTTCAGTGCGGAGAGCGTCTGCTCGTCGAAGACCTGCGACACCAGGCCGAGATCTTTGAAGACGACGATTTCACTGCCATCGGCGACCGCGATACCGGCCGCTTCCTGGCCCCGGTGCTGTAGGGCGTACAGACCGTAGTATGTGAGCTTCGCAACTTCCTCGCCGGGCGCCCAGACGCCGAAGACGCCGCACTCTTCCTTCGGACCCTGGTCGGTCGCCGCATCCAGCTCCGGATCCCGAACACTGCCGGCGGAGGTCATTGGGAGCTGACCGGTAGGTAGATGTTCGGCACCGCCGACAGCGTGCGCTGACGAAACGGATCGGGTCGGGAAGTGACCGGTACCCACGTAACCGTGCTCCTGTCCGAAGGTGCGTCATGAGGGAACAGCGGTACCCCATGTTACCCGATTTGCCCACCCCGCCGAGGACGACCGAACCCCGCCGGGCGGGGAACCGCAGAACCGATCCTGGTCGCAGGGTCATCCAGCCGATCCTGCTCGACGGTCATCCAAGCGTCATCGGGAGATGGGCGCCCAGGTCGGCGCGCGTTCCGCTGGCTCGGACCCGACCGGCCTCGACAGCGCCACCCCAGGTCAGGGTTCCGATCGCCAGCGCGATCCAGGTCGGTCCGTCCATCTCGATGACGTTGGGCGGCGTGCCGCGGGTGTGCCGGATCCCGGCAAACCCCTGGACGGCCGAATAGGGCGGCACCCGAATCTCGACGGATTTGCCCGGGTGCTGTTGCCCGAAGAACTGCAGGGTCGTGCGCACCAGATCCTTGATCAGCGCTCGGTCAACGCCCGGTTTTCCGTCCCGGTCGACGGGCAGCGCCTTCAGGGCAGCCAACGCCGACGCGGCTTCCGCCTCGGTTACCGCGCGCCTGGCCACGGAGGACCAGGATAGTCGTCGATACCCCTGGAGGTCGTACCGGCCGGCAGCGGCGCCTGGACGGTGCTTGCCGTCGTTCTCAGGTCCGAATCCACGAGTCCGGTTGGTCGAGACCACCGTAGAAGTCGGGACGTCGATCGTCGAACACGTGGGCTCGTTCGGTGAGCACCTTGTTCCGGGCCAGCGACAGATCGAGGTCGGCGGTGGCAGCATCGCCGTTTCCTGCGGTCGACACCACCCAACCGCTCTCGTTGATGATGGTTGTGCCACCCGTCCAGTGCTGGCCTCGCTCGATGCCGGTACGGTCGCAGCAGGCGACGGCCATCCGGTTGACTCTGGCTGTGGCGATGGCGATCTGGACTTCGGGTGGCCGCTCCCCCTCTGGTCGATAGACCAGCGGCCAGTTGGTCGGTACCGCGAGCAGGTCGGCGCCGCGCAGGGCGACTGAGCGCGTCAGCTCGGGAAACTCCAGGTCGTAGCAGATGATCACCGCGATCCTGCCGAACTGCGTATCGAGGATCGGCGGTGCCTGTGCACCCGGGGTGAAGAAGTTCTTCTCGCTGTCCCAGAGGTGGAGTTTGCGGTAGACGGCCACGACCCCGGTCCCGTCGACGAGGGCGGCACTGTTGAAGACTCCACCGTCGGGGGCCGGTTCGCAGAAGCCGCCGATCACCACCGCGGAACCCTTGGCCGCCAGCGCCGACCATGCTGCGAACAGACCGTCCTGCGGCGTGATGGCCACCGAACGCGCTTCGGCCGGCGATTCGAACACGTACCCGGAGGTGGCCAGCTCCGGCAGTACCACCACCTGCGCTCCGGCGTCGATCGACTCTTCGATCGCCGCGCACGTCAGTTCTCGATTGGCGGGCAGGTCGGCGATCACCGGTGCCAGTTGCCGGCACACGATCACGGTCACGGGATGAATACGTCGTCGGAGTTGTCGCCGGCGGCCAGCCGGCTGCGGACCCGGCCGGCCAGACCGGGGACGGCCACCACGATGAGCAGACCGATCAGCAGCCAGGTGATCACGAAATACGGGAAGTAACTGTAGGGCGCTTCGGTGCCGTACCAGTTCTTGTAGATGGTGTAGCCCAACGTGATGATGGCCAGGATCGGGATCACGACTTGCCAGGCCGGGGCGCGTTTGTCGCGTTCGAAGAACAGGAACTTCGCGGCCCCCACGGTGGCCAGGATGTAGGCGACCAGCAGCGCGATGGTGCCGACGGTCAGTGAGTAGAACGTGGCATCCAAGACGCTGTTGCCCTTGATCTGCTGGTAGAGCACGATGACCAGGACGACGATCACCACCGCGAACAACGAGTTGAGCGGTGCGCCCTTTCTGGAGACCTTGCCGATGCCGCGGGTCTGGCCGGCGTCGCGGACGAGGGCGAACAGGATGCGCGCGCTCGCGGCTATGGTCCCGAGGGTGATCGCGAACAGGCTGAGGCTGGCGACGAGGTTCAGGGATACGGCCAGCCATTTGCCGACGTAGGCCTGGCCGATGTCGCCGTAGGGGTTGCTCTGGTCCTTGAATTTTGCGACGCCCGCCGCGTCGGTGCCGTAGCCGAGCGACTGGCTGGCCATGGTGAGAAGGAAGAAGACTCCGACCACCCCGATGGCGATCTTGATCGCCCGGGGAATTTCACGCTTCGGGTTCTGCGTCTCCTCACCGAGGGTTGCCGCGCCTTCGAAACCGGCGAATGCGGTGAAGCCGAAGACGGCGGCGCCGGCGATCGCGCCGAAGTTGGTGCCCGGCTCGAACTTGAAGATGTCCCAGCTCAGGTGCGCGTTGCCCGGCGCGTGTCCGATGCCCTGACGCACGATCACCACGATGGACAGGAACGTCACCAGAACGACGCCGACGAACTCCGCGTACAGCAGGATTCTGGTGATCACATGAATTTCGGTGAAGCCGAGAGCCACCACCAAGATCAGAGCGATGATGGCGATCACCAACCACGGCGTGGTGGAGCTCAACCCGATACCGCCCAGAACCTGGGTGAAGAAGTAGCCGATTTCGATGGTCGAGCCCGAGCAGATGGCAATGTAGGCACCCAGTAGCGCCCATCCCGCAACGAACCCGGCCCGCGGGCCAAGGGTGATGCCGACGAGCGCGTACACCGATCCGGAGTGGGCGATATATCTGGCCAACCTGGTGAACGAATAGGCGGTGAGCGCGACTGCGATCAACGCGAAGACGAACGCCCAGATGGCGGCCCGCCCAATGATCGCCACCGCCCCGGCGCCGAGCAGGGCCATCCCGCCAACTGGGCCGATCAGACCAACGGAGAACGCCGCAGCGTCGACAACCTTCAGTTCGCGGCGGAGCCCGGACCCGCCTGCGCTATCACTCTTCTCAATCGGAGCGGCCGTCACCGCGGGCCGCCTGAAGTCTCTTGTCGGAACGTGTGCATGGCAGGACACTCCTGGTCTCGTGGGCGGACAGCTGGGGATCGCCCTCGCAGGCGAACCTTATTCATCGGTCTTGAGCTGGGGCAGGTCAACCGCACGGCAGAATGGAGCCGTCGTGCCTGACAATGGTGCCTTCCGCCCTCGAGCAATGGCGTCATCATGGTGGTCCTGTCTCACGGGTCGTGGCGTGAGCGAACCCGCACTGTCTTGCTTGGTCCTCTCATCTTTTCCTTTCGGTGTCCGCTGCTCGTACCCGAGCTGTCCGGGTTCACGACCCGTTAGGCGCGGGCTCCCGATCAGCTACTGGAGTTCGTGGTCGGCTCGGCGAAGGCGGCCAGCCGCATGGTGGCGGTGGCGCGGTGCCCAGCCATACCCTCATAGGAGGCGATGACGTCGACCGGTCCGGCCAGCAACTGGGTGGCCTCGCGGCTGACTCGTTGATAGGTGAGCGGTTTCAGAAAGCGGGACACCGAAAGGCCGGCGCTGTGCCGGGCACCGCCGGCGGTCGGCAGAGTGTGGTTGGTACCGGCCATGCCCTTGTCGGAATAGGCGACCGTGCTCCACCGCCCGATGAACACCGAACCGTAGTTGCGCAGCCGGTCCATGTACTTGTCGTCATCGGCCGTCTGGAGTTCCAGATGCTCGGGGGCGAAATCGTCCATCAGCGCAATCGCGGTGTCGATGTCCTGCGCGTACGTCACGGATCCGTAGTTTCGCCAGGCCGGACCGGCGATCTCGTTCGTGGCCAACGTCTCCAACTGCCGTTCGACCTCTGCCACCACGGCCCGTCCGAACTCCTCGGAGGTGGTGACCAGCGCGGCCGGGGAGGTCGGTCCGTGTTCGGCCTGACCCAAGAGGTCAGCCGCGACAAGAGCGGCGTCGGCGGTCTCATCGGCGATCACCGCGACCTCGGACGGCCCGGCCAGCAGGTCGATGTTGACCGTCCCGAACAGTTGGCGCTTCGCTTCAGCCACGAAAGCGTTGCCCGCTCCGACGAGCATGTCCACCGGCAGCTCACTCAGCAGCCCGAAGGCCATGGCTGCCAGAGCCTGCACTCCGCCGAGCAGGTAGATCCGATCGGCGCCGGAGATGACCGCCGAATACAGCACGGCCGGATCGGCGTGGCCGTCAGCCTGCGGAGGGGTGCAGGCCAGTACGGTCTCCACGCCGGCCACCTTCGCCACATTCACCGTCATGAAAGCACTGGCCAGAATCGGGAAGCGGCCGGCGGGAAGATACGCACCGACCCGCTGGACGGGCACGTACTTCTGACCGGTGATCAAACCGGGGATCAGTTCGGTCTCGAAATCCACCAGATGGGCCCGGGTTTCCTGAGCGAATCTCCTGGTTCGGTCAGCACCGATCTCCAAGGCATTGCGGAGCTCGGGAGTGATTCGCTCACCGGCGGCCCGGATGCCGGCCTCGGACAGCTCGACGATCCCATCGGTGGGATGGTCCAGCTTGGCGGCGTAGGCCAGAACCGCGTCGATGCCGCCGGTTTCAATGGTCTTGAGCATCTCGGACACAGTGGCGATCACCGCAGGGTCTCGCTGCGCGGGTGGGCCGGACTCGGTGGGAGACTTGAGGAACGCGTACCTCCCGGCCAATTCGACCAGGATCGTTGGGCTCAGTTGCATACGTATGAAGTTAGGGGCCAGAAGCACAGAGGACAAGCCCGACTATTCCTGTGCTTTGCATAGGATAACCCTATGACCTTGAATCAATTGCGGGCTTTCCTCATCGCCGCCCGGACCGGGTCGTTCACCGCGACTGCCCTGGAGCTGACGGTGGCGCAGGCGTCGGTGTCGGAACTGATCCGGCGAATGGAGGACGAGCTGGGACTGCCGCTGTTCGGCCGCGGCGGCCGGCGACTGGTCCTTACCGCGGCCGGCAGCGAGTTGCTCCCCTACGCCGAGCAGGCGGTGGCCGCGGCGGACGGCGGCGGCGCCGCGGTCCGGGCCATGCAGGGCCTCGGCGGCGGGGTCGCCACCTTCGGGCTGCTGCGCAACGCCGACTTCTACCTGCTGTCAGATCTGGTCGAACAGTTCCTCGAGCGGCATCCGCTGGTTCGCGTGCGCATGGTCGGCCTGAACTCGGTGGAGACTGCAGCCGCGGTCGCAGCGGGCGAGCTGGAAGCCGGTCTGGTGGTCCTCCCGATCGCCGACGAAGGTCTGAGCGTCACCCCGTTGCTGCGCGACGAGGTGTTCTACGCCAGCCGCAATCCCGACCACGTCCTGGCCCCGGTGTCCACCCAGCAGCTCAGCGCGGCCCGGCTGGTGCTCTACGACGCGCACTACGGTTGGACGGACCCCACCCGGCGGCAACTGCTGGAACGCGCCCATCTGGCCGGGCTGAAACTGGAACCCTGGATCGAGGTCGAACACGTCGAGTCCGCCCTGGATCTGGTGATGCGGGGGATCGGCGACACCATCGTCTGCCAGGCCGTGATCAACAGCTCCGCCTGCCCACCCGGGCTGCTGACCGCGCCGTTCGCCGCCCCGCTCTACGACACCATCGCGCTGATCCAACGGGAGAACGCCGTGCTCTCCCCGGCCACCCGCGAATTCGCCCGGCTCGCCCAACGCAGCCTGCTGAGCCGCGGCGCAATTGCGTCCCGCGCGACAAACGCTCGGGGGCAACAATAATCACCGCCGAACCGATCAGAACGTGAAGAACTCGCCGAGCATCCGGGCTAGGTCCGGCGCGGCGTCTGTCGACCGATTGCTCGCTGGAAATGTCGATCTCCGCGACCTGCACCGAGCCGCCGACCCGTTCGGCGACCGAATCAGCGGTCGCTGGAGCGATGCCGACACGCCGGCCGCGCTCAACCGCACTCCGGCACGGGCCGGTTGCAGCGACAACCCGGTGCCAGACGAGCTGCCGCCCACCAATCCCACAGGAAGTCGGTGGAGAATTCCTTCTATGAACAAGTCTGGCCACGGAGCCGTGCTGTCGCGCGTCGGCACTGCTCCCCCAACGCCCGCGGCGCTCATGCTGGTGCTGCACGGCGGCAGCGCCGATTCCTTCACCATGACGCGCGGACGCGATCTGGCGGTGCTGAGGCTCTGGCCCATAGCTCGGGTCATCGCCCGCGTCGTCCCGTCGGTGGCCGTCCATCGGCTGCGATTCTCCGTACGGGGTTGGAACGCCGACGGCGCAGCGGTTGTGCGCGACGCACGCTGGGCGATCCAGATCCTGCGGGAACGGTTCCCGTCGGTGCCGATCGTTCTCGTCGGGCACTCGATGGGTGCGCGAACGGCCTTGCACGTCGGAGGCGACGCGGACATCGCAGGGCTGGTTCTGCTGGCACCGTGGGCTCCGTCCGATGATCCGGCCGAACAACTGGCCGGCCGGACCGTCGTCGTCGTTCAGGGCGCCCGGGATCGCATGGTTCCGGAGCCGACCACGCGGCCCTGGTTGGCGCGAGCACGAGCAGCCGGCGCTCGGGTCAGCAGCACGCTGCTGCCCTTTGGCGGCCACACGATGTTGCGCAGGTTCTGGGTCTGGCACCGCCTTGCCGCCCAGGGCGTCCTGACGGTGATCACGGAGTCGGCGGCGGCGCCAGCGGGGTGGGCGGGGTGGTCAGCCGACGGGGTGGGCACGGCCGGCAGGGTTGGTACAGCCGGCAGGGTGGGCGAAGCCGACGGGGTATGCACAGCCGGCTGCGTCGGCAGGACATTCCGCTCGGACCGCAGGCCCAATCGGGCATCCTGAAGCTCAGTGGACAGCGGTATTCGCGGACAGGCTTCGAGCTAGCGGAGCGCGCCCTACCCTGAGTCGGGCCTCGCGATGTTTCCTCCGGCGATAGGCGAGGTGAGACGCCGTCCAATTCCAGGGCAGCACACCTCGTCGCGGTCCGCAGCTGCTACCGCGGCAACTGTGGCCCCGGCTGCCGACTGGACACAGCCCTAGTGCGGGCCACCGTCACTGCGTCGGCACCGGCGGCCCGGCACTGACCGTTCCGAAGATGCCGGGCAATGTCCCCTGCCAGGCGGTTCGCAGCTCCTGCAGCGAAAGCGTTGCCACGCCCTGGATACCGAGAAACTTTCCGGCCGGATTGTTGGCGTCCACCACACCGACCTTGATCCAGGGCTGCTGCCGCATGGTGCACATCTCGGTGAACCTCAGTTCTTCGGTCCGCGGCACTGCGACCAGCACCCGAGCCGAAGTTTCGGAGAACAGCGCCACGAACGGGTCCAAGTCGGCCGGCAGCACCAACCGCGCGCCGGTTTCGCCGGTCAGACACATCTCGACTGCGGCCTGCGCCAGTCCGCCCTCGGATAGATCGTGCGCGGCCGACACCATGCCGTCCCTGGAACCGGCCAGCAGGATCTCACCCAGCAGCCGTTCCGCCGGTAGGTCAACCCTGGGCGGAAGTCCGCCGAGGTGACTATGAATGACGTTCGCCCACTCCGAACCGTCCAGTTCGTCGCGGGTCTCGCCCAGCAGGATGAGCGTTTCGCCGTCGTCAGAACCGATGCCGGGAATGATCCGCCGCCGAACGTCGTCGATCACGCCGAGCACACCGATGACGGGCGTCGGCAGGATCGCGGTGGCGCCGGTCTGGTTGTAGAGACTGACATTACCGCCGGTGACCGGGATCCCGAGCTCGGCACAGCCGTCGGCGATACCGTGTATCGCCTGCGAGAGCTGCCACATCACCGCCGGGTCCTCCGGCGACCCGAAGTTCAGACAATCGGTGACTGCGACCGGCGTTGCTCCGGTGGTCACCACATTGCGATACGCCTCGGCCAACGCCAGTTGCGCGCCGGTGTACGGGTCCAGCATCGTGTAGCGCCCATTGCAATCGGTCGACATCGCCAGCCCCAGATAGGAATCATCGGAGACCCGGACGATTCCGGCGTCCGCCGGTTGGGCGAGGACGGTGTTACCACGCACATATCGGTCGTACTGATCGGTCACCCAGGCCCGGCTGCACAGATTGGGCGAAGCGACCATCGTGAGCAACAGCCCGCCGAGCTCGTCCGGCGACGGCCGCGGTAGCCCAGCCGAAGTGTTGGCCTGCAACGTATCCTGGCCGGCCGGGCGTTCGATCGGGCGGTGGTATTCCGGCCCATCGTGGGCCACCGTTCGCGGCGGCACATCGACGACGACCTCGCCGAGATGAGTGATGACGAGGCGACCCGAGTCGGTGACCTCACCGATGACATCCGCCTGCACCTCCCACTTGGCGCAGACTGCGAGGAAGGCGTCCACCTTGTCGGGGGTCACCACCGCACACATTCGCTCCTGGGATTCGGACGAGAGGATCTCCGCCGAGTTCATGTTCGTGGCCCGCAACGGAACTAGGTCCAGCACGATGTGCATGCCGCCGTCTCCGGCGGAAGCGAGTTCCGAAGTGGCGCAGGATAGTCCCGCCCCGCCGAGATCTTGAATACCTACGACGAGGTCCTGGGCGAATACCTCCAGGGTGCATTCGATCAGCACCTTTTCGGCGAATGGATCACCGACCTGAACGCTGGGCAGTTTCCGACGGGCATTGCTCCCGGCGCCCGCAGAGCCGTCACCGGAGAAAGAGTCCGAGGCAAGCACCGAAACGCCGCCGATGCCGTCCAGCCCGGTCCGCGAGCCGTAGAGAATGACCTTGTTCCCTACGCCGGAAGCGTGGGCCGTGTACATGTCGGCCGCGCGCAGTACGCCGATGCAACCGGCGTTGACCAGCGGGTTGCCGGCGTACGACTCGTCGAAGACCACTTCGCCGCCGATGTTGGGCAGTCCCAACGAGTTTCCGTAACCACCGACACCGGAGACGATTCCGGGAACCACTCGCTGCGAGTCCGGCGCGTCGGCCGGCCCGAAGCGCAGTTGGTCCATCACCGCAACCGGCCGGGCCCCCATCGCGAGAATGTCGCGAACGATGCCGCCGACACCGGTTGCCGCGCCCTGATAGGGCTCGACATAGGACGGATGATTGTGCGACTCGACCTTGAACGTGACCGCCCAACCGTTCCCGATGTCGACGACGCCGGCGTTCTCGCCGATCCCGGCCAGCATCTTGGACCGCATTTCCGGCGTGGTGGTCTGACCGAAATATGCCAGGTGCACCTTCGAGGATTTGTAGGAGCAGTGCTCGGACCACATCACCGAATACATCGCCAACTCGGCTTCGGTCGGGCGCCGACCCAGGATCTCCTTGATGCGCAGGTATTCGTCGTCCTTCAGTCCCAGCTCACGATACGGCTGCTCCTGATCCGCGGTGGCCCTTGCCATCCCGACGGTGTCCGGGGAGTTCGAGGTGTCCGGGGAGTTTGAGGCGTCCGGGTGGTTCGACGGGTCCGGGTGGATCGAGGTGTCCGGGGAAATCGAGGTGTCCGGGGACTCGGTGGCCGCGGCGGGAACGTCGACGCTCAAGCTACTTTTGCTCCTTCGAGGAAATCGACGACGGAAAGGAAGAGGCCGAGGCCGTCGTCGGTGGGTCCGGTGAGCGGATCGATGGCGTGTTCGGGATGTGGCATCAACCCCGCGATCCTGCCGTTGGCCGAACAGATTCCGGCGATGTCCCGCTGTGCGCCGTTGGGGTTGGCTGCGACGGTCGGGGCGGCCGCGTCGTCGCCGGCGCTGCCGACGTAGCGGAAGAGCACGCGCTCTTCACCTTCCAGCTCGTCGAGTACCGAATCGCTTGCCACGAAACGGCCTTCGGCATTCTTGATCGGAACCAGAATCTCGGCGCCCGGTTCGAATCTGGTGGTCCATGCCGTCGTCACGTTCTCCACCCGCAGCCATTGGTCCCGGCAGAGGAACTTGAGCCCAGCATTTCGCACCAGTGCTCCGGGCAGCAGCCCGGCTTCGCACAGCACCTGGAATCCGTTGCAGATGCCCAGCACCGGCATCCCCTTGCGCGCCGCGTCGACGACCGCCCGCATCACCGGCGCCTGCGCCGCAATCGCGCCGGCCCGAAGGTAGTCGCCGTAGGAGAATCCGCCCGGCACGACGATCGCGTCCACGTTCTGCAGATCTGCGTCGGCGTGCCAGAGCGGCACTGCCTGCGCGTCGGCGTACTTCACGGCGCGAGTGGCGTCCACGTCATCCAGCGTGCCCGGGAAGGTGATGACACCGATCCTTGCTGTCACTGGTGGACTCGTTCCGGCGCGGTGATCTGCTCCGGCGCGTCGAGCCTGGTTACTGTCCACTCCTCGATCACCGAGTTGGCCAACAGATGCGCCGCGATCTCCTCGAGGTGTTCGTCCGAAACTGTTTCGTCGACCTCGAGTTCGAAGTGCTTGCCCTGTCGTACCGAACTGACTCCGGGGTGCCCGGTCCGACTCAGGGCCGCCAGGATGGCCTTGCCCTGAGGATCGAGGATCTCGGGCTTGATGACGACATCGACTGCCACGCGCGCCACGGCGGTGGTCCCTTCTGCAGGTTTGTGAACCCGCCCAGCTTATCCGCACTCGCCATGATCATCGTCTGTGGCCCGTCAGGGTCGAATCCTGCCCACCAAGGGCCGGAAACGGTGATCATGTGGATAGCCGACCGGCGCGAAGGTGGGTCCCGTCAGTCTTGGGCTATGCGTGCACTCCCCGACTCGGCGAAGGCGATGATCGCTCGACAGGACGGCGTGCTGAGCCGAAAGCAAGCCGTGTCCCAGGGGCTTACTCCGTCGCAGATCAAGACGCGGTTGGCGCGAGGCGACTGGAAGCGGCTCCACCCCGGTGTGTTCTTCTCGACCGAACACCCCATGACGCCGGCCGCAACTGTTCGGGCCGCTGTGCTGTGGGCCGGTCCGGATGCACATCTGAGCGGGTCTGCCGCCGCCTGGTGGTGGCGATTGACCGATCAAATACCCAGCAGGGTCGAGGTGATCACTCCGGTGGCCTCACACCGACGTGGTCAGCCCGGTATCTCAGTTGTCCGCCGCCATCTGGCGCATCAGGATCGCAACTGGAGTCGCGCGATACCGATCACCGCCCTTCCGCTCACCGCCCTCTACGGCGCTGTTGCACTCGGCATGCGCGGGCCTGCCATGCTGGACCGAGCGCTCCAGCGAACTGTTTCTTTCGACGCGGTGCGCTTGGCCCACTATCGAAACCTCGGTTGTCACGGTTCTCGGGCTGCGGGCGAGTTGCTACAGGTGGCGGCCGATGGAGCCGCGGCGATCAGCGAGCGGCTGCTGCTCGCCGCCTTCAGGCGTGCCGACATCTGTGGTTGGCGCATCAACGCCCCGGTGGAGCTACCACTGTTCAGGGTCATTCCTGACGTCTCGTTCCCGATCCAGAAAATCGCGATCGAGGTCGACGGGTGGGCCTGGCACCACAGTCCCGAACGCTTCCAGCGTGACCGAGAACGTCAGAACGCGCTGGTGAACGCCGGCTGGCTGATCCTGCGCTTCACCTGGTTCGACGTCACCGAAAGGATGGATTCGGTGCTCCGTCAGGTGCGCACAGCCCTCGGCCGGCGGGCATGATCATCGTCTCTGGCCCGTCCGGGTCGAATGCCGCCCACCAAGGGCCGCAAACGGTGATCACCGTACTCAGAGCCGTTCGATGATCGTCACGTTGGCCTGTCTATGGAGAGCGGTAGTGATAGATGGCCAGCGGTAGGTGGTCAGTACGCATGGTGGTCAGTACGCATGGTGGTCAGTACGCATGGTGGTCAGTACGCATGGTGCGCAGTTCGCCTGGACGTCGACCGGCAAGAGACCAGCTCCGAGGTTACTCATCGGTAACCTGCCCCCCTCTGCTCACTTCACCGGGATGCACTTCACCGGGATGCACTTCACCTGGATGCAGCACAGCCGGGCTCAGACTCGAGGGCATGACGATCAGCAGGCGGGCGTTCGTGTTGGGGGGTGCCGGCGCGTTGGTGCTGGTCGGTGCGGGCGGCGTCGGCCTGGTCGAGGCGGGAGCACTGCCCGGCCGGACGAAGTTGGACAACTGGCTCGGCTGGGACGGTGGCGGTGGAACGGTTCCCAGCACCGAGCCAGGTCCGATGGTCTCCGGCTCCTTCCGATCGGCCGCCCGCCGCACCACCGTGGGATACACCATCGTCAGGCCACCGGGACGCACCGGAAGGATGCCGGTGGCTGTCACGCTGCACGGCCGCGACGCCAACCATTCGCAGTCCATCACCGGCCTGCACTACGACCGTTACCTTGCTGCCGCAATGGCCGCCGGAGCGCCGCCGTTCGCGTTGGTGCTGGTCGACGGGGGGAACACCGTCTATTGGCACAAGCGAGCCAATGGTGACGACCCGCTGACGATGATCACGCACGAACTGCTGCCGCTGGTCGCCGATCAGGGTTTGAATACCTCGCGGATCGGCCTGACCGGGTGGTCGATGGGCGGTTACGGTTCGCTGTTGATGGGTCAGCAACTCGGCCCCGAGAAGGTTCGGGCCGTGGCCGCAGTCTCGCCCGCCATCTTCGCCGACTATGCCTCGTCGTCCGCGGGATCGTTCGACAGCGAAGCCGACTTCCGGGCGAACGATCCGCGGAACTTCCCCGACAAGCTCAAGGACATCGCGGTGCTGATCGACTGCGGCACGGACGATCCGTTCGCCGGTCAGGCCGAGCAGATGCGGAACCTGGTTCGGCCGACTCCCGCGGGCGGGATGAGCAGAGGCGCCCATACCGACCGCTACATGACGAGGGTGGCACCGGAGCAGATGGCGTTTCTTGGCGAACAGCTGCATTCCGGATGACTCCGCTCCCCCGCTGAGCCTTCCGAATTCAGGAATTCCAGTCCGCGAACGACCGCCCGGACACCTTTTCGTAGGCCTGGACGTAGCGGTTCCTGGTGGCCTCGACCACGTCGTCCGGCAGGGCCGGCGGGAGTTTGCCACCGGCCCGACTCCAGCCGGAATCGGCGGAGGTCAACCAGTCCCGGACGAATTGCTTGTCGAAGGACGGCTGAACCCGGCCCGGGCGGTATTGCGCCGCGGGCCAGAAGCGCGAGGAGTCCGGCGTGAGCACCTCGTCGCCCAGCACCAGCGTTCCGTTCCGCAGCCCGAATTCGAACTTCGTGTCGGCCAGGATGATCCCGCGACCGGCGGCATGCTCCGCCGCCGCCGCATAGATTCGCAATGTCAGATCCCGCAGGCTGTCGGCCACCTCGGCGCCTGCCATCGAAACCACCGTGTCGAAACTGACATTCTCGTCGTGGGAACCCGGGTCTGCCTTCGCCGCCGGCGTGAAGATCGGCTCCGGAAGTTTCGATGATTCCTCCAGGCCGGCCGGCAGCGAAACCCCGCAGACGGCTCCGGAGCTGCGATAGTCGCTCAGCCCGGAACCGGTGAGGTAGCCGCGGGCGACGCACTCGACCGGCACCATCGCAAGTCGGCGCACCAGTAGCGCCCGACCGCGGACCTCTGCGGGTATCCGCGCATCGTCGGACGCGACCACGTGGTTGGGGACGAGGTGTGCCAGCTGCTCGAACCAGAAGATGCTCATGGCCGTGAGAATCCGACCTTTGTCGGGGATCGGCGTCGGCAGCACTGAATCGAAGGCGCTGATCCGGTCGCTGGCCACCATCAGCAGCAACTCGTCGTCTACCTCGTACAGCTCCCGGACCTTGCCGGAGGTCACATGCCGGTAGTCGCTGAGTTTCGCCACGTCGGCGAGCCTAACGAAGTTCAGCTGGGGTCCAGGCCACGGCGGCGCAGCAGCGGCCCGAGTTGGGCGTCCCTGCCTCGCACCGCCCGGAACGCGGCCAGCGAATCGACCGACCCGCCCACGGCCAACAACTTGGACCGGAAGGTGTCTCCTGCCTTCCTACTCATCCCGCCGTTCTCGCGGAACCATTCCACGGTGTCGGCGTCGAGCACCTGCGACCAGATGTACGAGTAATACCCGGCCGAATAGTCGTTGACGAAGATATGTTGAAAGTAGTTGGTGCGATAGCGAGGCGGGATGAGGTCGGACGCCATTCCCGCATCGGTCAGGGCGGATTGCTCGAACTCGGCTGCATCGAGAATTGTGCTGCCGACACCGATGCGATGCCAGGCCTGGTCAAGAAGCGTCGCGGCGAGGTATTCGTAATTGCCGAAACCTCCGCCCCACAGCTCGGCCGCCTTGATCGCTCGCACCGTGGATTCGGGAAGTGACTCCCCCGTCTCCACGTGCAAGGCGTAGTTGGCGAGCACCTCCGGCCACAGCGCCCACATCTCGTTCACCTGGCTGGGAAACTCCACGAAATCCCGGGGAACGCTGGTTCCGGACAACCGCGGATAGGTGACGTCGGAGAAAAGCCCGTGCAGCGCATGGCCGAATTCGTGGAACAACGTGTCCACCTCGTCCAGGGTCAACAGCGCGGGGCTGCCTTCCACGGGCCTGGTGACGTTGAGATTGTTGACCACGACCGGCAGTTGATCCAGCAGGGCGGACTGCTCGACGAACGAGTTCATCCAGGCACCACCGCGTTTGCCCTCCCGCGCGAAGTAGTCGCCGAGATATAGCCCGACCGAGGCGCCATCGAAATCCTTCACCTCCCACACCCGAACGTCCGGGTGGTAGCCGGCCAGATCGGGGCGAAGCTCGAAAGTGATGCCGTAGACCTGGCCGGCCGCGAAGAACACCCCGTCGTGTAGCACCTTCTCCAGTGCGAAGTACGGGCGCAACGAAGCTGCGTCGAGTGAATACCGATCGCGGCGAATCCGTTCCGAGTAGTAGGCCCAGTCCCAGGCGGCCAGCTCGATGCCGTCCGCTGCCGCTGCCTCGGTCAGGATCGCGGCCTCGACGCGGGCGCCGGCGATCGCCGGCTCGACCAACTGAGCCAGCAACCCGTCGACAGCCGCGCTGGTTCGCGCCGTTTGGTCGACGACAATCTCGTCGGCGTGCGTGGCGAAGCCGAGAAGTCCGGCGCGTTCGGCGCGCAGCGTCGCCATCTCGATGGCTACCGGACCGTTGTCCTGCTCGCCGGTCGACGCTCTGGTCACCGACGCCTCGTGCAGACGACGACGTACTTCCCGGTTTCTCAAGGCCGACATCAACGGTTGCCCGCTGGGCAGGATCAACGGGATGAGGTAGCAATTCTCGTGACCACGTGCGGTGGCCTCGGCCGCAGCTGCCGCAATGTCGGCGGAGCGCAGACCGTCCAGGTCGTTCGGATCGGTCAGGACGAGTGCCGCGGCTTCGGTGGCGGCGTGGAGCTTCTGCGCGAAGGTGGTCGACAACCGGGACAGCTGTTGGTTCAGCTCACCGAGTCGCGTCTTCCCGGCCGGGTCGAGCCGGGCGCCCGCCAGCACGAAGTCGACGTGATAGCGCTCGACGAGGGCGCGGTCCTCTCCGTCCAACCCCTCGATCGCGGCATGGACCGCGTCGATCCTGGCGAACAGAGCGGGATTCAGACGGATCCGATCATTGTGTTCGGTCAGCCGCGGCGAGTATTCCTGTTCGATCTCGCGGATCCGCGGTGTCGAGCAGGACGACAACAGGTTGTGGAACAGGCGGGAGGTCCTGGACAGCAGCCGGCCGGAGAGTTCGAGGGCCACCAGCGTGTTGTCGAACGTCGGCGCGGCTGAATCGGCGGTGATGACGTCGATCTCGGCCAGCTGCTCGGCCATTCCGGCGTCGAAGGCCGGCGGGATGTGCTCGACGTCGATGTCTGCGAACGGTGGTAGTCCGAACGGCAAGGTGGAGACCTGCGCGAGCGGATTGCCCGGCAGTGATGAACGGTGCGTCGTCATGCAATCCAGTTCACCACATCGCGAGCGGCGCCCCTGCGCCCCGGCCGCAGCCGCAGCTCGTGGCCGGTCACCGAAAATGAACCCGGCCATCGTCTGTGGATGGAATAGTCGTCCGTGTGGTCGACGAAAACTATGAGCATCCCCGGCTGGTCGCGATCTACGACGACTTGGACCCCGACCGCAGCGATCTGGAGGTGTACGCCGAGATCGTCGCCGAATTCGGGGCTCGACAGGTGCTCGACGTCGGTTGCGGGACAGGAACTTTCGCGCTGCTGCTGGCCGATCGAACTCTCGAGGTCGTTGCCGTGGAGCCGGCTTGGGAATCCTTGGAAGTCGCACGGAGCAAGGCGGGCGCAGATCGGGTCCGCTGGATCCATGGCGACGCAACGGATCTGCCGGCAATGAGGGCCGATCTGGCCACCATGACAGCCAATGTGGCGCAGGCGATCGTCGAACCGTCGGACTGGCAGGGCACTCTCCGCGGGATCTACGAAGCGCTGCGCCCTGGCGGGTATCTCGTGTTCGAGAGCCGGAATCCGGCCCGCCGTGCGTGGGAAGGCTGGAACCGCGAGGCCACAGAGAGCGTTACCGAGATCGACGGAGTCGGAGCGGTCCGGACGTGGACCGAGGTGACCGAGGTGAGTGGGCCGTTGATCAGCTTTCGTTCAACGAATGTCTTCGCGTCCGACGGTGCGGTGATCACGTCGGACTCCACTCTCCGCTTCCGGGAACGGGAGGAGATCGAGGCCTCGCTCACCGCACAGGGATTCGAGGTAGCGGAGGTTCGCGACGCTCCGGACCGGCCCGGCCGGGAATTCGTATTCCTTGCTCGGCGACCTACCTGAGTTGATCGCTCGGCAGCCTGCTCGAGCTCATTGCTCGGCGACCTACCTGAGTTGATCGCTCAGCAGCCTGCTCGAGAGCCGCCGGGAAGTTTCGGTTCGGCACGGCCGAGCCGAAGATCAGCGGTAGACCAGATCCCGGATGTCGACGGTCTGCTCGGCGGGAAGCCGGCGTAGAGCGGCATCCAATTCGGCTCTTGCGACCGACGGCCATCGCGCAATTTCGCGTTGAAGTGCGACCCGGCGCTCCGGTGTCAGTTCGGCCGACACCAACTCGGCACGGAGGGCATCGACATCGAAGGATTTCTGCATCTGATCCCTGCCTGTCAGGCGGCGCGAAACCGCATGTTGTCCACGACTCGGCGATAGACCATCGTCTCGGTGCTGTCGCTCCGCGAGATCATCTCACTGAGTTCGTCGATCTCGGCGGCCGACGTGTAGCTGGCGAGTTCTCTCGCCGCTTCCGCGTACTGCCGACGGACCGCCCGATGCCGGCGGTAGGAGTCGAGCAGGGACGGCCGGGAACGCCCGCGCCGATCCTCTAGGTTTTCGTCAATTCGTCGTGCGGTTGAAGTGGTCATGACCCCATCTTGATCGATAAAGCTCCATGCGTCCAATGACAGCTTTCACCTCGATTCATGCTCTACAGTCATAGATCGTGGATACCGACTCCTTGCGCTGGTTTCAGCAGGTCGCGGATGGCGTGACCATGTCGGAACTGAGCCAACTCGAATTCATCACCCAGTCAGGCATCTCGCGCGCTCTGACTCGGCTGGAGACCGAGGTGGGCACCCCGCTCCTGCACAGAGCCGGTCGAAACCTGAGGATGACGGTCGCCGGTTCGGCGTTCAAGCGTCATGTGGACGCGCTGTTGAACCAGCTGGACGACGGTCTGTCGGCCGTCAATCAGCTCGTCGATCCCGAAACCGGCCTGGTGACGATCGCATCGCTCCTGTCCCTGGGAACGTGGCTGATACCGAACCTGCTCAGCAGCTTTCGGGCGGATCATCCCGACGTCGATTTCGAGATCCGACAGGTGCACGAGGAACTCCCCAACTCCGATCTGCAGAACGGCCGGCTGGATCTGGAGATCACCACCATTCGACCGGCCGACCGGACGGTGCAGTGGCACTCGTTGATGGTGGAACCGCTGTGGCTGGCCGTACCGATCGGGCATCGTCTGGGAACGCGAAAGCAAGTTCATCTCACCGAGGTCGCCGCTGACACCTTCATCATGCTCAGACCGCCGTCGCTGCTGCGAAGCCAAGCGGAGCGGCTGTGCCGACGTGCGGGCTTCGAACCCGCCGTCGGCTTCGAAGGCGAGGATCTACCGACCCTGCGCGGGTTCGTGATCGCCGGTCTCGGTGTCGCCGTGGTTCCGGCGCTCCACGACGGATCACCGGACGTGCTGACCGGAGCGATTCACCACCTCAGGATCGTCGATCAGGGAGCAACGCGCGAGATCGGCCTCGGTTGGTCGGCGGAGCGCCGGATCCTGCCGTCCGCCGAGCTGTTCCGCAGGCACATCATCGCCAGGGCCGACGCCGGCACGCTGCCCGCTCTGGCTGCACCGGGATGATCGGGCGGTCATCGCATTCGGTGCAATCGCGCCTCGCTCAAGAATCGGAATCGTTAAAGAATCGCACCGGGCACGTAGTCAGCCGCATCCCGATGCTGCGCAGTCACGACCGCGATCTTTTCCAGGACAGCCGCCACCTGATGCGCGGCAACCCCCGTGAACGACAACGGCCCGGCCAGCAACGCGTCCAATTGCTCCCGGGACAACGGAAGTCGCTCATCGCTGGCCAGCCGGTCGGTGAGATCGTTCTCCAGCTGTCCGTTCTCCCGCATCGCCAGCGCGACGCCGACGGCATGTTCCTTGATCGCCTCGTGGGCGCTCTCCCGCCCAACGCCGGCGCGGACCGCACCCATCAGCACCTTGGTCGTGGCCAGGAAGGGCAGGTAGCGCTGGAGCTCTCGTTCGATGACCGCGGGATAGGCGCCGAAATCCGCCAACACCGTCAGGAATGTCTCCAGTAGCCCATCGATCGCATAGAAGGCGTCGGGGAGCGCTACCCGGCGGACGACGGAGCAGAAGACATCCCCCTCGTTCCATTGCGCGCCGGCCAACTCCGCCGTCATCGACGCGTATCCGCGCAGAATCACGGCCAGACCGCAGACCCGCTCGCACGAACGAGCGTTCATCTTGTGCGGCATGGCAGAAGATCCGACCTGGCCGGGCTGGAACCCTTCGGTGGCCAGTTCGGCACCGGCCATCAGCCGGATGGTGGTGGCCAGAGAGGCAGGCCCGGCCGCCAGTTGGACCAGTGTCGAGACCACCTCGAAATCCAGGGACCGGGGATAGATCTGACCGACCGAGGTCAGCACCGGAGTACCTTCTCCGGCCACCTCAGCGACGACCTGGGCCTCCAGCGCGGCCAGCGCCTCGGAGGACCCCAGCAGGTCGAGCATGTCCTGTCCGGTACCGACCGGGCCCTTGATGCCGCGCAAGGGATACCGTTCCAGCAAGGACGAAATCCGTTGGTAGGCAAGCAGAACCTCGTCGGCTGCGGAGGCGAAGCGCTTGCCGAGGGTGGTCGCCTGAGCCGGAACGTTGTGAGAACGGCCGGCCATCACCAAATCGGCATACTCGCCCGCCCGGCGGCCCAGGCGATCCAGCAGGGCAACCGTGCGGTCCCGCACCAGCCGCAGGGACGCGAGCACCTGGGTCTGCTCGATGTTCTCGGTGAGGTCGCGGCTGGTCATCCCCTTGTGAACCTGCTCGTGGCCGGCCAACGCGTTGAACTCTTCGATCCTGGCCTTCACGTCGTGCCGGGTGATGCGCTCCCGAGCTGCGATGGAACGCAGATCCACCCGCTCGACCACTGCTTCGTAGTCGGCGATCACCTGTGGCTCCAGTGGCACCCCGAGCGCAGTCTGCGCGCGGAGTACCGCGAGCCACAACCGACGTTCCGCGACGATCTTGTTCTCCGGCGACCAGATCGCCACCATCTCCGGCGACGCATATCGCCCGGCCAGTACGTTGGCGGTCGACGCTAGCTGGACAGGAGAGGCAGCGCGGGCGGAAGTCACGTGCCTGATTGTCCCAGGATGCGCGAGGGTCAGTGGACACCCGTGGGTGGGCCGACGCGATCACCGGGACTGGCCGTCTAAGGTCGACCCGAGTCGAGCAAACTCCTCCACCAAGCGCTAAACCTAGTCACAATCAGTCAATCACCAGTAACATACCGTAGCCAGTGGATAGTCGCGGTTGCCGGACAGCTCGATCGGGCAGAGGAGGGTGCGCGCATGGCGGGTGTGATGAGGGTGGCCTGGTCGGCGATTCTGGAGCAGGCGGACGGCCATGAGCACCGGAATATCACGTTGTGGGTGAAGGTGCCGGGAGCCGACCGTGGGTGGGTCTTCGGCGAGGTGAAGTGGGCCGCCTGGGAGGCTAGCCAACCCTGGGACGACACCTGCAGCCTGCAGTGGTTCCCGTCGGACACCGCGCAGGGGCCGGTGGTGAAGCTCGACGAACCCGATGATCTTCAGGCGTGGCTGCAGAAGTTCGCCGCCGCGCTGGAGAACCGGGAGCTGACCGGGGAGATCACCCTCTCCCCGCAGGCGTGGGCGCCGTGGTTCGAAGAGCGGACGCGGTGGCCCCGACCGGTGGCCATCGTCGGGTACCGCTTGGACGAGCCGTGGGGATGGGTCGAGACGCCGAAGGGCGAACGCATGCCGCCGCACCGGTGGCGGGTGGGACCCGAGACCACTGACATGCTCGTCCGGCATGCCTGCACCTGGGGTGATGTGCCCGACCCCGAGATCTACCTACGCCAGGGCATGTCCGTTGTACGGGCCACCGCGCCGCAGCTGCCCGACGCGCTGACCTACGGCATCGTCCACGAGCACTATTCCTCGGTGTTGTCCGTTCGGGCGGAGCCGCTGCGCGGCGCCTCGGTGTCCTTCGCCCACAGCGAACAGGTGATCTACCTGTTGGAGGATCCTGCGTTGGATGCCCAGGCCGAGATCGACGCCCTGATCGGTGCGATGACCCTGCGGCCGGAACTGGTGGACCTCGCCGTCATCGCGTTCGTCGGCGCCATTCCGTCCGACTGGACAAGCCTTGAGGGCAGCGGGTTCTACTACCCCGAGTTGGATGGCGGCCACTGGGAGCGGGTCCGGCATCTGTGGAACCGGTACGTTCCGGACGCTCACGCCGTCCAACTGCTGACCACCGCGCACCTGGAACACGCCTCCGATCTGAGCGATTGGAACATCAACGAGGTGGCACCGGACCGGTACCTGGTTCAGGCCCGCGACCTCACCCCGTGGATGGACCCCACCAGCTACCAGAACTGGGTGGACCGCCGACTGCCCGTCCCGGAGGTGCTCGTCAAGGCCCGCGCCAACTTCGGTGGCATGATCACCACTTCAGCGATCCTGGCTGGCGACCCCCCGCCCGTCCTACCCGCCCCCTGACCAGGACCCCCCTCGTGCCTGGCACGAACCGGTGGCAGCCGCGGCCCTGGCGGCTCGGAAGCGCGGGAAGCCGCCAGGGCCGGCCGTCATCCTCGCAGCTTCCGGCCATGGCCGACCACCCTGGCCGGCTGGCGGGACCGCCGCATCAGCCGACCGGGCGTCAGCTCAGCGCAGTGATCAATGCCTTGGCCGCGGCGACCAACTCGCCCTGGCCAGGGCGCCCAGCGCCGGCGCCGAGGATCACCACCAAACCGTTGCCGTAGACGCTCAGCCGCGGCAACGTCGAGCCTGGACCGGCGAATGCGTAGGACTCGGTGGTCGGGGTGCAACTTGGGTGCGGGGAACGAGCGCAGGCACCTGGAGCAGACCGCCCCACCTGCAGCTCGACCGTGGGCCTTCCCTGGCCTGGAATCACCCGAAGGGTGCACTCGCGAACGTCGATTGCTGCGCCGCGGTAGTCCGGCGGGAGTGCCTCGACCACGGCCTTCGCAGCCGCGGTGGTCAACGTCGGACAGGCGTGACCGGAAGCGGCAGAACCGAGCGTCGCGACGGAGGAGGCGGGTGCCCCCGCGGAGGTCGCGGCGCCAGCGGACAGTTCCTTTCCCGACCCGGAAGCGGCCGCCGAACTCAGCGCGCCGGCGACAGGTCCGGTAGGCGCCGCAGCGCTCGACATCGCCGCGCTGGACGCCGACGCGCTGGACATCGCCCCGCTCGCCATCGCCCCGCTCGCCATCGCCCCCGCGCCCGAGGGTGCAGCGTTCGGCTGGCCGGACGACGCAGGTCCAGCAGCGGCCGCTTGCGAGGTGGCCGCCGGCGAGGCGGCCGCCTGCGAGGCGGCGGCGGCGGCTGAAGCCGATCCGCCCGCTGCGGCCGATCCGGCGGCTGATGCTGCCGGCGCTGCGGCCGTGGACGCATTGCTGACGCTGCTGGCCGCCGTGTCGCTCGACGGCGTGCCCAGTCGAGGCACGGCCCACACCGCAACTGCGACGAGAAGGGCGGCGATCAGCACACTGCGACTGATTCGGATGCGTCGCGCCCTTTGCGCGGTTGCCGCTCGCCGTTCCCTTGCCGCCAGCCGCACCACCTCCAGCGGCGCCAGGTTCGACGGCTCGGCATTCTCGACCAGTGCGGCGAAGAGTGCGACCAGCGCCTGTCGGTCTCCGTTACTGACATCGTCGTCGCGACCGATCGGGTCGCGGGCCGGCTTCGCCCCCTCCCCTTCAGGAGCACCGCTCAACTCGCTCATCACTGCTCACCCCCTCTCGTCACCGCAGCACCCGTGCCCGGTTCGCCGGTCGCCTGCAGAGCCTTCTTCAGCGCCGCCAGACCCCTGGCCGTCTGAGACTTCACGTTCCCTTCCGAGCACTGCAGCGCAGCAGCCGTTTCGGCGACGTCCAGGCCCTGGAAGAAGCGCAGCACCAGGACCGCTCGCTGGCCGGTCGGCACCTTCTCCAACGCCGCCTGGACCAGAGCCCGGTCGGCGATGACACTCGAGAGGTCGAACGAGTCCACCGTCTCGGGCAGCATCTCGACCGCCTTCTCCCGCCGCCACGGCCGTCTGGACTCGTCCACCGTCGCTCGGACCAGACACGATCGAACGTAGGCGTCCAGCGCCCGGTGATCCCGGATTCGGTCCCAGGCCCCGTACAACTTGACGAAAGCAATCTGGGTGAGGTCGTCGGCGCGATGCCAATCCCCGCACAGCAGATACGCCGTTCGTCGAACATGATCGCGTCGCGCGGTGACGTATCGGGAGAATGCGGCATCCTCCTCGGGGCCCACGCGGAACCTCCTACCTGTACCGGAAGACGGATCATTGCGGTGTCAGGGTTGCACGCGAGCCATGGCTTCGCTGTGATCCGCGCAGCAGAGCCGCCGTCGTTTTCTTGCGGCGACGGCTGATGCGCGGTCTGCGGTCGGAAGCGCATGCGGCTTCGAATGCACTTCCAGCGCAGTTCCTACCGTCGCGCCCAGTCTGGAAGCATTGCGACAGTGCCACCGCAGAGCCCCCAGACCGCCTCGAGCAGGACAGTGCTGCTGGCGTTGATCGGGTTGCTGGTCGTCGCCGCGGCCTGGGGATCCAGTTTCCCGCTGACCAAGAGCCTGCTCCATCGGATGACTGCACTGAACTTCCTCGCCGTGCGTTTCGCCATCGCGGGCGTGATCATGCTGGTGCTGTTCCATCGGGCCGTACGCGCCCTTCCGCGGCGCGCACTCCTGCACGGCGGAATTCTCGGAGTCACGTACGGCGTCGCGCAGATCGTGCAAACCACGGGCCTGGCGCACACCTCGGCGAGCGTGAGCGGTTTCATCACCGGCATGTACGTCGTGCTGACGCCGATCTGTGCGGCGGTGTTGCTGAAGTCGGCGATCAGCAGCCGGGTGTGGATCGGTGCGGCGGTTGCGACCGTCGGATTGGCAATCCTGGCTCTGACCGGCTTCTCGATGGGCTTCGGCGAGGCTGTCACGCTGCTCTCGGCATTCATCTACGCCCTGCACATCATCGGTCTGGGCAGTTGGTCGACGGCCGGTTCCGCGCTGGGCCTGGCGGTGGTGCAAATCGTCGCCACCGGTTTCGTCAGCCTGGTGGCCGCGACCATTGCCGATCCTGGCGGCCTGACCCTGCCGGGCAACTTGGTCGATTGGACTGCGCTGCTCTACATGGCGTTGATCTCCGGAGCACTCGCGATGATCGTGCAATCCTGGGCGCAGGCCCACCTGGCACCGTCCCGAGCCGCGATCATCATGTCCACCGAACCGGGCTGGGCCGCACTGTTCGCCATCATCTTCCTGAACGAGCCATTCGGCTGGCGGATCGCCGTCGGCGGCACACTGATGCTCGTCGCAATGGTGATCGTGGAAACAGGGCCACGCAATTCCCGCGCGGCGCCGCACCCCGACGAGCTCCCCAAACTCGCTGCGTAGCAAGCCTTCGAAATCCAATCACATCGGATTCGAAGCAGCGCGGCCATCAGTCGCCGAAGGGCGGCGATCAGGGTCGGCCGACCGCCTGACGGCCGCCCGCCTGCCGTCCGTTCGGCTGGTTCGGAACCGGCTCCGGCGTCGCGGGGACGGAAGGGACGCCCACAGCGTCGGCGGCTTCGTCATCGGCCGCCTGGTCATCGAGCCGCTTCGCTGCGGTGGCAACCGGCGACGCAGCCAGATAGGCGATCTGTCGATCGGTGACCACTGCCAGGATCTTGCCGTCCGGCCGCGCGAACAGCAGTGACTCGACTCCCCTGTCCCGCATCTGAACAGCCAGGTCGAGGAGGTCACGATTCGGGCTGATCTGCTGCAGCAATTCCTCTGTCGCCGCGAGCACCGCTATTCGTTCGGCAGCAGTCGCGCTCGACCTGGCCGTCACATCCGGCCGGGAGGCTTGCTCCGGCACTGCGGTCTCGTCAGGAATGGCACCCACGTTGGTCACCGCCCAGTGATCGAGCGGAGCGATCTGGCCCGGTTGGCTGACCGTTCCTCGTTCTTACTATCAGTGCCCGACCGAATACCTTTCAAACTGCGCTGCTCGTTGCGATCACCCGGATTCCCAGGAATTAAGAAGCGCCGACACCCCCTGAAAGGGAGGCATCGGCGCTGTGGAACACGGCTCGCCCAGGCGGTGGCTAGGCCGTCAGCGGAACCATCCAGAAGGGGGCAGTGGTGGGTCTGACCGAGCCGGGCGCCGGCTCGAGCGTAACGGCCACGGCGGTGTCGCCCGCATGGACCTTCGTCCCGACCACCGCTGCCGCACCGCCGGCGTTGCTGTTCATCACCTGCACCGAACTTGCATTCGGGTTGGAACCCTTGACAACCCAGACCTGGTACACCTTGCCGGTGGGTGCTGCCGGCAGCGCCGGCATATTGATCGCCACCGCATCGCAGGACGGCGAGAAGGTGGCATCGCCACCGGCCCCGACTGTCGGTGAGAGCACGGATTTGTCCGAGGCCGCAGCGACACAGGCACCGGCCGAGGGCGGCGTGGACGTTCGGTTGCCCAACGTGATGGTCAAGCCGCCGGCGATCACCAACACCGCGATCGCGGCTGCGAGAAACGCCTGTGGGCGGCGATACCAGGGGCGCCGCAGTGGTATGACCGTCGCCAGCTGCTCACTGACCGGAGCAGCCGGCGCCGGAGCGTTGACCCGGTGCCGGCCCAGGAACGTGTCGGCAGTGGCCGGAGCAGTGGTCAAGGGAGGAAGTTGCGCCGTACGGCTGACCGCCTCCATCACAGACCGGCGCAGGCCGGCGGGCGGGGTCTGCGCCGCTGAACTGCCCAGGATCGCGGCGGTTTCCAGGAATCCGGCCAGCTCCGCGGTACATGCGTGGCAGGACTGCAGGTGCTCGGAGTATTCCGCGGCTTCGCCGTCGGGCAAGGCACCCAGCGCCATGGCACCGGTGTTCGAATGCAGATCGCCGGTCATGCTCCTACTCCCAAGCAGTCGCGCAGACGGATCATGCCGTCCCGCAGCCGGGTTTTGATGGTCGGAAGTGGTGTCGTCAGCAGCTCGGCAACCTCACGATAGGTATAGCCGCTGTAGTACGCCAGTGTGACGGATTCACGTTGCAGTTCGGTCAGACTCTTCAGGCATTTCTGTACAGCTTTGCGTTCGAAGGCGGCCTCGACGGCATCGACCACAGAATCGATTTCGATCTCGTGCGAGGCATAGGCGTTCTTCAGCTCACGATCGGTCGAAGCCTGGACGGATCGGACGCGGTCGACCGATCGGCCGTGCGTCAACGTCATGATCCACGACGTCGCCGAACCCCTGGCGGCATCGAACCGGCTGGCTCGCCGCCAGATCTCCAGAAAAACCTCCTGAGCCACCTCTTCGGCCTGGCTGGGGTTCCGGACGATGCGGCGGGCCAGCCCGAAGACCCGGCCGGCGAATTGGTCGTACAACATCTCGAATGCGCGCTCGTCCCCGAGCGCAGTGCGCTGCAACAACTCGTCCGGTGGTGTCTCATCGGACAGTTCCGGAGATTCCCATCTGTCGGGCAGCGGCGGAACTGCTGACAGGCTCCGCGACTGCGGACCACTACCAGACATGCGGATCTTCACCAGACATGCGGATCTTCACCAGACATTGAGCGTTGCCCTTCGTTGTGCCGTGCTTCGCCACAGTTCTCTGGGCTGTTCTGAGGGTGGTTCGGCGCCAAGGGTCGCCCGGATGGCCCACAGCCGATGCCGTCATTCAGCGGACGGGTGAAGCCTTACCGGTGTCTTACTGATGGCCTTTCCGACGCGTTCGGACTTTCCGTTCCAGCTGGTGGGAGCAACACTTGACCGCATCGGGCGCTCACTGGGCGCCCATCCGGCACCTCCCACGCACCGAAGGACCATTATGACCATTACTTCCCGGCCGACCGCATCAAGCGGTCCCGCCAGCGCAATACCTGGCCGCCCAGTGTGGCAGCCGGGGTTCGTCGTCTCCGCCCTCGTCGGCCTCGTTGCCATGGGAGTCGCGATCGGCATCGCCGAGTTGCTCTCCGCGCTCGGCGTGTGGGCCGGCTGGCTGACCACCGCGTCGTCTCCGATCAACGCGCTGGGTACCACCTTCATCCACCTGACGCCCGAGTGGCTGAAGGAATATGCAATTCGTACCTTTGCCGAGCACGACAAGGACGCGCTGCGGGTCGGCATGTACGCCACCCTGTTCGTGGTCGCCTTGATCATCGGGCTGATCGGTAGGCGCAGCCCGCGCATCGCCGCCGCCGTCACCGTCGTTCTGATACTGGTCACTCTGGCCGCCGTCTTCACCACCGCAGGCGCCATCGCCTTCGATGCCCTGCCCATCATCGTCGGCGGCGCTGCGGGCATGTATCTGCTGGTTACCGTCTTCCGCCGGACGGTTGACCGTGACGTTTTAGCTCACGTTGTACCGTTACAAACCGTCGCGGCGTCCGCATCGGACGAAACGTCGTCGACCTCCACCCCCGCCGATTCCGCCACGCCTGGCGAGCTCTACGACTCGAAGCCGGGCAGCTCCGGTGATCAGCACCCGATGCTGCTGGCGTCGTCCCCCGCCTTTGCGATCACGAAGGCCGGGCGCGGCGGCATCGATCGGCGTCAATTCTTCCGGCTGGCCGGAATCGGCGCGGTCGTGGCCGTCGCCGCCGGTGCCATCGCGAAATGGATCCCGAGCACCGCGCAAGTCACCGCCAGCCGCGCGAAGGCGATCGTGCCCGTGCCTTCCTCGCGCAAGCCCATTCCGGCCGGTGTCGATTTCGAGGTGAACGGCCTCACGCCCTACGTGACGTCGAACGGCGGCTTCTACCGGGTCGACACCGCGCTCACGCCGCCCAATGTGACGGCCGAGGAGTGGGGACTGAAGGTCCACGGGCTGGTCGACAAGGAGATCAGCATCAACTACAAGGATCTGATCGCCAGGCCGCAGATCGAACGCACCATCACCCTGACGTGCGTATCGAACCCGGTGGGCGGCAACTACGCCGGAAACGCCACCTGGATCGGCGCCCGGATCGACGAGCTGCTGAAGGAGGCCGGCCCCCAGTCCGGTGCCGATTGCGTGCTCTGCACCAGCAAGGACGGATTCACCCTGACCGCGCCATTGGATGCACTGATGGACGGTCGGGACGCGATGCTCGCGGTCGCCATGAACGGCGAGGTGCTACCCATCAACCACGGATTCCCGGTTCGCATGGTGGTGCCCGGTCTGTACGGATACGTCTCTGCCACCAAATGGGTGGTGGATATGAAGGTCTCGAAGTTCGCGGACGAAAGCGCCTACTGGACCGACCGCGGCTGGGGGGAGCGTGGCCCTATCAAGACCGCATCCCGCATCGACGTGCCCAAGCCCTTTGCCCAGTTCCCGGCGGGTGACGTCATGATCGCGGGCGTGGCCTGGGCCCAGCACCGCGGGATCAAGGCTGTCGAGGTACAGATCGACAACGGGCCGTGGCAGCAGGCCGAACTGGCCGGCGACGGGTCGATCGACACCTGGCGTCAGTGGAAATTCGTCTGGAAGGCGACGTCGGGCACGCACACCGTTCAGTCCAGGGCAACCGACGGCACCGGAGCCGTACAGACCTCCGTCGTCCGGGACGTGCTTCCGGACGGGAGCACCGGATACGACTCGCGGAGCATCGTCGTCACCTGATCGTCCCCGGTCCCCGACCGCAGTACGCCTGCCAGGAACCGCCCGAATCGGCCGGAACACCGCCGCATTCGGGCGGTTCCGACTGTTGCTGGCAGGATCGTGCGAGTGATCAACTGGGTGGTCTTCGATCTGGGCAACGTCGTGCTCAATAACACCGAGGCGCTCGCCGACCTGGCGCTGTTGCTCGAGGCCGGCCCGGAGGAGGTCACCGAGGCGTATTTCGCCCATCGAACCGACTACGACCGCCATTCCGACCCAGTGCGCTACTTCGCGGCGATGGCGGCGCAGATCGGGGCGGCCGCGCCCAACGCGGCGATGATTGCCGAACTGGTCCGCGTGGACGACCTGGGCTGGAGCGTGACCGATCCCGAAGTGCTGGCGCTGATGGCGGATCTCGCCGAATCGGGGATCTCCTTGGCCGTGTTGTCCAACGCGCCGTCGTCGATGGGCCGGTTGATCGAGGCCCAGGAGTGGGCGACGCGCTTTCGCCATCTTGTCTTCTCGGGCGATCTGGGCGTGATGAAACCGGACGCGGTGATCTTCCGAAAGCTACTGGCCAGGCTGGAAGCCGACCCGGGCGAGGTGGCTTTCGTGGACGATCACGCCGACAACGTGGCCGGCGCGATCGCCGTAGGTATCTCGGCGCTGCGGTTCACCGGGGCGACGCAGGCGCGCCAGGACCTACGCGCGCTCGGCCTTGCGGTCTGAGTGCGGCTCAGCGGCGAGTGCCGATGGGACGACGGTTGCGGCCGGCCACCGCGCTGACCGCGTAGACCCCGCCGGCGATGAGGGCGACCCACAGCACTGCGTGCGCCACGAACCCGACAATGGCGCCCACGATGCTGAACGCAATCCACAGGACGACCACCGCACCGACAACCTTCAGGATCTTCTGCATGACACTCTCCGACTACTCGCTTTGCGTCCACTGCCGGATGGCCGGTGGTGATCCAAGACTGCTCCGGCACCGTTCCGGTGCACATCCGGGACGAACCCTGAACCTTCGTTCCGGGTAACCCCGAGGAGGGCCCGTTCTCGCGTCACCCGCGCCGGAGGAATTCGCCGAACGCCTCCAGCCCCGAGGTGATCGTGGGAGTCGATCCGGCGAACGACATCCGCAGCGACCGACGGCCGTCGATCTGGTCGAAGTCGACTCCGGGCGCAACCGCGACGCCGGCCTCGTCGAGCAGTCGGGCGCAGAAACTTTCGGCGTCGTCGGTCAGATGTGACACGTCCGCGTAGACGTAGAACGCACCATCGGCCGGGGCCAGCTTTCCGATGCCAAGGGCGCGAAGTCCGTCCACGAGCAGGGCGCGATTGACGGCGTATCGCGTGACGTGTCCGTCGCATTCGTCGTAGGCCTGGAAGGCGCTGATCGCCGCGTACTGGGCCAGCGCGGGTGGGCAGATGGCCAGATTGCCGGCCAACGCGTCGATCGGATCGGCCAGATCTTCGGGAACGAGCATCCATCCGATTCGCCAACCGGTCATCGAGAAGTACTTCGAGAACGAGTTGATCACCAGGCCCGATCGGTCGGTGGACCAGGAGCATGCCGACCGGCCGGTATAGGCGATGCCGTGGTAAATCTCGTCCGAGATCAATCGAATAGCCTGCGCCGCACAGTAGTTGGTCATCCCGGCAAGCTCGTCCGGAGTCAGCATGGTGCCGGTCGGGTTCGCCGGCGAAGCCAGCACCAGCCCCTTCAATCCGAGCTGATCGATCATTCCGAGCGTGGGCTGATAGCCGGTCTCAGGCCCGCAGGGCACGTCGACCACCTCACAACCCAGAGCCTGCAGAATGTTTCGGTATGCCGGATAACCGGGGCGCACCAGCCCCACCCTGTCGCCGACGTCGAACGCCGACAGAAAGGCCAGCAGGAAACCGCCGGAAGATCCGGTGGTCACGAAGACCTGCTCTGGATCGACGTCCAGCGCGTAGCGATCTCGATAGTGCCCGGCGATGGCCACCCGGAGCGGTGCGATGCCGGGAGTTTCGGTATACCCGAGTACGTGCTGTTCCAACGCGAGCCGGGCGGCGGCCAGCACCGGTACGGGTGCCGGGGTGGAAGGTTGGCCGGCGGTCAGATTGAAGACCGGCGCCCCGCTCTCCGCCCGACGCGCCGCGGCCGCCAACACCCGCATCACGTGGAACGGAGCGACAGCGGACCGAGCGGCCGGGGCGAACCGGAAGGAGGACGTCACCTCCTCATACTGCGGCATCCGGGCGAAATGCCGGTGAAACAGCTACGGTGCCGATCGGTCTGAATGCTGCGGAAATCGCCGTGCGAAAGGCTGGCTCCGACGCTATCGTCGTCGCCCCTGACACCACCGCGTCTGCGCCTTCCGTTCGTGGCCGATGAGCGCACGCAGCTCCTTGGCTGGCTCGACCTGCAGCGGGACATTGTCCTGTGGAAATGTGAAGGGGCGTCGGAGGCTGACGCCCATCGTTCGGTGCTGCCGACCTCACCACTGATGACGATCGCCGGCGTGGTTTCCCATCTGCGGTGGGTCGAGCACTGCCGGCTCGAGGTGCTCTTCTATGGGCGCCCCGCCGAAGGCCCGCAGTTCGTGGACGACCCCGAGGACGCCGACATGATCGCCGAGGGCGTCCCCCTTGCGCAGTTGTCGCACGAGTACCGGCGCCAATGCGACCTGTCGAACGAAATCGTGGCGGCGGCCTCGCTGGACGAATTCGGGCGACATCCCGACTTCGGCGCGGCAGCGGCGACCCTGCGGTGGATGCTGCTGCACATGGTCGAGGAAACCGCCCGCCACGTCGGTCATCTCGACACGATCCGCGAGCTGCTCGACGGCGCCAAAGGTTACTACTGACCTCCGTGGGTCGCAATGATCCCGGGAGGAATCAGCACCGCCAGCGCCAGCATGGTCGCTCGCCACAGATCGGGCCCGAACGACACTCGCGCCGCACCCGCCGCTGCGGCCGGGCCCAACTGGATCCGACCCGCAGCCCGAGTCGGTGATCCGAGCAGGTTGACCGGCACCGGCGCCATCGCGGCGCAGAAGCGGGCCGCGAGCGCCGGGTCGTGCAGCAGGATCGGGTACACACAGTCCGCACCGGCCCTGCCGTAGCAGCGCCCGCGCTCGACCGCTGCAGCCAGCGCTGCTTCCGGGTCCCGGGCCCAGCCATCCTGCAGGAAGACGTCGACACGGGCGTTGACGACCAGGTGCACACCGGCGTCGTCGGCTGCGGCCCGCACTCCGCTCAGAAAGTCCGCCTGCGCACCGACTTCCCGCAGACCTGCGCCGTCGTGGTCGGTGTCCTCGAGATTGCAGCCCGCCGCGCCTGCCGTGAGCAACGCATCGACCAGGTCGGCCGGCGTCATTCCGTAACCCGCCTCCGCGTCGATGCTCAGCGGCACGTCGATGGTCCTGGCGATCCGGGCTGCTGCGGCCAGCATCAGCGCGGCCGGCGCCTCTTGCCCGTCCCGGTACCCCAGCGTCTGCGCCACCGCCTCCGAACTGGTCGCCACGACCGGATATCCGGCCGCAACCACTGCCTGCGCGGACGGCACATCCCAGACGTTGGGCAAGATCAGTGGGGAGCCCGGAACATGCAGGGCCAGTAGCGAAGCGGCCAGGCTGCGCAGGTCCTCGGGCACGGTTGCACTCCATTGGTCAGCAGCGATGGATGGGATTCTTCCCGGGCACGTCGTTTCTCGGGTACGTCGTTTCTCGGGTACGTCGTTCATCGGGTAATGCCCGGTGTCCGGGTCGGGCATCCGCCTGCCGCACGAGTCGGTACCAGACGCGGGCGTCGGTACGGGGCACGGGCGGTCAGTACGGAACCTCGATCAGGCCCGCGGCGGCGGCGGCGGCAATGTCGTTGCGATACTGCGCCCCACGCATGGCCACCCCATCGACCAGGGAGTATGCCGCATCCCGCGCCGAATCCAGATCGGTTCCGACTCCGGTGGCGGACAGCACGCGTCCGCCGGCGGAAATTACCCGGTCCCTGTCATCGCGGCTGGTGCCGGCGTGCAGGATGCCGTCCTGGTCGGCCCCCGCGATCGGCTCGCCGGTGATCGGCGAACCCGGGTAACCAGCGGCAGCGATCACCACCGTGACAGCGCATCCGGATTTCCACACGGGGGTCGGCACCGCGCGCAGATCGCCCGCAGCCGCGGCTGCCAGCAACTGCCCGAGCGGTGAGTCCAGCAACTCGAGTACCACCTGCGTCTCCGGATCGCCGAAACGGCAGTTGAACTCGATCACCTTCGGGCCGTCGGCGGTCAGCACCAGACCGGCGTAGAGCAGCCCGGAGAACGCCGCATTCCGTTTCGCCAACTCGGCCAGCACCGGGCCGAGCACCTCCCGCTGTACCCGATCGACGAGGTCCGGCGGAGTCCAGGCCAATGGCGCGTAGGCGCCCATTCCACCGGTGTTCGGTCCGGCGTCGCCGTCCCTCAGTCGCTTGAAATCCTGGGCGGGCAGCAACGGAATCGCCCGGAAGCCGTCGCACACAGCGAACAGGGAGACCTCCGGGCCGGCCAGGAATTGCTCGACCAGCACCGGATGACCGTCATCCAGAACTGCTCTCGCATGTGCAACCGCTTCCGCCCGATCTGCAGTGACAACAACACCTTTCCCGGCCGCCAAGCCGTCGTCCTTGACGACGTACGGCGAGCCGCAGGCTTCCAGCGCAGCATCGATCTCCTCGACCGAGGCAACCGCGACCGCAGCGGCCGTCGGCACTCCGGCGGCTGCCATCACCTCTTTGGCGAAGGCTTTCGAGCCTTCGATCCGAGCGGCGGCGGCGGTCGGACCGAAAACCGCGATGCCGCTGGCGGCGACGGCATCCGCGGCGCCGTTGACCAACGGAACCTCGGGTCCGATCACCACCAGGTCGACTGCCAGCGAGACGGCCAGGTCCGCGATCGCCGTCGGGTTCCGCACGTCGATCGGGTGGGTGGCGGCCACGACGGCGGTGCCCGCATTGCCTGGGGCGACGAACAGGTCGGTCACTGCCGGGTCTCGTCGCAACGCCCGAAGCAGGGCGTGCTCACGAGCACCTGAACCGATGACGAGGATGCGCACGCGCCTGAGAGTATCCGGCGGCACCTGCCACCGACGCTCCTCGGACGCACCCTGGTGCACCCTGCCGCACATTATCGGCGTGCGAAAGTGATCACCATGTCGACTCTGCTGACCGTCCAGGACTACCTGGCCACGATCGATGCCGCCTCCGCGCGACTGCGGCACGATGCCGCGGCTGGTTCGCTCGCCGACTCGGTGCGCAGCTGTCCCGGCTGGTCCGTGTCGGACCTGGTCGGGCACCACGGCGGAGTGATGCGTTGGGCCGCCGAGATCGTGGCCGGAGGGCGGACCAGCAACGTGGCCAAGAGCGAACTCGACGCCGTGCTCGCAGCTCCGAACGACCGGCAGAGTCTGCTCGAGTGGCATTCCGAGGCTGCCGGCCGACTCTGCCGGACGCTCGAGGGATTCGGAGACGGGCCGGCTCTGGTCTTTCTGGCCGACGCTCCTGCACCCCGGCTGTTCTGGGCCCGGCGGCAGGCTCATGAGGCGACCATCCACGGTGTGGATGCACAATCGGCTCGGCTCGGGCATCTGCCGACCGCGGCCAGCACCCCGATTCCCACCGAGCTGGCGGTGGACGGCATCGACGAGCTGCTGACCGGATTCGTTCCCCGCCGTAGTTCCGGCTTGCACACAGACGGACCGGTGACGCTTCTGGTGGCACCCACGGACGCCGAACATGCCTGGACGGTGACCGTCGGGCCCGATGTGCCAGTCACCACGAGAGGTGCGACGGGACACGCCGATGCCACCCTGACCGGATCGGCCGTGGCGCTCTATCTGGGTCTGTGGAACAGGGGCGACGAGATTGCCGAACACGGGCTCGCCCCGATGCTCGGGCTCTGGCGGGACAAAGTGCGGATCCGCTGGAGCTGACCGCGCCCAGCGCCGGCAGGGCCGCCCACCTGCGCGCCCGGGCACCGGGCAGCAGAGCACCGGGCACCGGGCACCGGGCACCGGGCAGCAGGGGGCGCACCCGAACAGGAGGCACCGAGTACCCAGCAATGGGCGGATCAGTCGGTGAGCACGTCGTGTACGACGATGGTCTGGTCGCGCCCCGGTCCGACGCCGATGGCTGACACTCTGACCAGCGACAACTCCTCCACCCGCCGGACGTAGGCCTGCGCATTCGCCGGGAGTTCGTCGAACGTGCGGCAGTGCGAGATGTCCTCGAACCAGCCGGGCATCTGCTCGTAGATGGGCTTCGCATGGTGGAAATCAGTCTGGGTCAGAGGCATCTCGTCGTGCCGCTCACCGTCCACGTCATACCCGACGCAGATCGGCACCATCTCCAACGACGACAGCACGTCGAGTTTGGTCAGGAAGTAGTCGGTGATCCCGTTGACCCTGGTCGCGTAGCGGGCGATCACCGCGTCGAACCAACCACAACGACGTGGCCGCCCGGTGTTCACGCCGATCTCGCCGCCGGTCTTGCGCAGGTACTCGCCCCACTGGTCGTCGAGTTCGGTGGGGAACGGTCCCGAACCGACACGGGTGGTGTACGCCTTCAGAATGCCCATCACGGTGGTGATCCGGGCCGGCCCGATTCCGGCGCCGACCGCAGCGCCGCCGGCGGTTGGATTCGACGAGGTGACGAACGGGTAAGTGCCGTGATCGACGTCGAGCAGGGTGCCCTGCGATCCTTCCATCAGCACGTGTTCACCGGCTCGGATCGCTTGATCGAGCAGCAGCCTGGTGTCGACGATGCGGTGCTTGAACCCCTCCGCCTGGGCCAGGACGTCTTCCACCACCTTCGCCGGGTCCAGCGCCTTGCGGTTGTAGATCTTCACCAGGATCTGATTCTTGATGTCGAGCGCTGCTTCCACCTTCTGGGCAAGGATCGACGGGTCGAGCAGGTCCTGCACCCGGACGCCGAGGCGGGCGACCTTGTCCTGGTAGGCCGGGCCGATGCCACGTCCGGTCGTCCCGATCTTGGCCTTGCCCAGATAGCGCTCGGAGACCTTGTCGACGGCAATGTGATATGGCATCACCAGGTGTGCATCGGCGGAGATGTACAGGTGAGTGGTGTCGACGCCGCGCTCTTCGAGACCAGCCAATTCCTCCAGCAGCGCCTCTGGATTCACCACGACACCGTTGCCGATGACGTTCTTCATCCCCGGTGTCAGAATCCCCGAGGGAATCAACCTGATGGCGAACTTCTGGCCGTCGGGTAGCACCACCGTGTGACCGGCGTTGTTACCGCCCTGGTACCGAACGACCCACTTGACCCGTTCGCCGTAGAGGTCGGTCGCCTTCCCTTTGCCTTCGTCGCCCCACTGGGCGCCGATGAGCACGATTACCGACATGGCACACTCCCTGAGATCTCCACCGCGTTACGAGGTGTGTCCGCTTCCGGCCACACCGCGTGGCCGCCAGAGGAAGGGTAGTGGGTGATTCCGACACGCGTGCTGTGTTGCCGCTCGGACCGAGCTGCAGCCGAGGCCGACCCGGCCACCCGGGACGCGCTCACGAGGTGCATCGACCCGGCCGCGGACCTGAGCCGAAAGGTTCAGGTGGACTTTGTCGGTCGATGCCCGGGAAAGGAGATCGACGTCCTGCTGACCGGCCGGATCGTGGTGATCGGTGACGATCGAGACTTGTCCGCCGTCGTACTGCGCCTGCTCCGCAAGGACCTGTTCGGTGCTGTCATCGTCGGCTACGCCACCGGAACCACGACACCGGTGACCGATCTCTGGTCTCTGCCGCTCGGCGCTTCCGCAATCGATCTGGCATTGGCCGGAGACCCGGATCTGGTGCCGGTCGTCCGAGATGATGTGGGGGGCGTCCTGGTCGGCTCGGCGTGGATCGCGCCTATGAAAGGCACCGTCTACGTCGATGAGAAGCGGGTGCTCTCGGGTGCCGCTGCCGCTCTGCTCGTCGAGCCCGATCCTGACAAGGGGCTGACCGTGACGGTGATTCCTCGTCGTTTCCTCGGATTCGGGCGTCGCTCGCAGCTCTGGCCCGGACGGGCCGTACAGATAGGTACCGCGCAGGCCAAAATCGTGAGCGACGGAAAGGAATACGAGCGGGCGATGGACCGCTGGACCTTTTACAAGCACACCGAGCCGCTCAGATTGGTGCGCGGAGTGCTCTGACGCCGCTGACGCACACAACCGCTGATCATCGCCCCGCGTAGAGCCGCCGATCACCCCGTCGCGGACGCCCTCAGGGCAGCAAGCCGGCCGGAATGTCCCGGTCCGCCTCCAACAGAAACGCCCTGACACGCTCCACCTCCTCGGTCTCCTCGAACAGCGCCGCCGCCTGACCGAGCGCCGAGAGCGCACGCAGGAACCCGCGGTTGGGCGCATGCGACCATGGAACCGGGCCGGCGCCCTTCCAACCGTTGCGGCGCAACTGGTCGAGGCCTCGGTGATAGCCCACCCGCGCAAAGGCGTAGCCAGCCACATCGTCGCCGCGATCGAGTGCGGCCTCGGCCAGCTCCGCCCACACCAGGCTCGACGTGGGGCGGCGGCGGGCCACCGAATCCATCGAGTCGCCTGCCGCCAGTTCGGCTTCGGCGGGATCGACAGGCAAGGTGACCGGCGGCGGTCCCAGCAGATTTGGTCCGTTCATGGGATCCATCCTGCCGGGTTCCGCCGCTGCTGTGCGCCACGGCTCTGCTCACGGCCCAGTGCAGTGCCGCCTCAACCGCCGAACTGGGCAGCCAGCGAACGATCGACCTGCTGGTAGTGGACCCGTGCCCGGCCGACGGCTTCGGCCAGATTCTTCAGCACCAGCTGTCGGTCCACGGCCGCGTTCTCCCAGTTCGTTTTCAGCACCTTGAACGCGGTCAGCGCCTGCGCGTCCATGTCGGCCGTGGCCGCCACGGTCGAGTCGAGCCGACCGAGGTGTGCTTCGATTCGCCCCCACGTTGCAACCAAGCCATCCTGACCGGCGGACATCACTCCGTAGTTGGCGCTGATCGTGGCCATCAACGCACTCCCCGCATGCTCTCGGCCAGATGGGTCTCTGCTTCGGCGAACTTGCCTGCGGTGGAAACCAGGGTCGCGCCGTGGCTGAGCAGCGCGTCCTTGAGCTGCGTGGCCTGTTCCAGGTAGGTGTGCATGGTGGCGGCGAAGGCGGGTGCGGCCGAGTCGGAGCGCCAACCGGACGCGATTTCACCGAGCAGCTGTTCCATAGCTCCGATCTCCCTGGTCAACAGGGTTCCGACGTCCGTCACCCCCGCTCCTGCCGTCGCGATCCGTTCGGTACTGATTGCGATGCCATCCATCACGTCCCCCATCCTGTGAGTGCAACTGCGATCAGTTGCGGTGCCGGCACCGATGGTTCCGTCGACGGAGGGTCTTCGGAAGGGCGAGCCGGCGGATTGTGGATGGATTTCGGTGTGTGGACAACCCGCCCAGTTGCTGGCCGGTGGCGAATCCCCATCTGACCAGGCGGGTCCGACTTCGACGCCGGTGGCGAAATTCCCACCTGACCACGCGGCTCCGGCTTCGACGAGTCGAGCGCACACTGAAAATTCAGCGCTGCCTTACCGGCAGAACCACTCAGCACAGCACCAATCGAACACCCACCAATTCCACAGCACGATCCGAGAGAGGGCAGGACCGACAATGCCGCAACGAGTTCTGGTCACCGGCGCATCCGGTTTCATCGGCTCCCGGCTCTGCGAGGCCCTGGTCGAGGATGGTCACCAAGTTCGCGCCATGACCAGGTGCCCGGAGAAGTACTCGGGGGCCGGCGAACCCGTCGGGGCCGACGTGACCGACCCGGCTTCCCTGCCGCCGGTTCTCGCGGGCATCGACGCCGCGTACTACCTGGTCCATTCGCTGGATTCCGGCGACTTCGAGCAGGTGGACGCCGACGCGGCCAGTGCGTTCGGCGCTGCCGCGGCTGCCGCCGGCGTTCGACGAATCATCTATCTGGGCGGCCTCGGCGCGGACGACGAACATCTCTCCGCACACCTGAGGTCGCGCCGTGAGGTCGAACAGCTCCTCGGGGCGGCAGGCGTTCCGGTAACCGTCCTGCGTGCCGCGGTCGTGATCGGCAACGGCGGCATCTCGTGGGAGATCACCCGTCAACTGGTCAAGCATCTGCCCATCATGGTGGCGCCCCGCTGGGTCAACACCCGGACCCAGCCGATCGCACTGCCCGACGTCATCCGTTACCTGGTCGGCGTGTTGGATGCGCCGGAGACGCAGGGCCAGACCTACGACGTCGGCGGCCCCGAGATCTTGCGCTACGTCGACATGCTCAAGCGCGCGGCCGTGATCCAGAACCGGCGAATGCTGCCGCTGTTCATCATTCCGTTGCTGACGCCCAGGCTCTCGTCAGGATGGCTGACGCTGGTGACCGATGTCGATCTGGAGACCAGCCGGAATCTGATCGACTCCATGACGAACGAAGTGATCGTCCGCGATGGGAACGCCATCTCCAAAATAATTCCCGGGCAGTCGATGGGATATGACGACGCCGTTCGACTCGCGCTGACGGAACGAGCCGCCGACGAGCAGCCCTCGCCCCGACAGGCCGATCCGAGCGGAACGGCCTGAACGATGTGCGAACCCCATGGAGGCCGGTCGTGAAGCCGGTCGCCACCCGGGTGGTGCGACTGCTCGCGCCGGCCCTGATCGACCGGGTCGATCGCGATCACTCCCAGAGCGACTCGGCGTTCCGGCGTCGGCGAATCGTGGTGGCGGTCGTGACCATCCTGGGGGCGACCCTGTTGGGCATCTCCCTTTCGGTGCAACCGGCGGACCCGGCGTTCTACCCGCTCACTCTGGGACTGGCGGCGCTGTGGGTGGTGGGCGGGTTCGCGTCCGGCCCGCTTCATCTCGGATGGGCTGATTCCACCAAGGGCCTGCGTCGGCCCATCGTCACACCGGTCCTGATCGGTGCCGCGGTCGGCGCCGTCTTCGTGCTGGGTTCGCTGGCCGTGCGGGAGATCAGCCCGCTGCACCGGGCGGTCGAGAGTGTGCTCGCGCATGCCCGTTTCGGGTCGTTGCCGCTGGTTGCGCTGGTCACCCTGCTCAACGGCATCGCCGAGGAGGTGTTCTTCCGCGGTGCGCTGTTCGCGGCGATCGGAAGGCGTCGCCCAGTGCTGATCTCGACCCTGATCTATGGAATCGCCACCGTTGCGACTGCCAATTACATGCTCGTGTTCTCCGCACTCCTGCTGGGTGGGGTACTCGGCCTCGAACGCCGGGCTACCGGCGGAGTGCTGGCACCCATCCTCACCCACGTCACCTGGTCAGCGATCATGCTCTTCGTCCTGCCGCCGCTGTTCGCCTGACGCCGCTGTTCGCCCAGGCACCGCTCCGCACCTGTCCGGACTCGAGCCAAGGGTCGAACAGATCGTTCTGAACGGCGTTCGGTGCGAGCTCCGAGGTCGTAAGGTGTGCTAGGGCCGCCGGTGGGGTAGGCCGTCACCGCGCTCTCCCAGGGGGTTTTCTGATGACTTCGCCTGCTCCAGGCTGGTACGCCGATCCGAACGGGGGCGCAGGGCTCCGATACTTCAACGGCGTCGGCTGGACCGACGCCACCCAAGCTCCACCCGCCCACGTCCCGGCAATGGCGAACGGCCTGCCCGGTGGGCAGTCGCCGCCGCAGGCACCGTATGGCTTCACACCGCAGCCGATGGCCCCGACCGGGCCGGCAGCGCCGGTCACCGTCTTCGCCGCGAACAAGTTGGCGCTGATCACAATCGTCATCTGCGCGGTGTACGCGATCCTGGCCACCGAGAGCCGTTTCGTCTTCTTCGGCATCCTGCCCGTCGCGTTCACCGTGCGGTCGTTCCGGGCTCGGGAGCCGCTCAAGTGGCTCGCCCTCGCGGCCGCAGTCGCCACAATTGCCTACTCGTTGTACAGATTGCACTCCTGACGAGGTTCGACCAGGGGGCTGGGTAGGTCCTGTCCGGAGGTGCAGAGAGGCCCAGGTCGGCATGACCTGGGCCTCTCGGGCTCCGCTCCCCGCTCGGGCGTCGGGTGGGGAACGGGCGTCTCTGGTCGCTGTGTGCGACTTACCTCTACTTCGTCGCCGCCGGTCGCCCGGATGTTACGAATTCAGAAAAGATGTCAGGCCCTGGCCTTTCCCTCCCATGCGGCCTTCCACGTCTTCGGTCCGATCAGGCCGGTCCCGCCGAGTTTGTTGCGGTTCTGGATGTCCTTGGCCGCCTCGAGGGTGTGGGCACCGTAGTAGCCGACACCCTGCAGTCCGTAGCCGCGCCGGCCCATCTGCATCTGCCAGCAGGCGAGGTTCCTGTCGTAGGACCCCATCTCGAACGAAACCTGGGGCCAGGCCGGAGCCTTCCTCGAGCCGACATGGCAGGCGCTCGCAGTCAAGCCGGGCCAGGTGTTCGCGGTTGGCCTGGGAGTCGGCTTCGGTGAAGGCGCTGGCTTCGGCGCGGCCGGCCGGCCCCAAGCAGCCGCCCAGGTCGCTGCGTCGATCACATTGCTGGACTTCAACCCGTACTTGCCCTGCAGGTCGTGAGCCGCTGCTGCGGTGTTCGAACCGAAATAACCCGTCCCGGTGAATTGGTAGCCTTTACTGCTCAATTGCTTCTGCCAGCACGCCAACGCTCGATAGGTTCTGCCCCTGACGAAGGTCGTTCCGCCCCAGGCCGGGCCGGTCGCCTTTCCGATCCTGCACGAGTCGGCAGGCACGGGCGTGTACGTTCCGGTGCCGCCGGTGCCGATGTAGGCACTGTCCGCCCTGGTCGGGACGACCCCGGAGTTGGCACTGGAGTCCTCCCGCAAGCCCGCGAGGGAGGCGCATACCCACGGCGACCAGCCGCGCATCCGATAGAGATACAGAGCGCGGTAGTCCTGTTCGGTCGAGCTGGCCTGGTTCGGCGAGCCGGAGCCGCCGACCGACTGCCAGGTCGCCTGGTCGAATTGATAGGCGCCGAAGTATCCGTTTCCGGTATTGATGCTGTAATTGCCGCTGGATTCGCACTGCCGCAGCGAGGCCCAGGCGGAGGCCGAGGGATCGGCCGAAGCCGAACCGGTGACGAAGATTGACAATCCGGCGAAGATCGCCGCGATGGTGGTTCCGAATGCCAGCGTTCTACGCACGGGCAATCCCTCCGGCCGCGCCACGCTTCGGATGCGGACGTTCGAGCAGCGACACGGCAGATTCCCCGCGACGTTCCGGCTCACCGCAGAGCGCACCATCGTGCATCTGGCTTGGTGGACCGTCCGTCCGGGCAATCGATTGGATCCGAGGCGACTACTCGTTGTCCCATCGCCGCGATGTCTCTTCCCCTTGCCGACACCGCAGTGACCACGCCCCGCTCGACCATCTTCGACTCGACCCGACCCCGGGGTATGCGGAGCGGGAAGCCACGACCACCGGCGGACCCTCGAACGAGGATTCCGATCTCACCGTAGTTCACCAGTCACACAAGTCACAAGACCCCCAAGAAACTCATTCTGCCCCTCGCTTCACCCAGGTCGAGAGACGACACGCCGCACTACCGAAGAAATCACAAGGGTGTCATTCGTTGCTCGATCGACGAATCGCCACGATCAGTGGCCGCGCACCGGTAGTCGACAGACGATCGAACAGTTCCACCGGCCGATGCTCGGAAGGAATAGTTGCTGTCCAGGCGATCTGGCCCGAGCTACCGTGAGAATGCCGGAGAAATGAAGGAGTGGATGCCCGTGTCACGACGAGGGTGGGCGCTGTTCGTCGCGTTGAGCGTCATCTGGGGAATCCCCTACCTGATGATCAAGGTGGCTGTGAAGGAGATCGACCCCGTGGTCGTGGCGTTCGGGCGGACGTTCCTGGGTGCCGTTCTGCTGTTGCCCATCGCGCTTCGCGGCAGATCCTTCGGTCCGGTGCTCGCGCGCTGGAAGTGGCTGCTGCTCTACACCGTCGTCGAAATAGTCGGGCCCTGGTGGCTGCTGGGGCATGCCGAGACGAGGCTGACCAGTTCGACCGCGGGTCTGTTGCTGGCAGTGGTGCCGCTGATCGCCGCCGTCATTCTCCTGCGTACCGGCCGGGACCGATTCGACGGCCGCCGGATGGTTGGGCTCGGAATGGGATTGGCGGGCGTGATCACCCTGGTCGGGCTCGACATCCACCTCGACGATCTGGCATCCGTCGGCGCAGTGATGGTGACGGCGATCGGCTACGCCACCGGTCCGATCATCATCAACCGCAAGCTGTCCGACGTTCCGCCGATGGGCGTGATCACCGGCTCGCTCATCCTGGCCACACTCATCTTCTCCCCTTTCGCCGTATGGCTGCGACCGCAATCTGTCTCCGCCCCGGCCGGCTGGTCGGTGATCGGGCTGGCGGTACTGTGCACAGCGCTGGCCTTCGTGGCCTTCTTCGCATTGATCGCCGAAGCCGGCCCGGCCAGGGCAACGGTCATCACCTACATCAACCCGGCGGTAGCGATCCTGCTGGGCGTTCTGGTTCTCGGCGAGCACTTCACAGTCGGTATCGCCATCGGTTTTCCGCTGGTCATTCTCGGTTCGGTGCTTGCCACCGCCCGGACCAGAACCAAGGCTTCACCCACGACCGAGGATCCACTCGCCGAACCCGTCGCCTGTTGACCCCGTCGCCTGTTGACCTATTGGGAGCTGCGAGCGCACAGCCCCGCCGGGGCCGAAGCGCGGCGGGGCTGCTGTCGATCGTCGTGCGCCAGGCGTTCGCCCGGGCGCCGGGGCGTTCGCTGGGTTGCTGAGCGTTCGCTGGGTTGCTGAGCGTTCGCTGGGTTACCGAGCGTTCGCTGGGTTACCGAGCGTTCGCTGGGTTACCGAGCGTTCGCTGGGTTACCGAGCGTTCGCTGGGTTACCGGGCGTTCGTCCGGTGACCGAGCAGTCGGGTTGCCGAGCCGTCGGGTTACCGACCCGTCGTTTTACTTCGCGCCGGCAGACGTGCCCGCCGAGCCCAGCTGCTGGCAGGCTTCGACCACTCGAGCGGCCAAGCCGGCCTCGCCGAGCTTGAGGTAAGCCCGCGGGTCGTAGGCCTTCTTGTTGCCGACCTCGCCGTCGATCTTCAAAACCCCGTCGTAGTTGCTGAAGAAGTGGCCGACCAGCGGGCGGGTGAACGCGTACTGGGTGTCGGTGTCGATGTTCATCTTCACGACGCCGTAGGACACCGCCTCCGCGATCTCGTCCGCAGACGATCCGGATCCGCCGTGGAATACGAGCGCCAGGGGCTTGGAGCCGGCGGCCTGGCCGAGGTGCTCGGCCAACGCATCCTGACCGTCCTTGAGAACGGACGGACGCAGCTTCACCCCGCCCGGCTTGTAGACGCCGTGGACGTTACCGAAGGTGGCGGCGACGATGTACGAGTTGTTCTCGGGCAACCCGAGCGCGTCCACCGTTGCCAGGAAGTCGCCCGGCGTCGTATACAGCTTGTCGTTGATCTCGTGCGCGACACCGTCTTCTTCCCCGCCCACGACACCGATCTCGATCTCGAGGATGACGTTGGCCGCCTTGGTGAGCGCCAGCAGGTCCTTGGCAATCTCGAGATTCTCGTCGAGCGGCACCGCCGAGCCGTCCCACATGTGCGACTGGAACAGCGGGTTGCCGCCTGCCTTGACCCGCTCGGCCGAGAGGGCCAGGAGCGGCTTCACGAAGGTGTCCAGCTTCTCCTTCTGGCAGTGATCGGTGTGCAGCGCGACCGTGACGTCGTACTTGGCTGCCACCACCGCGGCGAACTCCGCCAGACCGACGGCGCCGACGACCATGTCCTTCACCGCGGTGCCTGAAGCGAACTCCCCGCCACCGGTCGACACCTGCAAGATGCCGTCGCTACCGGCGTCGGCGAAGCCCTTGATGGCGCCGTTGATGGTTTCGGAAGAGGTGACGTTGATGGCCGGGTAGGCGTATCCGCCGTCCTTGGCTCGCTGGAGCATCGCCGCATAGGTTTCGGGGGTTGCCAGGGGCATGAGAATCCTTTCGAGCGCCGGCGGAGAGCCGGGCTGTGACTAGTGAGCAGAGTTGACAGCGAACTGCACCGGGTGCGCTCCGGCACATCGGCCAGTTGTTCACGCCGACAGACGGGCGACAGCCGACGACCGCGGCAATCGAGCCGGCAACCCGACGTGATTTCTGTCCGAGCCGCAGCGCACCGACGCGGCACATTATCGCGCACCGGACGGAGAACCTCGTCCGGTGCGTCCGTCGGCCCGGCTCCCGCGCCCGAACACGCACCGCCGGTCGACCGCCGACCGGGTAGCGCTCCGGCCACTACATGCCGGGTGCTATTCGCCGGGTGGTGTCTGCCGGGTGGTGTTTGCCGGGTGGTGTTTGCCGCATTGGTCGAGAGTCGGCAGTCGAAACGATTCGACAAAGCCGACGGATCAGGCGCACACTGATTGCGGACACCGGTGTCCGGTTCACATGTCCAGCAGTCGACGTCCCGCAGCAGACGTTCCCAGTAGTAGGAGACCGGTTATGCCCCGCGCCATCGTCGCGCTCGCCATCGGCGCTTTCGCCATCGGCAGTACCGAGTTCGTCGTCATCGGCCTGCTACCGCAGATCGGTGCCGGCCTGTCCGCCACGATCCCTGCGATGGGTCTGCTGATCACCGCCTACGCACTCGGCGTGGTGATCGGTGCCCCCACTCTGACGGCGTTGTCGAGCCGATTGACCACCCGCCAGACCCTGATCAGCCTGATGGGCATCTTCATCCTGGGCAACTCCCTGTCGGCCGTGGCGCCGTCCTACGGAGTGCTGATCGGCGCGAGGGTTCTCACCGCGCTCGCGCACGGCTCCTTCTTCGGCGTCGGAGCGATCGCAGCGCGCCGCGCCGTCGTCCCGGGAAAGGCCACCCAGGCCATCTCGATGATGTTCCTCGGCTTGACCCTTTCCAACGTGATCGGTGTGCCCGGCGCGACCTGGCTGGGGCAGCGCATCGGCTGGCGGCTGATCTTCGCCGGAATCGCTGTTCTGGGCGTCATCACCGTTCTGGCGCTGCGAGCCTGGCTGCCGGTCGACGACGTGCGCATCGACCTGCGCTCGGAGATCGGCGCCTTCCGGAAACCACGGGTGTGGCTCGGGCTCGGAATCACCACGATCGGCTTCGGATCACTGTTCGCGGTCTACAGCTACATCAGCCCCATCCTGACGACCCTTGCCGGCGTGGACGAGAACGGCGTGACGATCGTGCTGGTGCTGTTCGGGATCGGCACCACCATCGGAGCAGTACTGGGCGGCCGATTCGGCGATCGCTGGGGGCTGCGGGCGGTGGCCGCCGGCCTGTTCGTCGTCACCGGACTGCTCGCCCTGTTCACCATCACCTCGCACAACCCCATCACGGCTGCCGGAACGCTCGTGTTGTTCGGAGCGGTGGCCTTCTCCTTGGGGCCGATCGTGCAGAACCGGATCATCGAAGCTGCCGGAGCCGGAGGCAGTCTGGTTTCTGCCGCGAATCAGGGCGCCTTCAACGTTGCCAATGCCATCGGGGCGGCCGGCGGCGCCTACGTCATCAGGATCGGCTTCGGGCTGACCGGAACGATGTGGATGGGCGCCGGGTTGGCGGCGGCGGGTGCACTGCTGGTGCTGTATGCGCTGTCCGTCGATCGTCGCACCCCCGCACCCGCGGCCGTCGACCGCCGAGATCTGACTTCGGCCCGCAACTGACGTGCCCGACCACCGCGGTAGATCCGGCGTTGGCAGGATCGGGTGGCCGCGGACATCGAGGCACCTGATCGAGTACCGGCGGTGTCACGAGGAGCGGCAGTGTCACAAGCAGCGGCAGTGTCAGGAGGAGCAGCAGTGTCATCCGCCTCTTGTGGCGCGCGGTCGGCCCTTCGTACGCACCGGCCCTGAGCGCGCTGCGAGCCCAGAATCAGCGGGGCGGCGAATTCACCGTTCGACGCCAGGACGAGGCGCTGCGGTGGTCCGGCGGGTGATCAACCCGGGATTGATCCGGACCACCCGCGGCGTGACCGGCTCTGCGATCCGGACGTGATCGAGCAACATCCGGGCGGCGATCCGGCCCTGGTCCCGCACCGGTTGCCCGATCGTCGTGAGCTCGAAAAGGTAGGACATGTCGTGATTGTCGACGCCGATCACGGACAGCTCCTCCGGAACCCGGATCCCGTACCGGCGAGCGGCGTACAGCACTCCCATCGCGACCTCGTCCGACACGGCGAACACGGCGGTCGGCATCGCGGCGACGTCGCATCCGGAGCCCAGCCACAATCGTTCCAGCGCCTTCTCTCCCGCCTGAACTGCGAAGCCGGTGATCGCGATCAGGACGGGATCCACCTCGACGTTGTTCTCGCGCAACGCCTTGACGTAGCCGCGTTCGCGATCGGCCGCGACCGTGAAGCCGTACATGTCGTCCGGGTCCCGGCCGAAGAAGGCGATCCGCCGGTGGCCAAGTCCGAGCAGATGGCAGGTGGCCGCGTAGCCCACCTCGATGTCGTCGACCAATACGCCGGACACACCAGGAATGGACGATCCAACGGTTACCAACGGCACCCGGAGGTCGCGCAGCGAGGAGGGCTGCAGGCCCAACGGAACATTGAGCCCGAGAACTCCGTCGATCCGTTTGTGCAGCGCCCTGGTGTCGATGATGTTGGCGGACGGCCCGGCATTCGCTCCCAGGGGATAGAGCAGCGTGTCGTAACCTCGCTCGCTCACGACGTCCTGGGCACCCTCGATGACGGCACTGAAGAACCATCGGGAGATCCACGGCGCCATCACCCCGATGGCACTGGTCCGGCCGGTGGTCAGCGCGGCGGCGGACGGCGAGGCCACGTACCCGAGCTGCGCCGCTGCCAGCTCGACGTTCTGCCTGGTGCTCGCGGACACTCCGGGAATGCCCCGGAGCGCCCGCGAAACCGTCGCCGGTGAGACGCCGGCCAGTGCTGCGACTTCGACGATGCCGATCAGCGGTGCCAGCCGGTGGTCGGCCATCGGATCAGCCCTTGACGCTGCCTGCGAGCAGGCCTCGGACGAAGAAGCGCTGCAGGGACAGGAACACACCAAGCGGCACCAGCATGGCGATGATCGCCGCGGCCGGAAGGATGTCCGCCGACGATTGGAACGCGGTCGTCAGGCCCTGGATGCCCGCCGTGATCGGGCGGGTGTTGTCACTGGCGAAGGTCAACGCCACCAGGAGATCGTTCCAGACCCAGAGGAACTGGAAGATGGCGAACGAGACGATGGCAGGAACCAGCAGCGGAAGGAGCACCTGCAGGAAGATCTTCACGTGTCCGGCGCCGTCGACCCGAGCAGCCTCGACCAGCGACGCGGGGATCTCCTTCATGAAGTTGTGCAACAGAAAGATCGCCAACGGTAGGCCGAAGATGGTGTGCGACAGCCAGATCGACCAGAAGGAGGTGTTGAGGCCGAATTTCGTGTACAGCGTGTTCAGCGGGATCAGGGCGACCTGGATCGGCACGATCTGCATCGCGAAGACCGCGATGAACAACACGTTCTTGCCCTTGAAATCAATCCAGGCGAACGCGTAGGCGGCGAGCAGGGCGAGGGTGATCGGAATGAACACCGCCGGCAGGGTGATGACCACCGTGTTCAGGATGAAGTCGGACAGCGGCGCGCCGCCACCGTTGCCGTTCCAGGCATTCGAATAGTTGCTGAAGCTGAACCCGTAGTTCTGGCCCCAGAAGTGCCACCAGCCGGATGAACTCGGGCCTGGTTGGGTGCGGGTGGAGTTGATCAACAGGCCGAAAGTGGGAATCGTCCAGGCGACAGCGATGATCACGGCGATGATCGAGGCCAACGGCGACGACAGTTTCGTCTTCGCGTCCTGCGCGCGCATCTGGGCCTTGAGCTTCCGGCCATTGAGTTCCGGCTCCGGTGTCACCATCAATGGCGGGGTGCTGGTCGTCATCGAATCTCCTCCGATTTCCTCATCTGGCGGACGTTGAACACGATCACCGGCGAGACCAGGATGAAGATCATCACCGACAGCGCGCCGGCCAGACCCGGTTGGGAACTCGCCGACGCCGAGTAGAACGCACTGGCCAGGATGTCGTTCTTGGTCAGGCCGTTACCCATCACGTTCACGATGTCGAAGGTCTTGAGCGAGGCGATGGCCACCGTGGAGAGCACCACCACCAACGTCGGCCGAATGGTCGGGATGGTGATGCTGCGGAAGAGCCGCATGCCGGAGGCGCCATCGATCTTGGCCGCCTCGATGATGTCGTCCGGCACCGCCTTGATGGCGGCGGACAGCACCGTCATCGCGAAACCGGCCTGAATCCAGATCATCACGATGATCAGCGCGAACGAGCTGACCGGATATTTGATCAGCCAGTTCTGCGGGGTTCCGCCGAACGCAGTGACGACACCGTTCAGCAGGCCGATCTGGCCGGATCCTTCCGGGCTGGGTTGGTAGTACACGAACCGCCAGATCACCGACGCCGCGACCATGGAGATGGCCGTCGGCAGGAAGATCAGCGCCTTGGCGGCGGCCTCGTACCTGGTCCGGTCGACGAGCACCGCGTACACCAGGCCGAATGCCGTTGCGAAGATCGGCACCAGGAAGATCCAGAGCACCGTGTTGACGAACAGCGGCACGTTCGACGAGGTGAAGTAGTGGGTGTAATTGCTCAGGCCCACCCAGCCTCTGGGATTGCCAGCCGCATCGAAGCTGCGTAGCGACTGGATGATGGTGCTGATCGCCGGGTACAGCAGACCGCCGGCCAGGGCGATCACCACCGGTCCGAGGAAGCCGGCAACGAGCGTGCCGTTGGGAACCAGCGGCCGGTCGACGAGCCACAGGATCAGACCCATCACGATGACGAAGATCAGCACTGCGACGACCATCACCACGAGCTTCTGCTGCCACGAAGTGGGATGGAAGATCATGTTGACGAACCAGCTGTGCGGATTGTTCGTGCCGCTGTAGAGAATGCCGCCGTTGGGCTGATCGCTGGTGCTCTGTCCCTGCCAGATGATCGCGGCCACGATGGCGACCACCAGCAGCCAGACCAGCGGCGTCAGCCACCGCAACGTTCTGGGCGGGCGCTCCACCGGCGCGCGGGTCGACGGGCCGGGACGCTCGACGAGTACTTGCTCTGTCAACGCATTACCTCCAGACGGGTGCTTCAAATCCGACGCTGTCGGTGGGTCCATGGAACTGCCGTGAAACTGCGAACAGGCGGACTCTTGAGATATTCAAAAGCCCGCCTGTTCGCTATCGTTCCGCTCTTGTCGAGACCGCAGCCGATCGACGAGAGATCAGAACACGGTCAGCTGGCCGGCCAGCTGCCGTCGATTGCCGAGAGGGTTGTGGCGTCGTCCTGACCGGTGATCCAGTTGGTCAGCTGCTTCCATTCGGTGCCGGCGCCGACGGCGGCCGGCATCTGGTCGGAAGCATCGAAGCGGGAGACCGTTTTCGGGTCCTGCAGGATCTGCACGGACAGCTTGTTGATCGGATCAGCCACGTTCTTGATGTCGAGGCCCTTGTTGGCCGAGACGCGCGACTTCGAGACCTTCGACTGGTTGTTCGCCCAGTGCGAGGTGGTCAGGTACCACTGGAAGGCCTGGACCTCTGGGTTCTTGGAGAATGCCTCCACGAACTCGCCGCCGACCTCGACCGGCTTGCCGAACTTGTCACCCATGGCCGGCTCGTAGAAGGCGTAGAGATCACCCGTCGGGGAGAACGTCGGAGTGCCCTTGAAGTTGGTGCCGTAGAAGTTCGCCTGCTGGTGCAGGTAGCACTTGCCGCTCTGGATCGGTAGCCCGCCGTTGTTGAACGAGGTGGTGGCGATCGAAGAGACGTCACCGATGCCGGCGTTCACGTACTTCGGGTTCTTCCAGATGGATCCGACCGTGGCAAGAGCCTTGGCGATCGGCGCATCGGCGAACTTGACCTTGTGCGAGACCCACTGGTCGTAGACGTCGGGGCCGGCCTGACGCAGGACGACCTCCTCGAGCCAGTCGGTGGCGGTCCAGCCGGTGGCCGCACCGGACTCGATGCCGGCGCACCAGGGCTTCTCGCCCGAGGCGACGATCTTGTCGGACAGCTTGATCATGTCGTCCCAGGTGGTCGGGACCGCATAGCCCTTGGCCTTGAACATCTTCGGCGAGTACCAGACCAACGACTTCACGTTGGCACCCAGCGGAGCCGCGTAGAACTTGCCATCGATCGTGCCGTAGGACTTCCAGCCCTTGTCCCAGTACTTTTCGACGTTCGCCGCGACAGACGCGGGGGCCTCGACGACCTTGCCGGTAGCGAACAGGGTCTTCACCAGACCGGGCTGGGGAACGATGGCGACGTTCGGGGCGTTGCCGGACTTCGCCTGGACGACGATCTGCTGCTCGAAGTTCTTGTCACCCCGATAGGCGACGGTGGCGCCCGTGCAGGTGGTGAAATCTTTCCAGGACGCCTTGAGCTGCTCGCCCTCGTCCGCGGTGATGCTTCCGTAGCCGGAGACGGTCTTACCGGAGATTCCCGGCCAGGTCTTCTTGATGAAGTCGCACCAGGTGGCGTCGTCATTGAGACCGGCTGCGCTGTTGGAGCCCGAGGCGGACGCGCCGGAGGTGCCGGCGCTGGATGGCGATGCAGACGAAGCAGCACTGGACGAGGCGGGCGTCACCGCCGCCGCCGCGCTCGACGCGGGAGAACCGCCGCTGCTGGAACCAGGGGCGGCAGGCGTACTGCTGCTGCCGCATGCGGACAGAACCAGCGTCATTGCACCGATTCCTGCGATGGTGGCCATCGCCTTACTAGCCGACGTACGGAACACTCGGCCGACCTCCGTTTCTTGGGAAAGTCGTTGTGAGGGCGCTCACAACAACGGCAATGAAAGCGTTTTCATCGCGAATTTGCAAGCCAGTGTCGGCAATAAGCCTGTAACGATTGTGTAACCCGACCATTAGCCCGGTAACGGTCGAGTCGTCATCGGATGGCCGAACCCGAGGTGACCAGCGGATACGCAGGGTTCACGGCCATCGGTCGCCGGTGCTCCTCCGCGACGAGTTCTCCGGGTCGAACACCCGAAGGGGCGTCGTCCGGTCCTGTCGCCGAACTGCGCCGCCTGCGCACAACTCGTGTCAAGATCGATCTGTCACGATCGAGCATGATTTCCGTCGCCGCCGGTTTCCCGGCCCGGCCAGTGAGGAGCTGCAAGACGCATGACTGCCCCCGACGGATGGGCCGAATCGGCCGTGGAGCGGACGCTCGGCACCCTGGCCCAGCTGAACCCCCTCTATGTCGCGACCACCCCGACGCCCTCAGCGCCCGTCGGAGCACATCCGAGCCCACCCGCGACCGTCGTCACGATCGACGACATCTACCGCACGCACCGGATGGGCATGGTCCGGCTGGCCATCCTGCTGGTCGACGACCAAGCCAGCGCCGAGGACGTGGTGCAGGAGGCGTTCGCCGGCCTGTTCCGCAACTGGGCCGGACTCCGCGACAACGCCGCGGCGATCGGCTACCTGCGGACAGCTGTGGTGAACGGGTCGCGGTCGATGCTGCGACGTCGTCGCACCGCGCGCGCCTACGTGCCGCCGCACACCGGCACCGAGCGGTCCGCCGAATCGCTGGCGTTGTTGACGGCCGAGCACCAGGCCGTCGTCACGGCGCTCGCCGATCTGGCCCCGCGGCAACGCGAGGTGCTGGTGCTGCGCTACTACGGCGGCCTCTCCGAGGCCGAGATCGCAGAGGCGACGGGTCTTTCCAAGGGCACCGTGAAGTCCACCGCCAGCCGTGCCGTCGCGAAGCTGGGTGACATCATGAAGGCCCGGTGACATTCTCAAGGCACGATGACTTCGTGAAGGCACAAGTGACATCTGACCGCACAGGTGACATCGTGACGGCACCGGTGACTTTTTGACGGCACCGGGAACGCCGCCGGACCCTCCCGGCCAGACACCCGCGCCACCGGATCCGGAGCTTGTACTCGCCCAGGCCCTGCGCGCGATGGCCGGCGGCGGCAAAGCTGCCCGAGCGGATAGGTCGCCGGATCAGCACCGGTCAGCGGCCCGGCTCACCACGGTTCAGGTGCTGCTCATCGCCGCGCTGGTGGGCCTGGGTGCCGGTATTACTGCCGGCCTGATCAGCCTGCTGAGCTGAGGCGTGGCACGCCGCACGTCTGCGCGGAGTGCTAGCGCCGCCGGGTTCTACATTGGTTCCAGAGAGGTTCCCGGTGAGCTCGATGGGACTCGATGTCGTGCCGGAACGCCGCCGACCCTTACCAGGGACGTCGGTTCAGCGGCTCACCGACCACCCGGAATCTCCGATCGCCCCCGATTGCCCCGGTAGCCTGGGTTGGTGACCCCCTCCCACGTTGCCGGTATTCTTCCGTCCTGGCTCGACGCGACCAGTCTGGTGAACTCGATGGGTTCTTGGGCGTTGCTCGGGATCGCCCTGATCATCTTCGCGGAGTGCGGTCTGCTGATCGGGTTCTTCCTGCCGGGCGACACCCTGCTGTTCATCTCCGGGCTGCTCGTCGCAACCGGGAAGTTTCACATCAACATCGTGGTCGCAATCGTGATCCTGGCGGCGTCGGCCTTTCTCGGCAACATGGTCGGGTACGGCATCGGCTACAAGGCCGGTCCACTGGTCTTCGACAAGCCGAATGCCAAATTCTTCAAGCACGAGTACGTGGAGAGGTCAGCTGCGTTCTTCGAGAAATACGGACGGGTCGCTGTGATCCTGGCCCGATTCGTACCGGTCGTCCGGACCGTGGCGACCGTCATGGCCGGCGTCTCGAAGATGAACACCCGGGTCTACGCGCTCTATTCCGCTGTCGGCGGGGTCGTCTGGGTGGCTGCCGTGACCGTTGCCGGTTACTTCCTCGGACAGATAACGTTCATCGCCAACAACATCGATTACATCCTGGTCGGCGCCGTGGTGGTCGTGGTGCTGGTGTCCGCTGTTCCGGCGCTGCTACATCTGCGAAGCCGCAGACGGGTCGCGCCAGCCACTCCCCCGCACGCCTGAGGTTCACCGGTACCTGGCGCAGAGCTGCTGCCGCCCGGTCAGATGCACGCCGAACCAGTCGACTCCGCCGGTGCACAACGGTTCGGGGTTCTCGATCGGAATCGACCCGATCTGCTGGCGGACGGCGAAGGTCGGTGTCAACAGCAGGACGGCCGCGCCGATCACCATCGTCCGCCCGGCCCACCCGCGGATCAGCACCAGCAACACCAGAGCGACGGCGGCTCCGCCGGCCAGAACCCAGGTCAGCCAGGTGACCGCAAAATCCGTGCTCACAACCCCTACTTGCAGCCCGGGTACGTGACGTCGATCCCGAAGAACCTCGGATGAGACGCGCAGGTCTCCGTCTGAAGATGGTTCGCGTAGTCGACCACCCTCGCCCGCTGTTGCGAGCCGAGGAACACGATGATCGCGGCGAGCACCAGGGTGATGATCTTGCCGACGATCTTCTTGATGACGATGGCCAGCAGCAAGCTGATCACGGCGATGACGATCAGCACCCAGATGGCAGTGCTTCTGATGGTCGAGACGTCGAGGTTCACCCCGGGAATCTACCGTCCGGCGGGTTGTGTTCTGGGTGAAACTGCCCGACAGCGGACCTGAGAAAAATCACCGGAAAGAGGCCGCCCGCAACTGTCGATCCGTTGCCGATGCTGCGTCATCCCTGCGCAGGACACGGGCAGCAGGCCCAGTCCGAGCACTCGTGGAGCGCACAGATGAACAGAGCAATGCCGTTGGCTGACCCAGAACCCGGCTGAGAAAAGTCATCTCGATCGGAGGCTGCAGCGTTGCGCAGCGACCGCGCCGCCGGACTGAGAGTGCTCGTCGCCGGTTCACCAGGCCTGCGAGAGATCGGCGTGCTGCCGGACCCAGGCGTGCATGGCGATGCCGGCCGCGACGCCCGCATTGATGGAGCGGGTTGAGCCGAACTGTGCGATCGAAACGGTCATCACCGCAACCCCCTGCGCCTCGGCCGTCAACCCTTGAGACTCGGACCCGAACAACAGCAGGCAATTCGACGGCAGGTCTGCCGTCTCGAGCGGTATCGACCCGAAGGTGTTGTCGACCGCGACGATCACCAGTCCCGATGTCGCCGCATGCGCGGCCAGCGACGCGATGTCGCTGTGATGCTGCAGATGTTGATATCGGTCGGTGACCATCGCGCCGCGGCGATTCCACCGACGCCGGCCGACGATGTGGACGCTCGCTGCCCCGAAGGCGTTCGCCGTCCGCACGACCGTCCCGATGTTGTGATCGTGCCCGAAATTCTCGATCGCGATCTGGAACTTATGCCGCCGGCTGTCGAGGTCGGCGACGATCGCGTCCCGCCGCCAGTAGCGATAGCGGTCCACCACATTCCTTCGGTCACCGGCCGCCAACAGCTCCGGGTCGAACTTCGGAGCGTCGGGCCATGGTTGCGGATGCGGTCCGACGCCGACGTCGGGCACCGCAGTCCACTCCGTCGGCCCAGCTGCGTCCTCGACAGATTCGTCGGCGGGAACTCGGTCGGTCGTCGATTCGAAGGCGTCGCCCACCGCGCCGATCAGCTCAATCCGAGGTCGCCGAGGCCGAGCAGATACCGGTAGGCAAGGCCCTGCTCCGCCAGCACGGCATCTGCTCCGGTCGCCCGATCGACGATTGTCGCCACGCCGACGACGTGGGCTCCGGCGTCGCGAACCGCCTGCACCGCTTGCAGTGGTGACGCCCCGGTCGTGGTCGTGTCCTCGACGACGAGCACCTGCTTGCCGGCGATTTCCGGCCCCTCGATCCGGCGCTGCATTCCGTGGGACTTCGCCTCCTTTCGAACGACGAAGGCGTCAACTGGGCGGCCCGGGGCATGCAGAACGGCAACGGCCACCGGATCGGCGCCGAGAGTCAGACCGCCGACGGCGTCGAAAGCCCAGTCAGCGGTCAACTGGCGGAGCAGCACACCGATCAGCGGACCGGCCTCGTGGTGCAGGGTCACCCGCCGCAGATCGACGTAGTAGTCCGCTTCCCGCCCGGAGGACAGGGTGACGCGGCCGCGCACCACAGCGAGTTCGCCGACCAACTCGGCCAGCCTGGCCTTGGCCGCTGCGTCGGGAACGGGCGCAGTCCGTAGCGGGGACGAAGGCGATCGAGGGGTTGCTTGGTTCACCCGGCAAGCGTGACACATTCTGCAGGGTCTCGAACCTCCGCCCCGAGCAGCGATTTCGCTTCGCCACCTGGTGAGCGGTTGCAGCGCTCGATGCGCGGGTTCCGCTCCGGATTGGGGGCCGCCGGGGCAGGCCTGAGCGAGCGATATGTCGAGTGCGTAACGAACTCGACACGAATCACCGTGTCGAGCCACCGAGTCGCTGGAGCGAACGTCTACTTGCCGCAACGACTTCCGTCGAAGAAGGCAGGCCATGAACAACAGCTTCAGTTCCGCATCGTTCTCGATCCGACGCACGATCGGATTGGTCCGCACCGGGTCCGCCGCGCTGGCGGCCGTCGCCGTCATCTCGATCGCGGCCGCTCCACCGGCTTCTGCCGCTGTCGGTCATCCTTCGGTGTACGGACACCTCGACGTCGTCTCGGCCGCTCGAGCACAGATCAGCGTCAGGGGCTGGTCGGTCGACCCGACCCGATCCGCCGCCGCAAATTCGGAGATCGTGGTGGTGGACGGCGTCATGGCTTCGCTTCCGATCGCTAACCGACCACGGCTCGACGTCGATCGCGCGTTTTCCATCTCCGGCTCGCACGGATTCAGCGTTGCAGTTCCCGCCCGCGTCGGACTGCATCGGGTCTGTGTCATTTCGCGGCCATTGCCCGAGACCGGCGGCAAGGACACCGTGCTGGGGTGCAGATCTGTTCGGGTGCATTCTTGATTGCGCGGACCTGAACGGGGGGAAGATGCGGTCGGCGACGATCGGTGAAGAGCCCGGGGCGGAGTGCCCCGAAGGCGCACGGCAAGATCGGTGAGCATGCACAGCCAATTGTTCACGGTCCGAACCGGAAATCGGCCCCAGGTTTCCGATCTGACGTCGACCTGCCGGGAGTTCGTTCCCGAGGGAGCAGATGGGCTGCTCAGCGTTTTCGTGCCGCACGCGACCGCCGGTGTCGCAATACTCGAGACCGGAGCCGGTAGTGATGACGATCTTCTCGCCTCGATCGATCAATTGCTGCCCCGAACCGATCAATGGCAGCACCGTCACGGCAGCTCGGGTCATGGCCGAGACCATGTGCTGCCGGCCTTTCTCGCCCCGTCGATCACGGTTCCGGTGCTGACCGGGGAGCTACAACTTGGTGTGTGGCAGTCGATCTGCCTCGTCGACACGAACGTCGACAACCGCGAGCGACAAGTGCGGCTCAGCTTCCTCGCCGGCTGAGGCGTCGGTTCAGGTCCGTCCTTTGTTATTGACCCGCGCGGCCGCCTGGCGTACGGCGCCGCGTGGGAACAACCGGGCCAGTACCGCAATCGTGCTGTAGAGCCGACCCGGTACCGAAACGATCTTGTTCTTTCGCAGATCACCCAGAGAGGTGACGACGAGTTCGTCGATATCGACGTACAGGGCGGGCGGTGTCTTGGACATGTCAATGGACGCCCGCTGGTGGAACTCGGTCCGGACGAATCCTGGGCACAGCGCCTGCACCCGTACTCCGGTGCGCGCCAAGGACATCGCCAGCCCCTCGCTCAGGCTGACGACAAAGGCCTTCGAGCCGGCGTAGGTGGTGCCGCGACCGGAGATCAGACCTGCGATCGAAGCCACGTTGATCACACCGCCGTGACCGCGGGCAACCATTCCGGGCAGCGCGGCGTGGGTCAGCATCAGCACGGCGGTCACGTTGATGTCGATCTGGTTCTGCAGTTCCGCTTCGTCCGTGTCCAGGAACTCCTTGCCCAGCCCGATGCCGGCATTGTTGATCAGCAGATCGATCGGGTCGCCGGCGAGACGTTCGGTCACCGCAGCACGCTGCTCCGGGACCGTGAGATCGGCCGGAATCGTCTCGACGGCGGGTGCGCCCATCGACAACAGCAAGGCAGCACCCTCGCTCAGCCGCTGTTCGTTCCGCGCCACCAGCACCAACCGGTAGCCGTCCGCAGCCAGATGTCGGGCAAAGGCGGCTCCGATACCGGCGGTGGCACCGGTGACCATTGCAGTGGGCATGAGATGACGCTATCCCGACGGCTGACTCCCAGGGCAGCAGGGCCGTGTCTGCAGGTCCAGGCCGGCTGCCATCACGGGATGGTCTGCGGGTGGATGAAGCGCGAGTGGTTGCCCGACAACCGCGGGTAGCGTGCCAGGACATGACGCGTCGAAGCATCGGTGTGATGCTCATCGGTCTGGTGCTGCTCGCGGCCATCGTCGTTCCGAAAGCGGGAACGCAGGCTGTGCCGGGCCAGGCTCGCGCCGCTCCGGTACCGGGGCCGCCGAAGGTGGGCGATTGCGTCATCGACTCCGTGAAGTCGCCCTGGCAGGGCTCCGGGGCCGGGGCACACCAGACCTACGCCAATCCTTCGCAGCGCACCGAGCCCTGCGCGGGACTCCGCTACGGCGAGATCACCTCGATGATTTCCGACCCGACCACACCGACCGTCTCGCGCAATTTCGACGGGTCCATCAGTTCCATCACGGATCTCAACACGGACAAGTGCTATCGCTCGAACGCCGAGTATCTCGGCCTACCGATGGACGGCGCCACCCCAAAGGGGATCTTCCAGTACTGGTTCCCGAATCTGATGGCCGGAGCCGCGGCCGCCGCACCCACCGGAAGACAGCTGGCCGTCGGCCAGCATTGGTTGGCCTGCGTGGTGTACCTCCTGGTGGATAGCACGCTGCCCGCGGACATCTCGCTGCGCTACAGCCACTCACTTCGCAACGCCGTGGTGACCGGGATCGAACGCGATCAGCTCGGCGTCTGTCTGCTCGCCGGCGACTGGTCCGCCGGCAGCCAGTTGGGGGGCTGCCGCTCACCGCACACCACCGAGGTCTTCGCCTACGGCAACACCGGTCCGCGATCGGTCGCTCGCACCGCGTTGGTGGCCAGCTGCACCCAGCTCGTCCGCCGATTTCTCCGCCGGAAGGACGAGACCGACGCGGAGAGGTTGCACGTCCAGATCAGCGTCACCGACGACACGGGTTTGGAGCTGGAAGGAGGGATCTTGCCGGCAAACTCGCAGGCCGGCTGCGCCGTCACCGCCAACGGCTCCCGACGACTCAACGGCAGTCTGCTGGCGATCGGCGAAGGTCCAATCCCCTGGGCATGACCGATGCTCGCGACGGAGGTCTCAGGCGGCCGCGCTCCCGGAGGAATGCGAGCGTGCCATCGGCGATCATCGTCATGTCGTTGCCCTCTTCTTTGGTGGCAGCGGGAAGAAGCCGGACGTGCGCCGCACATACTCCGCATAGCCGGGCTTCGAATTGGTCAAACGCTTCTCGGTCAGCGCCTTTCCGGTCCTGGCCACCAACAGATAGGTCATTACCAGGGGCGACAGCACGGTCAGTGCGCCGATCCACGACCACGCGACCATGAAAAAGATCCCCCACCAGACGGCGGCGTCCCCGAAATAGTTCGGATGCCTGGTATATCGCCACAGGCCGGTATCCATCAACCGGCCGGTATTCGCCGGATCGGACTTGAAGGCGGCCAATTGCGCATCTCCGACGGATTCGAAGACCACGCCGATCAGCCAGACCGTAGCGCCGAGGATCACCAACCACCAGACCGGTCCGGTGAGCAGCATGGCCAGCTGGACCGGAATCGACACGAACCACATCGCAACTCCTTGCGGCACCTGCACCTTGCCGACGATCCGGAACCGGCTGTGGCCGTCGAGCATCTCGACATAGCGAGGGTCTTCGGGAAGCCCGTGATTACGGAGCAGGATGTAGCCGCCCAGACGCAGGCCCCACACTCCAACAGCAACCAGGACGAACCAGCGAAGCGTTGAATCGCCGAAACCAATCGACAGCAGGAACGCGGTAGCGACGACAGCGACGAATCCAGGCCCCCAGATGGCGTCGATCACGGAATACTTTCCGGTCAGCGCGCCGATGGTGAACGAAACGAGCATCACCACGATCACCGCGCCCAGACTGCCTGCGAGAACCAAGAAGAATTGCGCGACCGGAAAGCTCATCGCTCCCAGACCCGTCGCGACGGTTCCATCGATGCCGTACCTGCGTCGTCCGGGCGAACCGCAAGGATCTGATCGACGCCCATTCGGTTCTCGGCGAATGCCAGCGCTCCTCCGATCAGATACAGCCGCCAGACCCGGGCGCCCACCTCGCCGATCATCTCGACGACTTCGGACCAATGCTCCTCGAGAACCTCGGCCCAGGCTCGGACCGTCCAGTCGTAGTGCTCACGCAGGGCATGCACGTCACGCACTTCCAGACCGGCTGCGCCCAACAGGGAGACGGTCGTGCCCAACGGCTTCATGTGCATGTCCGGCGCGATGTACGTTTCGATGAAAGCCCCACCACCGGGGGCGTTCTCGCCGCGTGACATCTGCTGGACCAGGGCTCGTCCGCCCGGTCGGAGCACCCGATGCAGAATGCCGGCGAACGTCGGATACTCGGCGTCACCGACGTGCTCGCCCATCTCGATGGTGGACACCGCGTCGAACTGGCCGTCGTCAAGGCCGGAATCCAGCTCGCGGTAGTCGGCGAGCCGCACCTGTACCCGGTCGGCCAGGCCGGCATCGGCTACCCGCTTTGTCACGTACTCGTACTGCTGCCGGGACAGCGTCACTCCGGTGGAGTGGGTTCCGAAATGAGCTGCTGCATAACAGATCAGCGATCCCCAGCCGCAGCCGACGTCCAGATGTCTGCTGCCCTGCTGCAGACCGAGCTTGCGGCAGATCAGGTCCAGCTTGGCGTTCTGCGCGACCCCGAGATCACCGCCAGGGCCGTCGATGTAGTACGCGCATGAGTAGGCCATCGAATCGTCGAGCAACAGCTCGTAGAAGTCGTTCGAAAGGTCATAGTGGTGCGCGTTGGCCGCCTTGTCCCGAGCGCGGGAGTGCCGCCGGCCCGTCAACGACGCAGCCTGACCCGGAGCCGGCGGCCGCAACCCGATCACACCCAGTCTCGCGGCCGCCACCGCCAGTTTCGGCCATCGGGTGATCCGGATGTGCGGGCGGCTGACCTGACCGGCTTTCGCCGCGTTCCACACCGTCGACAGTGCCTCCGCCAGGTCGCCCTGCACGTCGATGTCGCCGGAAATATAGGCCTCGGCCAAACCGAGTTCGCCGGGCGAATACAACAATCGGCGGAGCGCCCGACGCGAATTCACGATCAGCACCGGCCCTGTTTTTGGCCCGGCCTCGCTGCCATCCCAGGCACGCAAGCGAATCGGCAGGCTGCCGCCGACCGCCGGCGAGACCAGTTCCGCAAGCCGGGCGGCGGTTGTCGGTCGAGTCTGGCCGCGGGGTGATGTTGTCGAGTGCCTGGTTTCGTTCGGCGTGCGCAAAGGCATGTCGGGCATCTCTTCCTTGGTCAACGGTACAGCCGCGGATATCGCGGTTCTCGACGACGCGAGCCCGGCGTCCCGTCCAGATGCGGACGCTGCGTCGGGGGTCGCGGTCCGGCGTCCGGCCGGTGGCGCCGGGCACTTCTGGTTCGAGGCCGACCGGCGGCCGGATGGGCTGCCGCCGACGCAAGCGTGGCCGACGCACCCGGGTCAGACGTCGTACACCGGTCCGACCTGCAGTCGCGACTCACCGGGTACTGCGTCCACCAGAACCGTGTCGCCATCGCGAATCTGCCCGGCCAGTAGTTCTTTCGCAAGCTGATCGCCGATCGCCGATTGGATCAATCGGCGCAGCGGCCGCGCTCCGTACATCGGGTCGAAGCCGTCGATCGCCAGCCATTCCCGAGCGCCGTCGGTGACCTCGAGCGTCAAACGGCGGGAGGCAAGCCTGGCCGCCAGTAAACCGACCTGGATGTCCACGATCGCCCCGATCTGCTCGATGTTCAACGCATTGAAGAACACCACGTCGTCGAGCCGGTTCAGGAACTCCGGCTTGAATGCAGATCGAACGCGGGCCATCACTGCGTCGTGGCGCTCCTTGTCGGTCAGCGACGGGTCGACGATGTGTTGGCTCCCCAGGTTCGAAGTCAAGATCAACACCACGTTCCGGAAGTCGACGGTCCGGCCCTGCCCGTCGGTCAACCGACCGTCGTCCAGCACCTGCAGCAGTACGTCGAACACATCCGGATGTGCTTTCTCCACCTCGTCGAGCAGTATCACGGTGTACGGACGCCGACGCACCGCCTCGGTCAGCTGTCCACCCTGGTCATAGCCGACGTATCCGGGAGGGGCACCGACAAGCCTTGCCACCGAATGCTTCTCGGAATACTCGCTCATGTCTATCCGAACCATTGCCCTGGCGTCGTCGAACAGGAAATCGGCAAGCGCCTTGGCCAGCTCCGTTTTGCCAACCCCCGTCGGGCCCAGGAACAGGAAAGAGCCGGTCGGCCGGTCCGGGTCCGAGATGCCGGCCCTCGCACGACGAACCGCATCGGAGACGGCGCGCACCGCCGCTTCTTGGCCAACCACCCGTCGTGACAGGTCGTCCTCCATCCGCAGCAACTTCGCGGTCTCGCCCTCCAGCAGCCGGCCGGCCGGGATCCCGGTCCATGCCGCGATCACCGTGGCGATGTCGTCCGGACCGACCTCTTCGGAGACCATGGGTGGCAGGGCATTGTCGGACGCCTCTGCGGCGCCCTCCTCGGCTGCGTCCGCCAACTCTTTCTCGAGCGCCGGAATGCGGCCGTACAGCAACTCGGACGCCTTCGCCAGGTCGCCCTCGCGTTGCGCCCGCTCGGCCTGCATCCGAAGTTCGTCCAGGGACTTCTTCAATTCGCCGACCCGGTTCAAGCCCGATTTCTCGGCCTCCCAGCGCGCGGTCAACGCAGCCAGCTGCTCGTTGCGGTCGGCCAGATCGCGGCGCAGTCGCACCAGCCGATCACCGGACGCGGCGTCCGACTCGCGGGCCAGGGCGAGCTCCTCCATCTTGAGCCGGTCGACGGCCCGCTGGAGTTCATCGATCTCCACCGGTTTGGAGTCGATCTCCATCCGAAGTCGCGAGGCAGCCTCGTCGATCAGATCGATGGCCTTGTCCGGCAGGAATCGGGCAGTGATGTACCGGTCGGAGAGGGTGGCCGAGGCAACCAGCGCGGCATCGGTGATGCGGACGCCGTGGTGCGCCTCGTACCGTTCCTTCAACCCGCGCAGAATGCCGACGGTGTCCTCGACTGTCGGCTCGCCTACCAGGACCTGCTGGAATCGGCGTTCCAGGGCCGGGTCCTTCTCGATGTGACTCCGATATTCGTCCAGGGTGGTGGCGCCGACCATTCGCAACTCGCCCCGCGCCAGCATGGGTTTGAGCATGTTGCCGGCATCCATCGCGCCCTCGCCCGTGGCACCGGCGCCCACGACCGTGTGCAGTTCGTCGATGAACGTGACCACCTGCCCGTTCGAGCCCTTGATCTCGTCCAGAACGGCCTTGAGCCGTTCCTCGAACTCGCCCCGGTATTTCGCTCCCGCGATCATCGCCCCGAGGTCGAGGGAGATCAATCTCTTGTTGCGCAACGACTCCGGCACGTCTCCGGCGACGATCCGTTGAGCCAGCCCCTCGACGACGGCGGTCTTGCCGACCCCGGGTTCGCCGATCAGCACCGGATTGTTCTTCGTGCGCCGGGACAGAACCTGAACTACGCGCCGGATCTCCGCGTCCCGCCCGATGACGGGATCCATGGTGCCTTCGCGGGCGCGCTCCGTCAGGTCGACGCCGTACTTCTCCAACGCCTGGAAAGAACCTTCCGGATCCGCTGTGGTGACCTTCCGGTTCCCGCCGCGAACGGTCGGGAACGCGGCGAACAGTGCTTCGGACGTGGCTCCGTTGGACAGCAGCAGATCGGCCACCTCATCACTCGAGTGCAGCGCACTTCGAGAGGCCGGCCGGTCGGGAATCGCGAGCGCTGCCAACAGGTGTTCGGTGGACTCGAACTCATCTCCGCCGGTCCGCATGATCTGCTCGCCCGCGGTGACCACGTTTACAACCGCCCTGGCGAGCTGGGGTTGCGCCACCGTCGCGCCGCTGGCGGACGGCAGCTTGGCAAGCAGGGCACTGACCCGTGCAGTGATCACCGCCGGGTCGGCCCCGACTGCTCGCAGCAGGCCGGGCGCCGTCGAACCATCGGTGGACAAGAGAGCTGCAAGCAGATGGGCCGGCTCTACGGTCGCGTTTCCGGCAGCGGTGGCGGCACTGATCGCGGCGGCCAGAACCTCGCGGCTCTTGGTGGTCAGGATGTCGGTGTTCATGCTGATACTCCAATCACGATGCGTCTCTGCAGAAAGCGTGTCGCGACCAGCGACGTACGTCGAGGACGCCAGAGCACACTCCGAGCAGCTGGCTGCTGTTTCAGAACCAGTAGATCGCTAATGTCAGTTGATTCAGCGCAGCAAAGTTGAGTGTACCCCAGTCAAGTCTAGGAGTAGCTCGACTGTTTCCCAGTCGCCGGGGAGTCGTTCCCGCGATCGGAGTTGATCTCGCCCGGAGCGGTGCGGTACACCGAGGCATGGCATCTCGTCAGAGCAAGGCTTCAGCGCAACGGTCCGCCCTCTCACCGGAGGAGCGCAGCAAGCCCCACTCCGACCCGACGGCACCGACCCGGCATCTGGAAGTGGAGACCAAACTCGAGATCGGACCTTCCGTCGAACTGCCGAACCTTTCCGGACGCCGGTCATTGAAGGACCTGGGAGTCGCTGCGGCGGCGGAGCCGCTGGTATTCGACCTGAACGCGGTCTACTTCGACACAACGGACCTCGACCTGCTGGCCTCGAAACTGACGCTGCGGTACCGCACCGGCGGGGAAGATGCCGGGTGGCACCTCAAACTGCCTGCTGTCGCAGATGCCCGAACCGAGGTCGGGCTTCCACCGGAAAATTCCGACTTCGACGCGCTGACGGCACGGGTACCGGCGGTGCTGTCCGACCTGGTCCTGGGAGCTGCCCGCGGAAAAGACCTGCGGCCGGTGGCCCGGATCCGCAACCGGCGCACCGTCCGGCGCTACCTCGACCCGGACGGCACAGCTCTGGTGGAGGTGGCAGACGACCAGGTCACCGCTACCCACCTGTCGCCGACGCCAGACGGCTGGCTGGAGTCCGGGACGAACAGCTGGCGCGAGTTGGAGGTCGAATTGCTGGCCGGTGACCGGCAACACCTGGCCGCAGTCGTCAGGCTCCTGATCGGCGCCGGCGCGACGCCTGCCTCCAGCGCATCCAAGCTGGGCAGGGCGCTACAGAGCACCGGCCGGGCCGCGGTCCGTTCCAAGGGGGCCGGCGCGCCGGTGATATCCGCACTGGCGCGGCTGCGAGACGGTCTGATCAGTACGGACAGGGCGCTGCGCGAGGGCACGGACCGGGCCTTGTACGACGCAAGAGCGACCGCGCGGCGCATCCGTTCGGTACTGGGGGTACACGCGCCGCTGTTCACGCAGGGGTCCGTTCGACATCTCCGCGGCGAACTTCGGTACTTCGGAAGCGTGTTGAGCGGCGCGCGTGGTCTCGAAGTGCTGCGCCGTCGCCTCGGCGGCCAGTTGGACGACGAGCCGACGGACTATGCCACCGTCGCCAGGGCACGGATCGACCTGGAGTTCGGCGCCGTGCATCCCGCCGCCCTGGCGGAGGTGGCAGAGCTGATCGCGTCCCAGCGCTATCTGGAAATGCTGCTGGCCTTCGACGCATTTCTGGCCACGCCGCCGTTCTCGCGCCGAGCCGGCAGGTCTGCGGTACCGGAGCTGTCGAACCAGTTGGCGGCGGCCTGGAAGGAGCTCGGGTCGTTGGTCGAAAAGGCGCTGGCCGACCCTCTCGACGACACCGCATTCCACGAGGTCCGCAAGACGGTGAAAGCGTTGCGATACGCCGCGGAAGCGGACTCGCCGGTCCTGGGCGACGACGTGGTGGTGTTCGCCGCGGCCCTCGAAGAAGTCCAGGAAGTGCTCGGCGAGCATCAGGACGCGGCCACCTCGGCCACCTGGCTCGCCGAACTGGCGCTACGACCGGATACCGACGGCATCTCCGGTTTCGTGTTCGGGCGGCTCCATGCCTTCGAACAGGCCGCCGCGGCCGGTAGTGCCGACGACTTCTCAGACGCGTGGGCGAGGCTGGTCGACCGCGATCTTGCCACGGTGGCGTTCGATCGCTGATCGTTGCTCCAGCGCGGCCTCGCGGCCTACCGGACCGTGCGTGCGGTTCTCCGTGCGAGAGCGGGCGACTGCTTCTGGACGACCCGAGCCCCAGTCGCGCAATCGGCCGTTCGGTCGAGTGCTCGAACGGGTCGAGTTCTCGAAGGGTCGAGTTCTCGAAGGGTCAGCCGCGGCGACGCTGCGGACGCCACGTCACCATCGCGGTCGTCGTATTGCGCCATGGCACCACATCCCGCCGGAGCCCGGCGACCGCGTTCGCGGCGGCGTTGACTGCGTCGGCTTGCGATTGGTGGAGCTGCCTGTGCAGCGAGCGCACTTCGTCGAGCAGCTCCGCGGCGCGTGACTTCAGTGCATCGACCTGAGCTTCCAGTTCGATGATGCGGCGTATTCCGGCCCGGTTGACGCCGTCGTCCTGGCTCAGCTTCTGCACCTCGCGGAGCAATTCGATGTCGCGCCGCGAATATCGTCGTCCTCCGCCGGAGGTCCGACCCGGCGAAACAAGGCCCTCACGGTCGTAGGAGCGCAGAGTCTGGGCATGCATTCCGGCCAGCTGTGCCGCTACCGAGATGACGAAGAGCGGAGCGTCGATCTCGAAGCCGGTGGCTTCGAAGGTAGCAAATGCAACGCCGCCGGTTCCGGGACCCATGCTGATGTCGGGGCGACCGACAACGGGGTCGGTCGCCGAGTCCCGATGAGCCCCTCCAGGCCGCGCCGACGAGTCCGACGCCTCGGCGCCGGGGACTCGTCGGGTGGTCATGACGGAGCCTGCACGGCCTGGAGCATGTTCGTGATCTGCGGGCGTGGATCCTCCGGAGAGGCCGCCGCGAAGGCCTCGAGACCCTGTCGTGCTTCCGGCGAAAGCTTCCGCGGGACAGCTACTTCCACGGTGACGATCAAATCACCCGTCGAGTCCTTGCGATGGACGCCGGCGCCCTTCACCCGCAGCCTGCGGCCGGAAGCCGTGCCCGGGACCACCCGCAGCCGAACGGAGCCGGCCAACGTCGGCACCGTCAGATCCGTACCCAGTACCAACTCCGGAAAGGTGACGGGGACCGTGAGAGTGAGATTGTCCCCGTTCCGGCCGAACAACTCGTGTGCGCTCACATGCACGACGACGAAGAGATCTCCGCGAGGACCACCGCCGGTACCGGCCTCGCCCTTGGCCGCAAGCCGAATCCGCTGCCCGTCCGAAACGCCGGCCGGAATGCGTGTCGACAGGGTGCGGGACTGGACGACGGTGCGTTCACCGTGGCAGGTCGGACACGGGTCCTCGATGATCGACCCCGACCCGTGACAATTGGTACAGGGCTCGGAGAATGCGAACGATCCCTGGTTGCGGGTCGTCAGACCGGTGCCGTTGCACACCGGGCAGTCGTGCGCCGAAGTGCCTGGCCTGGCCCCGGTTCCGAGGCAGGTCGGGCAGGAGCTGCGATCGGCGAGGCGCAGCGGAACAGTGACACCCGAGACGGCCTCGTTGAAGGAGATCCGCACCTCGGTCTCGACATCCGAGCCGCGCTTGGCGCGCGCCGCCCTGGTCGTTCCGCCATTGCGGTTGAACAACCCGCCGAACAGATCACCCAATCCCCCGCCGGCCGCTCCGCCATTGCGGAGCAGATCGTTGATGTCGAAACTGCCGCCGCCGGGCTGTGGACCGCCGCCGCGAAAACCACCGGTTCCGACCAGTGCCCGCGCTTCGTCGTACTCCTTGCGTTTGGCGTTGTCGGACAGCACGTCGTACGCCTCGGAGACGGACTTGAACTTCTCCTCGGACTGCTTGTTGCCGGGATTCTTGTCGGGATGAAGGTCCCTGGCGAGCTTCCGGTAGGCCTTCTTGATCTCGGCAGCGGTAGCCGTCTTGCTGACACCCAGAGCCGAGTAGAAATCCTTTTCGTAGTAATCCTTCGCGCTCACCAGGAACCTCCTCCCTCGAGTCGTACCTTTTCGTTCTGCTGCATCGACGCCGGCGTTCGGGTCAGGCCCTTGGCGCGGCGTTGCCTCTATCGGCGTTGTCCTCATCGTCGACGATTTCCGCGTCGACGACCTCATCGGCAGGCGTCGCCCACACGGCAGACTCATCGTCGGTCAGAACTTCGGCCGCAGCTGCGTTGTCGCTGCGTTCAGACTCTGCCTCGACGACTTCGTCGGCTTCACCCGACGGGCCGGTTACGGCCACCACGGCCGGACGGACCAGCCGATCGCCGAGCGAATACCCGTGCCGCATCACCGTTGTGACCGTCTGCTCCGAGACATCGGCGGACGTGGCGAACTGCACCGCCTCGTGCTTCGCTGGATCGAACTCGTCGCCGACCGCGCCGAACTGGGTCAGCCCAGCCTTGGTCAACACGCCGGTCAGCCGCTCGGCCACGGCCTTGAAGGCGCCAGTGAGATCGCCGTGCCGGTCAGCCCGGTCGATGTCGTCCAGCACCGTCAACATCTCGGTGAGCACGCTGGCTCTGGCATTTTTGACCACCAGCTCCCGATCGCGGTCCACCCGCTTGCGGTAGTTCGCGTATTCGGCTGTCACCCGCTGCAGGTCGACAGTTCGTTCGGCCGCCTCTTGCTTCGCGGCCTCCAACTCGCTGTCCGGGTCGGTCTGGACCGCTATCGGCTGTGCTGCATCATCCGGATTTCCTGGGTCGGTCTTGCGACCGAAGGGCGACGAGAAGAACCCGCCACTTTGGCGCAGTTCACCGGTATCCGGGTCGAGACGACGCTTGTCGGTGATCACTACGGGTTCCTCACCTCCCCCGCGGCCGTCGCGGTCATTGTGCGGAGCGGTCATTTCGTCATGTCCGGCTTCGGCTCGTCGACGATCTCGGCATCGACGATCTCTTCCTCGCCGGGTTCGCCATCGGCGGTACCGGCGGCGCCGTCAGCACCTTGCGCACCGGCATTCTGCGAATACAGCGCCGCACCCAATTGCTGCGACTCGTTCGCCAGGGTCTCGACTGCCGTCTTCAACGCGGCGATGTCGGTGCCCTTGAGCGCTTCGTTCACCGCGGTCATGGCCTCGGAGACGCGCGCTTTGGGCTCCTCGGGCAGCTTCTCACCGTTGTCCTTGAGGAACTTCTCGGTCTGGAAGACCAACGCTTCAGCTTGATTCCGGACCTCGGCCTCCTCGCGGCGGACCTTGTCCTCCTCGGCGTGGGCCTCTGCGTCCTTCATCATCCGGTCGATCTCGTCCTTGGACAGCGCCGAGCCGCCGGTCAGCTTGATCGACTGCTCCTTTCCGGTCCCCAGATCCTTCGCCGTGACGTGCACGATTCCGTTGGCGTCGATGTCGAAGGTGACCTCGACCTGCGGGACATTGCGCGGGGCCGGCGGCAGACCGGTCAGCTCGAACATGGCCAGCTTCTTGTTGTAAGCGGCCACCTCCCGCTCACCCTGGAAAACCTGGATCTGCACCGACGGCTGGTTGTCCTCGGCGGTGGTGAAGATTTCCGAACGCTTGGTCGGGATGGTGGTGTTGCGCTCGATCAACTTCGTCATGATGCCGCCCTTGGTTTCGATACCAAGGGACAACGGGGTCACATCTAGGAGCAGCACATCCTTGACCTCGCCGCGGAGCACACCGGCCTGCAATGCAGCTCCAACTGCTACGACCTCATCAGGATTGACGCCTTTGTTGGGCTCCTTGCCGCCGGTCAGTTCTTTGACCAGTTCGGTCACGGCGGGCATGCGGGTCGAACCACCCACGAGTACCACGTGGTCGATGTCGCCGACCTTGACGCCGGCATCCTTGATCACCTGGTGGAACGGTGTGCGGGTGCGGTCGAGCAGGTCGGAAGTAATCCGTTGGAACTCCGAGCGACTCAGGCTCTCGTCCATGAACAGGGGGTTCTTGTCCCCGTCGACGGTGATGTACGGCAGGTTGATCGAGGTCGACTGGCTCGAGGACAGCTCGATCTTGGCCTTTTCCGCGTTCTCGCGGATGCGCTGCATCGCCATCCTGTCCTTGGTCAGGTCGATGCCATTGGCCGCTTTGAACTTGTCGACGAGCCAGTTGACGACACGCTCGTCCCAGTCGTCACCGCCCAATTTGTTGTCGCCGGCTGTCGCCTTCACTTCGACGACACCGTCGCCGATCTCCAGGAGAGAGACATCGAATGTGCCGCCACCGAGGTCGAAGACCAGGATGGTCTGCTCCTTGTCGCCCTTGTCCAGGCCGTAGGCCAGTGCCGCCGCCGTTGGCTCGTTGACGATGCGCAACACGTTCAGGCCCGCGATCTCGCCGGCCTCCTTGGTGGCCTGACGCTGGGCGTCGTTGAAGTACGCGGGAACCGTGATGACCGCGTCGACAACCGGCTCACCGAGATAGGACTCGGCGTCGCGCTTCAGCTTGCCGAGCACCCGGGCGCTGATCTCCTGGGGGGTGTACGACTTGCCGTCGATGTCGACGGACCAGTTCGTACCGACGTGACGCTTGACCGAACGGATGGTCCGGTCGACGTTGGTGACGCCCTGACGCTTCGCGACCTCGCCGACGAGAACCTCGCCGTTCTTGGCGAAGGCCACGATCGACGGGGTCGTACGAGCGCCCTCTGCGTTGGCGATGACGGTGGGCTCGCCGCCCTCCAGGACAGCGACAACCGAGTTGGTGGTACCGAGATCGATACCGACGGCACGCGACATGCGTTCCTCCTGCAATGAGTACTGGTGGGCCGCACCGATTGGTACGGGCCGGTCTGAATGTTGTTCTTGAACCCGGTTCGAGTCGCTCATCGAGGACTAGATCCCGAGCTGAGTCCAGGATGCCCATCGCTGGGCGCCCTGTCAAACGTACTTGAGTCGATGACACTCAACTTTACTGACCCGTACAACTGAGGACCGGCCGCAATTGTTCCCGACGGCTCCCGGTAGCGCTGACGAGCTCGACGCGCTGTTCGTGGCGCCGATTTCAGAGCTGCCCGGATACGAGCTGCCTGGATGAGGAAGGAGTACGCGGAGAACGCGAGTTTCCCGTGCACTCCGGTCCGGCTCCGTGCCGGCGGCCCGTGCTGACTACCGTGGTCGACATGCAGATCCAGACCAGGCACAACCCGTCCTTCACCGTCGGCCGGATGTTCCTCGCCCCTGGTGAGAGCGTCCGCGTCCAGTCGGGCGCGATGATCGCGCATTCAGCCGGCGTGGCGTTGGCCGCGAAGATCGAGGGTGGCCTGATGGCCGGTCTCCGGCGTTCAGTACTCGGCGGCGAGTCACTGTTCGTGAGCACCTACACGGCGCCGGCGGAAGGTGGCTGGGTCGATGTTGCCGGCGTACTGCCGGGCGACATCGCAGTTGTGGATATCACGCCGGATCGTCCGTTCTACCTGGCCAGGGGCAACTGGATCGCCAACTCCGCCGAAGTGCAGATCGACACCCAATGGGGCGGCCGGGCGAGCCTGTTCGGCGGTGAGGGCGGGTTCGGGATCCGGGCGTCCGGCGCTGGTCAGGCATTGGTCAGCTGTTACGGCGCCATCGACGTGTTCGACCTCCTGCCGGGCCAGCCGGTGGTCGTCGATACCGGTCACGTCGTCGCGTACGACCTGAACATCTCATTCCGCATGCGCCGGGCCGTCGAGGGCCGTTCGGTTCAATCGATGAAGTCCGGCGAAGGCTTTGTCTTCGACTTCACCGGGCCGGGCCGGGTGCTGCTGCAGACCCGTAATCCCGCCTCGTTCGCGGAGTGGGCGCGGTCGGTCGCGCCGGGGAACAATCCGAAAAGTGGTCTGTTCGGCTAAGTCGGAATGCTCTCTCGAAACGAAGCCGTCGGACGTCGCCGCTAGGCTCCGGGCAGTCGGTGCACCACCCGAGGGAAGGATCGATGCATGTCAACTCTGCTCCGCAGGGGCAACGGAAAACCTGCATCACTGCTCCGCAGGGGGAACGGCGATGAGTCGCGGTCGGCCGCCGATTCCCGCGCGCGCCGCGCCCTGGTGGTGTTGCTATGCCTTTGCGGCCTGCTACTCGGCGCTGGAGGCGCCTCGGCGGAACCACCATTTCGCATACCTACCCAAATTACCGATCATGTTTCTGCGCTCGCCGGCAAGACGGCCAATGTCCAGACTGCTCTCACGAACTTGCAGAACGAAGACAACGTTCAGCTGTGGGTGGTCTACGTTGACTCCTTTTCCGGGCAGGACGGCAACATCTGGGCCAACAGCTCCGGAACCCGCTCCGGGTTCGGAAGCGACACTCTGCTTCTCGCAATTGCCACCAGAGACCATGCGTACGGCTACTACGCGCCGTCTGGATTTCCACTGGATGGCAATCAGGTGCGCTCCATCGAGCAGCGCGACATCGTGCCCAAGTTGAAGAGCCAGGACTGGTCCGGTGCCGCAGTGGCCGCCGCCGACGGCCTTCGCACCGCCATCGGGAGCTCGCCTAGCTCCGGGAGCAGCTCCTGGATCCTGTGGGTGGTGTTGTTGGCGTTGGTGATCGGCGGGTATCTCTGGTATCGCAGCGCCCGCAAGAAGTCCGGTGCGCATGGCGGCACCAACGGTTCTCAAGGTGCAACGGCCGCCGATCCCGCAGCCGACGGCCCCCCCGCGGAACCGCTCGAGCCTTTGCAGTCCGTCTCGGATCGCAGCGTTCAGACGCTCATCTCGACCGACAATGCCGTGCGCGCCAGTGAGCAGCAATTGACCTTGGCAGAGTCGACCTTCGGCGCCGCCGCCATGACCGACTTCCGGAAGGCGTTCGAGGACGCCAGAAGCTCGCTTGCGGCCGCCTTCCAGCTTCGCCAGAAGATCGATGACGAGGTGCCGGAGGACGAGGCGACGCGCCGAGCCTGGATGGCCGAGATCATCCAACGATGCTCCGACGCGGACGGTGCCTTGGATGCGCAGAGCGAGCGCTTCGACGCCATGCTCGACCTCAAGAATCGGTTGCCTGCAGCAATTGCGGAGGTCAAAACGGCGATTCCGCTTCAGGATGCTCGAGTGGCCGATGCCACCGGAACTCTTGCCCGGCTCAGTTCCACCTACGCCCCCAGTGCCCTGCGCACCGTGATCAGCAACGCCTCGGAAGCATCCAACCGCCTCGAGTTCGCGAGGTCCTCGATTTCTCAGGCCTCCGGTGAGGACACCGCCGCCGACACCACTCCGGCGGTGGTGGCGGCAAGAGCGGCCCAGGAGTCCGTCGCGCAGGCCAAGACGCTGCTGGACGGAATCGACAAGCTCAGTGCGGACCTTGCCCAGGCTGCCGCCGCTCTGCCGAGCAAGCTCGAGCCGGTCCAGGGCGAGTTGTCCACGGCTAGAGCCGCCTTCGGGCAGGGTGGTACGGGTGGCGCCGCGACCTCGATCGCACAACGTCTCGACCAGGTCGAGACGACACTGACGGCGGCCGCCGGTCCGGACGGTGCACGTGACCCGATCCTTGCCACCCAACGGGTTCGGGAGGCCGACGCCACCTTGGACGAAATCCTGGCCGCCACTAGGTCGGCCCAACAATCCGAGCAGCGCGCGGCGACCGCACTGCAGCAGTCGCTGGAGTCCGCGCAGGCGAAGATCACCGGTGCGGGCGACTTCATCTCCACCCGGCGCGGAGCGGTCGGCAGCCAGGCTCGAACCCGGCTTGCCGAGGCCGAACGCCACCTGACCAACGCGATGAGCCTGGCGCCCTCGGACGCTGCGGCCGCCTACGCCGAGTCGCAGCAGGCAGAGGCGATGGCCGACGAGGCGGCGCGGCTGGCGCAGAACGATGTCGGGCGCTGGCAGGGCCCCGGCGGCGGCGGATTCGGGGGCGGTGGCTTCGGCGGCGGAAGCTACGGCGGCGGCAACTTCACCGGCGCGATCCTCGGCGGACTGCTGGGCGGCATGCTCAGCGGAGGCGGGCGAGGGGGCTACGGCGGCGGGTTCGGCGGGTTCGGCGGCGGTGGATTCGGCGGCGGTGGTGGATTTGGCGGTGGCGGTGGTGGTGGCGGAATCAGCGGCGGAGGGCGGTTCTAGCTTTGGCCTCCCGCTATTCGTCGTCCAGCGCGGACGCAACGGCCGGGCGAGGCAAGGCTTGCCAAGCTGGCGGACGGTACCGGAACTGCCTAGGTTTGAGTCGTGAGCAGCCCAGCCCAGCCCGGAACCGAACCCGAAGTCATGAACATCAGCCCGGCAGTCGTGAACATCAGGGGAGAGCATCCTGACGAGCCGCACTCCGCGGGCCTCTCGTCACGGCTGAACTGGCTGCGCGCCGGCGTGCTCGGTGCCGATGACGGCATCGTGTCCACGGCAGGTTTGGTCATCGGTGTCGCAGCCGCTACGACCGCGAAGGGTCCGATCATCACCGCCGGCCTGGCGGGCCTGGTGGCGGGGGCGGTGTCGATGGCGTTGGGCGAGTACGTCTCGGTCAGCACTCAGCGGGACACCGAACGAGCATTACTCGAGAAGGAACGCCGGGAACTCGCCGAAAGTCCTGACGAGGAATTGGCCGAACTGGCGTCGATGTATCAGGCGAAGGGCCTCAGCCAGGCCACCGCACAGTTGGTCGCCGAGGAGCTGACCGCACACGACGCCTTCGCCGCCCATGTGGACATCGAACTCGGCATCGACCCGGACGCATTGACCAACCCCTGGCACGCAGCCATAGCCTCAGCTGTTTCATTCAGCCTCGGCGCACTGCTCCCGTTGATCGCAATCTTGCTGCCACCGGTGTCGGCTCGGATCCCGGTGACCTTCGGGGCCGTCCTGGTAGCCCTGGCACTCACCGGGACGATCAGCGCGCGGCTCGGCGGCGCGGGCAGCACCCGGGCGGTGTCCCGAATTCTGCTGGGCGGCGCCCTCGCCATGCTGGTCACTTTTGGCGTCGGTCAATGGGTCGGGCATTACGTCTGAGGCGCCCTGCACGCAACGCGGCCACGCCTATCCTGAAGCGATGAACACGCCCGACTTCGCTGACATCGGCGAACTCTTGACCCGTCCCGGTTCGAGCACTGCCGGGGCCGCTCGATGAGCGACGTCAGAACCGTTCCCGCGAACGGGCTGGAGATCGCCTACGAAAGTTTCGGCGAACCGACGAACCCCCCGGTGCTGCTGATCATGGGTCTGGGCACGCAGATGATCGCCTGGCCGGCGGAGTTCTGCCAGCGGTTGGCCGACCGGGGGCGCCGCGTGGTGCGGTTCGACAATCGGGATGTCGGGCTCTCCACTCATCTGGATACCGCCGGTGAGATCAATCCACTCTGGCCGCTGTTGGGAGTGCAAGAACCGCCCTATCGGCTGACCGACATGGCCAAGGATGCGGCCGGCCTCATCACGGCTCTCGGCTGGGAGTCCGCACACGTCGTGGGCGTCTCGATGGGAGGAATGATCGCCCAGACCCTCACCCTGCTGCGGCCGGACCTGGTGCGCAGCCTTACTTCCATCTCGTCCACCACCGGATCGCTCCTCGTGGGCAAGCCGCGGCCGGATGTGCTGGCCAAACTGGTGACCGGCCGCATTGCGACGGACCGCGAAGGTGCCATCGCCAACAACCTGGCGATCTACCGGAAGATCCGTTCGCCCGGCTTTCCGGACGACCTCCATCGCGCCGGTGAACTCGCCGGCATGTCTTACGACCGCCGATACGATCCGGTCGGCGGCCGGAGGCAGTTCGCTGCGATCCTTGCCTCCCCGAACAGGACAACCGCACTGCGGCGGGTCGCCGTTCCGACCACCGTCATCCACGGCACCGCCGACCCCCTGGTCAATCTCAGTGGTGGATTGGCGACAGCTGCTGCCATTCCGGGTTCCCGGCTGGTCACCATTGCCGGAATGGGTCACGACCTGCCATTTCCCATCTGGGATCAATTGATCGCGGAGATCGACTCCACTATCGAAAGGGCCCGCGAACAGGGCGTGCAGCAGCGCATCTGATCCGTCGGCGCTCCCGACGTGTCGGCGCAGCTCGTGCCGGACCCGCGCAGGCCGCCGTCGATCCCGGCAGTGGAATCATTTCGGTGCCGACCGCATTTCGCGGGGTGTCTTCCTCCGGCGCGACCCGACTGTGCCAAGCTGGCTAGGCGGTCACCGCCAGCCGCCGAACAGGAGAACCCAATGTCACTCGCCGCAAAACTTCGTAGAGCACCGGGTCGGGTCGCCACTGGCGCGTTCATCCTGAATTCGGGCCTGAGCAAGTTCAACGCGGACGAGCACGGCGCCGCCGGAATTCACGGTATGGCCTCCGGCGCCTATCCGTTCCTGGGCAAGGTGTCACCGACCATTTTCACCAAAGCGCTGGCCGTGACCGAAGTTCTGATCGGATCGGCCTTGCTGCTCCCGATCGTTCCGGCAGGGCTGGCAGGGATCGCGCTGACCAGCTTTGCCGGCGGCTTGATCGGTTTGTACGCCCGCACGCCCGGCGTGCACGACGCGAAATTCCGCCCCACCGAGGCGGGTACCGCATTGGCCAAGGACATCTGGATGGCGGGAGTCGGCGTTGGCCTGATCATCGACGCGGCGCTGTCCGAGTCGCGGGTCACCAAGACGGAGGACTGACGAAATAGGCCCGGCCGAAAGCGGCCGGGGATGGTGCCCCGTGGCTGAAAAACGCCGGTCTTGCGCTCCCCCTGAAAATCCATCCCGCGATAAGGAGATGATTCGATGCCGACCCGACTCAATCCCTACCTCAGCTTCCGGGACAATGCCAAGCAGGCTCTGGAGTTCTACCAGTTGGTCCTCGGTGGCGAACTGACCATGAGCACCTTCGGCGAGATGCATGCCAGCGAGGATGCCGCAGAGCAGGACAAGATCATGCACGGCATGCTGGTCTCGCCGTCCGGACTCACCCTGATGGGTGCTGATGTTCCCAACAGCATGAATTACACACCGGGCGACAATTTCTCGGTCTCGCTCAGCGGTGAAGACGAGCAGGAGCTCCGCGGTTACTGGGAGAAGCTTGTCGATGGCGCCACCATCACTGCGCCACTGGAAAAAGCACCGTGGGGCGACACGTTCGGGATGTGTGCCGACAAGTTCGGCGTGAACTGATTGGTCAATATCGCCGGATCTTCGGCTTGACGTCAATTGTCATCGCACTTCGGCCGCTCCCGTGGGCAGCGATGGGTGCGAGGCGACCATCCGAAAGATGAGCAGTGACAGCAGTTCCGGGAACGTGTCCGTCCCGATGCCCGACCGGGGAGCCGAGGGTATCGCCGCGTACGAACAATCCTGGACCGTCGCCGCGGCGCGTGGATTCTTCGCGGATCCGGGCTCTGGGTCGAGGTTGAACGTGGTGAGTGATCACCAGAAGGCGGACGTCCGATACCGGGAGATCTCGTTCGACATCCGACCCGGAGTCGCAGGTGTCGCGACCGTGGTGGACGCCGGACGGACAGCCGGCCCCGGGGTCGTGCTCGCGCACGGCGGGAGCGACGACGGACGCAGGTTCCTCTTGACCGAAGCGGAACAGCTGGCTCGCCGAGGAGCAACCGTTGTTCTTCCGGTCACTCACTTCCCCTGGCATGCCGACGTCGCTCACATCGCGTCGGCGATCAGGGATGCGGTACTCACCGAACGGCGGGCCGTCGGTGTTCTGCTGGACTGGGCCGGATCACGCCCCGACAACATCTGCTTCCTCGGTCATAGCGCCGGTGCATTCCTCGCCGCCCATCTGTGCGCAGTAGAACCACGTCTGGCAAAGGTTGTGCCGTTCGGTTATGGCGCAGGAACCTTCCTTCGATTGGCCCTCCGGGAAATGCAGAACGACGGCGATTTGGTGACCAATCGGATTCTTTCGGCGCTTCGGTGGTTCGAGCCGGGGCAATTCGTCGCGGCACCGGGCGACCGGCGCCTATTCATCCAACACGGCGTCGACGACCAGGAGGTCCCCATCGCCGAGGGCCGAGCCCTTTTCGACGTGGCGGCGGCGCCCAAGCAATGGTCGGAATATCCATGCGGCCACGATATCGACGCCAACATCGAGGCCCGAGCCGACCGCGCGGACTTCGTCTTCGCCTGACTCGATGGGCATGGCGCCGGAGCGTTCACCACCTCGACCCGTCCGGGCCTACGCTGCAGCAGTGGATCAGAACGCGCCGGGTGACACTCCGCTCCTTCGACGCATTCGGGAGTCGGTGATCGGTGATGACCAGGTCACGCCGGGGCCCTACGGGCCGCGCCGGGTCACCTACGCCGACTACACGGCCTCGGGACGGGCACTCGGCTTCGTCGAGGACTTCATCCGCAACGAGGTCCTCCCTCGGTATGCCAACACCCACACCGAATCCAGCGGAACCGGACTGCAGACCACCTGGCTCCGCGAGGACGCCCGCTCGCTGATTCTGGAAGCAGTCGGCGGCGACTCCGAGACGGTCGTCATCTTCGCCGGCTCGGGCTGCACCGGGGCCATCGACAAGCTGATCGGCATCCTCGGGCTGCGCATTCCGGCCGAGCTGGAGGATCGATACCGGCTGAGCGACGCCATTCCTGCCGAAGAACGACCGGTTGTCTTCATCGGACCGTACGAACATCACTCCAACGAACTCCCCTGGCGTGAGTCGATCGCGGACGTCGTGGTGATTCCGCAGGATGTGGACGGTCACATCGACACCGTCTCGCTGACCGATGAGTTGCAGCGGTACGCGGCCAGACCGTTGAAGATCGGCTCGTTCTCCGCCGCGAGCAACGTCACCGGAATTCTCACCGACACCGACGCGATCTCCGCACTGCTGCACGCTCATGGAGCCATTTCGTTCTGGGATTTCGCTGCGGCCGGCCCATACATGGACATCGAGATGTACGGGTGCTCCGGCGTCGATCCGTTGGCCTACAAAGACGCTGTCTTCCTCAGTCCGCACAAGTTCATCGGCGGCCCCAGTACACCCGGAGTGCTGGTCGCCCGACGCGAACTCCTGAAGAATCGGGTCCCCGATGTTCCCGGCGGCGGCACCGTCGCCTATGTCAACCCCACCGATCACCATTACCTCGACGACCCGACCCAACGCGAGGAGGGCGGGACGCCGGCCATCGTGGAGTCGATTCGGGCCGGTCTGGTCTTCCAGTTGAAGCAATCCGTCGGCGTGGAGGTGATCCGCGCGCATGAGGACTATTTTTTGCGGCGCGCGATCACGGCCTGGCAACAGGAGCCCAACAGCGAGATCCTGGGCAACCTGGATGCGGAGCGGCTGTCGATCGTCTCGTTCGTCATCAAAGCGCCCGGCGACCAATATCTGCATCACAATTTCGTCGTTTCCCTGCTCAGTGATCTTTTCGGAATCCAGTCGCGCGGGGGGTGCTCGTGCGCGGGTCCCTACGGCCATCGGCTGCTGGGAATCGATCTGGACCGCTCGCACGAATTCGAACGGGAGATCGGGCACGGGTGCGAGGGAATCAAACCTGGTTGGATTCGCATCAATTTCAATTACTTCATCTCGGAACCGGTTTTCAACTATCTGGTCGAGGCGGTGCGCCTGGTTGCACGCCACGGCGACCGGTTGCTCGAGGACTACCGATTCGATCCGGCCAGAGGGCTGTGGCGACACCATCTGGGTCCGGCCGAACCGCCGATGCGCCTGCGCCAGATTTCGTACGACCTCAATGGCGAGATGCAGTATCCGCGTTACGCCGACGTCGCTCCGGAAGCGCATCTCGAGCAGTACCTGCGGGAAGCGCAGGACGTGCTGTCCCGGCCCCGACGCAGCGTCGACCCCGTTGGACCTGAACGCGCCCTCTCCAACGACTTCGAACAATTGCGGTGGTTTCCGCTACCCGCTGCCTGCTTGGTGACCGACTGAGTTCGCTCGAATTCGGGTCGCTGGACGGCATGGTTGCCCTGCGCATCGCGTCGAATACATGGAGCGCGGCCGGGCGATCCGAGTGCACCGGCGATAGAGCGCGAAACTGTCGATCATGCGCCAAGCGTGACGTGGAAGATTTTTTCGTTGCTGTTGTTGGGGATGCTGTCCTTGTCGCCGGCGTTGCTGGTGGTCAGCCAGAGGCCGCCGTCCGGAGCGGGTTCGACGGTGCGCAGCCGTCCGTAGGTGCCATTGAAGTAGATCTGAACGTTGGTCAGGCTACTGCCGGAAATCACTTCCCGATACATCCGGGTACCGCGTTCACAGGCGACATACAGGGCGTCGCGCACGATCGCGATGCCGGAGCATGACCCGTCGGCGGTGGGATAGGTGTGCTTGGGAGCGATGTAGCCCGCGGTACCGCAGGTGCCGGTGGTGCCTTCACAGGCCGGCCAGCCGTAGTTTCCGCCCTTGGTGATCAGGTTGGTCTCGTCCATCACGCCGTTGCCGAATTCCTGCTCCCACAGCCGGCCCTGGGAGTCGAACGCCAGCCCTTGCGGGTTGCGGTGACCATAGCTCCAGACGTAATTTCCGAACGGGTTGTCCGACGGAACGGTGCCGTCCGGATTGAGCCGCAGGATCTTGCCGTTGAGCCCGGACACGTTCTGCGCATTATCGCCGTTCTGCGCGTCACCGGTGGAGGCGTACAGCTTGCCGTCGGGCCCGAAGCGCAGCCGACCGCCGTCATGGAATTTGTTCCGCAGAATCCCGCTGAGCAGAACCTGCTCCGTACCCGTATTCAGAGCGCCGTTCTCCAGCTTGATCCGCACGATCCGGTTATCGGTCGGGGAGGTGTGCATGATGTACAGCCAGTGGTCGGTGGCGAAGCTGGGTGCGATGGCCAGGCCGGTGAGACCGCCCTCGCCGTCGGTGTTCTCCACGTTGGGCACGGTGCCCACGGTCGTCTTGCTTCCGGTGGCCGGATCGAGGCGAACCATGTCGTGCGCGTCGCGGCGGTTGTAGAGGATCGTCCCGTCCGGCAAAGTGACCAAACCCCAAGGGATGTCGGTATCGGTGGCAATCTGGGTCACCGAGCACACCGGGTTGCCGCATGCCGCGCCGGTGGTCACCGTCGCAGTGTTGCTGTGCGCCGAGGTGTTGGCCTGACCGTCGCGGGCGACGACGAAGTAGCCGTAACTCCTGGCGGCGGCCAGCCCGCTGTCGGTGAAGTTGGTTGCCGGGGCGACAGTTGCGGTGCCGGTAACCGTGCCGACCTTCGAGCCGTCACGGTAGATGTCATAGGCCCGGACGCCGATGTTGTCGCTCGACGCGGTCCAAGTCAGGGTTACGGTCGTGCCGGCGGACGAGCCGGCCAGGCTGGTCGGCGCCGTCGGCGGTTGTGAGTCGCTCTGGCACTGCGGTGCCGTGATCGGCACCGTCGCACTGGCCTGGGACACGTTGCCCGCGGCGTCGCGGGCATTGACGTAGAGGCCCCAGGTCACCCCGGGAACCACGGTGAGCCCGGCCGACAGGGTCGTGCCGTCCACCGACTTCATCAATTGCCCGTCGTGGTAGATGTCGTAGAACGACACCCCGACGTTGTCGGTCGACGCGTTCCAGGCGAAGGTCACCGAGTCGCAGGCCAGGTTGCTCACTCGCGGGTTACCGGGCACCGTCGGCGCCTGTTTGTCCAGCCCGCCGAAGGACGTCGTCCACTTCTGGTTGGTCTGCCCGTTGCAGGTCCACATTCCGACCAGGGTGCTGTTTGCGCTCTGCTGACCGGTCACGTCCAGGCACAGGCCCGACTGAACACCGGTGATCGTGCCGTTGGCATTGATCTGCCACCGCTGGTTGGCGCCGCCGTTGCATCCGTAGATCTGCACGCGGGCCGGCGCGGTCGTGTCCTGGCCGGCCACGTCGAGGCACATCGAGTTGTCGAATACCCGCAGTTCACCGGTCGCCGTATAGGTCCAGGCCTGATTGGTCTGCCCGATGCAGTCATAGATGTTGATCCCGGTGCCCGCCGTTCGGACGTTTCCGATCACGTCCAGACAGCGGCCGGAAGCTACGCTCACCACCGCCGATCCGTTGGCCACGGCGACTGCCGCGACCGCTGGCGGATTTACCACCGGTATTACCGCGCTCACCAGCACAAGCGCCGACAGGACGGTCCTCCAACGGCTGATTGATCGGGACATCTGCAGGGTCCTCCAGGGTCGAGAGCGACAACGGGCCTTCTGGGTCCGCTGGGCCGGCCGAGTGTTCCCGGGCAACAGACAGCCGGAGCCTATCGGCCTCGACCGACTCCTGCCGGTTCACTGCAGACCACACTCGATGTTCTGGTTGTCGACACCTGTTGTTGTCCGGCCGTTCGCGAACACATCGGGCCGAACACATCGGGGCGGCATGTTGACGGTGTTGACGACAGGATCTCGACGCAATCCGGGCCGCCGAGAATTCGCAGCGACTGCCCTCAGGCCACTGAACCTGCTTCGGCCCGCGGTGTCGATAGATGCTTTCGCCAGAATTGCGCCGAACCGCCTATCAGGCGATAGCGCAAGTCGTGAAACCGGCCAAAACGCGCGCCAGCGTATGAGCTTTCAGTATTCCCGCCTCAGCCTCGGACCTCATCAGGCAGCCTCCCGCAATTCATCCTCCGCACCCTGGGTCAGAATCCGGCGCAGCCTCGCCAAGCCGTCGCGGATCCTGCTCTTGAGCGTGCCGAGAGGGACGTCGAGGCGCTCCGCTATCTGTGGGTAGGCAAGGCAGGAGAAGAAGGCCAACATCAGCGCCTCCCGCTGAATGACGCTCACCTCCAGCAACGCCAGGCGGACGCGGTCAGTTTCCAGCCGGGAGATGACCGTATTCGAGACGTCATCCAGAACGAACGGACGGTCGAGGTCTGCGTAGATCTGGTCTCGCACCCGCGCGTTCTCGCACATTCGAATGCGGTCGATCGCCCGACTCCGGGTGATCCGCAGAATCCAGGAATGGCCGGACCCCAGCGACTCGTCGAACTGGCCCGCGCGTTGCCAGATCTGCAACATGACTTCCTGCGCGACTTCATCTGCCTGAAAACGGTCTCGAAGCAGGCTGAAGGCCAATCCGCGGACCGCGCCGATCTCTTTCCGATACAGGGCATCGAAAGCTACGACATCATCCTGACTGACGTGCGCAAGCAGTTCTTCACAAGAAGCCGCCAGAGTTCTGGAACTGCGACTGGTCGGCTCTATCGGCTCTATCGGCGATGAAAGCAACAGAAGACCTTGACTGTGCGGTCCGGCGCCCGCTTTTTGAGCACAGCTGAACTGTAACCTACGAATCACTCACGGTAGTCACTCGGCCTGCAGTCCCTCGGTCCGCCGGTACTGACGATCGGCAAGCCGTCCGGCGTCGTTCCTTGTCAACTGCCGGAGAGCGCGCGCACCACAGCAGCGGTGGTCAGCCCGTAAGCCAGATGCGGTAGCGCATCGCTGGCCCAGTCCGCTGGTTTCCAGGTCCGCGGATCGCTGACGCCCAGTGCCGCCATCGGTGCGTCGGTGGCGATCATCGCGCCCAAACCCGTCAGCAGCGCCGCAGCAGCCAGGTTCGGTCGCCGGCCGACGCCGTGCGCAGCGCCCAGGACGGCCCCTACCCCCAGCCCGGCCAGAATGCCCAGTAGGGCGCCGAGTCCGGAATCACGGTTCTTCCGGGATTCTTCGTCACCAGGAACGTGCGTTCCGGTCTTGGTCGCTATCGCTTCCACGGTGTCTTCGGGTGTGCTGCTGGTCCCGCGACCGCGGATGGCCATGTCCAGATAGGTCACAGTGTTCAGCGCAGTCGTGCCTGCCGCGCCGGCGGCGAGACCGGCCAGCAGCCCCTTGCCGATGTTCATGCCTGCGCGAGCCCGAGTTGCGTCAACATGCCGAGCTGATCGCTGCTCCCCCACCTCTCGACGAGTTTGCCGTCGGCGAACCTGCTGATCTGCAGTCCGTGGATGCTCACCGACTTCCCCGTCGCCTGGTGACCCATCAACGGACCCTGGTGGGTACCGGTGAGAATGTAGGCGAAGGCGACGTCGTCGTCGGCCGCCGTCAAGTGCGCGACTTCGATGTGCAGATCGGGGAAAGCGGTGCGCAACTCGCCGAAGAAGCTGCGGTAACCGGACGGGCCGGCTCCCTGCCCGGGAGCCGGGTCGTGATCGACCGACGCGGCTGCGACCAGATCGTCGAAGGCGTCGAGGTTGCCGCTGTTGACGGCCTCACCGAAAGCCTTTTGGGCGGTGATGTTGTCCTGGATGCTCATTGCAACCCTTTCATCGTTACGAATCGGTCCTGTTCACAGTGTGCCTGACCTCCCGATGTGTGCTCGGAATCCCGTTGCGCCGCAGGTTGAGAGCGATGGTTCGCTTCGTTGATCCCGCATCGGAAGATTGCCACCCGCGGGCTGCCCGGCGCTGCGCCTCAGGGTCCGTCCTGCCAGTGATCGATGCGTCGGTGATCAGGACTGAAGCCATTGTTGACGCCCCAGAGCACTGCCTGGGTGCGGCTTTCGACACCGATCTTGCGATAGATGGTGCGAATGTAGGACTTCACGGTATTAGGACTCAAATACGTCAACGACGCCACGTCGGCGTTGTTCTTGCCCTGGGTGATCAGGGCGAGAATCTCCGACTCTCGGTCGGTGAGGCCCTCACCCCGTCCCGGCCAGTTCAGCCCGCTGGTGCTCGGTGCCCGGGGCGGTGGGTCACTGACGACGAGGTCGCCGGCGTGGACTGCTTCCAGAGCGGCGACGAGGTCGCGTGCCGGAAGTGCCTTTGACAGGTAGCCGTGTGCGCCTTGCTTCTGAGCGCTGGCAATGAGGGCGGGGTGGAAGTTCCAGGTGTAGACGACGACCCGGTGGGCTGCGGGATTCCGAACCAGGATACCGATTTCCTCATGATCGGACTCGGGCTGGGCGAACGAGTCGTACAGAACGATGTCAACCGGATCGTGTAGCGGCTTGTTGGTGTCGATTTCGGCGACGACGATGCGGTCCCGGTAACGGTCGAACATGTGAGCCACGCCGATGAGTACCACGTCGTAGTCGTCGACCAGAGCGATGGTGATCGGCGAGCGATTGGCCTGGGTCCTCATCTCACCGACATTAACCTCCCTAGGGGTGTACCGCACCCACCCTAGGGGTGGTTCTGTCGATACTGTTCAGCGCAACGCTGAGTCGCTGTCCAGGCCCGCGGACCTCCCGTCACCCTGGTTGTTGAGAAAGGATCGCATCGTGATCATCCTCGGGATCATCCTGCTCGTCATCGGCTTCATCGCCAAGATCTCCATTCTGTGGACCATCGGGATCGTGATCCTGGTCATCGGTGCCATCCTGCTTCTGCTCGGGTCCAGCGGCCGCGCCGTTGGCGGACGCAAGCACTGGTTCTAGACCGTTGGCCGATTTCGCAGCACAGCGGTAACCGGCCCCACCATCAGGTGCGGTCGCAGCACCTGCGGGAGCCCCGGCTCCCGCAGGTCGGCTTTCCAGGAGAAGACCATGGGCATCGGATTCGGGGTATTCCTGATCATCGTCGGAGCAGTCGTCGCATTCGGGGTCAAGGCCCATATCTCCAATTTCGACCTCACTACCATCGGTTACATCCTGATGGGCGGCGGCGTGCTGGTGATCCTGCTGAGCTTGTTGATCTTTCTGCCCAGAACACGGCGGGCCCGCAGCAGCGCAGTGACCACTGACTCCCTGGGTCGGCAAGCCGTCGTCGAACGCGACGACCGTATCTCCGGTCTGTAACCAGCGGACTCCGTTCCCGACAGCTGCGCTCCCGCCCGAGCCGTCGACCCCGAGCCGCCCTGGCCTACCAGCCCAATTGCCTCATACTTGCCCCGTGGCCTACGACGAGGAGCTCGCGCAACAGGTGCGGACGTGCATCGGGAGCGCGCCCGGTTCGACCGAGAAGCGGATGTTCGGCGGACTCGCGTTTCTGATCAACGGCAACCTGGCGGTGAGCGCGAGTGGGCAGGGTGGCCTGCTCCTCCGCGTCGACCCAGCCGCGACGGATGTGCTGGTGCAGCGGGCCGGCGCGGAGCGGTTCGTGATGCACGGCCACGAGCTCGATGGCTGGCTTCGAATCCATCCCAGCAGCGTTCGCGACCACACCGAACTCCAGCGCTGGGTGGACATCGGCGTCGGCTTTGCCCGATCGCTCCCGCACGACTGAGCGTCACCTTGTTTTGCTTTTGCCCCGGTGCGCCACCTCTCTGGTGTTCACCTCTGGCGCGAATATCAGGTGTCGGTTAGCGTGGGTATTAGGGGCGACGCAGAAGGATATGAAATGACGAATCAAAATGTTCACGGTGTATCGCGCCGTCGCCTGATGCACCTGGGCACCGCGTCCGTCGGCGCGGCAGTACTGGGGACGGTGCTTGCCACGACGGCCCAGGCGCAACCCGCCGCGGTCGGCGGTGACGGAGCACCCGCGGACGACCTTCACCTCAACAACAAGTTCGGCCGATCACTGGCAATTGCACAGGTGGCAACCGCGACGTCGTACAACGGCTGGCCAGTGGGGACGCCGGCGTCGGCCATCGGCGTCCAGTCCTATATCGTGCCAGGTACGTCGATCGCGATTTCGCTGAAGTCCGGTGATGTTGCCACCGTCCTCATCAATCTGGCGGGGCGTTTCAACAAAGAAGTCGAGTCACTGCTCCCGTGGCAGGAGGATGGCTACAGTTATCGGCGCAATGTGAACAACACGAGCGTCTGGTCCAATCACGCTTCCGGTACCGCGATGGACCTTAACTTCGAGCTGCACCCGAACGCGGCCAGAGGGACGTTCAGCGCCGCGAAGGTCGCCGCGATTCGCCGGATTCTGGCCGACTGCGGAGGCGTCATCTACTGGGGCGGCGACTATTCCCGCACTGCCGATGAAATGCATTTCGAAATCAACGTTCCACCCGGTGATCCCCGACTGACCGCCCTGGCGTCGAAGATGCGGTTTGCTGCTGCAATTCCGTCCAAGCTGGTCAGTTTGCGCGCCCTGGCCGATAACCGATACGTCACCGCCGAGCAAGCCGGCTCGGCAGCGTTGATCGCGAACCGGACCGCAGTCGGACCGTGGGAGCAGTACGACCTCATCCCCCTGGGCGCCGAACGCTTCGCCCTTCGTGCGCACGCCAATAATTTGTACGTGTGTGCGGAGCACGCCGGGAGCATGCCACTGATCGCCAATCGCTCGACGGTCGGCCCGTGGGAAACCTTCACCCTGATCCACAATTCCGACCGAACGGTCAGCCTTCGCGCCGTGGCGAACAACCGGTACGTCACTGCGGAGCGTCGCGGTGCCGACCCGCTGATTGCCAATCGAACCGTCATCGGGCTCTGGGAGAAGTTCGATCTGATCGGCGGCTGATGGCCCTGCCGCACATTCTCCCGAATCTGTTCCGTGGGGCCGCGAGTGTCCTGGCCGATGATCAACCCGACGGATCAATGAGCGGGTTTGCGCAAAGGTTGTTCTGGGCAACGGAATTCCCAGACTCCAGTGAAAGGGATTTTTCATGACCGGAACACGTCCAGAAAACGCTCCTGAATCCGACCAGCCCGGTGCGCCGGTACCGGGCGACAGCCTCAGCCGCGCTGTCGCCGCAGGTCCGATGCATTGGGACGATGACGCAAATGGCGAGTCCGGTGATTCGGCGAATCTCGAGGCCGGGGAGGCCCACGATTCGCCGGCGGCGATCGACGAAGAACGCGCCGGCCAAGAATCTGTCGGCGACCCCGACCCGCTGCGCAGCATCTACCGCGCTCCATTCGGCGATCGATCCCAGGACGGCGAGTAGCCGCTTGATGCGGCCGACCGCCGTGTCCGCCGGGAGCGACTGCCTGGCGGAGAGCCGGTTGGCGATTCGCGTCGTCGACTTTGCGCCGATTGAAGACAGGGCGGCGCAGCCCGTTGGTGGAGTTGGTCGCAGGGATCGGCCAGCACGTGCGCGCACCGCGGGTGTGAAACCTACCGGGCTGTCGCGAGGGCTGTTCCGATAGGCTCTCTTCCAACGCGACCCGTCCGACGCGACCCGCCCCGGGAACGCGATCGCAGAGGTGGTCTGATGATTGCTCGCCTTGTGCGATTGGTATGCTCACTGACCTGCGGGTTCGCTCTCATCGTCGTTCTCGGGGGCTGTAGCTCGACGCCGCCCGCGAGTAGCACGACTACCTCGGCCGCTGCGTTGCCGACCCAAGCCGAGTTACTCACCGCATCCGCCACCGCGATGAAGGCGGTCACCAGCGCCCACTTCACACTGACAGTCGGTGGCAAGTTACCCGATCTCCAGGTTCAGGGCGCCGAAGGTGAGTTGACCAGCGCCGGCGACGCCGAGGGCAACGCCAAGATCACCGAATTCGGGCAACTCGTCCAGGTCGACTTCGTGATAGTCCGCAAAGTCCTCTACCTCAAAGGTCCGACCGGAGGATTCACCAAAATCGCCGCCGCATTCGCCGGCCAGATCTACGACCCCACCGCAATCTTGAGCGCTGACAAGGGTGTCGCCGCCGTGCCGACGGAGCGGGCACCTTCACCATCGACAAGGCGTCGTCGCGACTGACCGACGTCACCCTGCGCCTCGCCGGCTCCGACGGCAAACCCGCCACCGTTGACCTTGGGCTGAGCGACTTCAACAAGCCGGTCACCGTTTCCCCGCCTGCGTGAGCAGTCGCCGGTTGGCCGTCGGAGCGGCTGGGATCGCGGTACTGCTGGGTGCCCTGGACACCTACGTCGTGGTCGGCGTTCTCACCGACATGGTCCGCGATCTGGGAATTCCGGTGAACCATCTGGAGCGGGCGACGCCCATCGTGACCGGGTATCTACTCGGATATGTCGCCGCCATGCCGCTGCTCGGTCAGCTTTCGGACCGCTTCGGGCGACGGCTGGTTCTGCAGCTTTGCCTCGTTGCGTTCGCGGCCGGTTCCGTTCTGACGGCCGAGGCCGGCTCCGTCCCCGCCCTGGTCGGCGGGCGGATACTGCAGGGAGCCTCCGGAGGAGCGTTGCTGCCCGTCACGATCGCGCTGGTCGGTGACCTGTGGGCCAAGCAGGGTCGGTCGACGGCGCTCGGAGCGGTCGGCGCAGCCCAAGAACTCGGGAGTGTGCTCGGCACCCTCTACGGCGTTGCGCTCGCCGGTCTGTTCAACACGTGGCAGTTCTTCAACACCGTTCAGCCGCAGAGTTGGCGGTGGGTCTTCTGGATCAACGTGCCGTTGACCCTGATAGCCATGACGGTGGTGCAATTCGCGGTACCGGCCACCCGCCAGCATTCACATTCTCGGCCGCGAGTGGACCTCGTCGGCGGCGCACTTCTGGCCACCTCGCTCGGCGTGTTGATTGCTGGTCTGTACAACCCAGACCCTGAGCATTCGGTCCTGCCGGCGTGGGGATGGCCATTCATCGGTGTTGCACTGCTGGTCCTGCTGGGCTTCCTCTGGTGGGAACACCGGTCCCCCACCCGGCTGATCGACCCGACCGGCGTCCGGATGAGCGCATTCCTGGCCATCTTGGGAACGAGCCTGCTGGCCGGATCAGCCCTGATGGTCACCCTGGTGGACGTCGAGCTATTCGCCCAGACCCTGCTGGGAAAGAGCTCTGGTGCTGCGACGGTTCTTCTGGTGCCATTCCTGATCGCGCTGCCGATCGGTGCTCTGCTCGGCGGTTGGGGCGCTCGGTGGCGCGGTGAGCGACTGGTCGCGTGCGGAGGAATGCTGATCGCCACCATTGGTTACCTGCTGATCTCACAATGGCCGGTCGATGTACCTCAGGCCCGGCATTTCGGGTTTCTTCCGGTGCTCCCCGCCGACCTGGCCATCGCCGGAATGGGTCTCGGCCTGATCATCGCCCCGCTATCGGCTGCCATGCTGCAGGTCGTTCCCGCTGTGCACGGCACCGGCTCGGCCATGGTCGTGGTCGCCAGAACGACCGGCATGCTCATCGGAATCTCCGCACTCACCGCCTGGGGGCTGCACCGTTTCCGCGTCCTCACAGCGACTTTGAATACGCCCCTGCCGTTCGGAGTGCCTTCGCGAACCTACGCAGCGCAGCTCGCCCGGTATCACCGTGACGTCAACGTCGCGCTGCACAGCGAGTACTCCGAGATCTTCCTGATCACCGCTGCGCTTTGCCTGGCCGCGGCAGCCACCTCACTGCTGCTGACCCGACCGGCATCGAGGGTGGCAAAGTGATCTCGGCGCAGTTGTCACCCCGGATGCCACGACAGCCCGACCTGAGGCGGGTCCTTGAGCGCTCCGGAAGCCTTCGTTATTGCCGGCTCGTCAGCGATCTACACCCGAGACCATTGAACATTCCTGTGCCTCAGGTGTGCCGCCGTCGATCCCGCGCTCAGTCGCGTTCTGTTGCCACACCGGCGCACGAGCAGCCGGATCCACTTGCCTGAGTTGCCGGTGCGTCCGCCATGCGGGAAGTCACGGTCGAAAGCAACAACGGGCAAAAGATATTCGCACAGCCATCTCCAATTCGCCGGACCGCGACGCTTCCGGAGAACGGATCAGCTCTGGGCTGCCGGGTTCAGGACGCCAGATAGGCCTCCAGTGCTTCTCTGGCAAGCTTCGACAGGCTCACGCCCTCAGCGGCGGCCCGGCGCTCGGCCCTTTCGTGTAGCTGCTCGGGAACACGTACGTGAATGACCGGAGAATGCTGCCCTGAAGCCGACAGCGATTTGCGACCGGGGATCAGGTTGCCCCGGCGGATCTCCGCTCGGGCCTCGTCCGCCAGCTCCTTGGCCAGGGCCTCGGTGAGCCGCCGGCCGCCGCGCAGGGTGAACTCTTCGCGGTCCAGGTCGATGGGACTGATCTCGGTGTCCGCGGTAACCACGTAGTCGCGCGGATCAACCTCCTTACTCATCACTCCTCCTGTCTCGGTACTGGGTGGGCATGGCGTGAATGACGGCGACGCCGCCTGGCCGCTTGTCGTCGGGCACGGCCACGATTTCCAACTCAACACCCCGGCTGTCAGCGCCGATGTAGAGGAGCTTGTCGCCCTCCATGAGTTCGGGGACTCCGGCTGCGCTCATAGCCTCCAGAATGTGCGCTGCGCCGATGCGGTGCTTACGAGCGCTGCGCGTGATCCGGATGGCCACGTTCGACAGTGTGACACACAGTCGGCTCTAGTGGCGACACGTCGATAGCGGTGCAATGGAGCAGTTGGGACGAGTTACTCGACAGATACGCATCCTGGAAGGGGGCTTGGCGCGAAAAACCAGACCTGGTAATGGCTGCGGTCGGATGTGGCGCGGACGGAGCAGTTCGCCGAGTGGGGCTGGTGTGTTGCCGGCCGAGGTGACGGGCCGAGCGCCGAGATCACCGTCCCGGTGACCGGAGATAGGCGCACAGCTCGTTCGGTCCGCCCGGCGGGAACATCCGCACGGCATCGGCGACCGGGGTGATCTCGTCGAGAAATCCTTCGTGCGCACCAAGCGCTGGATCTTCGACGGTGCCGAGAACGAAAACGATGACGAAGTGTGCGGACCGCCCATCGGGCTTGCGGCGCAACACCCTTCCCATCCGTTGGATCATCTGGCGACGGCTCCGGCTGGCTGCGAGGATGACGGCAAGGTCCGCGGCGGGGACGTCGACGCCTTCGTCGAGAACCTGCGGTGCGGTGACGACCTGGAGTTCTCCAGCTCCGAAGCGCGTCAACACCGCGCGACGCTCGGCCTGGTGGAGCTTGGAGTGAATGGCCTCGGCCTGCAGCCCCGAGTTGCGCAGCCGGGCGGCCGCACTTTCGGCCGCGGCAATGCTCTGGGTGAAGGTGATCGCCCGGTCACAGCCCAGCAGCGCCGGTACCAGCCCGTCGAGGGCCTCGAACTTGCCCGGGCTCTCGGCCAACAACCGACGCCGTTGCTGCAGGGCGTACAGGTACGTGCGGGCAGCCCCTCTCGGACCTGTATCGTCGCCGCCACGTGCCAGTCGTGCCGCGGCGGCGACGAAGGCTCCGACGGGTTCGGCCGGCGCCAGGCCGGATGCGATGAGCTTGGCCCGGGCGGTCGACAGAACGGCGGTGAGCTCGTCGTAGCCGGCGCGTTCGACCGGCGAGAACTCGACGCCGAGCAGCGCCACGGTGAACGGCGCGGTGACACCGTCGCGGATGGCCCGGCGGTAGCCCATCCGGAAGCACGTCCCGCCGAAATACGGATCGAGCCAGGTGAGGTGTCCATCGTCGGCCCGGGCATAGGTAGCGCTCAGTCCGAGGCGGCGACCGAAACCGTCCGCGAGAGCGATCCGGTTGCCGTCGGATCCATATCGGTGACACTCGTCTGCGATCAGCAGCCCACCGGGGCGGCGGGGGCGCAGATCGGCGTCACGTGCCGAGTTCACCACGGCAACAACGATTTCGCAGCGGCCCAGATCGTCGTGGTGACCGCCGCCGAGCCGACCGATTCGGGCGTGGCCAGGCCCACTGCGCGTAAGCTCGAGGGTCCACTGGTCGAGCAGTTCGCGCGTGGGCACGAGGACCAGCACCTGCCCTCCCCGAGCGAGTTCTTCGCCGGCGGCGGCGATGCCGACCATCGTCTTGCCGGTACCGGTCACCGCCTCGACAACGCCCCGACCGCCTCGGCGTCGCCAGGCCTCCAGTGCCTCGACCTGCCAGTCATACAGCGTGGTCACCGGGCCGACAGCCGGTCCGGCGACCGGAACAGCGGGAGCCGTCTCGATTCCGGATGCGCCGGATGCCGGTGCGGCGCCGGCCGGCCACCACCGGGGAGGGTCCTGCGTGTCCGCCGAAAACCGATGCGGATGAGTACCGAGGACCCGCTGCACGTCGGCGGTCGTGATCGAGACCCGGCCGAGCGCGCGCAGCGCGTCACGAATCTCGACGACTGTGCGACTTCCGGTTCCGACCGCGACGGCTACCTCGCCCAGCGCCGTCACAGCGGACCCGCTGTGCCGCCCCCGCCCGAACCGTCGGTCACCGTGGCAATCGGTAGATCACCCGAGACCTCGGCAGATTCGCCCGCTGGATCAGCGACCACGCCGCCCCGAAAACCGTCGGAATCAGCGTCCGAAAAGGCGTCCGCTGATGGTTCGAACGCGTCGGAGAGGTCGACATCCACGTCGCTGACAGCGATCTCGGGCGAGTAGGACGGGTCGAGGCGCCGCAGATCCCATTCGTTGATCCAGGCCCTGACATATTGACGCATCCGGTTGGACGGCAGTCGCTCCAGCCCCTCCACGTCGGGCGGGGTCCAGCCGAAAGCCGCTGCATGCACCTGCTTGAGCTCGGCGTAGGTGCGGTCCAGCTCGTTCCGGTCGGGAGGTTGCAAACGTATCTGGTCCCGTTCGATCACCCGCATCCCGGCTTCGGCCAGACCGGCCAACAATTCGTGCTCGGTGGTGCCCTTGAGCCGTAGCCGCTTCCCGATGAGTTCCAGGTCGTTCTTGCCGACGAGCACCTGGGCCTCGAAGTCGTCGACGGTCGTCAGCACGGCTCCCAACGGAGCGTCCGGATCGTCGCGGTCGCCCCGAACCCACCGGGCCACCTCTGCGTAGGACTTGGCCCGTTGCAGCAGCGAATAGCGGCCGATCAGCTCGACCTCGTCGAGCAACACGATCCAGCCGCGGTAGCCGGCGGCGGTAATCAGCCGGGACACGAACCGGAAACGCTGGACGGCGAGGTCGCGCTCCTTCGCCGACGCCAGCCGGTAGGTCGCGGCGGCGCCCGCCTCCTTCAGCCGGCGGCGCAGGTCCGCGACAGGCAGCGGATCGCCGGCCCAAAAACGCACGATCCGGTCGGCGAATTCGGCGTCACCCTTGGCGTGCTCGTGGAGGAAAAGACCGGCGGCGAAACGGCTGTCGACCGGGGCGTCGTCGCTGTGCACCCATCGATAGAGGGCGGCGTACTCGGCGGAATCGGTGCGCAGCCCGCCCGCGATCTCATCGATCGCCGAGCCCGTCCTGCCGGGGATACGAGCGTCGGCGATTGCTGCGGCGAACACCTTGGCCGGTTCGTGCAGGGCGGTCTCCTTCGAGATTACCACCTTGGAGACGACGAAGCCGGCACCCAACGCCAGGTGCGAAAGGTACTCCAGGACATGGCTCTTCCCGGCGCCGAACCCGCCGCTGATCAGCATCCCGCCGGCCGGCTCGCCGCCGGGGACGGAGTCGATCGCGCCGAGCAGCTGCGTGAAGCGATCCTCCACGGCCGTCTGCTGTGAGCCGAGCGCGGCCACCGCATCGCGATTGGGTACCCCGGCCCGCAGCGCTTCCAGTGCCCGCCGGTTCGGCAACATCGCGGCCGCGCCTGGCGCGGAATCATGGTTCATCTGGCCGCCGTTCATCTTGACCCCACGCGGACCAGGGAGGAGAAGGGGTTGTCCCGGTTGCGATCGCGGACCTCGTCGTAGATGCGCAGTTTGAGTGCCTGGTAGGCGTCGACCCCGCGGACTGCGTCGGTGGTGAACTCGGGCGCGGCGAGAACCAGGACGCAGCAGTGCGAGAGCTCGTCGGTGTTGTCGACGAGCTGCCGCAGCATCTCGTACCCGTCGAGCAGAGCTGCCTTGGTGTAGTAGAGCCCCGAACGTTCCTCGAGTTGGGGTCGCCTGGCGAAACCGAAGCGGCGCAGATCGATCTCCAGCAACAGGCCGGCGCGATCGTTGGCCGACAACCAATGGGCCAGGGAGAACAACAGCTGACGGGCGTTGTGCCGTCCGATACGGCGGAAGATCATGGCAGTGCGCAGCAGCGAGATCTGCCGCAGTTCGCCGCGTAACCACTCCAGAACGGCCTTGTGCTCGACCTCTGACACCTGCCCCGTGCGCAACTGGAACTGGCACAGGCGGAGCATGGCGACGCGGAACTCCCGCACCATCGCATAGTCGTGGAACACCGCAAGCTGCAGTTGGCGGTTCACATCCCGGTTCAGTTCACCCGGATCGACCTGGTGGTGGGCCGCCACCGCCTCGACCGAGACGTCGTTCGCCCCGTCGGGCGCCGGGAAGTCGGCGGCGGCGAACGCGGCACGGACCCGGTGGGCGGCGAGCGCGTCCCAGTCGACCTGGCGAGCGACCGCGAAGAACACCTGATCCATCATGTGCACCCGCACGTCGACCGCGTCGACCCGGACGGCGGCGTAGCCACTGGCGGCTGCCCGCTCACGCACCGTGCTGCTGAAGTATTCGGCCACCCCGGGATCAGCTGCGACGACGAACTTCACCGCGGCACCACCGTCGGCGATGTACGAATCGAGGTACTCGTCAGCCAGGAAGTCTGCGTACACGTCGGCGGCGATCATGTGCGTCCACCGGTGAAGCTGATGCCTGCGTAGACCTTCTCCTGGCCCGATCGGGTCACCGTCCGAAGCACGCCGGAACCGCGGGTGAGTGCGCTCGCCGGTAGCTGTAGCTCCCGTCCGTCCTTGACGCGGGTGAGGCCGCTCTGATCCAGCAGGTACAGGTCCCGGGCGAGTTCCTGACGGCTGTAGTCGCGAGCAGAGCCGGGCAGCACGGTGAGCACGGTGTAGATGTCCGCGAGCTTGACCGTCGCGCCCGGACTGACGTGCCGAAGCGGAACCACCAGGTCGTACGCGGCGGCCAGAGCCTCGAGGTATGCCTCGGGCTTGAACTTGGGAGGCTTGGCCTGCAATGCCTTCAAGGTCCGCACCAGCACCGAAGGACGTACCTTGCGGTCCTTGCGCTTGTCGATCAGCACGGCAGTGTCGGACGCCGACAGTGACACGATCGCCGGGTAGCTCAGGATCCGGTCGTCGGATTCGAATGCGGAAAGCCCCTGCTCGCCGGCGACCGCCAGCACCTCCGCGGTGTAACCACCGGACGTGAAGTACTCCTGCTCGTCGAAGGTCCAACGCTTTTGCAGGTCGCGGGAGGCGTCCGCGGCCAGGTCGGCCAGCCGGACCGCCGAGTCCAGCGACTGGCGCAGCGCCCGCAAATCACCCGAAGCCGCGGCTGCCTTCACCCGCTTGGCGTCCGCGAGCGCGGTGGCCGCGGCCCGCACCGCTCCGTCAGCGGAGCGCTCGATGTCCTCGAGCGCTTGTTCCAAGTTCTGGTTACTCACCGTGTGTTCTCCCGCATTTCATTCCAACGGTCAGTGCCGCCCGAAGACGGGGAACGAGGCTGACCCTGGTCCCGTACCCGTCAGGGTAGTGAGCGATCACCGACTCCTCGACCGCCGGGCCAGACCTGCACACCGCCGGGGACGCAACCCAGCTCAACGGTTCCTGGAGGAAACTTCACCTCCAGAATCCGTCCGGCGGTTTCTGGAACGGATGTCGGTTCACTGAACACACTCTGAACGCCGCAGTGGCGGTACGTTCAGCCGATGATCACCGCTGGCCTGGTCCGGCCTGAGCAGCGGCACAGCCCGCGCCGATGTCAGTGAGCGACCTCGCCGCAGGGATGCGCCGCGCGCTGCAGGCGATCGTGACGACCGCGCCCAGCTCGAATGCACCGTCGGGGACCGATGCCACCATCAGCGCGTCCGCAATCGTGGCCATCGTGGTCGCCGTCATCGCTTTACTGGGCGTGCTCACCGGGGCGTTGCTGAACCGGGCCAGCGGCAAGGACGCCGCAGCAGCCGCCAACAGGGCGGCAACGGCCGCCGACAAGGCAGCCGCCGCGGCAGACACCGCAGCGAAGCAACTGGACATCTGGCGCAAACGGGAAGAGACGATGCGGACCCTGCGCTGGGCCGCCGAACTCGCGCTGTCCACCGACGCTGCCACGAAAGTTCGGGGTACCAAGATCTTGACCAGCCTGATGACGGTGTCCTCGCTGGTGCAGCCGGAAGATCTCGCATTCATCACAGCGGTCCTGTCCGATGTTCTCAGTCCCGCGAGGGATATCCTGTTGGCAGGAATCCGAAGGGAGGGGCCAGAGCAATGACAGTCTCCATGCGGCCGAGCGAAGCTGAAGTGCTCGCCGCGCGGGCCCTGCAGGCGATGGCGGCCGCGCAGAAGCAGCCCTTGGACCCGACCGTCGAGGTCATCGCCGGAGCAAGACGTGGCCGCGACGGCTACAAGATCGATCTAACCGACGACCAGGCTGAAAACCTCCGCGCCGCGCTCGACAACTTCACCTCAGTGTCTGGCCGCACCAACGGTCACCGCGACGTGAACTGACCCGTCGCTTCGGCACGTGTCTCCGTTGGGATGATCATTGACGCGGCGGTGCTCGCCTCCTCTGTCATGGTCGGCTCGAGCTGTGCCAGACATACCTGATCGCCAATTGCATCTGCTCAGTCTGCTCCATGCCCGGCTTGATGGCGTCCGACTGCGGGCAACTTCGACGCTGTTCAGAACGGCGTGCTCACAAGCCTTCGCGCCGTCGCTACGATGCTGACCATGAGTGAAGGTGAGCTAGGTGACAACGTCAGCGACTCTCGGCAGGGAATCCAATCCGTCGAGATCGGCAGCAAAGTGTTGTTCGCCCTGGCAAGCGCCGGCGGTCCGCTCAGCCTGAACGAGCTGGCACGGCTCTCCGGCGAGGCGCCCAACAAGGTGCACCGTTATCTCGTCAGTCTCGGCCGGGTCGGGCTCACGCTGCAATCGCTGAGCACCGGCAGATACGACCTTGGCCCCGCGCTCCGAAGGCTCGGAGTAGAAGCACTACGACGCACGAACGAGATCGCTGTGGCGACCGAACATGCCGGCCAGTTGCGCGACGCCACCGGTTACGCTGTCAACGTCTCGGTCTGGACTGACGGCGGCCCCGTTATCGTGCGCTGGGAATACGGGCTCCACGCACTGTCCCTGACGACCCGCATCGGGGCCAGCCTCCCGATCGTCGAGTCCGCGGCGGGTCAGGTCTTCTTGGCGCAGCTCCCACCGATGATGACCCAACCCGCCCTTGAACTTCAGTACGGTGCCTTGACACCCGAGTTGCAGCAGAAGATTCGGAAGATCACCAAACGCGTGCGTTCCGACGGCTACGGTCGCACCGACGGCGGCGTCATCACCAGTCACCTATCGCTGTCCGCACCCATCATGGCGGCCTCGGATCCGATGCCCGTCATGTTGACGATCGTGATGCCACGCGACGGGGTCGACGCTGCGAAGGAAGCGTTGGCACTCGCCGCTCTGAACGGCTCGGCGTCCGCCGCGATAATGGAGCTGGGTGGTCCACCCCCCGGCGTTCCGATGGTGAGCTGACCCCAGCTCACTCCGGACAGCTGCCGGGCCCCGGAGGCCGGCAGGTGATCGAATAACCTCTTCCGCCCTGGCAGCCCTAACGCTGAATCTCCACAATTCGACCGATGCCTTCATGCAAGGATTCAAATGCCCCCCACCGGTTATTCGATGGATCGACTCTCTCTTGGAGAGATGTTGCCAATTCTGTAGATGCAACGCTTCCGCCTGACGTCAACAGTGAGACGCTACTTGCTTTGCTGAGGGCCGCAGACAATTCCGGTGCGTAGCCCGGCTCGTCGACTTTCGGTATAATTTCCTGTGAAATTGCCATGTCCATCATCGCGGCGATCGCTCCAAGCTTTTCGGTCGTCGGTGCTCTTCTTCGCTATTTGCGATGAATGGTCAGAGATTCAAGCAAAGTCAAGCCAGGCACCCATCATTCGATGGCCCTCACGTAGCTGTGTACCTACTCGAGTCCAGGCAAGGCGTCCGGATGGAGGGAAGCTGTCTACCGATGCCACCGAGCTTGTGGTGTCCAGAGGATTTGTATTCGGCGCGCCGCACCTTGAGCACAGGCGCTGACCTGCTCACCAACAAGCAGCGGCAACGGATCTCGGGGGTGTTCGCCGACGAAGCGATCATCGGCCGCCTAAAACACCTCCGCGGCTCCGCCCTCCGCTTCCGCAATTTTGGTGGGCATACCGTCACCGAGCACACGGCTTTGATGACTTCGCGCTTGGTTTCCAGCGACGGCGGCCCAGTTCTGCGTTTCGTGTGGCCCGATCAGACGGCCAGGTCGGGCAGCAGCCAGGCTGGATATGCCGATGCCGGCCCGGTTCGGATGTTGATGCCCGTCTTGGCCGACGGCGCGAGGATATCGGGTGCATGCGAACCCCAATAGCTGTAGGTCAGCGCACCCGGGCGAACGTGGTGACCAGCGCCTTATCGAATGCGTCCAGGTCGTCGGGCTTCCGACTGGTGACCAGATCGAACCCCTGCGTGGGGCAGATGAACACCTCGCAGTCCCGCCAATCCCCACCGGCATTGCCGATGTCGGTTCGCAGACTCGGCCAGCTCGTCAAGGTCTTCCCCTTCACCAGCCCCGCCTCCACCAGCGTCCAAGGACCGTGGCAGATCGCCGCAATCGGCTTTCCCGCGGCGGCGAAGGCTTTCACCAATTCCACCGCCTCGGGCACGAGGCGGAGCTTGTCCGGATTGGCCACCCCGCCAGGCAGGACCAATGCGGCGAAATCGGCCGCGGAGGCATCGGACACCGACAAGTCAGGTTCGAAAGTGTCACCGAGCTCGACGTCGTTGTTCACCGCCTGCACGGTGTCCTTCTCCGGCGCAATCAGCACGGGTTCACCGCCCGCGTCCTTGACAGCCTGCCACGGGCTGGTCAGCTCGACCTGCTCCACCCCGGCATTGGCGACCAGAAACGCGATCTTCATTCCGGATAGTTCAGTGCTCATTGTTATCTCCTTGATTGCGCCGAAATTCTCTCGCGAACGGGACGAGAATTCAAAAGATGCCTGCCGGAACCTCAGGACCAGCAGCGGCGCCGTCGCGCTACCGTTGCCCCAGGTGCCAATACCCGCCGGTGTCCCCACCCAATCAGGGTCACCAGTACCGCCACCGGCTCACGCTCGAAGCGACAAGCGCTCCTACCCACCCGCGGCGGCCGGACCGGTTCACGCCGGTCAACTTGGATCCAGGTGCTTGGAGCGGGGTCATCGGTGATGGTGCGCGGTGATGGTTTGGTTGCTGTGGTGCCCGCGTCCGGCGTGCAGTTGTAGGGCGCTGGTGACCAGTGGGAAGTGGCTGAACGCTTGCGGGGTGTTACCCAGTTGTCGGTTGCTTTTGGGGTCCCATTCTTCGCTGAGCAGCCCGACGTCGTTGCGGAGGGTGAGGAGCCGTTCGAACAGTTGCTTGGCGGGGTGGCGCTGCCCGGCCAGATGCAGTGCGTCGACGAGCCAGAACGAGCAGGCCAGAAACATCCCTTCTCCGCCGGGCAGGCCGTCGTCGGAGCTGGTGGTCTGATAGCGCTTGACGAAGCCGTCTTCGGTGAGTTCGTCCTGGATGGCGGTGATGGTGCCCAACACCCGCGGATCGGTTGGTGGCAGGAACCCGACGCGGGGGATCAGCAGCAGGCTGGCGTCCAATCCGGGAGCACCGTAGGACTGGGTGAAAGTGTTGCGGCCGGTGTCGTAGCCGTGGGCCAGGACGTCGGCGTGGATGGCGTCGCGGAGCAGTTCCCAGCGGTCGGCGGGGCCTTTGAGGTGATGGGTGCGGACCGCGCGGGCCATCCGGTCCGCCGCGACCCAGGCCATCACTTTGGAATGGGTGAAATGCCTTCGGGGGCCGCGCATCTCCCAAAGTCCGTTGTCGGGCTGGTTCCAGTTGCCCTCCAGATAGTTCATCAGGGCGACCTGCACGTCCCAGGCGTCGTCGTGAGCGCTGATCCGGGCGTCGCGGGCCAGCGCCAACCCGTCCAACGTCTCCCCCCAGACGTCCAGTTGTAGTTGGTCCGAGGCGGCGTTGCCGACCCGGACCGGGCTGGACTTCTCATAGCCGGCCAACCACGGCAGTTCGTATTCCGGGAGCCGCCGCGTGCCGTCCAGGGCGTACATGATCTGCAACTGCGCGGAGTCGCCCGCCACCGCGCGGAGCAGCCACTCCCGCCACGCCTTCGCCTCCTGCACGTACCCGGCGGCCAGCAGGGCTTGCAGGGTGTAGCTGGAGTCTCGGAGCCAGCAGTACCGGTAGTCCCAGTTCCGTGGGCCGCCGATCTGCTCGGGCAGCGAGGTGGTCAAGGCGGCGACGATCCCGCCGGTCGGCTGATAGGTCAATGCCTTCAACGTCAGCAGCGACCGTTTGATGGCGTCCTTGTACGGTCCGGACACCGGGTTTCCCCGGGCCGACCACTCGGTCCAGAACTGCGCCGTGTTCCCCAGCGCATGTTCGGCGTCCACCATTGTCGGTGGGTGTTCATGGCTGGCATGCCAGGTCATCACGAACGGCACGCGGTCCCCAGCGTTCACGACGAATTCGGAGACGGTTGAATACTCTTCACCCTCGGTCGGTGCCGGGGTGCGCAGCCGCACCGTGTCCGGCCCGGCGACGGCGACGACCTGATCGCCGTGGCGGCGGACCCACGGGACGATGTGGCCGTAGTCGAACCGCAGCCGCAGCGTCGAACGGATCTGCACCGACCCGCTGATGCCTTCCACGATGCGCACCACGTCGGGGGCGTGCCCGCGGGGCGGCATGAAGTCGATGACCCGCACGGTTCCGTCCGGTGTGGTCCAGTCGGTGTGCAGAATCAGGGTGTCCTTGACGTAGCGTCGGCTGCTGCAAACACCCCCTGCGGTGGGGGCGATCTGCCAGTGGCCGGCATCGGGGGTGTCCAGCAGCGCCGCGAAACACGCCGGGGAATCGAACCGCGGAAAGCACAACCAGTCGATGGAACCGGTGGTGGCCACCAGAGCGCCGGTTTGCAGATCGCCGAGTAGGGCATAATCCTCGATGCGTGGCATATCGAGTGATCCTGCCAGCTCCATCCCCCAGGACGACCTCACCCCACGACAATGCGATCACGCGGCCGGTGCGTCGGGCGTTGCGCAGCAACCCGACCGACAACGGACATCGCCGCGCCCGCCCCCACCCGGCGGCTCGACCGCCGCCCAATGGGGATGCTTGTTGTGCGTCCGCGATCTTCGTCGGCCATCCATGTGGGAGCTGCACTTCGGCCTTCGCCGCCACCACCGCAGAATTCGATCTCCCAGCAGGAGATGACCAGCGGTAGGTCGGCGGGCGGGAACACCCGCGCGCTCATGCGGCGCGGGCGGGACTCCCTTCCGGCTGGAGTCACTCCACTGCCGCCATCGGCAGTGGCGTGGGGCAGGCTGATCTCGCAATGATTCAGCCGGCCCGTGCGGCCGCGCCCCGCTCCCAGATGAAAGGCCCCAGCGACCATGAAGATCATCACACTCGAGGAACATTTCCTGGACACCGACGTCGCCCGGGCAAGCGCGGCCGCCTCGAAAGCGCTCAGCCCGAATTTCGCTGCCTCCTACGACCCCGCCCGCGGGTTTCCCTACTCGCCCAGCGGCGACGTTCTCCGCGACCTCGGCGAGAATCGGCTCGCAGACATGGATGCCAACCAGATTTCGATGCAGGTTTTGTCCTGCCTGAGCGTCCAGCAGCTCCCGGCCGAGGTTGCCCTCGACCTGACCAAGAAAGTCAACGACACCCTCGCAGCAACAGTGGCCAACCATCCCGACCGGTTCGCCGCGTTCACTGCGTTGCCGACCGCGGTTCCCAACGACGCCGCCGACGAGCTGGCTCGCGGCGTCACCGAACTCGGCTTCGTGGGCACCATGATCTTCGGCCGAACCGAAGACGAATTCCTCGATGCCGAGCGGTTCGACCCGATCCTGGCGCGGGCCGCAGATTTGAAGGTGCCGATATATCTGCATCCAGCTGTCTCGCCCCGGGTTGTCAGCGACGCCAACTACGCCGGTCTTGACCCCCTCGTCAGCGCCCGGTTCGAGACCAGCGCCTGGGGCTGGCACCAGGAGACAGCGGTGCACTTCCTGCACCTGGTCCTGTCCGGCACCCTCGACCGTTATCCCGAGCTGCAATTCATCCTCGGACATTGGGGCGAAATGATCCCGTTCTATCTCGATCGCCTCGACGAAGCGCTACCCCGCACCGTCACCAAACTCGGCCGGTCCATCGGCGAGTACGTGAGGCAGAACGTCTACATCACTCCGAGCGGAATGTGGAGCCAAGCGCAGCTGCAGTTCTGCGCACAAACGGTGGGCACCGACCGGATGATGTATTCGGTCGACTATCCCTTTGTTGGAAACGAGGGCGCCGCCGAATTCCTGGAAACGGCCGACCTGCCACAGCCGGTCAAGGAAGACATCGCCCACGGCACCGCCGAACGGCTCCTCGGCCTATGACGACCACGGCAGTCACCCCACGATATTGCCGCAGTCCTGGCGCGAGGACACTGACCGATGGGTCCGACCCGAAGGAGCTTCACCGATGACCAGGAGCGCAGGGTCGGGACCGAACAGGCCGGCACGCAGTGGCGCCCAATCGTTGTTGAGTTGCCAGCTGGCCCCTGGGATGGGTTAAAGAACTTCGAAGAGGCCGGCTGCGCCCATGCCGCCCCCGACGCACATGGTGACGACCACGTACCGGGCGTTACGGCGACGCCCTTCCAGGAGAGCGTGCCCGACAAGGCGGGCACCGGACATCCCGTACGGGTGGCCGATGGCGATGGCCCCGCCGTTGACGTTGACCTTGTCCGGGTCGATCTTCAGGAAATCCTGGCAGTAGAGGGCCTGCGACGCGAAGGCCTCATTCAGCTCCCACAGGTCGATGTCGTCGACACTGAGACTGTGTTGGGCGAGAAGTTTCGGGACGGCGAAGACCGGTCCGATGCCCATCTCGTCGGGTGCGCAACCAGCCACGGCGATCCCGCGGTAGGCCCCTAGTGGGGTAAGGCCGCGCCGTGCCGCCTCGCCGGCCTCCATCAGCACGGCCGCCGACGCGCCATCGGACAATTGTGATGCGTTGCCGGCGGTGACCGTCGACGTGGTGGTTACGGACCCGTCCGGAAGGACGGTCCGAAGGCCGGCCAGCCCGTCAAGCGTGGTGGACGGCCTGTTCCCTTCGTCGACTTCGATGGTGAATTCCACCGCGTGGCTCTGGCCGGTCTCCTTGTCGGTGACCAGTCGGGATCCGCTGAACGGAATGATTTCTTCGGCGAAGACCCCTTTCGCCTGCGCGGCGGCGGTGCGTTGCTGCGACCGCAACGAGTATTCGTCCTGCCGTTCCCTACTGATTCCGTACCGCTGCGCGACGTTCTCCGCCGTATGCAGCATCGGTAGGTATGTGTCGGGCAGGTGCTCCATCAACCACGGGTCAACCGCACGATAAGTGTTTCTGTGCTCGTTCTGCACTAGTGAGATGGACTCGACACCACCACCGACAGCAATGGTCAGCCCATCGACGAGAATCTCTTTGGCTGCGATGGAAATTGCCATCATGCCGGACGCGCATTGGCGGTCCACTGTCATTCCCGGAACGGTCACTGGCAGCCCGGCGCGCAGAACTGCCTGACGTGCCACGTTGAACCCCGTGGTGCCTTCCGGCTGGGCGCAACCCAGGACCACGTCCTCGACCTCAGCGCCGTCCACGCCTGACTTGGCCAGTGCGCCGCTGATCGCGTGTGCGGCGAGATGCTGACCGGAGGTGTTATTGAATGAGCCGCGATAGGCCTTCCCGATAGGCGTGCGGGCGGTGGACACAATGACTGCTTCCCTCATCGGGCAGACTCCTTGATCGCTTGGGTAATTGGTGATGGACATTGCAACATCGCGGTTGGTCTGGTCGAGCGGCGTGTCACTGATCGCGGGCCAGCGGTCCGCGAGGTCTTCTTGGCAAGCGGTTGTCCATCGGTTGAGAGGCCGCGACCAGTCGCGTGTCCAGGCCCCGCGCACCGGGACCGTCGCCGGGCCTAGTTTGACATTGGTGGCTGAACGTCCCTAGCTCCGGTCCGGGAACTCAGGTGAAGGCTCCGACCCCGGTGATGTCCCTCCCGACGATCAGCGTCTGGATTGTCTCGGTGCCCACGTAGGTGTGCAGCGCCTCGATGTCGGCCATGTGCCGCATCACGTGATATTCCAGAAAGATACCGTTGCTCGCTCAACAGGTTACCCACGTCACGCCGGCCCTGGGAAAATATCCCACCGGTACAGCACCTCGGTGTCGGCCAGTTCGCTGGGATAGTTCCTGCCGCCCCGGACTCTTTCGCATCCGGGTTGGCTTCGAACGCGCGATCGACAGGCACCAAGGTGATTGCGATCAGCTGATGTCCCCGGAAGCTTCCGGCGATCCTCTAGAAATTTCAACTATCCACGGCTTATCAATAATCGATGTAAGTGTTAGCATTTGCTGTATGGCGAAGCGGACCGGCAGTGAGACCTTGGCGGTCAATGTCTACGAGCAGCTGCGCTCGGCGATCCTCAATCGCGCTCTGGCGCCGGGTGAGCGGCTCAAGCCGGTGGAATTGGCGGTGCAGTTCGGGGTCAGCCTGGGGGTGATGAGGGAGGCGACGAGTCTGTTGGCGGCGCAGAACCTGGTGCGGTTGGACCGCAACCGCGGCTGCCACGTCACGTCCCTGTCGCTCGCGGCGTTGGCAAACCTGACTGTGGCCCGCCAGCTCAATGAGGGCGCAGCGCTGCGGTTGTCGGTGCAGCACGGCGGTGTCGGCTGGGAGTCCCAGGTGCTGGCGGCGCATCATCGGATGGCGACCCGACCGATGTTCCTTCCAGAAGACCCGACCAAGCGCAATGAGGAGTGGGCGTTGGCGCACCTGGCGTTTCACTCCGCATTGATCGACAACTGCGGCAACCCAATCCTTCTGGACATCTGCGCTCGGCTCTCCGATGCTGCTGAGCTGTACCGGGCGTGGTCCAGCACCGGTACTCAGGAACTGCACCGCGACGTCGCCGGCGAGCACCAGGGGTTGCTGGACGCCGCCCTCGCCCATGACGCCGACCACGCCGTCGCCCTATTCCAGGCGCACCTGGCCCGCACCCAACAGATCCTCGTCAACACCAACTTCAACCCCGGCCCCGGCGAGGCCGATCGGTCCACGGTCAACGCCGGCTGAGGAGCCCCGTCGGCCGGGCCGCCCGGCACCACATCGTCAGTTCTGTCCCATTACTCAACGAAGAGGATGCCGCATGGCCATCGAGCACAGCACGTACTTCCGCAGCCCCAAGCCGCGGCCCATCATCGCCCCGCGGCTGCACCACGCGACGTTCATGACCATGGACGTCGATGCGATGGTGAAGTTCTACGAAGCGGTCTGCGGGTTGCAACCGGTGTACTACGCCGAGCACGCCGCCTGGTTGACCAACGACGAGGCCAATCACCGCATCGCGCTGCTGCGCCTGCCGGGCACTCATCCGCCGGTCGACAAGCCGCACAGCGCCGGACTGCACCACACCGCCTTCGAATACGCCACCTTCGACCAGTGGCTGGACAACTACGTGCGGCTGCGCGAGCTGGATATCCTGCCGGTCATGTGCCTGGATCACGGGATGACCATCTCGATGTACTACGCCGACCCCGACGGCAACGGGGTCGAGATCCAGGTCGACGCCTTCAACGACTGGGCCCTGTCCAAGGAGTGGATGTGGGCCTCGCAGGAATTCTCCGAAGACCAGGTTGGTCCGCAATTCGACCCGGAACTGTTCGTCAAGGCCCGGGCGGCCGCGGTGAGTGCCGCAGACATCCACCGCAACGCCCGCGCCGGGCAGTACTTCCCCGCCAAGCCGCGGCTGGAGTTGACCTTCCCTGACCCGTGGCCTGCGCGGATCGACGCCGAACCGGACCTCGCGCACGGCGTACCGCTGCCCCCGGCTGCGGGGGCCTGACGTGCACATCGGGAACCTGGCCGGTCGGGCCGTACTGATCCAGCAGGAAACCGCACTGGATATCGGGGTGGCCTCCGGCGATCGGTTCGGACCGGACCCGCTGCGCGTGTTCCAGCAGTGGGCCGCGTTCACCGCCTGGGCCGCGGGCGCCGACTTCGGCGCCGCGAAACCGTTCGACAGCAAGGATCTATTGGCCCCGGTCCCCAATCCCGGTCAGATCTTCGCGATCGGCCTGAATTATGCCGACCACGCGGACGAGGCGAACCTAGCGCATCCGGCGGACCTGGTGGTGTTCACCAAGTTTGCCTCCAGCCTGGCCGGGCCGAACGTGACGGTGGAGTTGCCGAGCAAGTTCGTGGACTACGAAACCGAGTTGGTCGTCATCATCGGAGCTGCCGCGCACCGGGTCGACCAGGATCAGGCCCGCGCCGCCGTCGCGGGGTTCTGCGTCGGGCAGGACTACAGCGAACGGGTGGTGCAGCGCCGCGGCCCGGCCCCGCAGTTCAGCCTGGGCAAGTCCTACCCGAACTTCTCACCGTTCGGTCCCGCCGTGGTCACCCTGGACGAACTGCAGGATCCCGACGCGCTGCCCATCGGCGCCGTGCTGGAAGGGCCGACCGCCGCCGGGCAGGGAGGAAGCTGGAAGGTGCAGGACGGCAACACCGCGGACCTGATCTTCCCGGTGGCCCGGATCATCGCCGACCTGTCGCAGGTGGTGTCGTTGGCCCCGGGTGACCTGATCTTCACGGGCACCCCGGCGGGGGTCGGGATGGCGCGCGGCATCTACCTGCAACCGGGAGATGTGCTCACCAGCACCATCGCCGGCATCGGCTCCCTGCGCAACGAATTCATCTAGGCCGGACCCCGATGTCAACATCGACGACGCCTCCTGAGAGCGGACACGGACGAACGGTTCTGTGGTCACCGGCCGCCGACGGGCGGCACGCGGCTCGGCTGCAGGAATTCATGACCTGGGTCGGTCAGCACCAAGGACCCGTCCTGGAGAACTATCGGCAGATGTGGCAGTGGTCGGTCAGCGAACTGTCGGACTTCTGGGACGCCGTTCGCGGGTACTTCGACGTGATCGGTGACGGATTCTCCGGGCCGGCCCTGGCTTTGGAGCAGATGCCCGGCGCCCGGTGGTATCCCGACGCGCGGGTCAATTACGCCGAGAATGTGCTGCGGCACGCCGGCGATCCGGATCGCGCGCAGGCCGCGGCGATCCTGCACCTGGAGGAGGACGGCGCGACCCGGGAGATCAGCTGGCGAACTCTCGCCGGCCAGGTCGCCTCGCTGGCAGCAGCGTTGCGGCGCATGCGTGTGCAGCCCGGCGACGTCGTCGCCGCCGTGCTGCCGAACATTCCGGAGGCGATCATCGGGCTGCTCGCCTCGGCGAGCATCGGTGCGGTGTGGTGCATCTGCTCCCCCGACCTGGGGGTGAAGGCAACCTTGGATCGGCTCGGTCAGCTGGACCCGGTGGTGTTGATCGGGACCGCCGGGTACCGCTTCAACGGTAAGTGGGTCGACCGCGGCGGCGATCTGGACGCCGTGGAAGCGGGACTGCCGACGGTGCGGCACACCATCATCGTGACCGCGCAGAACCCAGGCGCTCGTACTGTTTTCGGCGACCTGGAGGTGTTCGCTGCGACGTAGACCTCAGTGCCATCTCGACAGTGCGGGTCAAGATGGCGGGCGCGACGCCCTCACCCCGAGGGTGACGGCCGGTTCGTGGGGAGCGGGGACGCTGTTCAGTCGTCGGTGTGGGTCATGTCGATCAGCCGGCGCAGGCAGGTGTCGCGCAGCGGTTCCGGGAAGTTGTCGGCCAGGCGGTTGTAGACGACACGGCCCTGTTTGCGGGTAGCGACCAGGCCGGCAGAACGCAGCAGTCGCAGCGCGTAGGAAACGGAGTCCTCGCTGACCTCCAACGCCAGGGCCAGGTCGCCGACACACAGTTCTTCGGCGACGTCCAGGGCGTAGATGAGCCGCAGCCTGACGGGGTCGGCCATCATGGACAGCAATCCGGTGAGCCGCGCGGCGTCATCGGCCGACGGGAGCCGGGACTTGGCGTGGGCGACCCGTTGCGGGTCGATGGGGTGCTCGTGGTCAGTGATGCCCATGATGAACCTCTTGGACGCGATTGGAGTTGGTGGGGTCGGCAAGATGCTTGATTCGGTGGCCGGGGTCGGTCAGGAACGTTTGCCGGCAGCTGGCGGAACAGAACCAGAAATGCTGACCGTCGACGTCGGCGACATGATCTGTGGCGCTGGGGTCGACCGTCATCCCGCACACCGGATCTTTCGCCATCTGCCCGGTCATCCCTGTCCCGGCGGCGGCCGTCTCTGAAGCGGATGCGGTGGTGGTGGAGGGGGTTCCAAGGAATTTGGTGGGGTCGGCGTCGAAGCGGTGTGCGCAGTGATCGGAGCAGAAGTACAAAGGCTGCCCGTCGTGGCTGCGGCTGGCGGGGGCGTGGGCGATTTCGACCTGCATGCCGCAGACCTGGTCCTTGGCGTATCGCCGCGGGCCTGACGTATCGCGGTGGCGATACAGCCAGTACAGGACGGCGAACCCGATGACGGCGATGATGTTCAGGATGCTCGTGTAATCCCAGCTGAACCTGGTCGGGACGATCATCGTCGGCCGCGGCGGGTCCGGGATCGATACCGCCTTGAACAGGTACTCGACGGCCAGGCCGGCCAGGCTCATGGTGGCCCAGAACGTGGCCAGCAGTCGCAGGGTGATCGCGGTGCCGAAGTACTTGCGGTAGATCAGCAGCAACGGCAACGTGATCAGGTCGGCGAAGACGAACGCGACGACCCCGCCGAAGCTGATGCCGCCCTGCCACAACGCGGCGGCCAACGGGACGTTGCCGACCGAGCAGACGAAGCTGATGATCGCCAGGAACGGCCCCAGGACCACGTTCTCCAGGCTGGACAGAAAACCGTGCCCGGTCAGAAACAGGGACTGCCAGAACCCGGACGGCACCAAGGCTGCCAAGAACCCGGCGACGACGAACCCGATCACCAGTTCCTTGCGGATCATCGTCACGTCGCTGACGGTGTAGCCGGCCGCATCGCCCCAGCCCCGGAGGCTGCGCAGCCTCTTGCGCAGCGGGAGCTGTTCGGCCGGGCCGCTGTCCTCGTCGGTCTGCCCGTGCGCGTCGCCGTGGTCGTGTCCGTGCTGGGCGTACGGGTTCGAAGCGTCCACCGCGGCGGCGCTCTCGGAATTGAGTCGCTCCCGCGCCGGTGCGATCCAGCTTTCGGGGATGACGCGGGGCAGCACGAACCCGAGGAGGGCGATCATGATCGCGCCGCCGACGAACTCGGCCAGGGCGAACTGCCACCCGATGAGCAGCCACAGCACGATGCCCAGTTCCACGACGAGGTTGGTGGAGGCGATCATGAACACGATGGACGCGGTGAAGTCTGCGCCACGGGAGAACAGACTCTTCGCCAACGCCGACGCCGCGTAGGAACAGGACGAGCTGATCGCTCCGAAGAACGAGGACTTGGCCAGGGTTTTTGGGCTGTGATCGCCCAGGGCCTTTCGCATCTCGCCCCGGGAGACGAACGCCTGCACCGCACCGGACAGCGCAAACCCCAGCACCAGCGCCCACAACGTCTCCCAGAACATGAAGAACGCCTCGTCCAGGCCATGCCAGACACCGCTGAAAAATCCCACTATTAACCCCTTGCTCTCGGCGCGGGCCATTCGATGACCCGTATCCGGTCTACTCCGTTACCAGCACACCCGTAAGTCCGTACAACCGTGCGGATGTTGTCTGATGACTCACATCGATCCGTCGACCGATCGTTGGCCACCGCCATCCGAACCCCGATCGTTGGCCACCGCCATCCGAGTCCACCACCCCTGCGGTATCTCTACTCGCCGGAGTGCAGGTGCCCGTCGCGATGCCGGTCGACACCGGCAACGGCATGTCGGACATGTCCTGCTGCGTGCTGTTCCTGATCACCGGAGCCGCGCTGGTGCTGCTGGCGTTGCGGGTGACCGGCGGGTTCGCAGCGAGATCACCCAGCCGGGGCATGACCCTGACCGGTGCGATGACCCGGCGGCGGGGACCACCAGGAGCGCCGCCACCACGATTCTCTCTGTGCGTATTGCGGGTGTAGAGGCACTGTGACGCCGGGCCAGTCGGCCGGTGTCCGCCAGTGTCGCCCCCACCAACCCGTTGTCTCACAGAAGGTTTCATCATGACGACTCGCAAGATCCGAACCACCCTGTTCACCTTCGCCACCGCCCTATTCCTGGCAATTCTGGTCGGGTGCGGCACCACGTCCACCAGCGCTGCCAGCTCGACCACGCCGGCCGGGTCGTCCGCGGCATCGACGACCACACCGACCTCAGCCACCGGCGCGATGAGTTCGACCGCCGGCATGCCGATGCCGGCGGCACCGGCCGGGCCCCACAAGCAGGCCGACATCTACGTCGGCAACACCAAACACCTCGCCGGCGGACCGATGCTCGGCAATTCCGTGTCATCCTCCATCTCCAACGTCATGGACCGCGCCGGCATCCCCGGCACGCCGCACGCCCTCCGTCACTGGTTCGGCACCGCCCTCCGCGAAGCCGGCGTCGACTCCCTGGTCATCAAAGAACTCATGGGCCACGAATCGCTGGCCACCACCGCCATCTACGTCGACGTACCACTCAAGCAACGAACTGCCGCGGTGGACCGACTTCCCCGCGTGCACTCAGGCTGGGGCCGTTCGACTACTACGTCCCACCCGCGACGACATCCTTCCTACGGTGCTGCTGCTGCGACCGATGCACGGCATGCTGGATCCATGACCACGCCGTCGGGGGTTGCCCGGCAACGACCAGGGAGTGGGACCGGCTGGATGTGGACGCCGGCGGTGCCATCCTCCAGGCTCGCCGGCGGTCACGTGAATGTCTCGGCCGGCGCCAGGCCGCAGTCGACGGCGTCGGCATATTGATGACCTGGTTCGGGAAGGTTTGGCCGGCTGCACCGGGTTCCCGTGGTGTGAGCAGCGCACAGACGGACAGCACCGCGGCCCGTCAGCATGCGTTCCGCACCTGCATCGAGCCCGAGATCGAGGTACTGCTGCGGGTGGCACGGACCCTGACCGGGTCGTGGGCAGATTC
>JAABUK010000277.1_pt1 | contig 115978 bp, 134 predicted proteins | sample 5559141 | NCBI WGS metagenome assembly JAABUK01 (sample SAMN10711869, study PRJNA513367) | rock metagenome | isolation source: Antarctica rocks | place: Antarctica: Victoria Land, Pudding Butte nord | collected 2016-01-03 | reverse complement strand
TGAGTTGCGCCAGCTTTGCGCGGCTACACCTTGATTGAAATGGAAATCAGCCTATTGGGCATGTGGTATGACTGTGTCTTGCTGCAAATGATGGTCAGATACCACATCAAGCTTGGCGACTGCCAATCCCTCTTTGGTGTGCCAGGTGCAAGCGCAGGGCCTATGCAAGAGATGTTGCATGGCTGCCATACATTCAAATGAAAGCCAACACAATTGACAGGCTGCACTCATCTGCCACCTGGCTTATGGTGGCACCGCTAGTGCGCATGCATTGTCAGAATTGAGAAGCATTATAGGCTGACAGCATGTCTGCAGGCGGGCATGCGGTGGCTAGAAAGCGCATATCCAGACAAGGCGCGAGGCTGGGTGGGCTTCAATGTGCCCATGAGCCACAAAATCACAGCTGCCTGTGATTTGCTGCTGATGCCCTCCCGCTTTGAGCCATGCGGGCTGAATCAGCTGTATGCCATGCGCTATGGAACTGTGCCCGTGGCCCATGCAACCGGTGGCCTCAGGGACACAGTGCTGCCCTTCAACCCCTGGGAAGGTAGGAAGCAGCAGCTTGGGATGTCCTCAAGGCAGCATTTGTGACCATGCTTACTCGGCTGCACGCGTTTGCAAACCCAATTAGCTATAGTGTCATGTTTGATGGGTTGTGTGTTTCTGAATGGCAATGATGAGTATGTGAAGCAGCGTATGCTCTGCATATGGTCAGGAAAGCTGCGACAACATAAGATATACATAAGACCATCATTTGCAAAAGGCATCGTTCCAAGCTTTGAAGTGATCAGCACATTACAAAAGTCGTATGCTCTGTTTCTGCACAATGAGATTGTGCCATGCAGCAGCATACACAAGCATTGCTGGTTGCCCACATTCTGTTTGCCTCCTATGCATTAGGAAGGAAGGGTCACAAAAGAAGATATGCAATAGGCCATACCAAGCTGTGTTGTCTGTGTGACTGCAGTGACCGGCACAGGATGGACCTTCTCCCCATGCACCGTGGATGCATTCACTGCTACTCTGGGACAGGCCATTGACACCTACAGAAATCACACTGACTCCTTCAGAGACCTGCAATCACGCGGCATGGTGCGAGATAGCAGCTGGGACAAAGCAGCACAGGAGTATGAGCAGATCTTTGAATGGGCTAAGGTTGATGCGCCATACTGCCAATAGGAGCCTATAGGGAGTAAGCAGACGCATGGGAATGTTAGTGTGATGCCTGGATAAGGCATCACTGCCATTGCCCTGATGTCAGCAAGGCTATGAGTGCAGCCAGCTGCTGTTCAGCATTTTGCTCAGGCTGTGGAAAGGCTGCAGCTGCGAGCAGATTGCTCTCGTTTAACTTAATGAGCCGTTTTAAAACTGAAACAAATTTGTGACGTGCGTGGAATTCCTCCGTATTCTGGATACCATTTCTTCCGTTATGGTGTTTGAGCCGCTCATGTGACATTTTCACTCTATAGGATCCTGAAGAAGAGATGTACCCTTCTAGAAAAGGCCTAGAGCAAACCTTGTTGCAGTATCACAAACTCTGACTCTTGATGCATCTGTCTCACAAACGAATCCCAGGGACGTAGTCGCAGCCCGAGGCAGGGCAGTGCGCCTTCCTTAGAACGTACTGTTGATTGCCTGCTAGCGCAAACACCTGCCGTTCCCGTAGGTTTGCCTACCCATCCCGCACGCGGGTCTGCGCTGCATGTTCATGATTTCCTAGCAAACCAAACTATTTTGGGAATAGCTTTGTCTTAAATGGACGGAGCCGTTCAGGCTGAAGGTCCAGGTGCTGAAGGCGACTACGGTTCGGATGACAAAAGAGGCTTCAGGGGTACCAGTGAAAACTCCAAGACAAAGATCTGTATGAGGTCTGCCTTATGCAGAGCACAAAAGTGGTATGATTGATCATTGATCAACAGTCGAAGGGGCTGACGCTCTGTGGCTTCCGCCAGGTGGAGGGCTGGTCACTGCAGATTCGGTGATCGTTGCAATTTTGCTCACGGAGATGAAGAACTCCGGAAACTGCCTGCTAGAGGGGACATGGAAGGACCAGGCAGAGGAGAGTACTCAGCACCAAGGGGTGGGTATGGACAGGGCTATGGGACACCTGCAGGTCGCGGAGGGGTGAGTAGTTTGGGACTGATTCTACCTTTTCCAGCTTCAACACCTGAGGCATCTTGAAGAAAGGCTATGTCAAGCAAGTTGCTTTGAAAAGCGCTTATTGTGGAAGGTGTTGTCATCCATCAAAGGCCGCAGTGAATTGCTATTCTTGCACAGATCACAAAGACTGTCACAGCTGCTGTCGTGCGTGTTCAACCCTTGAGTAACTCTGCAGGGTGGCTACAACAATGGGGGATATGGGTACCGACCAAGTTACAATGGCGCAGGCTATGCTGGGGCTGGTATGGGCTCAGGGGGGGCATACCGTGGCGGCAGGAGTGGAGCAGATGGCGGCCAAATGAACAATCAAGCCAACCCATTATGGGCAGCACAAGGCTACCCTGTAACTGGACCAGGAGGGTTAGTCTCACCTCCATCTTGTCTTTGTGCTTTTTGCCTGTCTGCGGCATTCTAACTTGTGCTTTGCAGTTGCAACTTGTATAGTTCAACTGGTGTATTGCTTCAGCATGCCATGTGCCCTGCCTTTGGCAGTAGGCAAGCAGTGATGGGAAATGCGTGTCCAGTGTGCCGACAGAGCAGGTCTGGTTCTGTTGGCAGACTATGACTGTGTGCAACCGCAAGGTAACAAAATCTCCATTCCTTAGCACTAGCGTTCTATGCACATGATCCTCATTCACCCGCACGAGCAATCCTGCCAAGTCTGTGATAATTTGCATAAGTCAGTTGCTCAGCACATGCCCTCATGATGCAGGTGGACACAATATCGAGCACCAGATAGCGGGGAGCCGTACTATCATAATCAACGCACTGGTGAAACAACATGGGACAAACCTGCTGGCTGGGGACCTTAGCATTTTGTGCACTCACTGAGGCATGGCTTACATGCTGACACAAATGGTTCTTCGTCCATATTTTACTGGACCAGGGAACGTCCGTACGTTACAGGACCAGGAAATATGGTGCAACATTGTATGTGACACATGCGTGGCATTGGATTGCTTTTGCTTGTCGTTTGTCCTGTCATAAGTCAGTTCATATGTACGACTGTGGGCGGTGATGTCTTGAAGGGTCAAAATCAACCAGTACCTGAGATCTCACCATTGTTCAGCTCTGAGGTCGAGTGTTTTCATGCATGCCAAACGGCAAGGAATAGGTGTGCAGGACAATCCGCTCTCTTTTGTATATTACGATGGTACAACCGACTACAGACCAACTCATATCTCTTTTGCTAGTAGTGCTTATTAAATATCACTGACCTTGACAAGCACAATGTGCAACCTTTCCAACATGACGGTGACTGCATTTTGTCAGACATTCAAGCTCCTGTATGCCTGCAAATTGCAGGATGCAATAATGTGCCAACAACCAAACAATACTAGACTGTTATGGTTCAGTGCCATCTCACTACAAGTGTGCAGTCCATCTGCATGAAAAGCACAATTGCACAGCAAAACAGCTTGCCAGACCCTGGGCAGGTACAAAAGACGTCTCCAAATGGTGCAGACCAGTCAAGACAGCTGCTCATCTAGATCACTGCTGTCACAATGCCAAACGCTTAACATAAACCACCTAGGCAAATGGGTTTCCTGATGATTTTGGTGGAGGCCTGCTGGCTGTGGGAGGTGCAGAATACTGATTCTGAGCAGGTGAGACGTAGCTGCTTCCAGCAAATGGGTCATTGAGCTGAGTGCTTGAACCAGTCTGCTGCCCACCATATGGCTGTGCCTGCTGCCCACCAAATGATTGTGACAGCCCTTGAATGGAGGAGTAAGCAGTACGGCCTGGCATGTCCTGCCCTGAGTGTGTTGAAGACACAGATGTCTGGCGGGAGGGAGGCCTGCTGGGCAGAGCCCCACCCAATCCTGGGGCTAGCCCTGAAAAGGGATCGTGCGCACTTGCCTCACCTGCCACATGACAACTTCAAATCTCAGAACCCGCACACCACACCACACCACAAATATATTTTACCAAAAACAAGATATGTCTGACAGATGCTTCAAAACAAGCAGACTATTCACGACTGTCACAGCCATTGCACAGTGTCCTCAACAGAGCCATGCAAGTCATGATCGATGCAAGTCAATTCTTTATCAGTATGCACAAATTGACCATATGATTAACCAGCTTGGCTACTGATGAAGCCTGCAGATGCCCCGAACATGCTTGGCCTGGTTGTTGCACATCTATTACACATGCACAGACCAGCTCAGCTTCACACACAGAACAGAACACATACCTGTTCCCGTAGCATCAGAATGACTGCGCTGTCTGACAGGGCCATCAAAGGCTGCTGAGGGCCCAGTAGGGGGCATGCCTGCTGGAGGGCCCTGCCCATACCCATTGAAGGACATCCCATGGGGCAGGCCTGGAGGCCTAGAAGGCTGTGGCTGCTGGTAGGGGCCAGTCTGCTGCTGAAAGGAGGCAGGCTGGTGCTGGTAGGCACCAGCTTGACCATACTGGAAACCAGGCCTGGCTGGCTGCTGCCCGTACATGCCTGCAATGCTGGGAGGTGCAGCATATGAACTCAGCAGACCATCTCCAAACAGATCCTGCAGAGCACAGCTTCCTGTCATGAGGTTCCATGCAATGTCGAGGCATTATCACAATCAACTCTCAGATGTAAGTGCAGAAGGTGTCATTCCTTTCAGTGATCTATGGCAATGCTTGACTCAAGACAAGATCCGTACTGCAATGCTAAGGCAGCATAATGGTTTAGCAGCGCTGCTATTCACAGCTTGGCTGAGGTGTGATGGTTCTAGGTGGCAGTGACACAGGAAGACTGACCAGAGGCAGCTCCTGTCTGGGTGCTGGCTTGGGAGGCTGCGGTGCAGGCTCAGCAGCGCGCTGCTGCTGCTGTTGTGGCACCTGCTGCTGACCCTGCTGTGCCTGCTGACCCTGCTGGGATGGCTGCACCTGTGGCTGACTGTTATCCTCACCAAAAGCCGCCCAAGCTGCACTCATGTCAGGCTGCTGTTGTTGCTGCTGTGGTGGCAACTGGTGTTGGCTAGTCAGCACAGGTACAGCAGGGGTGGGAGTGCCGTTGTCGAAAGCTGACCAGCTCATGGACTGTGGTTCTGATGGCCCAGGGGCTGAGTCAGCAGGGTCGGCAAAGGCATCCCAGCCTGCAGAGGGGGCTGCCGCTTGCAGCTGAGGTGCTGCTGCTGACTCTGCCAGTGGCTCATCCAGGATATTGAACAGCTGTGCAGTCACATGATTGGGTGCTGGGCTGTCATGTGAGTGGGAAGAAGCCGTACTGCATGCACAAGACTGTTGTCAGCATCAAAGCAGCCAGCATGTGTGTCAAGTGGGGTTACAGCAGACATGAGGGTTACCTGGTGGCACGCAGGTTGAGGCCGTTTGGAGCGTTGCTGACAATGTGATTTGGGTCAACCTGCAGCTAATAAAGGGGTCAGCACTGACTCAGGCTATGCCCTCAGCAAAAAAAGCTGTGAGCATTTGCCCGACCTTGAGCTTGACATCACCCAGCAAACCTGCCATTGACATGACAGGCACATCATCTCCAGCTGATGATGCATTACTACTGATGCTCCGCCTGGGCAGCTGTAACATCAAACAATTTGATAAGCAGTAACCAGGACGATTTGTCTGAGCAGAAAGGGAAGTGCAGAAGCAATGACGAGTCATAGAGTAGAGTATCAATGACTGAGCTTACATGTGACTGTGATGGCGGAGGGGAGTGCACTGCAGCTGAAGCAGCTGCTTCAGCTGAGTAGAACCGCTTCTTGACGTAAACAGCATCAATCCAGTCTTTGATCTTGCCAGTGTTTCTGCAGAAACATGGAAGGCTTACACTGACAGACGCGACTGCTGGCAGATTGAAGCAATGATTATAAGCTGCAGAGCACAACATGCCTGTCTGTTGGCTTCTGAAGATCTGAGGGACTCCACTTGGCTAGATATGTGTATGCACCAATCTGCAGACATTTGACAGTCAGCGTCACCTCATACAAGCCAGCCGAATGCCGCACAAGCCGTTAAACATACCCTGTTACCACCAGCCTCCAGAGCTTTGATCTCCTCAGGCTTGAAAGTTGAAGTGGACAAGCCTTTGACCCGGTGAGAAAACTGCCGACTGCAAGCAAAGCATTGGCCACTGTTTAACCCTGACTGGCTGGAAAATCAGCCAGCACAAACATACTGAAGGCAAGCAAACTTACTGCACTCCGCTGCATATAGTACAGACGAAGATCTGCAGATCGGATACAGCATACTGTGGGCCCTGCATATTCGCAAAGTCAGCAAAGGTAAACTCAATCCACCATATGATAGTGAAGCCTGTTGCCAGACGAGCAGGCTAATCACATACCAACGTCTCACAATTGATACATCGCTTATTGTCAGGTTGCCGAAGCAAGCTTTTGAGGATCTTATCGTGCTTCGACTCCAGCGCTTTTGACATGCTGGAAAACTTGATGGCTCAGGAGCCCAGCAGAGCAGCAACACGTGTGACAAACGGCTACGGCCGCGGCTCAGGCATGGTTGTATCAGATCCCTATGCTTTGATGGCTGTTGCAGAACACCTGACGACGGACGAACCGGTGCCCTTTAACAGTGCGATTGGGGGCTCCAGGGCACATTGCACCATAACGAACGGGGAATTTCGTGTCATGTATGACATCATGATTTCTAATCACAGACGACTTGGCAGAGGTCCTTGGTAAGTAGTCTTTTGCTTGTAGCTGATGCAGCAGCCAGACGCTGTTGTGTAATGCCATATACGTCGCTGGTTGGAAAGTGCTGACTAAAGGCTGTTTTGACCGAGAGAGCTGTGTCGGTGTCTAAGACCCCAACAATTTTTGGGTGATATATGTCATAACTATGGGCTGTTGATAGCCTTAAGGGAAGATGTAATTTGCAGGCTGGTGGAGAAGGTGTGTGACAGGAAAGATGCAATTGGCAGGCCAGTGGAGAAGGACATGGCATGGGAGCAAGCATCAAGTCAACTGGGGTCCGACAGGCTGAATTCGCAGACCACGCTCATGCGATCCCAACAGACAGTAAATCGAGGGACAGTATTGCGTAAATTATGATCATGCGATTATGAAAGGACGTCGTGTGATCTGCAATAGAGAGAAGAGAGAGATGTGTTTTTCCTGAGTTTTGTTTGAAACAATTTGCTCTGATACGAACGAGCCTTGCAGGCGTTTTATGCAACGCTTTTATGCAAGTTGCAGCTAGGCTCAAGCGCACTTTCCAATCACGAATGTCGTGACGCGCGCAGTCCTAAAGCAATGGCCTTGGAAAGGCAAGCGAACCCGCCAACCCAGTTGCAGACTTCCTTGAAGAGACAACGAGAGGCACGAAAGGAACAGGACCAACGAAAGTAAGACCGTAAGAGCAGACAAGGCTCTCAACGGTGTAGAAACCACAGTGTAGTTTGCACTTCAAGATCGGGCCTGTAAAGTGAAAAGCGTGCGGACCTGTGCAGGCGGATCAGGCTTGGAAACGCACGAGAAGAGCTGCCCGTCTGGACAGCGAGACAAGCTTTGCTGCAGCACATACGGGAGCATGATTGCTTAGTAGTGGTCGGTGAAACAGGTAGCGGGAAAACAACACAACTTCCTCAGCTTCTTTTAAAGGCAGGCCTGGCAAACAATGGTTGCATAGCTTGCACACAGCCAAGAAGGGTAGCAGCCATCACTGTGGCTCGTCGAGTTGCTCAAGAGCTTCCTTGTCACCTGGGCCAAGAGGTGAGCTTACTCAAACGAGCATGTATCATTGTCACCCCAGCTCAACTACATATGCTTGAGAGCATTTGTTGCGCCATCCGTGCATGCTTCTCACAGGTTGGCTATTCTGTTCGTTTTGATGACAACTCTTGCGCAAGCACCAAGATCCGGTACATGACAGATGGCATGCTATTGCGAGAGGCACTGAGGTCACCCTCTCTGGAGAGATATCAGGTGCTTACCCTCCCGGCTGCCTCTGCACTCCGTTCATGCTTTCAGTCAGCCCTCACTCAATGCCTGTCCTCTATATGCAATTCATTGCTGCTTCTCAACAAACATTGGATCCCTTGCTTGCGTTTGGCGCAGACAATAGCATGCTGCACTCAGCTATGATGGGATGTATCCCCCGTCATGCACCGCTTGATGTGTGTGCACACAGTTTTTACTCTCAATCACTCAGTCATCACGCACCATGCACAGGTAATCATTCTGGACGAGGCTCATGAGCGCACGGTACAGACAGATGTACTGATGGGCTTGTTGAAGAAGATCAAAGTGAGCTCTTCACACCATTTTGCGACATCATTTTGCATAGCCAGTAAATCCAGCTTTTGTGATGACACTCTTGCGCCTTATTGCCAGCAGTATGCATACTTGGTGATTTCAACAGTATCGCATGCTCACTCTTATCCAACGCAACATAACACTTGAAGATCACTCAAGGCAGGCAGAGGTCAGCCTGAAGATGTGCAGCCATTGTGCAAACCACAGCTACTGATGCCTCAATCACTGCTATGAGTTGCCTGCATGTGATCTGAGTCTTGACTTGCTGCAGGCTGAAAGGGGCAAGAGCCTCAAGCTGATCATCATGTCCGCCACTCTGGATGCAGCTGCCTTTGCACGCTATTTCGGAGGAACCAAGACCATTTACATACAGGTCACTACACCTTGCAACTCACATTCAGCCAATGCACCAATCAACCCTTGATAAAATCATGCACAAGATAAAGATGGCTCAGCCTTCAAATCACATGTGTTCTCTCAGCACAGCAAGCCGGCCGTTTCAATCAGATTCTCAGCATACATAAAAGACCCTCATAGCACCACTTGCACGCTTGTGTTCAGAAAAAATCCCTCCATAATTCTAGTAACGTCTGCGTTCCTAAGAGTGACTGATTGTGTGTACAGGGGCGGCAACATCCTGTGGAGCTTCTGTACACAGGTCTGCCAGAGGACAGCTACCTGGACGCTGCACTGACCACTGTTCTGCAGATCCACCTGGAGGAGCAGGCAGGGGACATCCTGGTGTTCCTCACAGGACAAGAAGAAATTGAGTCATTGCAGCAACTGTTGAGACACAGGTGACCTTTGCTGCCGCACACGGGTTGCTGTCATGTGCTGCATGTTACTCCAGAGTGTAACTCCAAACCGTAACTCCAGACCGTAAGTCCAAACAGTAACTGTAAACAGCATGAAGACAGAGGCCAACACACACTTGTTGACAGCTCTTGGTTGAGGTACTGAATAGACAGTTAGCTGACCCCGCATGCAATCCCATCACATGTTTGCAGACCACCTAGAACAATCACTCTCTGATTGTGAGTGCCATGCACAAGAGATCTGCATATGGCTAACCCACAGGTACGACCATACACATGTGCTCAAGTTTTCAATGCCATGGTGCATTGTGACAGCCTGCTGAGCATACTTGCAGGTTGACAGTCATGCTGATGCATTGTTCACAGGCCATCAGGTGCTGCTGAAAAAGTTTGTGCACTCATTCACATGCTGTCGGTGCATGTAGTAAGGGCAGCTACGCTTTGACTTCCTTTGCAACACTCACTATGCAAAATACTTCTAGGCAATCATTGAGGCTTGAAATGATAACCAATCTCACCTTTCTGTGTCTAAAAATGGCATATTTTTTGTCAAGTATGGCATAGTGTTGAATTGATGTTTGAGTATCAAAATTTAGATGGTGCTCACTGTAGATGATATCCAGACTGAATATTCTGGTTGTAGCACAACATGTCCTAAACTTGCAGCAGCATCCGACAGCAACGGCTGGTCATTCTGCCTGAACTTCCTGGGCTGATGTGCAGGGCAGAGCAGGTGACTGCCAACAAGTCCAATGCTCAACAGCTGATGGTGGTGTCACTGTATGCAGCCATGGGCCCGGATCAGCAGCTGCAAGTCTTCCAGCCTGCACCTGCTGGCACTCGTAAGGTACTGCACTCTCTGCACTCTCTGCACTCGTCACCATGCTGCAAGCAAGCCACATGCTTTTTGAGTGCAGGCATAGCTTGAGTAGGCACCTCACTCATCTAAGACTGGTTTTGGGTTTTGGTGAAGCTGTAGTTGAACACCATGTAGCTGGTGTGATGCAGCATACACATTGGGCATGACAACAGGCTGAAGAGCACAGGCCTGGCATTGACTTTGCTGCCGTCGCTCTGATGAGATGTGCAGCACTTGCCAGCAAAGCTGTTATCAACTGTCGCAACCAAGGATGTGTCTGCATTAGTGTTTGAGAGTAGCTCTGTTCCAGTTGCATCTGGTCACACTTGAGGTCCTTTGGTCTCCCACATAACTCTTTCTGGATCACTTCCTCTGTAAGGGCCTCTTCTTTTGTCAGTCATAGAGTTGCTGATATGCAAGCCTGCACAGCACCACCCAAACCTCGTGGGCAATATACAACCTTGGAAAATCAAAAGCTGACAAAAAATATGTTTGAAACAAACAAAGAAGGCAAAATTGCTGCAATATTATGGGGGCGCTACATACTGCTCTCGCTGTACGATATTTTATAGGTCGCTGTTCAGGCTTGAAGACTCAAGGTCAGCTTTCAAGCGCTGTACATTATGGTTGATGCCCCTCTGCCATTCTCTGCAATCTGCCATCACAAGTAAGAGTGGCATTGGGATGGCTGTGCTGTGCAGGTCATCCTGTCCACCAACATAGCTGCTGTGCAGGTCATCCTGTCCACCAATATAGCTGCTGTGCAGGTCAACCTGTCCACCAACATAGCTGCTGTGCAGGTCATCCTGTCCACCAACATTGCTGAGACCTCTGTGACAGTACCCGGGGTGCGGTATGTGGTGGACACGGGCTTTGTCAAGGCAAGAGCCTACAGCGGCAAGGCGGCTGCCGAGTGTCTGCAAGTCGTGCCCGTCTCTCAGGCCCAAGCCCGCCAAAGAGCTGGCCGTGCAGGTCACCACCCACCCCTCCCCTGTCTCACACCATTGGCCCTGTCTAACTTAACAGTCCCGGCCTCACTCAATTGCCTCTGTCTCACTTAATTGCCCCTGTTTCACTCAACTGCACCTGTCTCAATCAACTGCCCCTGTCTCACTCAATTGCCTCTGTCTCATTCAACTGCCCCTGTCTCACCCTCCCACTTGACTGCCCCTGTCCCACTCAACTGCCCCTGTCTCACTCGATTGCCTGCCTTTGCCAACCTACTTGCCTGCCCGAGTGTTGCTCAGCATATTTGCACATGTGTATGTGTAGACATGAGTGCTCAGCCTCCCGATGTCCCAGGCAGCATAGATCAGTCAATGTCAGATGTGATCGATAGGTCCGGACAGGCAGGTCAGTCCCAGCATCTACTAAGAGACCAGTCAGCCTATGGCTGGCTATGCCACTGCAGCTGCTATAGCAAGCAGCGTGACAAGCAGGTGTAAGCATAGCAGCAGCATTGTGCAGCATTGTGCAGCAGCAGTGTGCCAAGCATGCAGAGACAGGTGTGGCTGTTATGCAGGTAGGGAGGCAGCAGGCAAGGCCTTCAGGCTCTTCACAGAAGCCAGCTTCAACCAGCTGGCTGCCACAACTTTGCCTGAGATTCAGCGAGTCAACTTGGCCACAGTGGCCCTGCAGCTCAAGGCTCTGGGCTTTGACGACCTGGTGGGCTTTGACTTCATGGACAGACCGCCCACTGCTGCCATGCTGAGAGCCTTGGAGACTTTGTACGCTCTTGGTGCCCTGGATGATTCAGGCAAGCACATCTATGCTGCTACCACATCTATGCTGCTGCCACATCTATGCTGCTGCCACATCTGTGCTGCTGCCTGGATTTGCAGCCACAGCAATGGATGCTCTCGGACCAGCTGCTGCAGACTTGATCATGAGTCGAACCGTGCGTTTTGTAACGAACTGAGTGCTGCCATGCTCAGCGCTACACGTGTATGGTCTTGATGCTGCATGGCTCAATCAAGCAGCCTCATGTTGCATAAGCATGCAACTTCTGATTGATTGGCTTGCTTTGCTGATGTGTCGGCTGTGCATGTTTGCAAAGTGCAGCAGGAAACATGCTGCATATGAGTGCACTGTCAAATCACCCACTTGCCACCATACACATGCAAGCCCTCAAACAGGGTCACCTACCAGTCCAACGGCATGTGAATGCAACTTTTCACTTTGCTATTGCAGGCAAGCTGACTTCAGTCGTAGGCAAAGCCTTGGCAGGCTTTCCAGTGGAGCCCTGGATGGGTAAGGTGCTACTGGCAGGGGCTGAGCTGGGGTGTGCCCAGGAGGCCCTCATTGTGGTTGCCATGGCCGCTACTGACCCTGTCTGGCTTACCCCCAGGTTGCTCCCATTGCTGTGCCTTTTGCCTTGCCCTGTGTTTGCCCCTTCCCTTGCCCTTTCTTTGCCCTTTCCCTTGCCTATCCAATTGGCATTACCCCATCCCTTGCCCTGGCCTGTGCTCTTGCTGTGGGTCACTCTGCTTCATGGGTGACATGCATGACCTGTGATGGCCATGCCAGTGTCTTACCAGGCATACTGTCACAACCTGCGGATCCTGTGTGACTGCTTGCCATGTGCTCCTTCTCTTGTACTGAGCTTGCCCTTCCCAGGCCTTCTTTGTGTGCCTTGTTTGTCATGCTGAGTGCTTGCCTGCCTTTTCCTGGCCAGAGCAGAAGGTCAGATACACGCTCTCTCCATGGCTGCTGATGCTGTCCAGATTGGATCAATTGCTGCAGTTTGTCTGCTGTGGTCTTTCTGGCTGCTCAATGGAGACTATGCCAAGTGCAGGGCAGGAGTCAAAAGAAGGTTGAAGGGGGTCTTCACAGATATTGTATCATGACCTGAAATGTAGGCGGCGCTAAGTCACCAAGTAATTTTCTTTGACATGTCTTCTGGTGCCATCAGGAATCGCAAGGAAGCGGCTGTAGCAGCCCATCAGCAATTCTACAGCAAGCTAGGCGACCACATCACTGGCTTGAATCTGTACAGAGCCTATGAGGGCCTCCCACGCAAAGAGCAGCTCGCCTGGTGCCAAGAGCACTTCGTGAGTCCTCGGTCCTTACAGAAAGCTGTGGATATCTTTAAGCAGCTACATCAGCAGCTGGTCCAGCTAAAGCTGCCGATTGCGTCTGCTGGCACTGTGGTGGAGCTGGTGTTGAAGGCATTGGTGGCTGGCTTGTTCACAAACGCTGCCAGGCGACAGCTGAATGGTGAGATACCATGTGGTCATATGGCGCCGTGAGTTTTGGTCTCACCTGATTGTATTGGGCTAGACTACTTGCGTCTGGTTCAGCTTTGTTAGGCAGCTCCACATACAAAATTCCTGATCCTTTGAGCCGACATTGCAGTGTGGTTGCTTGCATGCGTTGTTTGATCTCCAACGCTGCATGATGAGCTGTAGTGAAATCTCAGGCAGAGTCTTCAGTAGTGACATGATACACTCCACCACATCATGTTCAACCTCTGTCTGTGAATGCATTTGTACGCCACTTGCAGGCACATATCAGGTGGTGAGCACTGGCCAGCCTGTAGCCATGCACCCATCATCAGTTCTGTTTGGGAAACAGCCATCATGTGTGGTTTTCAATGAGATAGTGTGGACAACAAAGCAGTATATGGTGGCAGTAGCTGCTGTAGACCAACAGTGGCTGCGAGAAGCTGGGTCTCAATACTTCAGATGACAGCCCAATCAGCAATGTGCAGCAAATTCATTTCACGGGTTGTATACTGAACCAAAGCGTCACGTTTGTATTTTGCATAGTACATAACTAATGTTGACTCTGACAAGTAACAGTTCCCTGCTCAAAGCCTCCAGTCTTTCACTCTTTATCATGTTGTTTTACGCTGAATAGGCATGCTAGAAGAACGCGCAGGTGTTGACTCTGATAGTAACAGTTCCCTGCCCAAAGCCTCCAGTGTCTCACTCTTTATTGTTTTGTTTTACGTTAAATAGGCATGCTAGAAGAACGCAGGTGTCAGCCAGCAGCCTCATAATTTCCTGACACAAAGATTGTTCAGGAAAGGCCAGCGTTAAGCTTATTGTGCCAATGCAGTACTGACTGTATATCTGCTGAACATGCATCCCATGATGTCGGCAAGCCAGGCGTGTGAAGATCACTGTGAGTTTCGCAACAAAACTGTAATGAAGCTTGAGAACGAAGTTGCTCAAAAAGTACCATGTGCTAGCACTGTCAAATCTGCTGTGCGTAGGCAATGGTCAGCTTGGTCCAGCAATCTCAGCTGTGGCCGTTTTCAGTGCTTGAGTTTGACATAGCTGAGGGCTCAAGCAAATTATTACAGTGATCTAAAATGCTTCTGGTACTGTTCAGTGCAATTTATCAATGTCATGAGCATCTATGCATTGTAGCTCAGGTCCAGATCCCTCAGCTGATGCCAACTTGCTTTCACAATGTCATCCGCTCCCCCTGTACTCTCAGACCAGTCCTAAGCAGGCCATACATATGCCTGCACCAGGTCCTGCACTGTCTTGTGCACTGTTGTCTGCTCACTAGCTGCTGTAGCAACCACGGTGATGAAACATGCTACACCAGTAGATGACTCACAGGTTGGCTCAGCATGCTGACCTGCAGACCATATGCATGCCAATATCAGCCCTGAGGCAAACGCTGCTGTCTCAATGTGCATTTCACTAGATACGTGGCTTTCCACCTTGTGCATGGATGCAGCAGCTGCTGCTTGCTGCACAAAGGGTATTGACCAGCTGACTGCTGTGACATGCTGCATCCGACAAGAGGCACAAACCAAGTTGCAGAAATTACAGTGGCATGAAATGAGGCCCCAACATGACAGCCTTGCAATCAGTATGAACAGCATCAACCAGAGACTGGATGCACAATAGCAGCGCATGGTCACGCCTGGGCTGATCATGGCACATTGGACAAGTTACCTGTGCAGGCACAACAGCACAGTTCTGCAAACAAGAACCAACCTGCCTCTCACGCCACAGCAATGGCAACAGCCAGCATCCTGCTGTCATTTTTTGCAATTAAGGCTCTCACCTTGGCACAGCCAGTGGTCTGCATCACATGCTAAAATGCCTTAGCCTCAACCTCTTAGTTTCCTCTACACAAGACATGTGCTGGCTGCAGTCTCACATGACAGCTGCAACCTCATGACCACATGAAAGCCTAAGGAGCAGTACAACAGCACAGGCATCACACAAGGCCAGCATAGCTTGAAGTGCAGTGGTGACAGCTGAGCAGAGGCACACAATCACTTCAGCAAAAGCCTATTGGCAGACTTCCTACCGCAAGGCAAAACCTGTCTCCTGATTGTGTGATCATGACCCCATAGCAGAGCCCCAGACCGTCTGAACGACATTCAGATTCCCAGGTGACAGTTGGAGAGCGCAGCTCGGGCAGCTACATTGGGGACCAGCCTGGTATGCAGCAGGTGGTGGCCAGTGACAGGAGACACATGATGTTGCTGCAGCCAAGCCTCCATGGCTGACCTCTCATAAGTCCGCCCATCAGCAGCTACCACTGGATCAACCATCATGCTCTGCAGTGCATATACATCAAGTTCTGGCATCCAGGCATGCAGCTTTGAGTGTAATGGTGCACTTGCAACTACGAGAATCTAGTTGAATGTGTGGAAGACATGCCAGTAGTAGCAGCCAGCAACTTGATTCATTAGTGCAGCTGCTCAATGCCAAGCACGCTATGTCAGCTACATGACAGCACAAGATAGGGACTTCAGATGCGGTGCAGTATGTGAGGATGAGCTACCAGAGCAGATTGCCTCAGACCTTCATGTGCTTGTGCACCATGCATCACATAACAAAATCCATGTTGATTGTAATGCGCTGCAGCATGGCATCTGCTAATTTGCAAACATGATTGTGTTGGCCAAATGCCATCAGCATTGGCAATAGCAAGTTGTGGTCTCACATGAGTAATGGGGCAGCAGAACAGGCTCCTCAGGAAGTCAGCATCTGACGTCCCATTCCTCACGGCCCCGGCTGTGTCTGCTGCATCATCTGATGATTCCACAGAGCCATTTGCAGAGAAGTCACCCAATTGTGACTGTTCTGCTGTTGCCTTGGGCTGTCCACTTGTTGAGTCACTGCTGTCAGTATCGACATTTGGAGAGCCTGTGTGAGCAGCTGCACTCGACCGTGCTCTTGGTGTTTGCTGGGCAGGTGTTGTTGGCTTGGCAATGCTTGAGTCTGAGTCGGCAGCTGTCTGAGGTGAGTCAGCTGGCTGAGCATCCTGCAGCTGGGCTGGTTCAGGCTGCAGCAGCTGTTCTTTTTCCTGCTTCTGCCTCAGCTTCTTAGCTTTCTTGGCAGCTACCCTGCCAGCTGCTTGCTGTTCTTCAGCTAGTAGCTGGGCTGCAGCTTGGGAAGCTGTGGCTTCAGCCAACTTCATATCCTGCATGACACATCATTTCACATCCTGCATGAGATAACATTTCACATCCTGCATTGTCACATGCAAGACTGGTGTCTGCAACAGACCTCACATCCCAACATCAATGGTGACATAATGCTCCAGCAATCAATTTGACACCAGACTGACACACTGCTGAAGCCTGTCAGCCTCAGAACAGCAATTGCCCATGCTGATTGTTGAGACAGGCTGAAGATCTGAGGTTGGCTGCAAGGCAGGTGAGAATCTGCTGTATTCAGTGACGCTCAGACAGACACCATTTGGGTGCAGGTCAAGCTAAGCTTCTGATGTGTGAGTGATGCCTGTCTATCAGGCTGGCATTTGCTCTGCATTGTCAAATTGTTGGGCAGGGTTTGCAGGGTGTTCCTGAACATACCTGTGGGATGGTAAAGCACTCTTGGATGTCAGAGGCGGCAAGCTCAGTGATGACGCCCTCAGCTTGGAGGCGCCTGACCCAGCGCTTGAGCATGAATTGCGCTGTTTTCTCTTTGCACCAGCGCCAAGGGTCCAGGGCGGCCCAGGCACTCATCCACAGCTGCTGTGTGCGCATCACCTTGAGTACGCTCAACAAGGTGTCTGCACACACGTGCAGAGATTGTGCGTGGCGCTGCATTGCACTGCTTTGTAAGGCATAAGATTGCGGTGCAGACACAATGGTAGAATCCGCGCATTGCAGCCCTGCTGTGACACCTTGCATACAGGCTGTGTGATCAGGAAAGCACTGGCCCTTAGGCTGCTTGAGGCATTCACACAAGTTATGTGCTTGAACATGCCAATGGCTGACGGACAAGTGGCTTCTAGTCATGTCGTCCAATGCTGTCTTTAATGTAATAATAATAACCATAATAAAATCGCTTTCCAGCTCATGATGAATTAGGTTTGTGAATGTGGGTGGCAACTAGCAGTCTGGAGGCAACACTGTTGCAGGCAACTTGCATGCATGACGTGTACTGCACATGACATGTACTGCGCATGACATGTATTGCACATGATATGTACTGCGCATGACATTGTGAGCTCACCAAGATATAGCTTGTGTGACGCCATCAGCTTCATTTGGAATGGTTGTTTCCTAGCTGAACCTTCATGCGTCCAGCTCTCCGAACGCTGCACCAGCAGGAAGAGCAGCTGCAGCAGGGCCTTCGCTGCTCCTGGTGGCACACCCTTCACCTTCTTCTTGCCTGTTGTCTTGCTGTATGCACCTGCATTGCAAAGCTAAATGTTGATTGGTTGGTGTTAACCCATGCAAAGGTGCATGGGTACTAGAAATGCCTCATCTGTGATTTGGATGCCAACCAGCAGGCTTGCTTTTAGCATTTAAAGGTGTGCAGACGATGCTGCATGCTACATGGTCATTCAAGGAGACCCTGCACCTATCTGATCTGATGCAAACTCGCAAGTTGAGAAAGTTGAACTGGTGAACAGTTCTGTCATGGCCTGACAAGCTGAGTGATGATCTGTAGCCTAGGAGGTGCCATGCAGGAAGGCAAGCTGAAACACAATCTGCGCTTCCTGTGTACTGGTGTTTACTAGTCTATTATACAGTGTGTGCAGCAACACCATGACATGTCAGGATGCTACAGAATGCAAGATGGCCTGCTTGCATGCTTGGTTGAGGCCATACAACACAGCTCATGATGTGTACTTTGGTCAGTTCATACTTGTCCAGAAAATCCAATGCTTCTCATGGTCATTGCAGACTTGGCAAAGTAGGAGAGTGCTTACCCAGCATGTCAAGGTAAGGGCTAAGATCTAAAATGTCATCGATGCAATCTGGCTGGCGCCGCTCATCGAACCGCTTCATATCAAGTTCTACAAACTTCAGAAAGGGAGGAAGACAGTCTGGAATGGCATGCTGGCCCAAGTACTGAAAGTCCTTGGGTTGCTCCAAGAGTTGCATAACAGCTCCCAGGGTTTTGCACTGCAGTTGTATGCCACTCAACTTTGCCAGCCCTATTTCCACATAGCCTCTGCATGTGGCTGCCACTGGGTCCTGATTGGTGTACTTGCAGGGGACAAGTGACACCAGCAAGTCAATCAATACTTGAGGCAGCCCCTGTGCACACACACAAGCTTGAGGTATAAAGGGTTGAGCATCATACAGTCACTGCATCATCAATTGCAGCAGAGTAAGAACCAGAGAACAGAGGCTGTTTTTGTGTAGACTGTGGCGTTGGTGACCCCAGAGCGAGGCTTGGCACACACAGCAAGACTACTACATTCATGAAACACCACACTAGCTGCAAAGAAACATTCAGCCAATAGTGGAGCAACATAGGCATACATCTAGTCTTGGGCCCTTCAAGAGTGGGTCACACGATGGAGCCAGCAGTCCTAGTGTGGCAGTCAGAAACTGCTGCTGCAGGCGCTGGATGGGGGTTGTCTTCTGCAGGGACTGCAGGCGCTGCTGGATGACAGGTAGGACTCCTGCCCTCTGCACGATGTACGTGTTGGCTTAGGCCCACAATTCAGGCACAACGTACCAAAGCTGGTACACATACATGAGATGTTGTACAATGCAGCGGGATACACTAGGCAGAGCATATACGCCTAAACTAATGTTCTTCAAGCACAGGTCCTGTATGAGCAGCTGAGGGGTTGTCTCTTGGTAATGTGGCGCATACAGAGGGGCAGGCCTGACGTGCTGAATGAGTTCATTGCCGGTGACATGTTATTGCTTGCGCTGATTGATAGGGCGAAACAATATACAATGCAGTGATGCAACATAGCATTGTACATGTTACCTGTGCAGAGAGAAGAGTTGCTTTGAGCAAGGTGGCATCATGTGCTCTACACACTTGGCTGCACATCTCTAGCACTCTTGTCAAGGCCACACAGTGCTCAGTGGACCATGGCAGTGGCTCCTGCAAGGCATCATAGATGGCATAATGTACATTGACATTTCTTGCCGACCACAGCACATGTTGCCCAGCCATTTAATTTTGCAGTGCATTTGTAGTGCAATGTGTGCAATCACGTTCCAAGTGTTGCATGACATCGTGATTGTTGTTATCGTGTACGCCCATATGGCGTGTACGCCATATGGGCGTACATCTGGGGCTACCAAAATGCAAACGAACAAACAGAAATGAAAATGTGTTAGCCACATTTGCTGCCAATTTGATGCAGACAAGGCTCACCATCAGCAACATGTTGCGTCATCACTATTGCGACAGCCCAATTATGTTCTGGACGCATGCAGGTGTACTGCCAGTTTCAGGAACAGGTTGGCAATGGGTGTGCAGTCACCTTGAGGCCGGTCAGGACAGCCTTGAAGACATCATCCAAGATGTCTGCAGCCACGACTGCCTTACAATAAGACCCAGTCTTGGCATTGGGCTGAGGCATGCTGGATTGCAGGTGTATCTCCGCCAGGCATAGATGGACCTGACATGCAGCAGCAGTCAATTGCGCAGCCACATTGTGGCTCAACTCCTGGATGACACTGTGTAGACTGAAGCCATGCGTGACTTTACGGCCTTCAGAAATCTGGTACAGTGTTAGCTGCGTCAGATGCTTGCCCTGTAAGATGTATTTGCAGTGCTCCTCATGGTCTAGCGCAGCCCAAAGTGCATTGATTACTGCTGTTGCAGCTGCTGAAAACTGCTTCTGGCCTGCCAAACCGCCTGCACCAAAAGCCATGTCGCTGCTCAGGTGTAAAACATTTCATGTGACATTGGCAGTGGACGCGAACCACTTTTCCTGATTTTACATTCTGTGAGCCAATGCAGAGTGCTGATGCAAAAGACTCTGGGCTTGAGTTGCAAAGCTTTGCTTGGGTCTGGAGAGCCTCCAACATATCCACCAGACTACCGTCATACGTCGAGCCTTTTGAGCAAGCAACCCAAGTCAAGCAACTTGTAGCCAGCGGTCGCAGTATCAGATAGTTGTACTGCACAACATGTGACAGCAGCAGCATTTGCTTTCATGCAATCTGCCACAGTTACATCATGAAAACAAGCAATACTGACACAGGAGCTGCAGCACTTACACACATATCTCCAAAGGACGCCCACATTGCATTGCTTGTGACCCCACTGCAGACTACTGTTTTCCAAGTCCACTTGAATGTCATTGTTGTCAGCATAGCTGACTGTGCCTGCAAAGACCCTCTGATCTTCTGCTGCCCTCTTCAACAAAGCAAAAGCCAGAACATCAGCTGGTTGCTGCTTGCCAGCCACAAGGCACCAGTCTTGAAGCACTGGTCTCAGTAGATAGTGCACGGGTGCATACACGTCTAGCTGCTTGTTGGGAAGATGATGAGCCACAAGCAAATGCGCCAATCTCCAGAGTTGCTGGCGGCACTCCATGTACAACTTTGGCACTACTCCCTGGCGCCAACAAGCCATTTGGCTTGATCTCTCCGGATGTGCCAGGCCTTCAAGGAGTATGATGCCTTGATACATTCTGATGAGGACCACGCCAATGTCAGTTTGCCACTTTTTTGGGTTGACTGCAGCATGGCGCTTTGGGTTGCATATTGTGATCTTGACAGCCATGTCAACGACGCGCTTAAAGTAGCTGAGCTGGGTAAGATCATCCTCTGACCCAACGCCAGTCCAATCAGCGCTGCCGGTCATGCTCCCTGCAGCACACTTGTCATTGGATGATATTTTTGCATACAGAAAGATAACTTGTTTGGGTGTCTGTAATTGTGACGCTGACAGGGTGTAATGCCAATCAGCATTGGCACCCGACCTTGGGCAAGAAATTGTTGATGTGCAATGACCAGACCATACCTGTCACACCATCTTTGAAGTTGGGGGGGCGTTCCAGCACTGAACCCGTCATGTCAGGGCAAAGTAGGGCACTGTAGTACATGATTGCATCTAGGCTAGCCAATGCAGCAGCTGTGCTGTTGACTTGACTAAGACCGACTTTTGATGCATCCATAAGGGCGCATATAACTTCATGAGCTCTACTTGCCAAATCTCTTTTCTGGAGCAATGCTCTCACCAGAATTTGCAGCCCACCTGCAACTCAGCACATCTTGAGCTATGCAGGACTTGGGACAGCATCATGACAATGCACACATATTGTTTGTTGTTAGAAATGTAGAGCACAACATTTATTACTTTGGGATGTGCACGGCTGCATTGGAGCTTGTTTTGTCACAACGGAGCTTGTCTTTTCACAAAGGAGCAAGGCAAGGCATACAATGCAGCAGCAAGGGCAGTGCTTGCCTTGCTCCACAATCTTGCAGGCAACAGGTTGGGGGTGCAATGACGCCAGCATCGATGCCAAAGAACAGCATAGTGCCAGCTGCATACGGCGCACATCATTGTCCTCTATTGTCTGCCAAGCCTGCTCAACGTCCCCAACCAGATTTTGTTGTACAGACACAACAACACCAGCCAGTACAGTGCACAGCTGTTGTTCTCGCTGTTGCAAGTGAGCTGCAGCAGGTGTCTTGCTAAACGCAGTAAGTGCATTGCATATTTGCAGCACGACGGCCCAGAGCGCTGTTTCCGCTGGCCGTACCTGAGGTGTGTGGGCAGCGCTGGTGTCCAGCTCAATGAGCTTCAGCAGCAGCAGGGTGCTGCGGAGCAAGGCAAATGCACTGAGAGGATGCAAATTTATAGGGTCTGCTGAGGGTGAGGCAGTTGATGTGCTGTGCTCAACAGCTTTCTGCGTCAGACGCTTTGATGTCTCCTGCTGAAATTTGCATGCCATGGCCGCAAGCAGGTCTTGCTGCATCACATCACGCTCCACCTCAGGGCCATGTACATTGAACTGCTCCACCAGGTCTGCCAGGCTGGTTGGGATTAGGTCAATCGGTTTAACAGCTGCAAAAGCCGACAATTGCGTAATATCGACCACCTTTGTCCATGCTTTCGAGAACAAAATGCTTGTGGCCGCATTCCGAACAGCAACAGATACGACCGTCTGGTCAGCGATGTGCCTGAACTCGAGACTTCTCCTAAGGTAAAAGGCAATCGTGTTTTTGAAGACGGCCGTCAATCGCAGGGCTCCTGGGTTTGCCCGATGAACCTGAAGGAGCCATACCAACAGACTTCAGATCCCGGTGGTGAATGACAAATAGGGTGGATAGCTGCCACAGTGCAAGCCTGATCAGTCGTGATCTGCTCACCTGCTTGAGATAGACTGAATTCACCACTACATCTTTATGGAGCACAGTGCAATGACTATCTGACAGACCAAAATGCTTGCAGAAGATAGCTACGACAGAATAGCCCACATCGTCGCCGCTTGCCTTACACTCCAGTACCAACTCTGGATATTCCTGGACGGCACGCAAAATGGTGTATACCCTTTGCAGAACACGAACACGTTCAGGGACACCTACCTTGGCGACTATGACCACCTTCATTGCCACCAATGGTCGTCACCGATGAGACCTGACAGCATCAGTACACTTTCCCGAGACCTAATCAATGACCTGGTCTGATAGAAACAAAAGAAGAGGAACAGAAACCAAGCTAAGTTGCTCAGTAAGACTGAAATCTCAGATAGACCAGCATTCTCCTAGACATGAGGTAGCGCTGTTGTCTTCGCTTCTGTTGTGTTGGTCTTTGCACAGGCTGCACGATCAAGCAAACTTTGCAAAACAGTACACTCAGGGCTGGTGGCCAAGTTGACTTAGAGAAACAATGCCTTTGTGCTGTGAAAGTTGCATCATGTTAAGCTTGCTTCCTTTGACTCAGCCTTGCTTGCGTTTGCTCTCCCAGTGCTCAGCATCTCGAGAGGTACCGGTATCATAGCTTGGCGTCTAGACAGATATGTGCACTCTTTACTCAGCACTCTACGAAGCACATGATGGCCGCCCTAAAAACAATTTGCGCATGCACTGCATTGATGCTGAGATGCAGGCACTTGACTGCAATCCGACTTTTGTCACACACCAGAAGGACATGTCTACATATGCATGCAAAGTTGCAAGGCAAGTACAGTAATCAAAACTTGGGTACCGTACAGCTAGTTAGCTAGCGCTATAAAGACCTCTCAGATGAAGATTTCAGTCACCTCACACTCCTGCTTGTGTGCCGTCACATAGTACTAAGCCTGCACAAGTAACTTGCTTCTAGCATAATTCATCAGCAACCACTGACATAGTTCTGAATGGATGCAATGACACGTAAGCCAATTGCTGATCTGATGATCATAGGTGCATTTTGTGGAGTGTTATTGCTGAGCAGCAAATATCAAGCATTTACATGTGAGCCCACGCCCACAGGATGAACAGCTGGCAGGTGTTCTTGTCATAGCCCATGTGGTCATTGTTATAGCCAAACTCCTGGGGGCGAAACAGCTCCGCAATCTGCTCCCAGTGCTCAACCTGGAAAACCCGGGTGTACATTTCTCCAAGTGCAGTGAGCAACTTGTATGGGCCACTCTGTCCTTCTGCTGCAGAGAGGATAGCTTCCACCTTTGCTGCCTTGCCCCCAACAGATCCTAAATCTGGAATTTGTAGTTTGGACTGCTGCCCAATGTGACTCAGGTGAGGTTTGTCCATTCTCAGTAGAAAGTCTCTGGCCTGAGCCTTGGAGGCTGTGGTGAACACAGTCTTCTTCTGCAGCAGGCACATGCAGTAAACGAGAAACTCCTGGTTAGCAGTGTTCAAGTTGTCTAATTCATACATGTGGCAAAAAGTTGTTCAAGTAGCAGCAGCGGTGCCCATATGCATGCATGCAATCTCAATGAGACACATGACATGCAGCAGTTCCTGACCAGAAGCAATGCTGACTTGCAAGCATCCAGGACATGCAAAATCACACAAGCAGTGGAGCTGTTGCTAAGCATACCATCTTGGGAAGCTCGCGCCTCTGCAAATCGCCACTGTTGTCTTCACGCTGCTTGCCGTATTCTGTCAAAGCGTTTCTGGCTGAACACTTCCAGCCCTGCAACAAGCAGTTGCAGCGCTCTCAGTCTAGTAAGTTGACATGGAAGACAAGAGACTTTGCACAACAGAACTGCATTTGACAGGTGGCAGAATTGTGACTGTGTGATCTCGACACCAGACAACCTCAAGTTGTACCAGAATTCTGACACACGGCATACCTGCGATAAGTACGCTTCAAACCAGGCACACAGTTCTTCTTTCTTCTTGCTGTTTAACGTGGTCATCGACAGGACGTCCGTTGACGGCTTGAGCTGTCGGAAAAATCTGGCAAGATCCGGTTTGTTGACGTCAAACACAAACAGTAGACGGGACAGCTGCTCCCGGTCATCGCTGAAAGATCGCACAAGCTCGTCGACGGATGCGGATGGGAGTCTGGCCTTGGCGCGAGCTGACTCCAAACGCCCCTCTGGCAGGGAGTTGGCGAAATCCCTCGCACGCTGACGTTCTGGTGCCGTCCAGGTATGTTTACCCTGCATTGTGATCAGTCTCGCGACATCGGTCGGACGCTTAAGCTTGGTTAACAGAAAATGTAGAGAACGACTAAATGAACCGTGATCGGCTTGGGAAAACAAGACAGAACGCCACAGAAGCCAGCCTCGAAGCCTCACCTCGAACCTCGAAACCTCGATGGTGTAACGCCACGAAACGCTCGCAGAACATGTGGCCGCTACCCTATCATCTTGTCTTTGAATGTCCAATTTTCCAGCCACTCAAGAGATAAGTATCACACTCACTTCAGTTCCCGAACCTCTTCAATGCCATCCTATTTCACCCAGAAGGAGCGCATGATTGTTTACAAATTCATTTCAGACTGTTGAGACATAATGAACACTGACGGTTTGTTCAAATGTGCAATTTTAAGAACGCAAGCCTTGCACTTGGGTGAGGTGACATCAGATGTGTAAGACAGCGTTGCGACTTGTATCATGATCATGCAGTCGTACCGTATGCCGACACGATGTCCAGCTTCATTTCAAATTTGCAGTAGGAGGCGCCATGCGACTCAAGCTTGTGCCAGGTGAATAAGGAATATCGATGTAGGATACTCATATGGCAATGCATCCGATGCAGCATCTGAGCCTGCTCACAAGCCAAGAACATGCAGTTGAGAGCATTGCCATGCAAATACATGGATCCGTTCAGTCATTGTAAAGTGCCTCCCTCGAGTTGCTGGTGTGAAGTCCATGATATCATGTCCATGATGGGAACCTTTACAGTACGCAAGTGCTACAAAAATAGAGACATCCAGTTGTTTACTACAACTTGCAAGACACAAGACACAAGACCAAGCTAAGCAACGGCAGCCTATTGGATGCAACTATGAGTATACAGGGCCAGTCTGATGTGTGGCCAAGCGCTGCATAACTTGCTGAGCGGTAGACATGAGGCCATTTGGCTGTGATGCTTGAGGCAGCAGAGGAAAGCTCCTGGCTGTGTGTATGTGAGCCTGGCTGGCACTGCTCAACTGGGCAGCTTGACACTGTTCTTGCCTCAAAACACCAGATTGGCTTGATGCCAAGTGGCGTGGGAAGTGTGGCTGCAACTGGCCTATACCCAGCTGCTGAGAAAAGACCTGCCCAGATGTCATTTGATGCAACATCTGTTGTGGCAGCTGCTGGCTCAGCTTCTGCCCTGTATCGCCACCTGTTAGCTGCTGAGCTGCTGGCCTGCAGGTCAGGTTCTGATGCAGCTGCTGAGGAAGCTGAGCGGGTGAGTGTGCTTGTGGGCCTGATGACGTCACAAGCAATGATTGTGGTAGATGTCCTGACTGATGCCAAGCTGTCCAGGGCATTCCTTGCACTGGTTGTCTCTGATGCTGATGTAGCTGACTCCCCAGGTGCCATGGCAGCTGCTGCCTGGGGTAAGCGCATGACTGCTGTGGCAGATGCTGATTGGCACACCCTGCTGACATCACCTTCAAGTGACCTGGCTGGTGCATTTGTGGTGCATGAGGGTATGGGTGCAAGGCAGGGTGGCCTGTGGGAGGCTGATGCTGTTTCACCTGTGGGCGAGGCTGCAGCTGCCACTCTAATGCACACATCATGTTACTGACCACCTGCATTATGTCAGCGTCTGGGATGCTGAGTCACCAACGATGACGCAGCCGTGGGCTGTGAAGGCAGCTGCCGCGGAAGTTGACATGCAACACTTCAGCAGGCAAATGCACCCCTTGCACTACATGCACCCCTTGCACTGCATGCTGCATGCCCTTGTCAGCTGTGACGGCTGTCTGGACGCAACCAATGAGACGCTTGGATGCAATCAGCGTATCTCGCAGGCTTCACCTTAAGCCATGTCAACATAGTCTATGAGTATAGACATCATCATTGTGCCCTTGCCAAGCAATATACCAACCATGTCAGCTCTACAGCATGCATGATGTTTCATTTGCAGTTGGTGTACTGACCAGTCGGACTTCATGATCAATCATGCGCTCCTTGGCTGCCACCTGACTCAGCATGCGCTCCATGCAGCGCTCAATGTCTCGAGCCTCAGCCTGGCGCTGCCTTGCCTCTCGCTGCTCCCTGCGGTACTCACCGGCCACCTGCATCAGACACACATACGCAAATCACGCCCCAAGACAAGTAGTAAGCATATACAGAGTTCTTGCTGACACGTATCATGAGCAACATGAGACTTTCTGTCTGTGGAACCTCCAGCCAGATCACAATTAGTTCCTTTGACAAGCGATCCAAGCTAGCATAGATCCTTGAAGGCTTGCACTGCTACAGCAGACCAATACTGCTTCAGTCAACTCAAGCTACGCCATCAAAAGGAAGATGGTGCAGGCATGTCTTGTGAAATCAGCTGTTGTTGGCTTGACAGAATAGCAGCAAGTCAAGATGGGCAAAGGGAACGAACGATAGAGACAATTTGCAGAAATTCAGGCTCTCAAGCACTTGTCAGAACTGTCTTAGATGCAAATATTGCAGATTAGTTGCAAAGATAGACAAAAAGACAGCAATCTCGCGCCATGGCATGCATTCTGCACACAATGCATTTTTTCAAAACCACAGTCACCATAATACGCAAAAGGGTTTGGTGCGAGGTCTGTGGTTTGGAAAGCTTGCTACCTGACTGCAGCTAAGGTATGTAAGGTGCATTGATAGGTCATACCTGCTTGAGCATGGCATTCATGACTCTTCTGATCTGAGCCTGACCAGTCTGACGCCCTGCTCCACTTTGACTTGTACTGATGCCGGCATGCAGCCTGTGTTGCCATTTTCACGCTTGTCATGTTCGAGTCAACAAGCTACAGGCTTGCACAGCAACAACATGCAACAACATAAGACGCTGCTGTTGCTATGCCAATAACCCTAACAACGCTAGCATCAGAACATAGGCGTCATCAGGCAGCAAGCCTCAGCAACATGATCAAGAGACAGACCATAGCAGCAGCAACATTGCATCTCGCCATGGGCAGTCAGTATTGTGACAAGTGCAGATGGCCAGCTATTCCACTGCCCACTGCATTGTGAGCTCATTGAAATGCAGTGCAAAACCACACAGCAGGAGAGAACCCCCTGTGTCAAGCTGAACAGGCATTCTGCACCAGGCCTTCCCCTAGTGTCTGTGCATGGATTACAAGCTCACAGAAGGACAGATCATTTTGTCGATTGTTACAATCACGGGTTATGCAAAAGAGTGTGATGCACAGGGTCGTGACAAACATGCCTTGGCCAAGTTTTTAACCGTGCATTGACAGTAGCTAAGGACACATAGCCTTGCAGATCCTCATGCATGCATGTTGGGTGACAGAGTATCATGCACAAGATTATGTGTATCTTGCCTAACTCCAAGATGCCTGGGGACAGGAGAGCCTGAGCTTTGAGCAGGCTTCTGGTCCATAACAATTGCGTCCGAGCTGAGGTGGCAAGCCTGCAGAAGGTCACATGTCTGCTCCAGGTGTAGGGCTTTAGCTTCTGCCAGGGCATCTGCATTGATCTGCCGCATGATCATCCCTGCACTCTTGCCTGTATACAACACCATGTATGAAGCATCGCTCTGTACATGTGCTGAGCATTAGGACAAGGTGAAAACACATGTGGTTGTGTAGGGAAAAGCATGCTGAACAATGTCAGAACTGTTTGTTGTTGGATGAGTAGCTGCTTCTCTCTTGGATTTGCCTCCTGTCTTCATTAAGGGATTCAACTGCTGTAAACTCAAGACTGGGTTTTGAAGCAACACACAGCAGATGCATCTCCATGCTGACCATGTCATATGGAACTGTGCAACACTCCATGATGACAGTCTCAGGACAAAGATGCATACATGTACACGCATGATTGACATGAGATGGCATGAGCACAAGGCCTTGAACTGGTGCAAGCAGGTGAAGCCCACAGACACAGCTTTCTGACTTGATTCCACGGCTTGCATGCACATGCATACAGAGTACTGTATGATCCAATCTGGCTTTTAACAGAAATGCATACAGAATACTGTATGATCCAACTTGGGTTTTACCATACATGCATACAGACTACTGTATATTGCAATTTGGGTTTTACCAGACATGTCCACTGGGCGCACACAGTGCTTGACACCGCTGGCTGCATACCCTCCCTGCTCCATCACAGTAATGCACCCTCTGTACCAGCAGTAACTACACTAAGCCTAACATCCCAACACATGCCCGTCAGCCTCAGATCTCAGGCTTCAAGAAGCAAAACATTGCGGCTGAGTGTATAGTCTTCTAAAGCTCCTATTTAGCAAGCTGAAAAGCTGCGGTGCAGCTTGCAGACAGCGGCAGATGACAAGTAAGATCTGGTCAAGGCTGCGCAGGCTTGAGAGGTGCTGGGCTTAGCTTCACAGCACAGCACTCATGGCTGGGGTCTGTGGTTTGGTTGAATTGAAGGCCAGAGGCAAAAATGGGGTTGGGGTGGGGTACAATGCAGGTGCATCACCTTGGCATGTCAACACAGAAGGCGCCGTTAGTGTAGCCATACAGCTGAGTGCCGAAGGACAAGCGGGAATCTGAAAACAAGCGCAGGGAATAGATAGGCCGGCTGAAGCGGTCTGCATCATCATAATGGCTTTGAATCCCTTCGCTGCCGTCGTGGTACATATTCAGGGCATAAGAATTGAGAAAGCCCTTGGGGGCCAGGCCTGTTGCCACCAAGGGTTCCTCAACTTGTGCCTGCATGCAACCATTGGAATGAGCAGAGGAGAGCATAGATGTCGTCATTTGGGTGTCATGGCCTCTGTGTCTGGCAGCGCAGCGCAGCGCAGCACAGCACAGCACAGCACAGCACAGCACAGCACAGCAGAGCACAGCACAGCAGAGCAGAGCACAGCACAGCACAGCACAGCACAGCACAGCACAGCACAGCACAGCACAGCACAGCACAGCACAGCACAGCACAGCACGCTGTGATCCATTTTGCATATGTACAAGTGCATGCAAGGTACAGACAGGCATATGCACAGAGACGCGAACAAACACCTGCATCCAGGCTGGCGGTGCAGGCACATCCACACGGACACCATGCGCCCTCCTAGCGGCAGCTATACTACTCATCTGCTCCCTGGTCCACAGGTATCTTGCCCCGAAGAAGAACTTGGTGCGCTTGGGCAGGCCAGCCTTGCCTGCCGTCACGTGGAAGCACTCCGGCGGCAACAGCTTGGCTTCAGCCTTGCTGTGTATGCTGTCTGCTCCTGCCTCAATGGCTGCCAACTCCTCTGAGCTGTAAAACTGCACAACTCCACACAGTCAGACAAAGATGATTCAACAAGAATAATAGTTAGAGATGCTTTCCAGCTCATGATGAGCTCGGTACGAGCAAAACAAGTCTTGTCTCTCCAGAGCAATGTTTAGTTTGCCTGCATTCCAACTTGGAAGCTTAACACTTGTAAAAGTTTGACACTAAGGATCTGTGTATTCTGTTGCAATCCACTGTTGCAAACCTGCGTTCATCTGGGCACATCTGCTTTTAGTAGCGGTGTCTTGACCTGTCATCCTATTGTGGCAATGGTGGGATGCACTGTTGGGCATGTTTTGCAGATGCTGAGACATCAACGGTGGGGAGGTTGCACAGCATCACAGGCACAGATGATGCAGCTCATGCAAATGGGACCCTGCAGAACGTCTGCAGAGCACACGTCATGCGTCACATGTTGCAGCGTGCAATGCAGGAAGCCACAACTATCCTTCTAGCAGCAGCCAGTGCAGGCCACAGGCCTCAGGATCATATACATGTTGATGCAACAGCATAACGCATGTCACGGACAATTGCATAGTCACAAACACCTTACCTCAGTGTACGTGGTAATGCCCACAGGGCACAACCCATCAGAGTGTGTACCAGCAGGTCTATGGTCAGTACTGAGGCTGCCTCTAGCAGCCCTGCTGCCGCCTCTGGCGCTGCTGTCTGCATCTGTGCATTCATCAGGGCTGCCAGCAACAGCCTCAGGCTGATGCCAAGCCCTGTCAGCAGCTGCACAGTCAGCACCAGACTGTGGTGGTGTTGAAGTCACCTTCTCAGCAGCTGCCCTGCTCCCATGTGACTGTTCACAACATCTGCCATCATGAGCACAATCTGGAAGTTGAGAGTCCGGTAAGCTTGGGCTAGACAGGTGATGATCTGAGTGCAAAGGCTCCTCTGAAGATGTAGCTCTGCTGAGACCGGTAGAGGCCTCTGGTGTTCTGCTGCAGCATGGCTCACAGGGAACCTGAGACTGCTTGATAGGCAGCTGGCTAAGCCCAGTAGGCAGCTGCCTTTGGTCGATAGGCAGCTGGCTCTGCTTCTTGGGCAGCTGGTCTTCCACAATAGGCAGCTGACCTTGCTCAAAAGGCAGCTGACCCTGCTTGAAAGGCTCACCACCTTGCTCAATGGGCATCTGATCCTGCTGACAGTGACTGCTCCCATCCCCACCCCTCCCACTAGAGGCCAAATGACAGCCAGCTTGATGGCCTAGTCCACTGGCTTCGCTCATGACAGTGTCTGGTGCTTTTGCTTCCTGCTGTGGGATCACCTCAGCATTCCCAGTCATGACAGTATCTGCCACTGCCTGAAGCCCTTGCTCTGGCAACCTGTCCCCTGCTTCTGAGACAACAGCTGCAGCTGTTGCTGCCTCTTGAGAGTCAGGCTGCATGACACGAGCCAGCCCAATCTTTGTGGGTGGCTTCAAGATGCTGCTGACGTGTGGCGCACTTGGTGCAGGATGTGGTTGGTTGTCATCGCAGCTAGGAGTTTGCAGCTGAGGGCTAGATTGTACAGCCTCAGGCATGACAGCATCTGACTGTTGCTGATGACTGTGCTGCTCAGGAAGTGAGTCAAGAGGTAGTGCAGACGTGACAGCATGTGTGATTGGCATTGGACATCTGGACTCTGGAGGCAGGCTGGAAGTTTTCACACTGCCAGCAGAAGGTCTGACAGCTGACAACACCTGCACACAGCAAGCTGGGATTTCAAGATACAGAAAGCTGACTACCCTTCTGGAAAGTCAGCGCTCCCTGGCTTTACAACTAAGGACCTGCCAGAGTTACTGCCTATCTTTGGTCATTCAGCAGCCTCAAGAAATACGTTTCTAAATGGCCGATGCACGCTCTTGATGAACAGTCGGTCTCAACAGCGGTTGCCAAAGCTTTGCAGGTTGGCAAAGCTGCCAAATGCTGGATACACCCATGTTTGCTTCATGAGCAACAATCTTTCACCCAATCTGCAGTATTTGAGACCAGCGGTGTCAACAGTGGGTAACAGTGGGTAACAGTGGGTAACAGTGGGTAACAGTGGGTAGTCCAAAGCACAACACAAGCTGTGATGCCTACAGCAATGCATTGACTGTTGAATGCAACATACCAACCAGTCAGAAAACTCACCTGCTGGTAGTTGTCAGGCTGCTCTCCTGCTTTGAAGAAGAATCCAGTCTTCACAAACCTGCGGCTGCCGCTGCAAACCTGCACTACCATGCTTGCATTCAGCCCCTCAACTGTCACGCCCACAATCAAATGCTCAGCTGATTTCGGGCGTCCTGCTTGCAGAGGTATGCCAGTGTATAAGACATAGGTTGCTTGTGCATGCACAAGCCTGGAATTAGCAGCAGCAAGGGTGCACTTGAGCCACGCCTCATGAGTAAGAGACAAAGCTTGACTTGGTTTGAAAGCATGTTGGTAATGGATTTTACTGTAAAGCATCTTTGTCATGATGGAAGCTCATTGCTGGGCAACAAAATTAAATAATCACAGACACCACTGGCCTGCAGGCATAAGACAGGAATGCCATACAAGAATACATTGTTGTGCAATTGATGCACCTGACCTGGGTCTGCACTTTGACCAGCTCATTCGTGAACGAGTCTCTGGTGCCAATGAGGTAATAGGGCCAAGGGAATTGCCCTGCCTGTGCCCTTTCCCCAGGACTGGCAGCAGTGGCCGCAGCCACAGCAAGCACCAACTGAGAAGCTGCGTCTGAAGCCTGCAGTCCTGTGAGCTGGTCGTCCCAGGGATGGACTGCAACAAACCTTGCTTGAGCCGCTGCCAGCTGGGGTGTGGCAATGCTGACAGCATCAAGTGGTGACACAAGAGGTCGTTCACATAATATCCGTGGCGGCGGTGGTGGCGGTGGTGGCGGTGGTGGCGGTGGTGGTAACAGTGATGGGAATTGGTGCGTTCTCAATGGTGTAGATGGGGGTGGCAGCGGCTGGGATGGTGGTTGGGACCATGACAACAGGGGCGGTGGGGTTTGGGGTGATGACTGGCATGATGGCGGTTGTGGTTGAGACTGGTCCGATGATGATGATGGCAGTGGTGGTAGAACAGGCACTGCTGCTGGTGGCAAGGGGACTGGCAGAGGTGGCGGTGCTGCTACACAACCCTGTGACAATGCTGTTGCTGGTGGCAGTAGCGGTGGCAAGGCATCTGCTGGAAGTGGTGCAGGCTGTGGTGCTGTCTTTGCTGTCGCACATGGGAGGGACAGCTGTGGTAGCACAGCTGTTGATGGCGGTGCTGTTGATGGCAGTGTTGTTGCCGGCGATGTTGTTGATGTTTGTGCTTGCAGTGATGATGATGGGGGGCGTGGCGGTCTTGCAGGCGTCCAAGGCATTGCTGCCCCTGCTGCCGAACAAGCTGCAGACGCAGTCGGACTCTGTTTTGAAGCTGCAGGAGAAACAGCTGCCGTTGTTGCTACCTGCGCCGAGGCATCAGCTGCCTTGACTGTGACCATGCTTTGAAGCTGCGCCACAGTTGTGCCAGCAGCGGCAGCAACAGCAGCATCAGCTGGTATAGGTCCACTAGCAGGGCCATCACTACAGACCAGAGCAGCAGCCAAATCACTGGTAGCTGCTGGCAATGCAGCCACAGCAGGCACACAGGTGCTGACCATAGCAGTACCAACACCAGCAGACTTGTCGTCAGCTGTGTTGACAGCAGTGGTTCCAGTCAAAGGACTGGCAGGAGCAGCACTTGTGGCAGCAGCCTTCATCAGACCACCATTGGGATCAGCAACAGCAGCAGCAGCAGCAGGGCTGATGGCATAAGGAACTGATGGAGAAGTCCCTCTGGCAGCTGCAGCGGCAGCAGCAGCAGCAGCAGCTGCAACAGCAGCTGTGTGGCGCTGACAGTTGGAAACTGCTGCTAGCAGGTGTTGACAGTAGCTTAGCAGATTAGTGTGGTTCCACTGGGCCATCTTGTGTTGCAGGTGCTGCTCCATTGCTTTGATGCTGCTGTACAAGATGTCTCTCTCGCTCCTACACACAGATCAGGCTTAGGCATTACCTAGCAGAATACAGGCGGCTGTGTATGCTGCATGTGCAATGACTGCAGACATGAGCACCTTGGCAGGCTTGCAATCAAAGCAGGCATTGCTCCTCAGGTCAAACGGCAGCAGTTCTGACTCATGCTCTGAAAGCACCTGACAGTTTGAACGCGACAAAGCATGTATGCCAGATGATATCACTGGCAAAGGCACAAAAGGGGATCCATAGCAATAATGTGTGGCCAGGCCTGAACTCAGATAATTCAAGTAATGACAGGTCCATGAGGGTGCAAGCTGCAAGCTTGATGCACACCACCTATCCGGCGGGAAATCAAAGGTGAGCTCTGCAGCAGAGTGCATGCTCTGCTGAAGACTGGGACAGACAGGTCGGACATTAAACATGGCAGCTCAAGACAGGACATAGTAGCAGCCTTGCCTAGCCAGTTTGTGCCAGACAGCCTGGTCCACATACATCTCCAATCGAGTGCTGAGAGTATACATCTTGAGCTGACCAGCTTCCTGCTCTGGCAGCATATTGCCTCCCAAGGTACCACTGGTGTTCAAATCTGGCCTGGGGCTGCATACACACAGATACATGCTTGTGCTGTGCCAAAAGCAGGGCGCACTCTGTTACACTCTTCACACTGTACATGATACAATGTAGTGCCTGCACACATTGTGCAGAGCAGTGTGTCACAGCATGCATAAGGAGCAACTGAGGAAAGACCAATAGAAGTGCTGCGCTGTGTTCAAGGACAGCTGTAAATTCTTAACACCCTGCACATCAGTATACCGTCCTCACAAGTGCTCAGTTGCCAATGCAATTTGGGTCTGGTTGAGAAGTGCCTTGTCAGTGATGCTGACCTGGATGGAGTCCTGCCATCCACCAATTCCTCTGGCTCGTCTTCTACTTCGTTGTCTTCTTCCTCCTTTGGCTGATCTCCTCTTCCTTTGCCATCTTCCTCCTTGTCTTCTTCCTCCATTGGCTGATCATTTCTTCCATTGCCATCTTCTGCTTCCTTGTCTTCTTCCTCCATTGGCTGATCTCCTCTTCCTTTGCTATCTTCCTCCTTGTCAATCGTTCCTTCTTGGCACTCGCCATTGTCTTTACCAATGCCTTGCCCAAGGCTAAAGTCTTTGTTTACCAAAGCAGTCTGTTCCTGTTCTGCCATGGCACTCTGACCTTCCTCTGCTATTTTGGGCCCCTCACCTTGCTCTTCCATGACTGTCTGATCCTTTTCTTCCAGCCAAGCAGGCTCATCCTCTTGATCCATACACGCTGTCTGATCTGCTTCAGCCATGCAAGCAGTCTGATCTTCTCCTGCCTGGGGAGTCTGGTCCTCTTCGTGCTCAAACCTTTCTGCTGCTGCTGTTTCATCTCCTGAAGACACACTGTGTGTGGTGAGGAGCAACATGCGGGCCAATGCAGCTGTGAACCAAGCAATACTTCCTGACAAGAACAGAAGCAGCCAGCAGCAGCATCTGAGAAAGGTTGCAGCACTAGCTGGCTTAACATGTCCCAAACAGAAGACCAAGAACACGCGTCGTTTGACAATGCATGATTACCATACAACGAAGGTAGGCAGTTCACTATCACTGATCTACACCCAGACTTCTGGCTACTTCATAGCTTCATCTTTTCAGTGAGTAAGCACATCAACTAAAGCATGTGGCATGAGCTGCAGCAGCTTGTCTGTCTCAACTGCGTCAGTGCAACCAACAAACTTGTCTACCAGAGTGTCTACTTGACATGCAACTTGCCACACTTGCACTGTGTAAGACTGCAAACCGTCAGTCATACCTGTTGCTGTGCTGTCTTGTGGCCATGCAGCAGCGTCAAGCAGCTGTTCAACAAAGCTGCCAAACAATTCTGGTTGCTCAACATCCTCAAAGCAAGCAGTGGGGACAGTAGCTTCCTCAGCAGCAGCAACGCCGGTTGTGCCTCTGTCAGCATTCAGAGAGACATCATTGCTGTTTGCTGCAAGGGTGGCAGCAGAAGCTTCATCAGAAGTAGACATGAGTGCTGGACCAGAATTCTGCTGGGATTGCTGCTGCAGTGGTGGGTTTGACCAAGTTTGGGATTGAAGATGCAGTTGCTGCGGCAGCTGCGCCTGCGGCTGAGGCAGCAGCTGCTGCTGCTGCTGCTGCTGCTGCTGCTGCAGGGTCATAAGCCCAGTCTGTGCTTCTTGCAGAGACTGCTGCTGCTGTTGCTGCTGCTGCTGCTGCAGGGTCATAAGCCCAGTCTGTGCTTCTTGCAGAGACTGCTGCTGCTGTTGCTGCTGTTCAGAATCCAGGTGCAGCCCAGGCTGTGGCTGTAGACCTGAGTAGGTAGCATGGTTGTTGCTTGCCACATGTCCAGAGGAGAGCAACTGAGCTGGTGAATGGTGAAGTAGAGGAGAAGTTGATGAGGCACCTGGTGCCCACTCACTCATTGGTGACTGCTGCTGTGGCTGTTGGTGCAGCTGGTGTGGCAGCTGATGATGCTGCAGCTGCAGCTGCTGCTGTAGCTGCTTCTGTGGCTGAGGTGGGGGAGGTCTGGCAGTGATTGGATCTGTCTCCTTGGGGATGGTGGCGGGGCTAGAGTGCTGGAGGGGCGCTGGTGTGAGTAATGCAGCCAGCAGCAACTGCATGGCAGGGCGACGGGCAGCAGCCCTGGCAGGGCATGTGCCCCCCACTCCCTTGCGAATCTGCAGGCCCACTTGCACAGTGCTTCCCTGCAAGGCGTCCCTGCAGAGGCACGGCATGTGGCGCCTTGAAAAGGCCTCTGCAGCGTGAGCCGTTTGCAGACTTTTTGGGAATGTGACAGCGGTCTGTGTGTCTGTAGGTACACAAACACAGGTTGCATTGATGCCTGTTTTCACTCACCCATGAGCAACATATTCACCAGGTCAATACGTCAGGTCTGCTTGCAAACCTTGTTCTGTGACATGTGCATACACTTTACATTCATTTCACAAGCTGCTTTGCTGCATGATCACATTTGCATCCATTGGAAATCAAGCACAGGTGCTGCACAGGCGCTGCACAAGCTCACAGTATATGACGCAAAGAGCAATCATCCAGTCGTAGAGCTATATCAACAATCATATTTGGTTTACCTGTTACTCTGATCCATAGCATTGCTTTGTGGCAAGCATGGCTCCAGTTTGGCACCTGGTCCCAGCTTGTAATGCAAGCAGACAAAGCAGCGACCACTCATGAGGGGCTCCAGGGCATCGACCCCTAAGATGCTGCTTGCAACAGCCCCACGGGACAAAAGCAGGCTGGCACGGCAGTTGGGACGCAGCAGGTACTCCTTCACAGCTGAATCATCCCTCAAAGGCATGCTCATTGCTAGCACAGCCTGTGCTGCACCACACATATCTTTACATCCTGGGACCCATCAGTAGCATGCAACCTGACTCTGAATGGACAGCACCACTTGCTTGGTCCATGTCTTACTGTCTGTATAGTGCACTGCACTGCTCTGCAGGTCTCAGATGACTGCCTGTGTTTCAAATCTGTGCACTGCAGGTCTCATGTGACTAATGGTGTATTCAAGTTCGTGCACTGCATGTCTCATGTGACTAATGGTGTATTCAAGTTCGTGCACTGCATGTCTCATGTGACTGCTTGTGAATCATACTTGTGCACTGCATGTCTCATACGACTGCTTGTGAACTGACCTACTGAGTGGTGCTCTAAAGGTGTTGCCTTTGCGACCCTACAGCTCAATCTTCCTGATCGCATACCTGAGACTTGAGGCAAGTCAGATTAGTCGCCACTGTGGCGCTACTACTGTGGCTCAGGTTTGGAGGCCTGATGACAATGTGGGGGAGGCAGGGCAGGCTGGGCACAGCCCCAACCTGTCTGCTTGCACTTGCAGTGACATAGGAAACACTGCTGGTCATGGCTGCCTGCAGTCGAGCATGAGGCATTGCTGAGTCACCAACATACGGGTGACTTGATTACCGTTATAACCCATCTGGTGACAGATGAGCCGGTCTTTGCAATACCACATGTTGGTGTTGCACAGAATTGAAATGCTTGTGCAATATGCTGACACAGGCATGCCACAGCACCAGATTGATGCACATATTGATGTCAGTGCAGCTGATGCACATGTTGCAATCTGTGTTGATAAAATGGGAGCAGAGAAGAAGACGCAAACAGACCTGAGAGGTTTCTGCTATGGTGCTGGCATGACCGAATTTGGCAACCTGCTGTTGCAGCAGACACTGCAGCAGTTCCCTTTGTTCTCTGTGCCAATGAGCCACCCTCTCTGTATAACTACCTGACTGCTGCCCATTGCCAGCTGTCCTTGAGGTCCCTCTACAGCTGCCTCTGCTGCCCAGTGGCACAGCCTCACTGAAAAGGGACCTTGCCGTCAAAAACCTTTGAACAGGGGATGGTGAGCTGCGTGAAGTCAACAATGACCATGGAGTGGGAAAAGCACCGCTGCTGGGGGCCATGTGCCTCCGCTTGGCATTGTGCTGCCCGGCAGCTGCAATGGGCGAGCTGTACAAAACCACTGGGAGTGTGACGGGTGCTGTGTTTGCTGAAATCAGCTTGTATGGAGGCTGTGAGGCACTGGATGCTGATGCCCGTCTCTTCAGCCCCCTGCGCGCAGCATTGTCTACACTAACATCTTGCTTTGATGCAGCTGTGAGCTGATATTTGTGCATGCCAGTAAGCACTATTGGTGATACTGTCAAGAGCTGTGACAAACACACTGACATCAGCAGTGTGGTTTGCCACTCAGGGCAGAATACTTGCTGGCACAGGCCCCACCTGTGTGTGCCTGTGTCAGTCAGTGTACCACATGCTCTGTCGTGATGGCTGCTCCACAGTGGCGGAACCACAACACCTGTTGCCTTCTTCAGCAAAGCAACTTGAGCAGGACGATGTGCTATGTCAGCTTCTGCAGCAGCTGCCGCTTCTGCTGCTGCTGTATTGCCTGATCCATGTGCAGCTGTAGCATCAGCACCAGCAGCAGCAGCAGCGGTGACTGTAGATGTGGTCATGGTTGACAGCATGGGAGCTGGCTTCACATGGCTGTGCCCACTTTCTGGTGCACCTGTCAGACCAGCTGCCTGCCCAGCTGCTGATGCATCTCCCATGTCTGACTGGTGTACAGCTGCAGCAGCACCTCCTGGCAATGACTGGGTGTGAGTTGTGAGTAAGTCAGTATCCTGAGACTGTGAGCGCTGCTCTGCCTGGCTGGTGCTTCTGAGGATGTCAGCGCCATGCCGCTTTTGCTGATGAGTCAGGGTGCTTTTGCGCTGAGTCACAGCACTCTGAGCTGGTGCTCTGAGCCTGAGGTGAACCTTCAGGTTGGTAGTCTGCTGCCGCTTGAAATGCCTGGTGACAGGCCTTTCAACAGGTGCAGGCTTGAAGCGCTTGGCGTTTGGCAAGGTCTGCTTCTGGCTCTGAGCCAATGGCAATGCGGGAGGTGGCTCAGCAGCATGTGTGGCAGGCCTGGTCAACGGGCTCTTCAGCTTCAAACGCAGTGACTGTTTAGGCTGAGGCGGAGGTATGCTGGCTTGATGTGATGCCAATGCACTTCCACCAAGCTTGATAGTCAGCTTCCTTACTGATGTTGCACAGCATGGTTTGTTAAAGAGAAGCATCTTGGCCCCTTTCGGCTGACTTGCTGAGCATGGTGCTGCTGCTTGCTGCTTGGCTGAAGGAGCTTTTTGGGGCTTCCTGTCTGGCATGATGTACTCCTGCAGCTTTGCTGGCAATTTTGAACACCTGCAGGACTATAGCTCTGAAACCAGGAAAGTTTGAGCGATAAGCCTTAGCACATCTAGCCTCAAGCAATACCACCACGCGTTACAGAAGCAGCGCTTACCTCTTTTCGACCTGCTCGTGCTTCCGCTTGCCTCGGCGAGTTTGCATGATGACCTTTGCAACGGTGATCCAGCTCTCGATAGGTCAAGCAGTATCAGCTGCACTGGAGCGTGGGGTATCACATACCACACTGCGCAAAGACAGTGGGAGTTGGACTTGCAGTCCCAGGCACCTATCGCTCCCAACGGCACCAACGGCACGGGGTTCGACGGCCAAGCGACTATTCCTCAAGGAAGCATGCGTCAACATCTGCTGATCTCAATATGTAACATTTGCGAGACATGCTTGCAAGATGCAAAGCATTGATGAAGGCTGACGCTGAGGCTCGTCAGTGCATCACACTTTTACACATAGTCAAAGCATGCTTGCGCTTGACAGGTCTGAGCATGTTGACCGATGGTTGACTCACGAGCCTGCGCATTTCGGTGAGTCAAATGCATCAAACAACACATGTTGGTCCAATTTTGTGCTTGGATAGACTGGCGTCTGAACCAATGTTTCAGCTCGACCTTGACTGATTCTGGTGTGGAACAGCTAGTGGAATTATTCCACGGAAATAGGTAGCTAGGTATGGATTATCATACATGCATGGGTCCTTGTCTGCCTGCCACAGCCCAACAGTGAATATATCTAGTATATACTAAGCAAAAGCTGTTGCCATGGATGCTCCTGCTACAAAGGGAATCTTGGAAGAGAAGCACCACAGTGCAATTGTGAGATCAAAGCTGACAGCCTGCTTCAGTGTTGCTCTTGGTCATTGCTTGTGTATCTCCAAACATATACTGCATGGGCCAAGCCAGCATCAGGCCTGTTATTTTTCATCACTGGCATCAGGCTGGGCGGTTCTTTGAAAGATGTCGCCCTTGTAGCCAAGCTTTTGCAAAAGCTTGCTGGCCTCTGTCAGGGACTCCTTCTCCTGCGGCACCACAAATCTTCCCGTGGAGTATTGTATCAGTATCCGTATGTGAGCGCAAGCTGCACACTTGGCAATGACCTATGCTTGCTGATCACAGCTGCAGATGCATGACATACCAGGTTGGACAGGTTGTCCAATTCTTCACAAGCGTCTTGGACTGCACGTCCAAGCTCAGTATTGGAGCTCAAAGAATCCTGGTAGCCTCCTGGTACCTGCACAGCCAGCTTCAAATTCAAGAGTCCTGGACATAACAACAGAGACTCAGCAGCAAAGTGCAAGCGCTTACAGTCCAGTCATCTTCCTGGGACAGACCCTCAAACTCCTGCAGCAGCCAGAGGCCTATATAGACTGTGATGCTACAAAAGCTCGCGGCAACGACACAACTGATGTTGCGATTACCTCATCGTTTGTCGGCTGCTGTCCGTTGCTAGGTGAGGCGTGAAGGTGCAGTCGGCCCGTCGTCTGTGAGTACTTGTTCAGCTTAGCCGCAGCAGATCTTCTGCGATGGCTGTTTGTGACTAAGGCAGGCAAACAACGACCGCTGGCAATGCAACTGGAGGCCGCAGGTCGCATGAGCGCTTTAAGAGCGTGAGAACAAAATAGCTCTAGCGAGCGTACAATTTGCTGAGGAACAACCAACAGGGCACTGACTGTGCAGCAAATCTGCAAGTGGTGCACTGCAATTCTGCGTTGAAGCCTCTCCTGCTGTTTGCACTCTATGCTAAAGGCGGGGTGTCGCGCAATACAGCGGATAAATTGACCCAACACTTTTTGTGAAATGCTCCGAAACCATATTTGATCAGTAGACACACCTGTCGTGCTCAGCTTGCATCGCATTGGTTGGTGTATCAAACAACTTCGGATCAAATGGCCGCGACTGCGTTCATCGAAAGCACTTCCACCCAGGAGCAGCAGGATCAACAGCGCGGACGGCATTTGGTGGCGAGCTTGCAAATCCAACCCGGCAGTCGTGTTCTGTGTGAGAGTGCTGCATCCGCTGTGTTATACGACAGCGAGGTGCCCCGCCGGTGTCACTTAAGCTTTGAGCTTTCCAAGACCCCTCTGCGCTGTGGCGGTTGCAAGCACGCAAGATATGCTAACAAGCAAAATCAACGCTCAGCATGGTCGTCAGGACACCGGGAAGAATGCGCAGCGCTTGCGGCTTGTCGTCCACATGTTCCTACGCCCACAGTGAGGCTCATAGCGAAGCTGCTCTGGCGTCAGACCTGGTAAGACCAGGGATCAGCAAGTGCTTGCTCGCCTGTAACGCCTACATGCCCATAACCGCAAACTATCTGCAGGCTGAAACCTGCCGGGCGGCCAGCTTTTGAAAAAGCGCAACTTCGCATTGAGAGTTTAGAGCACCACTGGGTTGCACTGCCAGACAGCAAGAAAGAGACGTATGCTCAGATGGCTGCTTTGACCAGGTTGACCTCTCTCTGTACCTGACAGTCAGTTTGTACGCCCATCCAATGACATTTCTGTATAGCGTCCAACTATGTCTTTTGTTTAGACTGCAGGCACTACATGCAGAGTGGACGTACTGATCAGACAGACTTGCCTGACCCAAAAATCATAGCCCTGATGTTGGCGCGATGTGCCTGCAACAACCACACCATCTGTGATGATGAGCTGCGACCTATAGGTCAGCAACCCCCCCTGCCATTCTACTGGCACTATGCTGACAAGCATCTGCAGCAGGGTTGTGCAGTTGTCTTTCAGCCACCACCACATTCTTGTCTGCGGCGTCTAGGCTTGCTAGGGTCCTTTTGTGTCGTTTGCCAGCTATTGCACATACCCATGCATGCCATCTGTCCATCTGTTGGGAACAGCTCAGGGCATAGATTTGTCATTTGATTTGTAAAGAGGGCATCAACCAATGAGTAGTTCAACAGCGGCACACCAGACTGCACAGATGTGAGCAGTGTCTCATGCAATGCAGGTGTAGGGCTGTTCCCCACAGGAGCCCTCATCAATCACTCGTGCACCCCAAATGCTATGCAGAGCTTCAAGCAGCAGCAGATCATTTTTACAGCACTGCAGCCTGTTGCTCCTGGGGCTGAAATCAGCATCAGCTACATTGAGTTGGCTGCTACCCATGCAGAAAGGCGACAACAGCTTCTGGAGCAATACTACTTTGATATCAATAGTGACTTGCAGGTCAGCTGCCTGACAACCATGCCTGCTTTGAATTGCTGCAGAAGACTGGGATGTCAGTATACTACTTGTTCCACCACGCCGCTGTTTTGCTTGCATCGCTGTATTGGCATACTGATGAAACGTTGCGACAGGCATTTGTGTTGTGTACACTAAATGTTTTTTCCACTTCCACTGGCACTGGCACTGGCACTGGCCAAGTGTCAGAAGCATGAGCAGTTGGAGATAGACATTCTGGTCAAATTATCATCAGTGCCTTGAGGCTTCATGTTTCCAACAATTTCTGTATGCTCAGCATACCTGCGGCACTGCTTTCAATTGTGTCGCCGCCACTAGGTGCCCTGCTTCCATGGCACACACTGCACTCAGATACCAGCCTTTATTGCCTTATGCTGCATCATTTATTGTGTGCTGCTTGCAAGAAAATGCAAAAAATTGAACAGAAAAGCCTAAGCTTCTTTGGTTCATGATGTGCTAAAGGAACCTAATGGAAGAAAGGGATATGGCAGGATCATGACAGGATCTTTGGTACGTTGTTTATAACAGATGACGGAGCTTGCTGAGGTAGCAGGACGTGTCGTGTGGTGCTTGTAGGGGGGTAGACCTGGGGCCAAGCCCCTCCTGAAGTGCGCTGCAGGCCATCTGTGTGCAGAAGCTTACTCCAGTGCGCCTGACCACATGGACCCTGCTGACCATACCTTGACTGGAGCCCACATGACTTCAGGTAGGACCAGTCATGCATGTAACACTACAAGGTGATGCCTGGCTACTTGACGTACAGTTTAGTGTGCTGCAAGGTTTTTGGCAAGGCAAAAGAAGTCAACTGTTACTCTTTTTGACTCTTTTTTAGATGAGACACCAACCACTGTCAGCAGCTTCAAGTGCCCTGGAGTCTTCCCACATTGATGAAGGAAAACTTATTTATATGTCAGCCCACACTGATGAAGGACAGTATTTGTTCAGCTGTCAGCCAACACTTCTTGAACCTCTTGCTGTGTTTGGCAAGCTCACAAAGAGCTGCTCCCCTGTCATAGCATCTCCTTAACACGCAAGCACAGCTGGCCCTTGATGTTACCCATATGCCCGCATGCATGCAACCATGGCTGGTCAGAAGCCATTTCACAGTGTGTGAGTCTTTTCTCTGTGCGCTGAAGCAGGCTCAGCAGTGGATGGCCATGTGATGGCCTTCACCAGATCAACACCAACCAATGCTGATGAAAAGTCATTCCCATGCAGCAGCACACAGGACAGTCATGACGACGGTGGCAATGAGGACAGCTATGATTTCAGCGCTGACAGAAGCCTTCAAGCAGCGTCTGACGCAGCATCAGCATCATCATTGTCACCATCAGGCAGCTCGCCTCAGGCATCATCTGCACAGCAGCCCATGCAAGATCTGGTACATCTCCAGTGCTGGGGTGCAGGCTTTGCAGGTGGGTTTGGGTTTGTGCATACGTACGTGCATGCGCGAGTGTGCGTCCCAACTTGTGGAAAGCAGTTGCTCAACAGGATTGTGTCTATAGACTCATCAACTGTGCCTGTTGATTCACCTGGATGTACATGTTGCACGGTATCTGCCCTCACAATAAGCCATACGTCTGTACCTCAATAGTTGCAAACAGCTTGTTTTCTGTTTGTACTGAAGGGAGTTCATCTGCCTGATCTGCAGAATTGCTCATGCAGGCGTCGACCAACAGCAGCTGCTTGCTGTAGCCCGCCACATGGCCCACATGCTGTCGCAGCACAAGGCTTGCTTGCAATCTCTGTCCAGTCAGGAGCCAGACAGAGCCAAGAGCCTTGCCTTGTCAGCTTTACAGCTGGCAGACCACATGCCTGCTCCTGTGAAGGCCCTTGGTAGTCATCACATCTTGCGCATGCGCATACAGGAGGCCTTGATGAGGGCCTGTGTGGATCTGGGCAATGACTGGCCAATGGTGCTGTCAGTAGCAAGGAAACTGGTCCCTGTGTATGAAATGGTCTATCCCAAGGTGAGCAGTGCATTGTGTGCAATTCGAGTGGCCATGGTGTGTTGACAGTGGTTGTGAAATGCAAGTTCACACCCCCACTGAGCAATTTCAATCATTATCTTGTCCTGCTCTGCAATGATGTCCTGTACTACAGTATGGAAACTGCTGAATGGACACTGCTCAACAGTGACTGACTGATGCATGGTATCAATGCTGTCAGCACTGGTGTATGTGCTTGCCCTGATTTGTTATAGTTGTGCGTTTGCCAAAACATGCCAAAACACTTTGCCAATTGATGCCAATTGACAGCATGTATGTGTATCCAGGTCTGGCCTAACAAAGGCTTGCACTTTGCAATGCTAGCAAAGGTATCAGCTCTACTTGAATTCAATCAGGAAGCCATGGATTATGCTAGGCAGGCTCTGCAGCAGCTTCAGTATACACACTCTGACAGTTTGGTCATGGAGGAGGTGCGCCAGATCATGTTCGAGTCTGGCAGAAATCCAGAGAGCATTGCATGATCACGCTTGTCATCACGGAGCATGTGCTGTTGCTTTTGGCTATGTGGTCAAGGTTGTATGTGGAATGTCAGCTGCTGCCATGCGAGATGGTTTATGGAGTGCTTGTCCAGATATGTTCAACTGCCACAACCCTGTATGTCAGTGCATTGCCTTGAGGCCTCCTCCGAGACATTAAAGCTCGGGTGGGGACATGCACTGCAGCCGTGACTGTAATTTTGTGACCTGTGCAATCACTGGGATCAGGATATTTGCAGTGGATGTTTGCAGCAAAGTGGTGGTGACAAAGCTCGAAGTCAGACTTGACACTGCACATACTACTTAATAAGCTAGCCGAAAGCAAGAAATCCTAGCTGTGGACCAGCGGTCTGTTTGCATTGAAGCAACAGTTACTCAGTCTCTGGAAAAGCAAAGTGCTCTGCAAGCCCAAAACTCAGATGATCCTCTTTCGTTGCTTGGGCTTCATTCTTTCTAGGTAGACCTCCTCATCAGCAGTCAGTCTCCTAGATCTGCCACCAGGCAATGCAACAAACTGCTTTTTGGCGCTCTCTTCGCTCACGTCTTGCACGACCATAGACCAGCCTGCTTTGGGCCGGCTAGGAAGATCTTTGGCACGACTTCGGCGGCTGATGTTACTGCCAGTCTGCATGTGCACCACTTAGGTCAGACAAGTTGGATGAGCCAATTATGCCAATTGTATCGGATGCAATACCCCTATGATCCAGGCACTTTACCAAGCTCTGCAAATTAGTGTATCCTTGGGAAAGTGTATCTGAGATCCAATCTATCAAGGAATAATGCCAACCACCCCTCTCCTGGGTGATGACGCGCATGAGCTGCTCCAAAACATAGCCATGGAATGCACTGTGTCAGCCAGCAATCCGCGAGCACAGCACGACGATAACTTCTGAAAGGTGCACACTTCAGAGCTCAACAGCTCACAAGAGTGCGTCAATGCACAAGACATGCTACTTAACCTACAAACGTATGGCGTGCATCTTCACCACAGCTGTGAACAGTGCAGACGCTGCACGCAAGCAAACAGGCAGTGCAGCACATCTACTCTATCTTGCAGATGGTCAATCAAAGCCATTGGGCCACAAGCAGTGTGTGTGTGCAAGAAAAGAAGAGAAAAGCTTATGCTTTTCAGCAATCACAACAGGAGCATCCAAAGGCGGCAGCCCGGAGTAACAGTGTGTGTGCATGTGAGTGGCAAAGCATGTACCTGCTGAAGGTTGTACTTGAGCCTCTCCTCAAACTCACGCACTAGGTGCTTCTCCTCCTCCTCAGCCTGCATCCTGTTGGCATCTTCCCAGAAAGACAGCACTGGTCGCTCAATGTTGGCTTTACCCCTGCACAAAACACCCCAACAAACGTGACTTGCTGTTTTGAAGCAGGTACTGCAAAACTCACGTACAGCTGAGCGATTTGGCCACACAGCTTTGACAGCGTTCAAAGATGACTGAATAACAGCTTGCCTGCTGCAAATGGCTATGCACTTGGTGAGAGACAGTGAGTGGCATACTTGCCTGCTACAAACGGACATGCATTTGGCAAAGGACAATGAGAGACATACTGTATGCCTAGCTGACAGATGGAAAACGCACAGAAGATGCAAACAGATCTGTCATGATGAACAGCTTCAACGTGACAGGTGCAGTTGCAGCCATGCTATGCAAACACTGCCCTGCTATGAATTCTCACGGCAACGCTAAGGGGTAAGCACAAGGTGCTTGCCATGAGGCTTGCAGCAACATCACCCTAGACACACTAGTATGCAGCCAATGCAAATTATGCACAACACAGAATCTGCTGTGTTTTGCACCAGATACCAACATGCAAGGGCCAAAATGGTGACCATGCAGAAGGCTGCCTTACCCAATTGCCTCCTTATCTGCTTCAATGGCTTCAGCTCGGTCATCTTCAAAGTACTGCAGCAGCAGTTGGAACTGATATCAGCATGCAAACCTGACTGCGTGAATCTAGAAGACCATTGCTGAACCCAAATTACGCAAGTGAGTTGAGTACCAACATGATGTCAATACCAGGAACACAGCTTGCTTTGCGGATAAGATGCAGCATTAGGTCACACCATCTTGCAAGATGACTTTCTAAAACCTTGCCATGGTCAGCATCATTGCAAATTGGCCACATGTGCAATGCTGCCGGACATCTGTGGTGTTGAGAACATGAAACCTTACCTCAAACTTGGGGTAGCGGGGTATGAACTTGACATGGCGTTCACCGGTGCCGTGTGGTTCATGGCACTCCCACAGCTCATGCTCCATCAGGTATGGCAAGTAGTCTGGGTTTGACAGCAGGTATCTTTCAACACCCTCGACCTTGGGATCATTAGAATCCCCGAATTCATTTTCAGGTGCACTGCTGCGCTGACTCTCCTGGTGGATGTCTTGCAGAAGCTGCTGCTCAAGTTCCTGATCAGCTTTGGCAGCTGCTTTATCGTCTTGTGCATCTTTTTCCGGTGTCATGCTGATGTCTGGCTCAGCCTCAGAGCCTTTGTCATCCTTGTCTGGTCGAATCCAGAATGGATCTTTGACCAATGACTTGAGCCAGGCCAGTACAATATTGTTGTCTGTTTTCTGCTCTTTTGATAGACCGGCTTCGGGCTCAAACTGCCAGCTTGCACTTTGGCGGGAAATCTGTTTCAAATACTGAGGAATGTCCTTGGCAGCTTCATCCATGGCTTCTTTTACAATTTGAGCTCTGGCATCCAAGGGCTTGTCAGAGTTGGATGCTGCATCCTGGCTTGGACTGCTGGCGTCTGGTGCCTCAGCCTCAGCTTGAGGTGAGTTCGCATCTGATGGCTCAGCAGTGGCAGGATCTGTAGGTGGACCTGTTGCCGCAGAAGTTGCCTGAGAGGTTGTGATTTTGCCAGGATTGACCGCAATGTCGCCATGCTCCATGCCTTTGAGAGCCAAGATTGCCATCACGCGCTGCTGCCGTATCTGGAAAACACTTGCAAGGGCCACATGTGAGTACCTGCAGGGCATGCAGACTGGGTCACATGAGGAATGCCAGCACACGCAGACGAGCAAGGAATTGCTGAGTAGCGTGCATAAAGGAAAAAATGTTGAAAAGATTGAAAGCTTGGTGTCAGGATAGCAGCTACCTTTCACTGTCGTGCTTGTGCATCTGGTACATCATTTCCTTCGTCTCATTGCTCAGCAGTGCATTCCTCTCAACCTCAGGAAGCGTTCCCCTCGTGAAATCCATGCCAAACCAGGTGACGGCTTGCTCATCTACAGATCCTAGGAACTCCCAGCCTGTTTCTGTGCTGGGAGCATAGTTGGTGATTTCGACTTCAGACGCTGCATAAGGGTATGCCCCGTCTTCGACATATCCGACGTCTGGTTCCGCGTTTGCAGGCGGTGCTTCTGACTTATTGGAACCCCTTGATGTTTGGTCTGAGGATGATCGGCCAGACGCGAAAGAGCCGGGATCGCCCCGAGGACCGTCTGTCGGGGCTCGCGAGACCCCGCGTGACTCCGAGCGTGGGTCGCGTTGACTGCCAAACGCAGGACGATGGTTGGCTGTATCAGATTGTCTTGGGTTCCTGCGCCCTGACGCAGGGCCACCTGGTCCAGCACTGTCTGATGCAGCAGATGTCGATGCCTGACTGTTTGACAACAGTCTGCTGGGAACAAAACTACTCAGCTCCGCCGCATTGCATTTACTAGCTGATCGTGCCAGGTGCAGCAACGACTTGGTGCGAGTCATCGCCACTCTCGATTCAGCGAGCTTGCCTGGGCTCCTTGACGCAATGTGGTATGTGGCGGAAACCCTGATATAACCTAGCTGGCAAGCGAGCGTTACGTGAACATTCTGCACATGGAATGCTCGTAGCACATGGAATCCTATTGGACAGATTGCCTAAGCAGCTGAAGCTTTGCTCACGCTTGAGTCCACTTTGATACCAGCAGTTTTAGTCTGCTTGAAATCTTGCCCCAAATCGTGGAAGCCACAGAGCACATGCTTGTTCGTGCATGCACAATAGAATCTCTCACAATCTTTTAGGTATGTTTGTTCAGCCAGGAGCGGAGCTTCGGGGATGCTGCAGCACAAGGCTACCATTCGATGCTGAACACAGCTTGTGATTTTACAGAGAACATTTTTGAGCTGAGTTTACATCGTAAAATCGAAATCACCGAGTTGCATTCCAACAGTTGGCCCAAATATATACGCCATCACTGGACGTCATAGTGCGGGATTGGTTCTACAATAGCCGGACGTAGTCTGCACAAGTGTGGTAGCCAGCTGCAGCACTCCAGCCTTGAATGTTCCACGCTGAGCAAACAATCTTTCAACGCTCAGATTGCAGCTGTCACGTTGCCACCAGATACGTTCTATAGTAAAACGTCGCTGTCTCACTGTTCCGTGCGATCCATTGGAAGCGTGACGCGCTGTTGTCGCCATGCCTCAAATTTCAAAACGTTTCGAGCGACTTCCAATCGGCCGGCAGATCAAAAGAGAAATCAATGGCGAGACCGAGCCGGGACTGGTGTCTGGAATGTTCAGCATGGCCGCCCCTGCGTGGAGGATCGTTTATACAGTCAAGTGGAAGCCACTCAATGAGCAGGAATACGAGGAACACCTTGCCTTAAAGACTGTTCAGCACTACTACAAGTCAGATGACACCTATGCCAACGAACCGTTTGTTGATGAAGAGATTCGTCTGCTTCAGCAGGTACAAGACACATGATGGTACAGGCAGGGTTTGTTTCGCTTTCAGCAGCTTCAGCATCTTACTTCTTGTGCAGTACAACTGGGATGAGCGCAAGTGCCCCAAGAAAGGAACGTCTGAATTTGACAAGGAAGTTCAGGATAGGTTTGGCAATGGATCTGAGGGGACTGGCAAGTCTGGCAGCAAATCAGGCAAGGGCAGGCGCGCCAATGCAAAACAGTCCACAGCAGCTGCAGCAGCCAAGGCGGCGAGCAAAGCAGCAGATGCTGTCACTACCAGCGTTGCTGCAGCAAAGAAGCAGAAGTCAGATAAGGAGGCCACACCCAGCGCACTAGCACGTGTGTCAGGACCCATCAGGCACATTGCTGACGCAGTCAATGACACCGCAGACAAGATCAAGGAGGTACCTCAGGTTCTCGGGCAGATGATCAGTGATGCCCTGCCTAGCAGCAGCAGAAAACAGAGCAGCGACAGGCCTGCAATGTCAACAGGCACAAATGCAGCAGCTCAGCCTCTGACAGATGCTGCTCAGAAAGCACAGCAGGCTATCACTGCCATGTCTCCTGCTGGGGCATCAGGCACAGGCGAACGAGCATCCGGAACAAAGCAAGATGCGCCGCCTGCTAAGAGATTCTCTAGGCATGCCACAGTTGGTGGACCAGCCTCAGCTGTGGTGCTTGACGACCAAGATGAGGACATCGATATTGGTGGAGAGGCGCCACATGCACAGAAGGTCACTGCTGCTCATGCTAGTCTTGTGGGCTGTTGGCTTTGCTGGACTGTGTTGCTTGCAAGAAGTTTTGTGTGTGAAAGGAGGTGTTCTGGCATGTGGGTTTACGAGTATGAGCTTGTTTGCAGCTGTTGTGAGCGTTGGTGGTATGGTTTGATGACAGGTTCACAAACATCAAACCACAGTAAAACTTTTGGCTGACCCGGGTCATAGACACCTGCTGCCATCTCTGCATGGTCCTGTTCTGCCATGTATACAATGCAAATTGCATTTGTAGATCTCCTTGCATATCTTGGCTTTGCATGTCCAAGACCCTAGCATGTGCACATGTGCAATTGTCAATCTGTCAAGGCACTACTATGCCATGTCATCTGCAACAGCCTTTAGTTTTGGGCTTGCGATCACTTAATGCAATTGACACAAACAATGTAAGATGTCATCAGTCGCCCGCATGAACACTGGCTTTATGCTGCAGAACGAGGGCAGTAGTGGGGTGGTGGGCAGCATTGCCAAGATTATCAGCACCCTTTCTGCTGCTCCCAGCAGCCAGGCACAGACCTCTGATCACCAGGTGACAGGCGTCACCTTGCCTTTACTGCGTAGCCACAACTCACACACACTTTATGCTTGTGCCCTCAAATGGTCAGACCATGCTTAACCGGTGACTTTTGGTCTCAAAACATAAATGCAGCATCGGCCAAGTGCTCAAGCTCACATATCAGCGTCCTTTAGCATATTGCCTTAGCTGCAGTATATGCACCGCATCAGAGCACTGAATTTTAAATACGCAAATTTGCGAGGTTTTGAGAGTGGCAGCCGTCTTATGTAGTAAACACAGCAGGCATGGCCCCACCCACTTGCCAGCAACAGAACACCAGACTGGCACAACACAAATGGAACGTTTTGATCACAGTTGAACTGTTGTTAGACTGGGTTGAACATTTTGGTAACATGACTGATGGTAAGCTGTTTAAGCAGCTCTTACTCTGTCCAGTTGAAGCCAAGAAACGCCGTGGTCACAGTCGCAGAGGTTGGCTTGAACTTTTGCAGTCTGATGCAGAATTCCCATAGACATGTTACTATTGGTACGATGACTGCCAAAACAGGACCTCATACAGGGCACCACTCAAAACTGTGCGTACCTGACTCTAGGGAAGACATGTACTTGATGGATGACCATCTGAATGAATGGACAACGGACAACACCAACTTGAGCTTGTGCCAATGCATCAACGTCTCTGGTTGTTCAGCACTCAGCTCCAGCTGCTGCATTCCGTGTGACATGTGATGCCTTTGACCAACTGTTGCATTGCCATGGACAGGGTGGGGATTTTGAGGCAACAGGGCTGCAGCCAGCAGAAAAGGGCAACCATGGTGCAGACAGCCCTGCTGAGGCTGATGCTGATGCTGCACACCAAGAAGAAGAGGATGAGGAGATGATGGAGCTGGCTGCTGGGGCAGAACCACGAAGCATTCCTAAGAGGTCTGCCACTTCAGCTGAGCCACAGTTGCAGAGATTGTCCATGCACTTCGCTCACAGTGATTCACAGCTTTGCACACACGCTTATTGCAGCGTGATGTGTCCTTTGAGAGCACATGCCTTTGGCCATTTCATGGTATGCCAAGATGTCAAGTGACACTTGTTGCTCAAGAGGCAGCTGCTCTTGCTTGTCGTAATGATGATGCAGTCCACTGTGATGCAAAAGTGACTAAGACTGGTTACCATACGCAGAGTGACGATGTGCCAAGGAGACGTGCCAGTGGACGTGCATAGTGCTGAAGACTACGAGGAGAGTGAGGAGTATGTCGTGGACAGCATCGTTGCACAGAAGGGAAGGGGAAAGAATCTGCAGTACATGGTCAAGTGGAAGGTGAGCTGTTGCTTTGCACTGCAATTCTGGTCGTGTCCACCTTGCTCATCAACATAGTGGGCAAGACCTGTCTGCATGGTCATCCACATAGCTATCACTGGCTTGAAGGCTATTCTGTGCAACAGCTTCTCAAGTTCTGACACCAGCCCTGTAATACTGCACAGTGTGGAATTGTCAGTTTTGAGCGTCTGGAAGCATGGCATGCTACAATTTGCCTGTTCATGACATTGCATGCCTTGGCAGTCCTGATGTTGTGCGTCTGTGTAGGATGAAGGCAACCAGCTCCAGCACGAGCAGTGAATGATAATTTGTGTTACTGTATACAGAACCTGGTTGCTTCAGTGTGAGTCTGATTGCCTCAGACAGTAAGCATGCTGAGGGTGTGCAGGGGTATGAGATGGACCCTGAAGCCTGGACCCCGAGAGGCAATTTGAAGGACACATTGGCTCTGGCGCATTGGGAGAAAGCCCTCAAGGGCAAAGGCGCTGCCACTGGTGGTACACAAAAGGTAACAACCCACAGCAAACACCTGCTCTGCACAATGCTCTCTAGAGTTCAGCTAGTGCTTTAGAATCTGGCGTGGGTCTACAAGCCACTACAGATACAGTCACAGAAACCGAATATACACTGGGCAAGCGTGGTCATGTACAGACTTTTTGAAACTTAGTCAAAGCCTCGCTTAATTACAAGCACACCCCACATGCTGCGTTATGTCAGCATGAGCGTAAATTGACATGCAGTACGTCTGGCTGTGGGTCGAAGGTCTTGGTCTTGCTTACTGCCTGCCAGGAACTTGCTTGAAGTGTTCATGTCCTGGGCAGTCGCTGCATGAGCAACTCTGTACGCACAAATGCATTGTATCTGATATCAAGCTGAATGTGTTCAGCATGCACCAGGGAATGAACAAGGGCTCAACAATAATGCTGTTACTTACAGGGTAAGAAGAGGAAGTCAGGCCGTTGACGCATTAGTGGGTCACCATCACCATGCATTCTCCTGATCCACAATCACCATTAAACAACATCTTTTTGATTTCATGGGAATAAATGGGATCCAGCAGATCTAGCCTCAAGAGATCTTGACCGTCTGTTGCTGTCTGTGTTTGACCATGCGACACTGTGTATACCAGCTAGCTTTCCTCTTTGGTCTAACCATTGCTAGTGAAATGTATGTAACACTACATTAGAGGTTGTCATGCTCAAATGGCCATCAGCAAAAATGTTTATGACACTTACTGTTTGGTATCAATGGCACAAGTGCAAAAGGTCACCACGATCACCTGCTGTTGTTAGTCTGCTGTGTACATAGCCGAGACAACACCAGAAGCACAAGCTAAAGTCTGTAAATTGCAGAACCTGTCAAGCAGTACAGTACAATACACATAGTTTTACATTTCAGTCATGTGGCTAAGCCACTACACATGGTCAGAGTCTGACCCAGACCCTGCACTAGCCCCAGCTGACCCTCCAAGATATGCCATCTCACTAGACTGTGTTTGCTGGCGCCTGCCAGGCAAAGGTGGTTTTGGAGACGCATGAGCCTTGGGCCCTCTTGCACCACTGCTGCTAACACCAGAGAAGCTGCCAGCCATACCAAATGGCAAACCTTCGCTTGATGCTGGTCTAATCGGCATATGCGGCTGATGCAATTGCCTACTTCCTGCCCAAGACCTGGGGCCGATCAGCTGCAGTGAACCCTGCTGTGACTCATCCTGGCCAGTTGCCTCATCGAAAGGCAAATTTGACTGATCAAAGGGCAACTGAGACTCATCAAAAGGCAGGCCGGGCTGGTGTGCTAGAACCTGTTGATCCTGCCCAATGGTATATTGCGTGTCCTGCCACTGGTCAGCAGCTAATGGTGGCACCTGAGCTTGCTGCTGTTGCTCTTCTTCCAGCCGTTTCAAGACAGGACCCTGCATTTGCTCTCGCTTCTGTTCCTCGTAAAAGCTCTGCACACATGGCGGGCAATCAGCAATTTATTTATAAACAACACACACCATTGCAGCTTACGCATGACTTGTAGTCCAGCTTTGGATGTGCATAGTGCATACCGTGGAGCCAGCATGTCAGTGAAAGACATGAATGCAACTGGCAGGCACGTGTGTGTGCTGTCAACTAACACCACACACAGAAGTTTCTGATGAAATATGCCTCACACACTGCAGATGAGCCATCTAAATTGGGCATAAGTACAGATAGATATACGAGTCAAGAGTGCGCAAGACATGGAGCTATGCAACCAGGCACAGGCCATGTGCATAGCCATGTGCATAGTCATGTGCATAGGCATGTGCATAGCTCTGCCACAGCAGCACTGGTGAGCATGTGACATACCTGGAGCATGAGCTGCTTGTAAGCAAGGGGACTATGCAAGGCAGGGTCAGGGGGTGCAGCTAGTTGACTGGCAGCCAGCTGGATCTGACTGGACATGTGATGGGCGCTGCCCTGCTGATACTGGGAGCGCTCCAGAGACCCTAGCATGCTGCCATGCAGCCCCAGGGCTGATGCAGACATGCCCCTGTCAGGGAAAGTGACGGGGCCAGGGGCTTGGGCTGGGGTCCAAGCAGGGGTTGCTGCATGGTAGCTGCTCCTTGCACCTGTGTGAGACACTGCAATTAACACAATTTATCTGTGGGAGCTGTTTGCTCAAGCATGGCACAGAGAGTGACAAGGAACACAGACATGTGTACAGCACAGACATGTGTACAGCACAGACATGTGTACAGCACCGAAGGCAACGCATGGGGTATGCATAGGTGGTCATCCAGGATGCATCACTTTGCCTTTACAATGAAGCAACAGATGATTGAACACTGCATGCTTAATGAAGTCATGGCAGAAGGGCACAACAAGAAGGCAAGCTGACCATGCTGTGCCAGGGAAGCAGTCTGCATGTGTGCCCCACTCTGGTAAAGGCCAGTGAAGGGGTAGTGGGGGGAGGGGGAGAGGGGGTGGCGGGGGTCCAGGGAAGCTAGCATCTGCTTGGCTGCAGCCCCAGGCTCCCAGGTGGGGTAGGTGGATACAAAACTCAGGAAGGACTTCTCCATCTTTCCTTGCCGACTGCGTGACGCCTGCAACCCATCAAGCCTTGTGTCAACTTGCCTGTAAAGCTGCATTGGCTCCAAGATGAAGGGCGGGTGTGATCCCAGATAGCTTGTGCATCAAGCAAGCTGGTGATTGAGCTTGCATACACACAAAGCTAGTGAAGGTACAAGACATGGGGTCTGAAAGAACAGGAGCATGGCTCATGGGAGCAGAAATTGGGGACAAGGGTCAGTGATAAAGGATCAATTGCTAAATGCAGCATCAGGCTGAGATGCGTATGCCTCAAGCTCAGCAACTAACACATGGTGGGCCAATAGCCTGGGCATCAGCCAACACACGGTGGGCCAATAGCCTGGGCATCAGCCAAACAATTCATGGCAATGATCCCGACACTTTACCGAGCTTTGCTGAAGAGTGCAGTTTCGGGAAATGATCAGAGGATTCATACCACTAAGGAAACAAACCATATCAGCAGCGAAACATATCATGGCAGCAGCCAAAAAAATCATGGTAGCAGCCAAACAAATCATGGAAGCAGCAGCATGTTGATGGTTACCTTGGGGCAGTGTGTCAAGGCCCCATACTTGCTGTTACCATGCTTCTCAAAGTCAAAGTTGGCCAGGCTGCAGATATCCCCCACCCCCTCCACAAAGACAGTGTTGTCACGCACAAAGTCCAGGATGGCGTGTGTGCAGTAGGGCAGGGAGAAGTAGAGCACAAAGGGAGTCAGCACTATGCTTGCCATCTCCTCCAAAAACAAGCTGGCCTGGGACACAAAAGCTTGTATTTTTAGCAGCTTTATGATGACTTCAGCATCTGTGCAACTCTGGGAATGTTGCTCACAGATGCAACAAAGGTGGTGGCCCACTTGTCTGTGCACCAGCTGGCATGCAAAATGAATCTGCCAAGCGCCGCGACAATTTGTGAAGCTGTATTGTGCAAAGTGTGTGATGAGTCTGGTCATTAAAATGTGTTGAAGCCAATAGCAATATCGACCCCCTGGGGCAATGATTCACAGTATGTCAAGCCCACAGATGTGATTTCAGGTCTCACCATCCGAGTTCCTGACTAGCCTGTAGTGCTGATTCACAAGCAAGTCTAACGGGTCTGATGAGCAGCCTTGTCACTCATGTCACAAGGCAGCAGATGACACACAGCAGGGTGCTACACAAACCCATGACTGTTGTAGGGTACACACATCAGGGTATAACACAAACCCAGTACTGCCTGATGCTTACTTTGAATGGAAAGAGGGCCTGGAAATTGTCGCGCACTTCTCGGGTGTGAGCGCGGCCCCTCCAGTGGCGGGGTAGGTAGTGGGTGTGGGCCACCACCTCCAGCAGGGCTAGCTCGGGGTCAAAGGCCACCCCTGTTTCCTGGATGAAGGCCCGGCTCAGAGCCAGGATGATGCCCAACACTGCTGCCCACCTGCATACCCAACAAACAACACATAAATCCATATTCAGGTACAGACAGAACAGGCCAGATCTACCTGAGGTTTACGATTTTCCATTCCCTTTTGGGCTGGGGCCTATGGTCATAGCTTCGGGCTGCCGCCTCTGGAGGCTCCCGTTATCATCGCAGAAAAGCGTAAACCCTTTCCATATTCAGGTGTAGTGATCAGGCTCAGAAAGTATGTTCCCAGCAGCAGTTGTAGTGACAGCTGTCAACAGTGAGCTCAAGGCCCAACTCAATAGTGCATTTCAATAGCGCTGCCTATCTGCACATAGGACGGCAGCACAATTTGATGTCTGCTGATAGCCACGGCCAACTGTTCTCTCATGCAGCTGCTCTTGTGCACACAATGTTGAGAATCTCATGCCTGCCTATTGCAAAGGCGCAGAGCCCCATCCCAGAGCAATATGTGCTTTGAATGGTGTGCACCGATAACTGAGACAAAGGGGCTATGATGCAAGGCTTGGTGATGCCCTACGCTTGCAGCTGAGAGATAACATGACTGTCATCCACGCTCGGGTCTGCTGAAAATTTGTGGTGGTGATTGCAGCTGTGACATCAAGTTGTCAGCAGTATCAAGCTGACTCACACACACACACACACACACACACACACACACACACACACACACGCGTGTGCAAGCAGGTATCAGCAGGGACCCAGGTGCTGCAGCTGTTGCCGCCCTAAAAGCTGCATCATCCCATGGTATTAGCGCAAGGCGCTGTCGATACAGAGATGTAATCCTGGTACCAACAGAGGCTTGTGCTACAACCATGGGATGATGCAACTTTTAGGGTGGCAACAGCTGCAGCACCTGAGCCTCTGCTGGTGTCTGCGGACACACACAGCCAGCAAGCATGTTGTATGGCTGCTGCAAAAGGCTCAATAACAGGTGTGGCATGCTGTACAGCTGGGCCAGAGGGCATAGTCAGCAGGCATAGATAGCATGTTGCATACAGCTATGCCTGCTCAGGCCAACAGCTGCAAGGTGCATGCAACAGGATGCCCTGCAACAGAAGTATGAGGCAGAGTACACACCATGTGATAACAGGTTTTGTTATACACAATGCAAAGTATTCAATGCAAAAACATAGAAACAAGCACAGTGAGCAAAGGAGAGACGAGACTGGTCCTGCATACACTCAGCTCATCATGAGCTGCAAAGCGTCAGTACTAGTGTTAGTAGTAGTAGTAGTAGTAGTAGTAGTAGTAGTAGTAGTAGTAGTAGTATCATTATCATCATCATGTTTATTATGATGATGATTATTATTATTATCATTATTTTTATTCTTCTTCTTGTTCTTTTATGATTATGAGTATGATTAGGATGATCATGATTATGGTTATGATTATGGTTACGATTACGATTATTGTTATTGTTGTTATCATGATCATTATTGTTATTGTTTACAAGCAGAGCATGCAGGAGCACAGATAGGCGTTACCAGACAACATGTCGACCAAAGAGGTCGCGCTCCAGCAGGAAGTCATCCATGAGGGTCATGAAGAGCAGCAGGGCTGCAAAGCTGCCGGCAATGAAGGACACAAAGTTGGCCACCTGGGTCAGCCCCGGGGAGGGGAACTGCTGCAGGTACTTCTCTGCTGCCTTATGACTAGAGTCTAACCTGCATTTGGGTCAAAAAAAATAATCTCAAATGCAGTGTTGATGGACTGTATACGAGGGCCCAGGGGTCACCCCTGACTTTGTTCTGCAGTGTGCATGTCAGTTTCAGTGCAGTAAGTGTTCACAATCATTGGTCCACTCACATGTGTCTGACTTACAAACATGCATGGCTAGTTGATGCTAAAGCTGCTTCCAGGGAATTGTGTGCCATTGCTGCCATTGCGAACTGCAGGTACTCCATGTATGACATGGCTTGCTGATGTCATACAAGAACAAGAAGAAGTGTTCCAATTACAGATGCGTGCCAAAGATTTGGTAATATCTGTTTAACAATACAATGAAAGTCAGCCTACAGCCCATGTTGTCATCACATGCCAAAGTGACAGCATGGCATCACTGCATACAGCATGTCACAACAGTGCAAGCCCTGAAAGAAGCGTATGGTATACCTCTTAACACAGCTTAGCACAACGCAGTGTTGACAGGGGCAGCTGACCTGTGGCGAATGTAGTGGGGCAGCTCGTTGAACTCCCTCATACGCCAGAAGGCCAGGCCGGACCATCGGCGAGCCCCAATGCTGCTGGGGTGGTGGTAGAACTTCTCCGCGTTGCGCAAGAAGAAGTAGATGAGCAGGAAGACCATGAGGAAGGGCGATACCAGCAAGTTGCAGAGCGCCATACGCCTGCACACCACTAACACGTGAAGACAGTACTCACACCACTGACACGTGAAAACAGTAGTCATAACACCAGTGGCAGGGCTGTGCTTTGCTCAGGTCCACATCTGGCTCTGCCTCAACATAACCATGAGTATCAAGTTCTAGACTGTCACATGGGCAAACGGCAGGGGATGAGTGATGCAAGAGCAAGTGGACAACCCTCCAGAGGTGCTGTGAAACACAGAATGTTCAGTTGGCCATGCTCTTAGATAGCCCACACATGGTGACACATGGAGAGATTCCAATGCTTGATGTTGACAATCTCAAGGGCTAGAGCATCAAGCAGAGCCTGAGCCTATCATGCCCCCATCCAGCTACGCTGTGCTCATGCACACACTTGTCCAGCTTTGTGACATGCAGCCTGCAACAGTACTCGTGCATGGCAAGTCACCTGAACCGCCTCTGCAGGGCTTTTGCATCCTGCAGAAACGCAGGCTTCAGCCTGAAGTCCTCCCCAAACATGCAGTCCAGCAGGCACCAGTGCAGGTTCCACTCCAGGGTCTTAGTCAGCATGAACTTCTTGCGCAGGCCAAAGCAGGGTGTGCCCACATGCAGCGCCAGCACCCCCTTGTTCAGCATCCCTATCAGGTAGTTCTCCTTGCGCATGATGCGGGACACCACGTCGTGTTCTGTCAGATCACGGACTATGCACAGACGCGTTGTGTTCTGCACCTGCAGCAGACATACACAGGCTTGTAGGCACACACTCACGGCACACACTGACTGACTGCCCCACCAAGGCAAGGCCCAACAACGCTGAATAGCAACCTGACATGCATTGCAATGCATGCTAGTCATCTGTTAACAAGTCATGCATATGCTGTATGCAATTGTAGTGCCAGTGCTGGCCCAGCCCAGACCCACCTCTGGTAACACGCAGTCATTGGGGCAAAGTGTCTGATGCAATGTTGCCAGCAACCAGCAGAAACAGCAAGCCTGGTGCTATCATGCGTCCGACTATTTGTCCTCTTTACCAACATCTCAGACAGACGTGACAACCATGCTTGGTCATGTGAGATCACATGGGTCACAGCAGCTCAGCTCAGCAAGGCCTCACGTTCACAATCCTCTTGGCTACTTCAGGCCATGTGACCGTCTTCAGCTGGCTCTCTGACAAGCCCAGCTTGTGTGTGGTGAAGTGACGTATGTCTGAAGCTGCATGAATGTCTCTGACAGCGTGGCCCAAGCTGTACAGCCAGTAGATGGAAAATATGGTCAAGTACATGACGCACATGCAGTTCCAGAGAGTTGCTCCTTTGGCAAATGGATGCCGGTCAATGGCCACCTGCATTGTGCACGTGTGTATGATGGGCATGATTGTAAAGCAGCTTTGAGAGGCGCAGTCTCCCACTGGCTGTTGGGCACCTTCCGTGTGTTGCTGTACATCCACGCTGCTCATGCAATGACCACATATGCTGTTGGACTGGAGCTTGCATGGCTTTGACAAAACCTATTGTGTGCTGCTCTGTTGCTGTTGTTCTTTGCTGTTGGTGCACACAAAGCGCTTGCAGAGAGGGTCGCTTTCAGAGACCACCGAATCTGCATGTTTTAATGGATCAAGCGGGCAGATTCTAAAAAGATTTTGTCAGGCAGGCATTTTGCCTATTCTCTGTACTGTGTACTTGTCAAATGCTGTGCATCATACATGGACCTGCAGCTTTGACAAACAGGCATGTATCTGAAGTAGTGCATCCTGCACTGTTGGCAAATGCATACCTCCGCGATGTCACATGTGCCTGCAACTACACATTCGCTATGCAGCGCGCTCCACTTCACTGAAAGGAGGAGGAACCCAGAGAAGAGCACGGTGAACCCCAAAGCCAGCACATTCAATGTGCGAGCTGCCAGAATCACGCTGAATCCTTTCTCTTCGTAGTACCTACACCAAATAGGCAGCGGGTAAATTAGAACACAAGCCCATGTAACTTCAAGGCAGACATGTAGGTAGACCAGTAGGTGGCTTAAATCCTGACCTGTATACTCGGACAAAGAACTGATCAAGATTCTGTATGGCTTCCCACTCGTAAGTTTCTGAGCTGAACAAGTCTGGAGACGGTGAGATTTCAGGCGGTTGACTGCAATTCACACAGGCTGTCAATGCATCAAGACTGGTTTCGGTGTATGTACAAGGACAAAACATGCTGCTCTGATTTGGTCTTGATCAGTGAGGGAGGGTTGCCCACACCTTGCCAAGTTTTCGTATGCAAAGTCTGCGCTGTCAATGTTGTCGGTAGCTTTCATGGTGAGAGATCAGCAGCTTGACTGTGTTCAGCAGCTGCGACGGTTGTGCTTGGTTACGACACCTCTGCAGCCTACTAAGCTGTTGCTGCCATAAAAGCTGTTTGTAGCACAACATGCAGCCTTTAATCAGCAAGCACAGCGATATGAAATCATTTCCAACATCCAGCTTGCTGTGGCTGTGAGAAAAGCCTACAACGCGCGCATGAGTGGAGTTTGTCGCATAAGTTGCTTATGGGTTTCTGCACAAGTGCAGAGAGGTCAGGCGAACAGGTAGAGTTTGCCAAACACTTAGTTTGAAGCTGCTTGGGTGCAAACGCCGTGGAAGCTACGAACAAAGGAATCAGAGTAATAAACAACCAGGCTGATTTAGAATTGGTCCTGCTCTGCGTCTCTACCAAAACCATGGAACCGGTCAGCGATGGAAATTTCTTCACTTGAAGGAGGAAGAGGAACAGGCTCTCAAGAAACCAGAGGAGTCGACTTACGCTACGACATTCGCAATTGGCAACGGCCTGACATCAGATACATCGCGTCTGTTTCTGTGATTGCTGCATTTGGGCTCAGAGAAGCGCGAGCCATCAAGCTTACAGATTTGTTCTGGGTGACCTTCTATCAGCTCCAGAACCAGACATAGTGCTCACTCGGTCATCGGACCTTCCTTTTGGGCGCGCGCATGGCGCACAATCTCAAGACCATTCAGTCCGATGCAGAGTTCAAAAAAGAGACAGCTGCAACAAAGTTTGTGAGTAGCGGGCTTTGCTTGGCGATGTCGCATTGTTGGAGATCACTACGCTGCACCGCGGCAATGAAAGTATAATGCTGTGTGTTTCCAGGCTGCTATCCATTTCTGGGCCCCATGGTGTGAGCCTTGCAAGCACATGGACATAGTTTTCGAAGAGCTAGCCAAGGAACACCCAGTCACACAGTTCTTGAGAGTGAGTCTTGAGCTGGAACATCGCAACTCTCTAAAAGGCCTTGCAAACAGAGCTGACTATGATAGCGTTTCTCTCAAATCAGTGCTAATACAGGTTGAGGCAGAGGAACTATCAGACATCTCAGAGGAGTATGGTGTGACCGCTGTGCCATTCTTTGCTATTGTGAAGGTAACCTCAGACCGCAAACCCATTTATGACACACATATGTGCATGGATTCCTTTGCTGCTGCATGGTGTCCCAGCATGCGTACAAGAAGCTCGCTTCAGGGAAAGTGTGTCTGCTGGGCGGTGCAAATCTCTGTAGTGTCATAAGGTCAGGAACTTGTCAGGTGGTCTGCAGGATGGCAAAGTGGTTGACCAGGTAGAGGGGGCAGATGCAGCAGCACTCACACAGAAGGTCAGCAAGCACTTTGGGTCTGGAGCATCTGTGAGAGGGTCTATAGCCCCGCCAGCCACCAGCAGATTAGCCAGCAATGGCACAGCATCGACGTCAGCTGCCACAAATGGCACTGCAGGCCAAGACACAAGTCACAAAGCCCTTGAAACCAGATTGAACAAGCTCGTGCACTCAGCGCCAGTCATGCTGTTCATGAAGGGCAGCCCTGCAGAACCTCGTTGTGGATTTAGTGCCAAGGTGGTGGAGGCACTGCAACAAGCTGGTGTTGATTTTAAACATTTTGATATCTTGTCAGATGATGCTGTGCGGCAGGGCCTCAAGGTGACTAATGATCTGCATGGAGTCATGCATTGCTGCCTGGTGTTGCCATTTGATCAAACGTGGTGTCATACTCATAATTCATGCTGCCAGAGTCAACTGCCTTGGCTTGACGTCTAATTTGTATGGTAAAAAAGAAGCAATGACATCACTTTCTAAATTGTATGGTAACAAAGAAGCAATGACATCACATTCAGGAAACCATGATGCTCCATGGCACCTACTGTGAGCTTAATAATACAAACACAAGAGGCTCTGCATCAGTGCAGAAGGTCTGACACACCCTTTGCTTATATGACTGTTCAGGGGTTCACACAGTGGCCCACATACCCTCAGCTACTAGTCAATGGGGAGTTGCTAGGTGGATGTGACATTGTCATGGAGATGCAGCAAGATGGCAGCCTGAAGACTGCTGTCCAAGAAGCGTTAGGGTCAGATCAAGATGATAAGTCTGCTCTGCAGCAGAGGCTGAAGCAGCTGTTAGACTCCAGCCCTGTCATGCTGTTTATGAAGGTGAGCGCCTGCACAATGCATGACCTGTGCTCTTATTCCACATTGCTTGACATGAGCTGATCAACTTAGGGGCCTGAGTCTTGTCTAAAAATTCATGCAGACCATGCAGACAAGCTTAAGCTCCAATGGTGTCAGCAGTTTCGCTTGCACCTGCGCGCAATTGAGATGGCCATGATGCTATCAAATCACTCTGGCCTGCATGCCTTGCATATTCAACATCTGAATCTGCCGGCCTTGTTTTCTTCCGCCTGGTTTGACTGCCCACAATCCAAATCTAGCCAAGCAGTATGCAGAATCCACAAAAGCTCTCACGCGCTGAATGGCAAAGTCACACAATGAGCCTGTCGTCGCAACCAAATTCACCTTGTTCCCCAATATGTTCTGGCATAGCTATAAGCTCACAGCGCTTAGTGCCCAATCTTCAGATGCATCAGCGAATAAAAAGTGATGCATTGGTAAACGTAGGGCAATCCTGATGCACCCAGATGTGGGTTCAGCCAGAAGGTGGTGTCTGCCCTCAGATCCATTAAAGTGCCCTTCAACACCTTTGATATACTGACAGATGAAGAGGTGCGGCAGGGGTTGAAGGAGTACTCTCAGTGGCCCACCTACCCCCAGCTGTATGTCAAGGGGGAGCTGCTGGGGGGCTGTGACGTCATCCTTGAGATGCAGCAAGACGGTAACTGCCTGTTCCCAACCTGCCTGAGGACTGCAGTGTAGCAACTCAAGATGATGGCAAGACATCCAAGATCCACACCATGCAGCAGGTGTTGACGTCCTTGGTGAAGTCACTCAAGTATTAGCGACAGTCGTTGGTGGAAGAAATGGCTTTGTAGACAACAGTACTGCAATAGAAAGAAAGAAAAGAAGAGCCCACGCTTTTCAGCATCCAGTGTTGCAGCGCAATAGTCCTGCAGAGCAATGCTTGCAATGCTGCTGCTGCAGGTGAGCTCAAACAAAGCATAGAGGAAGCACTGGGCGAGTCTGAGCCACAAGGCGTGGAGCAACGCATACACAAGCTCCTGGAAGATAATCCTGTTATGCTTTTCATGAAAGGTGAGTTTGCACTCTGCAGGGCATCAAGAGTGTTCTGTCCAGCAAGATGATTTGCATGCTGTCTTGGCCTCTCACATCTAGCTGCAGACCTGATGCGAGCAATAGCCACATCATAGCAGGGCGTCTGGCCAGTAGTGATATAGTAGCAGCAGGAACTTGCATTTGTGCATTGCAACTGCTGAATTGGAAAAATAAGACTTGTCTTTAGGGATGTGCAAATTACTCATTTCACGTGACCAATGTATGAAATTACCCAGTAACGTTACCAATTGGTAAGTAATGCAGTAATTTACTTATAAAACTATTACTGTCCAATTGCTATATATGGCCGTTTACAATTATGAAAGCGGCAAAGCACTGCTCTTGCTCACGGAGATGCATCTGCCAAGTTGAACAAATTCTCAAGCAACATTCCTACCTCAAATCAGGGATTTACCCGTTTCAACAGGTTTTTTAGGTTGTGATTTTGTCAAATTCTCCCAAAACCCCTCAAGGAACCCTATTTCTGCCACCAATTTTCCCTAATTTTGGCACATTTTGCCTGTTTTCTATGAAATGAAATGAAACGCTTAATGCCTGAATTACCTTGTTTCACAACCCCAACAGGAAATCAGCAGTAGTTGCAGTAACGTTACCATTCAGTCATGATTGATGAAAGGTAATTTGCACACCCCTACCTGTCCTGCACATACCTAGCTCATCATGAGCTGGAAAGCGTTGTTATTATTATTATTGTTATTATCAACTGCTCAGTAGAGAAAGCAGCCTGGCAAGATGAACTGTTGATGCCACCTTTGCAAATGAGACTGTATTGGGAAAGCAGCGTCTTGTTTCAAAGGAGGTATGCTATACAGGCAATCCAGAAGAGCCTAGGTGCGGCTTCAGCCAGCGCGTTGTGGCGGCCCTCAAGGCTACCCAGGAGCCCTTCAACACCTTTGACATCCTATCTGATGAAGATGTGCGACAGGGGCTGAAGAAGATGTTTGACTGGCCAACGTTTCCTCAGCTGTATGTCAGTGGAGAATTGGTGGGTGGGTGTGACATAATCACAGAAATGGCAAGCAATGGAGATCTGCAAGAGACCATTGAGGAGATGAAGAATCGCATGTTGTAAAGCTATATGTATGAATGTTGCCAAAGATTGCAGTGAGTAAATGCACTACCGCCAGGAGCGTGATGCTATCGTCAAGATAGACATAAAGTACAACATTGCATGAAGTATGACATCACGGTAATATGCACCATCTGCATCCTTGTGACATGCACAAATGTAATCCTAATGACCTGACAGCATGGGCTTAGGAGGGGCCCACATACTATGCAACCCTTACTCTAGCCTTGATCTCCCAGCCCTATGTGTTGATTGATATGTCTAAGGAATTTCAGCATTTTCACTGTTGAAAGTACAATTGCAATTGTTTGATGCGACCTCTGCACTGTCATGCGCCTTGACAGGGTGGCAAATGAAGCTATGCGCGGCACAGGACAACATAGCATTCTGCTGTAAGTCATTGCCTGTACAGTCAGTGGCACGCCCCCTGCAGGTCACAGCATGGAAGGCATGAACACCACAGCATGGAGTGTCCTTGATAGATTGGATCTCAGATACACTTTCCCAAGGATACAATAATTTGCAGAGCTTGGTAAAGTGCCTGGATCATAGGAGTATTGCATCTGATACAGTATGCAGTCAAGCAAGGTTGTGTTAGGCTGCGCAATGCATTGAAATGCATCTCGGAGGCTATTTTTACAGTCATGGAGAGTAAAGTCGCTGACTGAGAAGCTGCTGTGACAATGATAATGGCGTCTGTTACTGACTGTTAGGGCGAGGCTGACAGTCCTTACGGCCGGCCACGGGCGCAAGCACAACGCATGTAGAGCTGACATTGGAGGTTGTGTCAGTGGTTATACCTGTATCAGCAAAGTAAAAAGCCCTCAGAATGTGTGTCGAGGCTCTGTCGAAGAAAAGGAAGTATGTACATAGATGCATTTGCACAACACAGCCTAGTGGCATCCATGCATGATATGATGGAAATCATACAAGACGTTGTATGAGATGCACAGGCTACTCATGCAGTGCAAAATGTGTACACCAGCACACAGTCCATACAGAAATGTGCAAACTATATGAAACAAAGCAAGCAGAGAAATGAATTGGCATGTACCACCAGCTAGTTGCTGGTTGATGGCACAGCATGGAGTATCAGCAGCTGCGGCAGCACACCTCACTGCCACTCATCAGACTTTATAAGCTGATTAGCAATTCAACCATTCCATCACCAAGCGGCTAAGCCGCAGGCAACCACACATTGTGTCACACAGTGACTGGGCTGTGTGGCACACAGCCCCCTGGGCCGCAGCACTGGTCACCCTAGGGATCAACCACAGCGCAGCAAGTGTGATGGGTGCAAAATCATTGGGCCCCCCCCTGCGACCCCCCACCACCCCCCACATCACGGGGAGAGATGCCAGCTGTCGGTTGAGCGCCACTATAGTTGCCTGCTCCGGCTGCATTACGCGGCCCAGACAGATCTAACACGAGCAAGAAAGCACATTTGACCAGTGTGAGTTGCTGCGAAACCGGCATACACGCTAAACTTGGCAGCAAGCCTTGTCCCTGGCGACGATCGTGATCTTCAAGCAGTGTACTAGAGCTTAAACGTGTCATCGGCACCCTCAGCGTGTCCTACAGTTTGTGGTCATCATGGCCGATCAGAACGGCAATCATGAGGCCTACAAGCCTGAGCGGATCCTCATCACGGGTGGCGCTGGCTTTATTGCATCTCACGTTACCAGGCTTCTCTCAACAAAGTACCCTCACTACAAGGTGCCGGCATTTGCTACAACCTGCAGTCGGTTCCGGATTTAATAACTGCCGCAAACAAAAGCGTTGCGTTTGTAGCATTTAGTCAGCCTAAAGGTCACACGACCTTGTGTGCTTACAGTGAGTTTGTTTGCTGTTCCCAGGTCGTGGTGGTCGACAAGTTGGATTACTGCGCTACCTTGAACAACCTGACATTTGCAAAGGACAACCCTAATTTCAAGGTATCAGCAGACAGAACGCATCCGCTTTCCAGCTGGTGTGACGGGCTTATCAAAATAATTTCCCTTTTTTGTGTTGTGCCCACTCTGGGATGGAGCTCAGAGCTTTTGAAGCATGCCCCAGTGTATGTAATGTGTGCAAATTCTTTGTTTTGCTGTTGCAGTTCATCAAGGGAGACATTCAAAGTGGTGACCTATTGAGCTACATCTTGGAAACAGAGAAGATTGATACTGTCATGCACTTTGCAGCTCAGGTCTGTCCATGTGCTATCTTTGTTGACTGTGGTCACAGCACCATTGGAGACATACTGTAGTCCTGCAATGCAACCTTGCGTTCTAGGCGCACAGCACATGAATGCAATGCCTTCCAGGCAGCGCTGTCACTCTTTTGCACTCTTGCTTTACTGAGACAGCTATGCTTGTGTGCTGCAGACACATGTGGACAACTCCTTTGGAAACAGTCTGGCATTTACAATGAACAACACATACGGCACTCATGTCTTGCTGGAGGCATGTCGTATGTCCAGCACCATCAGGCGTGTCATCAATGTCAGCACAGATGAGGTGTATGGCGAGAGCAGCTTGGGCGCAGAGAAAGGTACAGTCCGCACCATACAGCTCTCACACAGACCACGACTGTCAAATTTGGATGTGAATATGTCATATGTTCAAGCCGTTGCACACACAGTCTCCATATGCACAGCTCCTGAAGGTGTTCAAGGCATCCATGGGGCCATCCTGCTGTGTTTGTGTCTTCACTCACAGCAAAAACCTTACTTTGTGTGCAAGTCTGTTATGGGAAATGTCAAACCGCATTCTTCTGTAGCATTGGTGTTATGCAGGCCTCATTGAGAGCAGCACACTGGAACCTACCAACCCTTACTCAGCTGCTAAGGCTGGAGCAGAGATGATGGCTAAGGCTTACTACACCTCATACAAGCTTCCCATTATCATCACAAGAGGCAACAATGTATACGGGCCCAACCAGTTTCCTGAAAAGATGATCCCAAAGTTCACTTTGCTAGCTAGCAGAGGAGAGGATTTGCCTGTTCATGGGGATGGTGAGTCCAAGGCAACATGTCGTGTTGCCTTGCAGGGAGCAGATGCAAAGTGTTGTGCATGTGTAAGCAAGATCGCATAGATGTGTCCAAAAGCTAAGCTTGCTGTGCATAACTGCTTATCCATCCATTGACATCAACACAGTACCTTAAACCTTGCAGCATCATCACTAGTATACTGTGTGATGCTATGGTGAAGTATCTTTAGCCCCTCTTGCCAGACCCACCACCGTGCTTGCTGTGCAGGTATTGCTACAAGGAGCTACTTGTTTGTGGAAGATGTAGCAGAGGCCTTTGCATGCGTATTGCACAAAGGTGTAGTTGGGGAGGTGTATAATATTGGAACACAGAAGGAGCGAACTGTCCTTGATGTTGCCCAAGACATTGCAAAGGTGTTCAAGCTGCCAACTGAAAAGATTGTACATGTCAGAGACCGGGCCTTCAATGACAGGTATGCCAATGCTGTTCTGCATGATACAGTTTTCATTAGCTTGACATTATCTTGGTGTGACTCGGTATGACAGCATTCTGCTCTAGCTTTGTCTCACTGGTGTATCAGTGTTTCGCATCACAAGTGTGAGCTTGAGTCAGATGCGAGGGACAGTTTTCAGCTACAACATGTTGCTTTGTAGGCGATACTACATCTGCGATAACAAGCTGAACACTTTGGGATGGCGTGAAAAGACATCCTGGGAGGATGGCCTCAAGAAGACAATTGATTGGTACCTACAGCACGGCTTCCAAGAGTTCTGGGACAACGGAGATGTGGAGGCAGCCTTGCAACCACACCCGGTCATGCACCCCCAGCAAACGCTGGCTGGCACTGCTGTCACCTCCCCTTGAGCAATTGTTCCTTGTCTCCTGTAGTGTTGCTGTGATTTGCATCATCATCGTGATCAACACATTTCATTAAGCCAGATTGAACTGAGTGAACATAGTGTGTGTGGCCATACAGGTGTGTTAACGTTGTTCGTTGGTCTCAAGATTAGTCAATTCAATTGTTTGCTGTGATGGCAGCAAGGTGTTTCTTGAACCTTATAGCACACTGCAGTCTGCACATCAGCATTTGCTACGTGCTTGGTTTTGCACTTGCTATTGATGTCAGTCAGGCAAATATACATATTTGTGTATGGTATGCTTCATTCCTCAGCATGGACAAAGCAATGAATGACTCTATGATTCATTCAACATGCTGAAGGTTCTCAAGATGCCGTTGTCAAAGAATTTCCGAAAGATTGTAACTTCTGACTTTTACAGTGAATTTATATGTTCACCCTCCAATAGACTCCTTGCAGATAGGACACTTCTTGCTGTGCTTGCCAAGCCATTCCATGGCACAATCCTTGTGGAAATGATGCTCACATGGGAGTATCATGATCACTTCGTCAGGCTCATACTCTGACTGGCATATAGAACAAGCCTGCATATCATTGCCAACAGTGATTGAACAGCAGAAGGTAGCAGGTGTCTCTTGCACTCAAGTAAAATTTGATAAGCAGTTGCAATGGGCAATGATCAGTTAAAGCCACTGTCAGAGCTTGCACAGAATCAAATTGGTCACTCAGCAATGGGAGCACTCGTACCTGTCAGACAATGCAGGATACAACAATGCTTGCGTTTTGGCCACAGGCAACACATACAGCCAATCAAGACCATGACTTGAAAAGGCTTCATAAATGCAGCAGCAGCATGTGCAAGTCTGACACTGTACCTTGTCATCCCATGGGCCTCCTTTCAAGCACATATCCAAAGGCATTGTAGCCAACAACTCTGGCGGCGCTGTCAGCTTCACATCCTCCAAATTAGTCAGCGCCTCATAGCTCATGTCCTGATGTCCACTGCCCACGCCATGACTGGAGCTATGCATAGCTCTGGTGGCCTCAAAGTCTGCCATGAGCGAAGCTAACAAAGCTTGGCTTGATTCCAAATCAAACCTGCCTCCTCCAAGCAAGCTCTGTGTAATGGCTGCCATAGGATCTGAGCTGGCATGCGCCAAGTGAGAGTGCGCAAAGCCTGGTATGAAGGAGCTGGCCAGTGTGGCTGGATGTCTAGGCCTGTTGCTAAAGAAGCGGGTGTAGTGGCATGGGGGAGGCAGGACCTGCGATGCTGCTTCATCATCTTCTGCTGCCAAGGCCATGGCTGCAGGATGTCAACCAATCAATCATTCAATCAAGCGACCAAGCATTCATTCAATGCATCAAGCAGTCAACCGTTCAATGTGTTGTATCTTTGAAACTCATCAATATGAACAAACATCAGCTTTGTTTAGTGGTATAACAGGATTGGTGCTTGATGCTTACAGCTCTCTACGCATCCTTTGTGACGCATGCGTGTCGTTATGCAACAGTACAGTACACTACACAGCCCAGGAAGGCGTGGCATGCAGACATCTGAAGAAGAAAGCTATGATTTGCACATGCAAAGACTCAACACATGCTCAAGCAGGACAGAGTGCAACACAGCACATCATCAAAGCATGTCCTGACAGCCTGCAACTATAACTACACAAGCGCCATGTAACTTGCCTAGAGCCAAATCCAGGTCTTCCTGGTTGGCAGCATCTGGCCTGCTGCCAGACGGCATGGAAGCAAGCTGCTGTGCAGGATGCTGACTTGTTCGAGCATCACCATTCCTGTGAACAGACAGTCATGAACTGTTTAGTTTGGAACAGAAGGAGACAAAGCAGGTGGCTTTGCTGCAGAATATATGTGTAAACAAATGCTTAAATTGCAGTTGCAGAATATGAGTCACAAAGACGTGTAACAACAGATGTAACAGACAGCTGATGGCTCCTGCCAATGTTAGAGAAGGCACCAGTGCATCAATATTTGCACTGAACAATACACCTGGTGCACCATAACAGCATCAGGACAGGTAACACAGTGTAACATCAAGGCCCAGTGAACGAAGACCATTGCAATACAGAAAGGCTTGTGCACGTGAAGAGATATTGCAGGGAAGCAGGTTTGCACCTGTGATGTTGAGAGCCGCTCCTGTGACTTGAGGCATTCACCCCTGACCTCTGTGATCCCTCTGGGTCTAATGGGCCTGCATGCCATCTGCTCAAATCCAGAAAGTCACCTGCTTCATGACTGTATGTGCCATGCATTCGACTTGCAGCAGAGGGGTTTGCTGAGCTGCTTGGGAATCCTGACTGCAGATCATGTGGGGTCCCGCTGTCATATAGGCTTGTACTGGATGGGTGTCTACGTCTGGATGCTTGCACAGGTTGATTGTGCAAAGAGTTCTGTAGAGAGTGCTGACGGCTTCCTAGATCGCTGGATGTACTTTGGAGTAGGTGAGTACCAATGCTTTCAAGGTTGACTCTGTTGATTGGCCGCCTTATTGGTAGCCGTGCTACTGGAGGGCTGTCACCTGTCAAGTCTACAAGGCAGCTGCCATTCTGTCGATCTGAAGTGTTCACTTGCAATCTGCTGTTGGCGGCTGAGTTTGCTTGCCTTCTCTGGCGCATTGGAAGTGGAGAGTCATCATCAAGGTCAATGACTTGGGGTGATGATGGCTGATTCAGTGACGTCCTGTGCTGCAAGTGACGTGGTGGTGGATCAGCGACTGAGCTTGCTATCTTGTCACTGTGCTGCCTTTGTGGTATGGCTGCCCTGGTGGAGATTCTCAAACCGTTGGGGTGTGAGGACACGTATGGCTCACTGTTGCTGGCTGAGTCAAGGGTAGCAGCACTGTTTGCTGACATCTGTCTATCCAAGGATTCAGAATCTGGCAAGCTCCCAGAGCGCATCAGTGACATGATTATGTCAGAGGCAGAGCGCCTGCTGCTGCCCAAGGGTGGCGCATCCAGCATTTCCACATCTTGGGAATAGGGGTGCTCTGTCAGAGTCAAGAGCAATCTGTCACAGGTGTGCAGGACGTGCTGCCATGCATGCATTGTGCAGTTGTCACATGGACTACCTCTTGCTCTGGCCATAACTTCCTGAATGCTGCGTTGCCTGGCATCAGCAGCTGCCCTGCGGGCGGCACCACTTGCAGCTGCTTCACTAAGCTCTGAAATTCTTCTCGGATCCATGCCGTCTGGACAACTGGTACGTGGCTCGCACGGCTATACTTGCAACAGGCTGTTTGCAACACACTGCCTGAAAGAGCATGCGAGGGCTGCTGTCACAACGACGACCTCCTACGATCAGCAAGTCAGCATGCGCTAACCACCTGTGATGATCAGCACCGTGGCGCACAGACCACGCGGTATGTTCGGCAAGACCCTTCAACGAATATTGCCTGGTGCGATGAATCGGCCGTGGTGACCGCAACTTAGGATTACAACGGAGCACAGCAGGGAAAGCATTTCACGGTAATATATAAATGCGCGAGGGATGCATTTCCCTCTTCACAAACCTCTTCACAGAAGTTGGCTTCCAGTGGTTTTTGTCAGCTTGCTGCTACAAGCTATCATGCCGTTTCTCAGAAAAGCACAGCTCTTGGCTTTGCGGTGAGTCCATGAGCGAAGAAATCGCGAGCCAGCTGTACAACAAGCCTGAGCACAGGCACACCTTGGTTGGGAACTGGCAAGAGGAACAGAAGCTCCTTGAGACCACTGGCAACCACAGATATAAGGTACTGGGCGAGTCTGGCCCCACCCAAGAATGTTTGCTGCATGCTTTACTGTCCCTCCAGCGAGGTGTCGCAGCCCTTCACACTGACATGTATGCAGCCCTGGACAAAGACAGAGGATGGGTCTCCACTCTATGGCACAAGACAAGATAAGCCAGAGCAGCTACCCACGTTTGAAAGGGTCTTTGCACATTCAGAAAGATTGGTACGTGAATTACGCTCATTCCTGCAAGTTCTTTGGCTGGAATTTGCTTCAAGCAGTCTGAACTATAACAACACTGCTTTTGTCACCATAGATAGGCTGACGTGCATAAGAGGTCTGAAGCCAGCAGTACTGAGACTGTACCGGAGGCAGTTGCAGTCTGCAGCTTGACATCGTGCTGGGTTTGAGCGCCTTTAGTAATGCAGGATTCCAAGGACTGGAAAAGCCAGTCTCAGGCTACCTACAGGAGCACCCAGCAGTGTGCCAAAGACCCTGCGCTGTACAATGAGCGTCCTGTTGCTGGCATAAGAACTCAGCTGGTATGTTGACACTAGCTGCAGATCAGTGTCTGCCTGCATCAGCTGTGCTCACACCTGTTGTTGGGCAACAGGAAATGGAAGCAATGCTGGCAGAGGCGTCTACAGTGGCTGAAGCAGCTCCATTGCCTCCACAGTATCAAACCAACTACCGAGAAGAGTTCCAATACAGCGGGCCAACTACAGTCAGGTGAGTGAAACTTTGCAGCAATCTTTGCCAGACCTCGCAAGCACCACTAGTCTGGACTGTACAGCTGTTGTCAGGATTGCGCACAAGTAGATGTCATTTGGTGCTCTGCAGCTTTGGGTGTGTTTTCTTCTGATGAGCTATGCACAAGTGAGACAGTGTGGAAACGCTCAATGCTTTTTGCTGCAACAGGCTAGGCCAGCGCGTGATGAAGACTCAGGATGGGACTGCTGACGTGTGTCGTGATCACACCTTCCTTGCAGAGTCGGGCATGTTGCCAAAGGTGACATGCAAGCTTGGCAGCAGCATGCACTCAGCGCCAGAGGCACATGGCAGGCTTTCTGCTGCAGCAGCTTATCTTGTGCCACTGTTGTTGACACATGTCCTGACATTCTGTTGCAGCAGGTGCATCATCTGTACTATGCATTGGCTGTGCTATTGGTGTCTGTCTCATTGTGGATCATCTGGTATGATCTGGCGGTGTCAGTGATCCCATGTTGCAATGTTTCAGGCTCAAGCAGACAGAGTAGCAATTGGATGCACAGCTCAGCCTCTGTCATCCTCGTACAGAGATCCTGATGTCCCTGTCAGCATTTACAGCAAAGCAGCTCTGCAAGGCCAATATGGTGGAACGGTCTATGGCAGCCGCATTACAGGTCCAGCTACATTTGCTAGGAACTCAGACTTCAGCAAGCCTATCTCAGAGTACAGCAAAATCATGGATGCAGACAGCGTCCCCATGGCTGCAGAGGCATGACCCTTGCTATCACCATCTAGCTTTGCAGCTGTGCAGCTCTTGTGATCATGACAGCATTACTGTGTCCTCACTGTATTTGAAGCCCTCATCTGGATGGCTGTGCGTCAGTGTGTCCACAGCATAATCGCACTAGAATTGTCGGTTGCCACAATTGGCTGCAAATCGATTTTTCAAAACTTCCTGCGCAAGTATCAGGTCACGTGTACCCGAGAAATCTCAGTCTCAGCCTGACATCTTGTCTAGTCGCTCGCGTCTGTACTCAGCATCAGTGGCAGTCTACAAACCTTCAAAGTTGGTGACTCCTGTGTCCAATACAGACCTGCTGTTTTTCCAGCCAAAGATCTAGCTGTAGTGCAGCTGTTCCTACTCCTTGATATGCTGTTGCTATCTGCTGCAGAAGCTGTTGACCAGTCAGACGAGCTTGTAACTATCAAGATGCATTTGTTCTGTGGAAGATTTGGTTTGGCAGAGATCTGGCTTCTGGCCAAGGTGATCTGCTGAACGCAGTTCTTAGTCATACAGGACATTCTCACAGGCTCACAGGTTGGGAGGCTGCAGGAAGGCAGGCATCCCTGTCATGCAGAACCATTGACTAAAGCTGCTAGTTGTGTGGTAAGCTTAGTTGTTCCACAAAATGAACCACAATTTCAAGGATTGGCTGCCTACAAACGAGCCATCCTTGTTACACAGCTTTTAGAGTCATGGTAGCGTTTGATGTTGGACATCACTTTTGTTGTGTTCAACAAAGCGGTTGACTAAGCCTGAACGTGTTAGAAAGTTGCAGCTGGCTGGTTGACAATTTGATGAAGTCAACTTGCCATCACAACAGCATCAGACGTTGCCATGATGAAAGTGTTACAGTAAGAGCAGGCAGGTGAAAGCTGGCCAGGTAGTAGTTGCTGACCCTGGAAGTTGTAGTAAATGCTGAATTGGGTGGCACCCAAAGCTCTTCGTCATGAATCAAAAACTTCTGCCCTGCAAAAAGGCTGGATTTCGCGCTTGCAGCCTGATTTGCAGCCGAGCCGACCTCGGCAGAGATCACTTTCGCATGTTGGCAGCCCATCAATCAGACGCGTACATTCAGTAACAAGCTAGCCGTCTCCCAGAGATCTGATGGCAACCATGTCCGAACCCGGCAACAAACGATGCCTGTCGGGGGCGATCACGAGCTTGCCAGACGAACTGCTGTGCCAGATACTAAGGCACGTCGACTTTAAAACAAAGCTGCAAGGTCATGCAGTATGTCGTCAATGGAACGAAGTTCTCGAGGATCCGTGTCGCGCGGACCTCTGGGGAGAGATCCGTTAAAAACAACTGAAGGGTACCCTTCTGAAAAACGAGAGGAGGCGACAGATCTTGCATTCTACAGCCTGGTTGGCCAGGCGGGCTGCAGGCATAACTCATGTTAAGATTGAGACTCGGCAGTGGCATTCTTGCGAGCTGACTGCGTCGCAGAACTCAGAAGCCCGCTTCTTCATGGAAATGCAACTGCCCTATCTGTTAGGTCATTTGCACCACCATGGGAGGCACATCAACATTGCCCTGTCCACAGGTCAGACCCTTGCAAGCCTTGGCATAGCTGCCAATGTGTGAAAGGTCTACCAAAGACAAAATATGCCACGCAGCACACAAGTTGCTTAGAAGCTATTCTGCTTACAGACACGGAGGTCATGACAAGTGCCCTGATGCAAGATCACATGCTTCTGACATGTCTGGGGCACGATTTAGTAAGCTTGACACTGACAGAGCACTCTGAAGACCCAATGTTGCCTACTGTGGACTTAGACTGCCTCAGCGGGATGAGCAAATTACAGCATCTATACATCAGTTCAAACGTGCCAGGCAAGGTGTGGAGTACTCAAGGTCTTCTCAGTTCGCTTGATTGTCTGGAGGGCTTTACATTCTTGGGAGAAGGCACACTTCAAGGACCGCTGGTACCTGCATTGGCCGTGCTTCCCAACCTGACGGCACTGAGGACTTCACAGATTCCTGGCGGCCAGGTGGAGTCATGCAGCGCATACTTCACAGCCCTCACAAGTTTTCAAGTTGTTGACACTGGAGCTGAGGGCCCGCAAAGTCTACACATCACCTTTGGCCAACCCCTCAGCTCGTTGCGCAAGCTTTCTTTGACAGATTGCCATATTACATCCATGCCAGTGAGCTTAAGGCTGGTGTCCAGTCTTACTCGGGTCAAGTTTGAAAGGTGCTCCTTTACCCTTGCTAATTGGCTACACCAAGCACTTGAGGGTGCAACCCAGGTCACAAGTCTGACATCGAGGTGTTCTGGTGAAGACGGCATACCAGATAGTGTTTTTCAAATGGTTAGATTGCAGCGACTGAAGTTGCCATATAGCGATTTGACTGACTTACCTGCAGAAATTGTCCAACTGTCAAACCTGACATGCTTGGACCTGATTGACAATGATATGAGAAGTGTGCCGCAGGCTTTGGAGCAAATAACTCATTTGAGAAGCATAGACCTTTCAACAAATGCAGGTACTTTCCAGCTGAACCACCCATTGACATTCTTGTCTACCTTTCACAATCTTGAATTCATTTCCATATGTAGTTGCGAAAAACCCTGGAACAGCTTGTCCATGTTTTATATAGGACAATTGGATGCTGCACTGGCTGAAGCCTTCAAGCATCGAATACCCACAGAAAGGCCGCAGTGTGACTTTGGTCTATCGATTGAATGGTCATGGGTGTCAGAATGAATTTAATTCTCTTGAGTCTCATCACCCAGAGAGCACTGATCAGGAGCAATATCGCCGAGTCTGGCGCTGATCAGGAGCAAGCACTGCCAGGCCATTGCTTCAGGGCTGTTTGCACTGTCACAGCCCCCCCCCCCCCTCTACCCCGCCAGGATTGTAACCGAGGAAAGCCTCTAACCTCCTCGTAGTATTATCGCTGAGGCCATTTGCACCATAGCTATGGCCTTCAACCAGCTGGCAAATGCGCTACTTCAGACTTGAATCGCATATCATATTTGCACCGTAGCTCAGCAAAGCAACACAGTCCTAGTGACGTTCGCTAGCTTTCCTAAAGTCACTTTGAAGTCACCTGATCTTTTCGCAGCGTGCGTTTTGACTGTGCGGTGTGTCGTATTGCTCAACCTCAAGGCTGCCCATGGATGGCCTGAAGGCTCTTCTGGCCAAGAAGCGGAAAGCTGCCGAGCAAGAGTTTGGTGGCAGAACTCAGGTCAAGCGTGTCGAGATCGAACAAGCTCGGATACAGCAGCTTCGGAATGAAGAGCACATCGAAAACGATGTCAAGGTACAGCATCACCTGTCCTGTAAATGCGCATTCATGCTGGAATGCCCTGTTTTGGAAGGTGCTATTGCCAAACAGGAAGCAAAGCGCGCCCTGAAAAGGGCAGCAGACGGCAGTGGAGAGCTGCAAAGATTAGACTCTGGTGCCAGAACTAACTCAGAAGAGGCCCTGCCTAGAGAGGAGGTAGTCAGAAGGCTCAGACTGCTTGGACAGCCAGCGACCCTGTTTGGAGAGGTAATGTCTGCCTGCAGTGACGTCGGCCAGCCTTATGCATCTGCACATGTGTGACCATGCGGGCCTGCCCCTGCAGCATCTAGCTGCCTGCCCCAGCAGCTACAGTATTTTCAACATGTTATGCATGTCTGAAGGCCCCCATGCTCTTGCTTTTGCTTTGCTAAGATGGTATCAGCATTGCACAAACCTGTTGCAGCAGCTGCAGCAATCACAGCCCTGACTGGTCTTGCTTTGGATGACAGGAAGAGCTTGAGCGCTCTCAGCGCCTGCGCAAGGCTCAGCAGGAGTTTGAGATAGATGACGATATGATCGGTGGTCAACAAGGCAACTCTCTGCTGGAGCTCATTAAGCAGGGCAAGCTGCAGAAGAAGGCACCAGCTAAAAAGGAGGAGAAAGCCGCTGCTGCTGCAGCTGCTGCGGCAGCAGCAAATGCAGCTGCAGCCGCAAGTAGACCAGTCTCTGCTGGACCTGCAACCTCAGAGGTGCGCAATTGTGGAAACCATCCCCCTCGCTTTCCTTGTGCAATGAGTATGCCCAACCCAAACAGGTCTGCCTTACATACAAAGGTGCATGAGTACAGCTGCTGTAACATCTAAGCCCTTATGTTGCTCGTGTACAGGCCCCATCAACATCTGGTCAGGACGGGGATGCCACACAGGCAGACCTTGATGGCAATGGCGAGATGGAGGCTTCCTTCAGTGAAGCAGCTGAAAGGCTGCGTCAGAAGCTTCAAGAAGATCAGATGCCCATAGAAGACAGAATCAATTTGTAAGCCTTGTCTTGCCTTTCCCTGTCTGTCAGGAAACAGTGCTCCGCACGTGCTTTGACGACAGTCTTGCAGTTCTGTTGCTTCAGAGCCAGCAATGCTGCTATAGGGTGTAACTTTCTGTGATGTACCACGAAGCCAGTTGTGTTGCTTTGCTTGCAGCAACCGCTGCTTGCAACAATAAGAGACTGCGTGTAACTGTGACATACATTTGGGAATCCCCCCAATGCTATCATATTGTGCAAAAGAGCTTGCAACTCATGCTGTCATTCTGCAGGTATTTAAAGCGGTGGACATCTGAATGGGAGGCAGACCTGGAAGCTCGACCAGAAGAAGCTAAAGACTCCTCCTCTGGTACTGTGGCTACCACACAGTTTGCACAGACCGTGTCCTTCTTCAAGCCCCTGTTCAAACAGCTTAAGCGACGGCAGGTGGGCTGCCTGCAACACTGCAGTGTCATCTGTCAGTGCAGCATGTGCCATGCCCCACTCAGTCATTTGCAACCTGAGCTCTTCTCTTTGTACCTATTTTGCATTGCTTGCATGTACTAGCATGCCCAGCAAACGTAGACAGTAAGAGGGCTGCTGGACAGCATGCTTTCACACATCCAACAGGCAAGCACTTGCATCAAGATTCAGGTAGCTCAGTACTTTACAGTGGCTGGCAAAGCAGCGACAGACATGACATAAAACTTCAGTGCATCAGACCCAAAGAGTTGTCAGCAGCAGAAGCAAAGCACACAAGGCAGACCAAGTTTTGAATGCAAAGTCAGCTGCTATCACAGATGCAGATCTCAGGAAAAAGACAGTTTCTCTCGGCACAGTCACCCAGAATCAACAAGATGCTGTATAGTTAATAGTCAAGACATAGCTGAGTGCCTTGCAGCTCTCAGACACGAGCAGATTTCATTTACCAGATGAGCAATATCACAAGTTGTACATCAAGGTTATCGCACAGCTGCAGAATCAAACCTGTCCTCCAATTCCACAGGCCTGCAGCCGTTGCCAACTTCATTGATATTGGCCTCTCAATACAGACAGGAACCAACCGGTGGGGATTGCCATCCTGTGTGTCTCAGTAGCAGGTGCACAAAAGGTGGTCACTGTGTACACAGGTTGACCCTGATATGAAGGCTGGGCTCTGGATGATCTGCAAGGCACTGAAGGAGAGGAATTACCTGGAGTCCTATGACATCTATATGAGGCTTGCAGTAGGTGTGCCTCTACTCCTCTTTTGCTTCCAATGAAAGTAGGGTGTCAGACACAATTGACAGATTTCAAGTGTTGACACAGATATGTGCTGTGTGCTGTTAAACTTCAGCGTTCACTGCCATCAGCCAGTAAATCAGCCTAAACTTGATGACTTGCTGTTTGAGCATGCACTGGCACTGCTTAGCTTGCTGCCAGGCATCACGCTGTGTCAACACAGCTGCCCGTTGCTGCGCCATCAAATTTGTCTCATACCTCCAGATGTAATGTCTCGTTTTATTCTGCATTGTTTGAGCAACACCTGCATGTGCAGGAAATAATCCATGGCCAATTGGAGTGACCAGCATTGGCATTCACGAGCGGTCATCTCGAGAGAAGATCTCCCACGTAATGAATGGAGCTGCGCATATCATGAACGATGAAGCGACACGCAAGTACCTGCAAGCCATCAAGCGGCTGCAGACTTTCATGCAGAGAGCCTATCCCACTGACCCCTCAAGGAGTGTGGACTTTGATGGGTTCAGAGATGCGGGGCTGGGCGCCAAGGGAGCTGGAAGTGACAAAGCTGTAAGTTGCTTCCAGCCTTGCACTCTGTACGTTGTTGGTTCTGCTAGAGCTTGTGCCAATAAGGCATGTGGTTGGACTTCTTTGTGTCCTGCACCTATGCATGGCAACATTGTAACTGCGCCCCAGGTTGGAAACAAAGATTTGCAGAGCACTGCCCTGCGATCTTCACCACAACAAGAATGTCAAGCTTTGAAGTAGCATATAAAGCACATGATATTGTGCAGAGCCTGGCAAGGCAAATATATTTGGTGGTGTGTATGCAGGACAACCACATTGTTCATTTGCCTTGCCTCGGTTCTGAACTTGTTTGTACTGTCCGATTTGCAGGCGCTGATAGAAGCAGAAAGGAAGGGAGAGACATGGAAACAATTGGGCTTGCTGCCGGCTCCCCATCATGTGGGTGCAGATGGTGTTGTGCAAGTACCGCCCAAGTGGGAGAACATGGTGCTGCATTCGGAAGCCTTCAAGCAGCACCAAGCTGCAGAGAAGGGGCAGGCGGGCAAGCCCAGCCCTGTGAAAGCAAAGTAGCAGGACACTCTGATGCTGCTCCATGTTTGCTGATTTGCATCTTCGTTTTGTATCTTAAGCCTCTGCATGTTACGGTAAGGGCAAGGATGTTGTGCTTGCCTCACTGGGAAGGTCGCTTGAATTGAAAGTCTTGTTTTACATAGTTTCTGTGGTTTGTATACTGTTGATTCTTAGGAAGGGTGGACCCTGCTGCACAGCTCAAGCCATGCTTGAAAGACTCATGCCCTTGATGCCATTGCACCTTTCATTGCTGCTTGAACTGATTAAATATGGGAGATCTTGGCTGTGTCAAGATGTCACCTAGCTGTGTTGAAGGTGCCTTGCGGGCTTACTGCGTGCTACAGAGCTCTTGAGCAGTGTGCAAGGTCAGTCGAATGGGACAGCAACCTATGACAATTCTTGATCTTACTGAATTCATGACAGTCACTAATAGTCACTTATACATCGAGAAACTAGCCATTCAAGCTGCTGTCGTCAGGCAAGGCTCTCTTGATGCTTCGTTATTTATCACTCATGTCCAGCTTCCCAACATGCATCCGTACAACCGATTGAGCAAGCAAAAGCCTCTCTCATTTCGACCAGGTGACCTGGTCCAGCCCAGAACTCTAAACGCTACAGGTCAACGTCTGACCTGGACCGGGTCCTGGACGTTGACCTGTAGCATTTAGAGTTCTTTTGTTTGCCACACTCGCTCCTTGTTTGACCAGCCCTTGCAAAGTGCGCCGTGTCTCCACTTGGCACGATGCTCAGGTGTGAGTGATAGTTGGCGATGGAAAGCTCAGGGGATCAACTGAGAGAGGCACCACACGGCCTCATCAACGAGCTTTTCCAAAACAAGTACGTCTAGCTTTGTCACCCTTATAAGATGTATTGTCAGTTCAGCTCCACTACGTAGAGCATCCTATGACGTGCATGCGCTGCAGGTGATACTGTAATGTGCTAGTGAATGTCTTGGTGCGAGACCCCCATCTGAGTCAGTATCTGGTCGACTCTGTCAACACTGGCAGGGTTCCCACCAGTGCACCGGTGAACAGCGATAGCTGGTTGACAGCGCTGCTGCGTTTGTGCGCTGATGTGCTCCAGGATCTTGGACCCTGCAACGTTGAGGCCTTACTCGACAAAGTCAGGGATGTTCACCCTGAGCTGGTGGAGCGAGACATCAATGGTGTGAAGAAGGCTGAGCAACTTCAGCAGGACTGGGCGCTGCCTTTACAATATCTGCTGGATAAACTCAGAGGACATAATCCAGTGGCAGGGCTGCAGCCCACTCCTAAGGCAGACAGCGTGAGTCACTGCTGGTTCAGTCAGCACCATCACTGATACAACCTTGGGAACTGCTGAACTCAAATTTGCTCTCAATTTAGCATGTCTAGTAAGTCTTTTGGTGGTGCTACAGTTGTGTGAAAATGCTTGCAGGATGTCTTCCGATTGGTCTTCGACTCAGCTCTCCAGTACTACAAAGTATGTGAGAAGCGAGGTCATGTACAGGCTTCAGGGCCGCTAGTCCAAGACAGTGTGCTTAGGCTATCTGTCTTTGCCACCTTAGAGGCCTCTCTGGAGGACCACTTCTATGCTGAGCAGTCGGATAACTTTGCATGCGTTGAGGGATGCATTGGAGGGACAGGAGTTCGTGCCTGCAGGATGCTCAGGCTGCCCCCAACCCTGATCATCAGCTTGAAAAGGAATCAAGTAAGTGCTTCAGTCATGCTTTGCTGAAATCTCCAGAAAGTGATCCTCTGCACATGCACATATTGTTTGCATGGCGCAAAGATGCAGCCCAAATCAGTTTGGCTATCTGTGTATTGCAGTGTCACCAACAATGACATGCACCAAAATGCCTACGTCTGTACATCACGCCTCCTACGTCTGTACATGCCACAGCTGCATGCAAAGGTCCCCAGGCAGACATGACCACATGCTATTCAGTGAAAGTTCTGTTGCATGCCACATTGTTACAGAGGGGGCTTGCGAGGAAGGAGCTGTTGTCAAAAATTTGTCGTTGGCAACATTAGTAATGTTTATGCTTTCCGGCACGTGATGAGCTAGGTATGTGCACAGCAAGTCTTGTCTCTCGAAAGCAGTATGGTCTCAGTATCCCTGCAAGGTCTACTGACTTGCCAGTTTTGATGATCAACATCATCAGATCTAGGGTAATCAGGCGAGCACAGTCCCGTGACTTCCCTGAAAAACAGCTGAGGCAATTCATCATGAGGAGTCCCAACAAAATAATCTAGCTGACTGAGTCCTTTGCTTTGCAGCTGAGACTGCACAACAGTGAGGTCTGAACGCATACCATGCCAACCGGTGCTGTGTGCAGGTTTTACAGAGATTTGCGATGTGCCCCATCTTGTCTGCTTTATCACAGCCCATTTACCAAACAAGAGTCTCTTGAAACCCCCAGTGGAACACAAGTTGCATCAGTGCACTCTGTGTGTATTCACTAGATTACCTTGCATTTGGATGCTACAATGGTGATTCTTGAACTTGCGGTCTCCTCAAAACCAATCCAAAGACAAACCAACATGTACTGTATGTAACCAGCAGCTCTGCAAGGCAGCAGCCTTTTGCATTCAGCTAAGCAGGCCAGGGAGCAACACTATTTTGCCTGTCACAGCCCGTCTCAGACTTTTCCTCTCAACTCCCTTCACAGCAGTCCAATGATTGACGTCAGCTGCCTCCCTGACTTGCTTAAGGGTTTTGTACCTGGGTGTAGCATTCCAGCTTCCACTGTTGCGCTTGTGTCTGATGTTTGCTGCTCATTCAAGCCCAGTCACCTTTGGTGGTGGCTGCAGAATAACGTAAATGCCAGGATCAACACGCCAATGGAGTATGGCCACAGGCTGGACATGACCAGGTTCTGCACCCTGGACGCCTGTTCTGATGGTTGGGGACCTGAGTATGAGCTGGGCAGTGTAGTGATGCACCATGGCCACACCGCTAGAGGCGGCCATTATACGTATGTGCACAAGTGGAGGGATGGCAGTTGGTATTGGCGAAACGATGCTCAGCCACTGCAATGCATGCCTGACCCACTGGATGCGCGCACGCTTGTTGTTGGGCTGGTGTTCCACAGAGTGCCACCCCAGGGGTAAGCGCTTTGTGAAACCACAGTGCTGTACTATGCTTGTTGCATGCTGCTGCCATCTCATGCATTTGGACTTTGGCATTGACATGGCATTCAGCATTGCACAGCCTTCTGTCTGTGTGTCTGCTTTCAACCCCTAGGATGCCTTGCGGGCAGCGTACACACGTTCTGCGCATGTTTTATGGTTTTGTTTGTTTTTTCCTTTTGTTTTGGCGAGAGAGCTATTGTTTAAACATGCACGCAGCAAAAGAAACCACAAGCGTCAAATGGAAGGCCATCTGCAGCCGAAGCTGCAGGGTACCGTCACAACTTGGAAAGAGGCAAACACCATAGCCTGCAGAAAGTCAGCATGTCGAGCAAAAAACAAGCCAAGCACATGTCAGCTGTTCACCAACTCAAAGCATAGCTTGTCCATTTTCACTGAGCAAAGGTCACACAATGTTCCCAACAAAGGCATGATAACTTTTCTGAGACCAAAAATGCATCAAGGTTGCATAACCCAGAACAGGCATGCACGCCACAACTGACAAGACATAAAGGTTGATTATGTAGCTTACCGCTTTGGCTGTTTCTGTAAAAAACAATTATTGACAGCTGCAATTTTGTTTCTTGCTGCAGGTACCCTTTGCTTCAGCACAAGCTGCAGTTTGACAAGTACAATTGGTGCAAGTGCTGTCGACAGCTGGGAACGAGCACTTGCTCTGCCACGTTTGCTGATGCCAAGTGATGCTGACCTTGTTTGTTTGCATTCTTGCAGCATGGAAGCTGGGTTGTCTTACAAAGACCTGCCACCCTGCACCATCACCGAGCTGCCACCAGATGCCGCTGTGCGTGACTGCCATGTTCCTCTGACCACTGTCAGTCCGCATGAAAGGGCCCCCTCCTACTCGCCCCCAGAGCAGGACACCAATCGGCAGCAGCAGCAGCAGCAGGCTGCCAAAGGCCGTAGGATTGAGGAGGCACAGGCTGCTCACAGCAGGGCCCAAGAGCAGGCAAGAGCAGACGCAAGGGCTGCAATGAAGGCACTGGCCCTTGCTCAGCGTCAGAAAGAGGTGGCCAGGCAGCAGGAAGAGCAGCAATTTCAGACCCTAAAAGAGCGGGCGGCAATGCTGGAGAGGAAGAAATGCCAGGCAATGGAGGACAGGCTGCAACAGGAGCGCATGGAGGAGCAGCAAAGAAAGGCTGCAGCAAAGTGAGTTCTGTTCTGTCTTTCCTCCTCACATGCTTTCAACAGACGACAGCGTGTTTCTGAAGAGACCACAGCATTTGTTCATGCATGTGCAGATGGTTTGTTGATCTCCTCTGTCTGTATGGTGGATAGAATGCTCAGTTGAGCCAGACACACCTCTGATGTGCAGGTTTTGGAAAGTGTGAATCTGCAACATTTGCAGAAGGAAGGCCAAACAACAATTGCTTTTGCCCTATCCTGCATAGCACAAGTTCAAAGCCACATTAAGCGTGCTCTGATCATTGCAATGCTTTTGTAGGGTTGAGGGTCTGCCTAGTATGGCTGCTGTGCCTGCCATGGAGGATGTGCCAGTTGTCCCTACTAAGAGGGAGCAGGCACAAGCCAGGCTGGCCGCCAAGAAGGCCGCCAAGAAGGGCAGTGGCGGCGCTGTTGCTGCCAAAAGGGCTCAGGAGAAGCATGCCCTTCGGCAGTCCAAGAAAGCTGGACAAGCTGCTCCTGCTGTTTCTTCAGACACTGTGCTAGACAGGTAAGCTTGAAAATATTGTGCCTCTCAATTGGCTTACTTAGTATTATTGTGTGCTCTTGTTTGCTTTGTGTCAACAGCGCATTGCTGTGTCTGCCAATGTTCCAAGCTTGTGTAACCACACAGGCTGGTAAGTGTTGACTTGTCACTACACTGTTGCTAGCGTATAACTTGACTGGTGGCAACATCACTGTCTACATGTTGTGCAGTACTTATGCCAACTTGTTCCTCAGTGCCTCTCTGTTGTTAACATCAGTGTTGTGGGAGTCTGCAGTATGCAGCAGTGGCTTGTTTGCTGGCTGGCTAAAGCATTGTAATCTCTCGCTCTCTCTGCAGTAGCAAAATATCTGACCTGCGCAGATGAATCTCACTTTGACACAATCATTCTGACATGTACAAGTTCGAATGCAGGGCCGACAGCAGCGATATCACTCCTGAGGTGACCAGTGCCAACGAGAGGCCTGTGGATGATGTCAAAACAGCCAGACAGGATGCTTCGGCTGCTGCCGTCGCCGCAATCCAGCAAGCTGCAATCCAGCAGGCTGAGCAGGATGCCTTGGCCGCGGCCTCACTAGCAAAGGCTCAGCAAGAGGCCTCGGCTGCCGCTGCCGCAGAAACGGCCGCGCACGAGGCTGCAAGAGCTGCTGCCGAGAGGAAGGCTGCAGCAGCAGCGGCTTTGATGGCCAAGGAGCGGGCTGATGCCGTCACTGCTCAAAAGAAGGCTGAGCAGAAGGCCTTAGCATCAGCCGCAGTGGCGAAGGCTGAGCAGGAGGCGGCTGCGGGAAAAGAGGCTGCAGTAGCTGCGGAAAGGGAGGCTGCAGTAGCCGCGGAAAGGGAGGCTGCAGCAGCTGCTGCTCAGGTGGCCAGAGAGAGGGCTGCTATCGTTCTTGCTACAGCTGAGGAGGGCACTGATGCTGCAGAGGAGGCTGCGCAGACCAACACTGCTGAGTCAGCTGGCCATGCACAGCAGGCAGCTGAGGAGTCAGCCCTCACTACTTGGTAAGCACTCACATCACAGCCTGCTTGTATGTCTTTTGGGCTAGTTCCCATTTGGTGGCTGACTTCTTGCTCCATGCTCGATGTCTTGCAAACCAAGCACAACTGTATCGTAGTGGAGATTTGGACGAGGCCAAATGCATCATGCTTTCTAAATTGAAAATATCGGCAAAAAACCCACATTAGTTTTAAGAATAACAGGCTCAATTAAGTTATGACAATACAACATTGATCATCTCAGTCAACAGAACAAAATGGAGATCATGCTGGCAATCTCCTGTTCACAGATATTACAATTGTGTCCAGTTTGTGCAGCAAAATCAGAAGTTGGAGTCACTGGGTCCATCTCAAGCAAGGATACAACTCAGTATTCATGTCACAGCCCTTGTTTTCAATAACCTTGGGCTGCAAGTCAATTGTCAAAATTGCTCTTCCTGTGCTGCAGGCTTAGCATGAGCAGCAAGGCAGACCTGGAGTCAGACATTGAGCTGGAACAGGCAGACTTCCTCTTCAATGGCTTAGCTACAGATGCCAAGGTGGACAGCACGCCATTAGTGGATGATGCACCTGTCCCCAAGGCGCATGTGCCAGGTAACGACACCAACCAGACCCTTCTCAATGTGCCTGACTTGGACACAGCATCTACCCCTGAAGGTGCATCTGCTGCCGCTCAGCCTGCGTGTAATAACCCAAAGTCTGATGACAAGATAGTGAAACAGTGACCCAGCTGTGGCTTTCAAGATGGAGCTGCTGCAGGTGCTGCTGCAGGTGCTGACAGCGGTGTAGAACAAGCTGCATCAGGCCTGCCAACTTGTTCTACACCGCTGTCAGCATCTGCAGCAGCACTTGCAGCAGCTCCACCGTGATAGCCACAGCTGATGCAGCTGCCAGCTTACGTGTAACCCTTGTCAAGGTGGACTCAGCTGCATTGGCCGATATGTCAGCACAGCTCATGCCATCAAGCATTGTCTTCTGCAGTGCTGGCTAGTTTAAGCTGTGCTAACACATCGGCCACTGCAGTTGTGTCCTCTGCAGCGCTTTCTGTCCTCTTCAAACCCCCCTGCTGCTGTTGTTCTTATCAGAGCTAAGCAGTGTGCTGCTGCTGCAGAGGAGCCTGCACTCTCTGCTACTGCCGAGCTGGTTGGCCAGAGTCTTGGTGCGCAACAGGCAGCTGAGGAGTCGACCCTTGCCACTTGGTAAGCATTCACTTTACAGTTGCCCATGTGTCTGTGTCCCCTGGGATACTTTCCCACTCATGATGTTTGTATCCTTGATCCTTGGTCGGTGTGTTGCCAAATACGGCACAAATGCATGACGGTGAACACCTACATTGAACTGCACACACTCTACGTCTAGTTGTAACACTGTAAGTAACAATGGCAATGACAATAAAAGTAGCAGTGACAATTAGGGAACATCAATCATCACAACCCAACAGAACAAAATGGCAACCAATATGCTGACTTTGCTGGCTTAGCCAACAGGCATCAGGTGTGTGCGACACAAGTCAGCTGCAACAGAGACTTGCTCAGAGCATCACAAATGAGTTTTTTGGTCTCTCAGCTGTGAGCATCAGACAATGCGCTGTCATTAACACAGTCCTGGTCTACATTTGCAGCAAGCTTGTTGGGTCTTTGCACACACTGCCCTCTGATGCTTTGTACACACTCATGCACCTGTCCTGGCTTAGCTGTCGTTTTGCGGCATGGTGATGCATCACAGCTGGCAATTGCCTGTTCAAAGACATGACAATTGTGTCCAGTTCTTTACAGCAACATGAAAAGTCGAAACCACAGGGTCTCAAGCAAGCATAGAATTCAGGATCAATGTCACCAGCCCTTGTTCTCACCAGCCTTGTTCTAAACAGGTGCTGAGATGCAAGCTAGGGATGTCCAAGTTGCTCTCACTATGCTGCAGGCCTAGCATGAGCACCAAGGAAGACTTGGTGGCAGACACTGAGCTGGTGCAGGCAGACTTCCTCCCTCATGGTCTAGCTGACTGTTTGACAGATGCCAAGCAGGACAGCACGCCCCTGGTAGATGTTGCAGCTGTCCCCAAGGCGCCTGTGCTGGTCAGCAACGCCAACCAAAGCCTTCATAGTATGCTTTACTTGGACACAGCAGCTCCCCTCGAAGGTGCATCTGCAACCACTCAGTCTGCACCTATCAGCCCAGTCTCTATTGACAAGGTAGTGAACAGCCCAGCTGTGGCTATCAAGGTGGAGCTGCTGCCTCTACCAAACATGCAGGCAGACAACTGCAGCGCTTCAGATGCAAGTGTTCCTGCAGTTACTGACTGCGGTGCAGTAGAACAAGTGGGCAAGCCTGATGCAGCTGCCATCTTAAAGCTTCCCAAAGTGGACACAGCCGCAATGGCTGGTATGTCAGCACAATCACTAGCAACAAGCGCTGCTGCAGAGGACAGCGCTTTGTCCCCTCAACAAATATCTCACATAGTCTCAAGGGATGTAACAGACGCCAATGAGACTACAGAGGCCACGGGCGGAGATGAGCCCACTACAACACCACAAAGCAACATAGAGGCCACGGGCGGAGTAGTGCCCATAACAACACCAGCAGCAGAGGTGCAGCAAGCAGCACAGCAACAGGTGCTCTTGCTTCACCCTGCTTCAGCTGGCACCCCAGATGCAACATCAGACATGCTGCTATACAATGGCAGCAAGCAGCAAGACGCACACTCCCTGAGTGCGCAGCCTATTGAGGTGTCAGGACCAGTTGTGTCAGCCACCACATCTGCAGCTGACAGCCTGGTAGACGCTGCCCTCAGGGAAAACTCCATTACAGCAAAGCCATCCCGGAAGGAGATAGCTGAAAGGCCCATTGCTGGGGACCTAAGCTCTCCAGATTTAGAGGTAATTATGGGGCCTGAAGACACTATTCCAGGCAGGGTCACAGACCCTAAGAGTTTCCTAGCTCAACCAGATGATATTATGACTTCAGTGCTGCCACCATCAGCAGCCACTCCCTCATTGACAAACTCTGCATTGATGCCTGGAAGTGCTGATGCTGGCACACAGCAGCCCACAGACTCAGATGAGGAGGGTCTGCATGCCATGCCTGGCAGGTAAGCACATGTCCAATCTGCTCCGCTCAGGTTGTGCTGGTTGCAGCATGTGGTGAGCTTGCCTTCCTTGCATTATGTGCTGTTAGTTTTAGGCGCACATCTGATTATGCTCCTTGTGATGCTGTGCCTCGTGCTCTTGTGTAGTTAACATTCAATTGTGTCAAGGCCTAGTACTGCACAATGTTGGTACAAATTCAACAGAAATGAGGCATATACAGTTTTACAGCATGCATTGCGGGACAAGCAACTGCAGTGTTTTGCCTCGGTCTTTCAAAGTTCTGAAGAACCTTGCAGGCCAACCGGTCAAATGCACTTGGTACAAACTTTGTGTATTTGTATTGCAGTGAGGAGTCATTGGGCGGTGCGCATGACCATGGGCTGGGCGCCAAACAAGCGCTGGACAGCACCACACCGGCCACCCAAGGCAATAGTACCTCTGACAAGAAAGGCAATGCGTCAGAGTTCAGCAAGTGAGTGTCCTATGCCTTATCAACCTTTGCATGCAAAGCCTATCTGCCACAGATCACATTGTAGTGTTTTATCTGTGCAAGGCAATTCTATGGGCAAAGCATTGTATGTTTGCTTTGTGGCTGCACCTTGAACACTTCACACTGTGGCTGCTGCCCATATGTGCCTCAAGCACAGCTTCATGTCACTATTGATGATGATAGTAGTATTAGTACTACTACTACTAATAGTACTAATACTAATAATAATAATAAATTCGCTTTATAGCTCATGATGAGCTGGGCACGTGCGGGACAAGTCTTGTCTCTCCAAAGCAGTCTGTCTTGCGCTTCATGTCAGCAGCTCTTGATGTAGCACTTGTGGTGTTGCAGTGAGGGGTTACTGGGAGCTGTTTGGGGCACCAACAACCCCCAAAGTAGTGACTCTTTCAGCATGGCCAACGAGGCACCAGCTGCTGTCGTCCATGCTGACTCAGACGCTCTGTCTGTTGAACCATTGTCACCAATGGTCAGCAGTGCAGCAGTGCCTGAGGATGGACTACAAGCCCTACAGATGCCAACCTCTGATCTTGCTGGCCTTGCCCTGCGCAATCCACAGCCAGATTTATCAGACACAAGTGCTGCAGCCAGTCTCAGCACATCTGCAAGCAGTGTCAGTACTGCCAAGACATCTCCTACTGCTCCTACTGCAAAAGAGTCTGCAGCCATCAGTCAGCCTTCAGCAACTGATAACCACTCCGATACACATGCAGCAACCAGGGCAGCTGCAAGCCCCTCGGCCCCAAATGTCAGGGGCCCTGCAGTGCCTTCAAGGCACCCAATCCCTCTAATCAGGAGCCCTGCAGTGCCTTCAAGGCATGCTGCACCAGCCTCAACTGGGGCCATGCGTGGGCAGCAGGCTTCCAGGCGGCCAGGCCCTGCTCACTGCGATGCAGATGAGTTGTGGGCAGCCTGGCACTGGGGCAATGGGGCCCTTCATGGGGCATCAGCCCCCAACATGGCACACTGTGCCTCCCACCCCCCTCACGCACCCAAGAAGCGGTAAGCTGCTGCCTGAGGCTAGTTCTGGTTGCTGTTGATCCACAGGTGCTGGGTCTTGATCTGAGTTTTGTGCAACATTGTCCAAACACTTGCTTCATGGGTTTGGGGCTGTAGGACCACATAGCAAGCACAGTCAATGACGTTGCTCAGCATTTAGTGGCACTGCTGGCAAGTTTAGAAGTTGTACCTGTGTATAGTGCATTCAGTGCTGCATTCTGTTGCATACTGCAGTGAGTAAAGCTTTGCAAAGGCATCAGATTGCAGCAAAGCAATCACTGTACAGAGCGGGAATGGCTGCCATGGCCCATGCCAGCTGTGACCATGCCTAGAACCAAGCTAGGCATCTGGACAAACCACAACAAGAGTGATGGGAGCAGGATGTGGGTTCTGAAGGCAAGACGCCGTATGTGCAAGGGCTTTTGGGGCAAGGTGTGGAAGGGGGCCAGAGATGGTGCCAAGGGCATTGCCAGCGGCACCAAGGACGCTGCATGCGCCCTTGGCACCGCCTTTGACAACACTGCACGGCACCACCCCTACCCCTGCCTTGCAGCCGCTGGGGTGGCAGCAGGGGTGGGCTTGGCATGCATGCATAGGTGTCAGGGGGGCAGGGGGGTGACCCCTCGCCGCCACCACTGAGAGCCCCCAGAGACAGCAGCAGGCCTGGTCCCCCTGCTGCTGTGAGTGCCGCCCAATGGACCCTCCCCCCTCCTGTGTCCCCTAAGGTTGGTTTTGATTGAATCGACTATTTAGACACATGAATTGTCCAGCCTCATTGCCATGCTCTGTCACAAGATATTTCAGCCTGTGATCATCATGCTGGCACTACTACCCACCAAATGCAATTGCTCTACACATTCGCTTCTAGCTGCTGAGTGGTTTCATGATTACTCTCTATATGACTGCTAGTGAGACTCAGCAAGTGTCAGTTTGGGCCCAAGCTGGGGACAGACCCAGTGTTGCTCAACTTCTGGACTTGCCATGGAATTTTGCACTCTGCACTTTATATCCTGCACCTCTCATTCTGGCTCTGCTGCATGACACTTCCCTGACAATCTTCTTCCCTCAGGCAGGCTGATTTCAAACAGGCAAAGCGCAAGGGTAGCCGCGCAGTCTTAGCACAGCAGCGCGCCCACATCATCAAAGCCTGAGCCAGGGGTATGCCGGAGAGCTGGTAGCAAGGGTAGCATTGCCGCGCCAGGATCTCATCAGCGGCAGCACCCAGACCAGTCTCAGTCTCAGACCAGTGCTGCAGATTGAGGGCTGCAGCGCAGCACTCATAGCAACAGCAGCGCTCGTATTGACATAGCAAGAAGATGCAAGGGTGGCGGTGCAGCAATAACACCAGCGGCAGCACCCTGAAACTGCCTACATGTTTGCACTCAGCTTGAGTGTTAACATTTGGCCCCACTATATTTGCAGAAACAACATTTGAGGGAAAACCGTTTTTACGAATTTCTTTTTCTGTACCGGTTTGGGCGTTTATCCCTTATCCCTGATAGATTGGATCTCAGATACACTTTCCCAAGGATACACTCATTCGCAGAGCTCGGTAAAGTCCCTAGATCATAGGGGTATTGCATCAGATACAGTATGCAGTCAAGCAAGGTTGTGTTAGGCTGTGCAATGCATTGAAATGCATCTCGGAGGCTATAGTTACAGTCAAGGAGAATAGAGTCTCTGACAGAGAAGCTGCTGTGACAATAATGACGGCGTCTGTTACTGACTGTTAGGGCGAGCGCAAGCACAAGGCATGTAGAGCTGATATTGGAGGTTGTGTCAGTGGTTATACCTATAGGCTATATCAGAAGAATACTGAATATTGGGCGTTTATCCCTTATCCTTATCTAGACAGGCGTTGTGTAAGGATACACTGGCGGCATGTCACCCTCCAGCCATGTTCACAGCAAATTTCAGCAGCATCTTGGCCTTCAGCATGCTGTCGTTATGCAAAGCTCTCTTGATGCTTCATGTCCAGCTTCCTAACATGCATCTGTACAGCCGATTGAGCGAGCATAAGCCTCCCATGTCCGCATCCAGGTCAGACCCTCAACAGATAATTGCTTTGCTGTGGTAGGGCTTGGGAACATGCATTTAGGTTCTTGTGACTTCTGCTTGCGGCATGCATAATGCAATTGACTTCCGACCGTGATAGCGTTCTTGGTCGAGCACCTCACGTTGCCACACAAAAGGGACCACAGCCCACAGCACAGACAGTAGCGTATTGGGACTTCAGGACTTACGTTGGCTGGCACGATATCTGTTAGGTCATCGTGCTTCATCGGGCAGACCCTACTCTGCGCACTCTTCTCACAAGTCCTCGTCTGCCGTCTCCTTCTTGCTCTGTTGAATACCCGGACGCATTGTCATCGGCGTGGCTTGGCCTAGAGCGGGGCAGTCATGAGCGTGCGTGATCAGCTCGAGGACTTTTGCACGCAGCTCAGGCGCAGGCAGATAGAGGGGTCATTGGCGACTGGCAGGCGCACTGCTGAGTTGCTCAGAATATTCATATCCACCAATCGGCATAGCGATGCTCTAGCGCTCGTCGAAGATGTCAGATCAGTTGGCAATAAACTGCAAGCAGCCAAGCCAATAGGTTTGCTTGGACAATTATGCTGCTGGAACTACAAATTCTGCTCGAACACTAGTAGTGCTTTAAACACGCACCAAAACAGGCCTTGCGACAAGCCAAAAAGCGGAGTTGACCTATTTGTGTTCACTTGCAGAGCTTGCAATAGGCAACATCACCAGGCGCATCCTGCATATGATACGTGAAGAATCTGAGGAGGTATGCCATGTACACGAATTTGCACATTGTATAGTCTCATCAGACCTGCTGATACTGCTAGATTTTTAGCCTTACTAGTGCCTGCACCGTGCACAAAAGTATGAAGATTGTCTGAACCACGCAGTGGCAATACTTTCAACTAGTTGCTTGTTTGTAGGAGCACGATGAGCTAGAGGACGTTGCCCAAGGACAGCAGCCACAGAAGCAAAAGGACAAAGCAGGTCTGCTGAGCAAAGCCCTCAGGGCACCCTTGGGCACCCGTACTCTCAGCCTGCACAATCTGCTGGATCAGGCACCCTTCTTGGAAGGACAGCAGGTACAGCAAAGAATGCATGATGCATGCTATTACCTTGTGTATGTGTCAATGTCCAGCGTGCAACGATTGCGAAGCAAGGTGAGCATGCTGATGTGAGGTGTCTGCATCAATGGCTCAGGCCTCCTTGCATATGTTGCTAGTTTCCTCATCCCTGAATGTTGAGCTTGCACACGCTCACATGGGTGTGTGTCACAAAGTGCACAGTAAGCAGAACGCCAGCGGGATAAATTGCACATACAATGCAATGTCAAGATCCATTCATTCTTGCCCATTCTGACACTGCTGCATCTGCATCATGTTTTGATTGGCCACTAGGACGTTCTGCCTAGCCTTGTCAAGACTCCTGACAATTCCCAACAAAAGCTTGGTTTTGCCACACAACATGGGCCACAAGATACATACAGGTCAGAATGTGTAATAACGTCATCAGTGCCTATGCTTGCAGATGCAGCTACAATATCTGGAGAGACAGCAACAGCATACAGAGCAAATGCAGCAGCCGCCAGTGACGCAGCAGCATCAACTGCCCGGTCCTGGTCCTTCCATGTTTGCTCCTGAGGCTGATCACACCACAGAGGCAGAAACCAGCAAGAAGAGCAAGAAGGGGCCTGTCTGGAAGCGCAAGCATCTTGTCATTGAGCAGATCAATGAGCTCATAGACGAGCTAGACGAAATAGATGGTAACATTGCCTTGCAGGTGAGCTCCATTGCTACTTGCACACTACTGTGCTGAGTAACAGAGCAAGCGCTGTGACTGCTCTCAATCTAAACCACTCACACGTCTGGTTGCAGTCTTGGTGGTGACATGATCATACAATGATTGTGACATCAAACATGTGCTTCTGATTGGCATTGCTTGGACAACCCATATCTGAGGCAAAAAGCTCATTGAGGCTGTTATGGAACCAGTCTCACCTGGGTTTGTGCTCATGCTGATGTCTCGAGTCTTTTGGTAGTCTCAAACTTGCACAGCTCTGGCTTTCAAGGACTGCAGAGATAGCATGATCATGTGTCCATGCAGGCTGGAGACCATATACATGCAAATGAGGTCATACTGACTTTTGGCATGTCAAACACCACCTTGCTTTTTCTTAAAGAGGCAGCCAAGAAACGCGACTTTCAGGTACGGCATCACCTTGTAGTGCAAGATGCTTTGCATATGCTGATGTATGGGAGCCATTTTTGGGGGGATGAACGCACATGTGTGCAGTGCACGATTTGTGTGTAGTGAGTGATAGCTAGGCACAGTATGCACGAGCCTGCACCAGTGCATAATAGCTTGCAACTGCATCAAGTTGACACAGGACTGCACAGGCATCAGGACGTGCACATCTGCATGCATGACCCTATGATCTGGCCAACATGCCAGCCCATGCTGATCAACGTGTGCGCAGCAGACTGCCACACAGACATGGCAAGCAAAGCAGCGTGGGATGCAAGGTGCCTGCTGAAGCAACTCATGCTGCTCACAGAAGTGCCCATCTGCTTGCAAATGGGTCCTTCTCCAGGCTGTTTGCCTTCCTAACCCATTTCGTACAGCTTCACACTCTCTGGTCAGTGATCTGGTTGTGCCAAAGCCTGAGCCTGTCAACCATTGACTAGCAAGACCGGCTGGGAGACACGCTCACAGCACTGACATACAAATCAGGCATTAAAGATTCAAACAGCACAGCAGCAGGCACAGCAGGGCACCGACCCACATGCTCTTACGTAATCGTGCTTGTTGAGCGGCACATTTTCACAAACAACTTATATGCTGAACATGGTTCTCCTTCGGAAAACAATTGTTGCTTGTTGAGCAGCACACAGCAGTTGGGGTTGTGTACGCAGGTAGTGGTGGCAGAAGGGGCGCCCATGTATGGGGGCCATCAGCAGGCTCGCCAGCTGGCACAAGCTGGCATCAACACCACAGCCATTGCTGACTCTGCCATCTTTGCCATGATGGCTCGAGTCAACAAGGTCAGAACCAAACCTCCTGCCCTCTGTGTCCTCCATGCAGTGTAGTTGCATCTCTTCTCTGTGGTCTTGGTGTCTTGTATCAAAACATGTCTATCAGCGATGGCCTGCCGTATGCTCAACAATGGGCCTGACTCTGATCTGGGGCTTAGCTACAAGATGCCAATCTATGAGACAGTACAGCAAGACAGTGCAAGAAAATGTTGCAACTGCTGGACACAATTCAGCTGGACCCAGCATCTCTGACGGACGGACAGACAGACAGACAGGCAGGCAGGCAAGCAGAGAGACAGACTTGCTGAGAATCAAACAGCTTGAAGATGTCGCAGCCTGTCTTCACTAGCACAAATGTGCAATCAAGGTGTGAAAAGTAGTTGGCGCAGCAGTGACACTTGTGCTGCCATGAGGCACAGCTGGATTGCAGGTTGGCAGCAGGATACAGTCCTGCTCACTGCTCATTCATGGCATCTGTACAAATACATGACAATGGCTCATGGTGTCTCCTGTCATCACTGCCTAGGCACTGTCATCCCCACCTAAATATTGCCATCCCCACTGAGACACAATCATCACCACTGAGGCACTGTCATCACACCAAAGGCACTGCCATGAACACTGAGGCACTGTCATCCCCAACGGGGGCACTGCTGTCCCCACTGAGGCGCTGCCATCCCCACTGAGGCACTGCCATCCCCACTGAGGCAATGCCACCCCCACTGAGGCACTGCCATCCCCACTGAGGCACTGCCATCCCCACTGAGGCATTGACAATCATAACTGAGGGCACTGTCATCATAAATGAGGCATTATCATCACCACAGAGGCACTGTCACCACCACTGAAGCATTCACTGAGGCAGTGTGACTAGTGCAGGTTCTGGTGGGCACTCACACAGTGCTGGCCAATGGGGGCATCATGGCCCCTGTGGGGACCCATGTGGTGGCTCTGGCAGCCAAGCATCACAGCTGCCCCTTTGTGGTGCTGACCGGCCTGCACAAGCTGAGCCCCTTGTTTCCTCACGACCCCTCTGTCACCTTCAACGACTTCAGGGTGAGCCTTCGTGCTGGTCTGCTGCAACAGCTTCACCTGTGTCGTGCTGTGACACCCTTGCTTGCTTGGTGGTGATGCGGATCTCTGTGAGGCAACAACTTCATGCAAGACAATCTACATTCACATCTACATCATCAATATTCTTGAATATGCCATACAATGTGCATGCTTGAAACATCCAATATAGACGCTGAAATGTACCCGCCAGGAAGCTGATGGCTTAAAGGTTTGTGCACACTGTGTCATGCAGCTTGTTGCTTGGTACTGTGCTTGCCTAGAACAGAACAGAACAGAACAGAACAGAACAGAACAGAACAGAACAGAACAGAACAGAACAGAACAGAACAGAACAGAACAGAACAGAACAGAGCAGAATGCAGGCTTGCTACGCATCACCATCAAAATACACTCTGGTGTTGCAATGATTTGCTTGTTGTGCTGCTGTACAGCAGCCACATGCCAAGACATTGCTGTTTGCCTGCAGTCGCCAGCAGAGATCATAGACTTTGATGTGGTGGCAGAAGCCTTCCCTGCTGATTTAGAAGATGGCACTGCACCAGAGGATGTCTATGTCCATGTAGCCAATCCCATGTTTGACTACGTTCCACCAGAACTCATTAGCTTGTTTGTGACGGATACTGGCGGTTACACGCCATCATACATCTATAGGCTTTTAGCAGAATATTACACTAGGGAGGACTATGATTTGAACAGCAAGGCAGTACATGCCCTGTCACGTTAACACCAGTCTGCCCTGTATGGCATTTGATCTGTCTTGCTGATCTTGTAGCCATGTACTTGGCAGTGCAATTTAGACTGGTTTCATTGCTATTGGCACTCTGAGTCAGACCTAATAGCACAGCAAAATTGCATTGTTTTGATCATGTTCTATGCTAAAGACGCATATGTCAAATACATGAAGACTAGCAAGCTCGCCGCCTTTGTTGCTTGGTCTGTGTAGTTGTCATTGTGTATCTGTCTTTCCGTACGACTTGCATGTTGCAATTGAGATTTCTTACGTTCAGTGTACCCAAATCTAACTTGGTACACACCAGAAAGGCAAAGTTCGGTATCTAATTTGGGTGTTATACTAGGGGTCCTGGACCCTGATGCATCTGGTACCCCAAAGGGCGACGCCGTGCTCTCTGGAAGGAACTAACTATATATAGCAATATTGTAATATATATTCCACTAATGGTACTGTAAACATGCTTACAGCGTTTGTGTACAGAGCAGGATACATACAATGTCTTTTTTGTGCAATGCCTACGGCCCGTGGTAGTACCAGGGCCTGCGCACAGAACAGGAATTTGCAATACCTCCACGCCTGTGCCCCCTTGAAACGTACTCTGATAGAAGCACATGGGCTGATGTCTGCACACGTGTACAAGTCTGGATATCTACGGACGTGGAACAGAAAAATACTTCATATACTTCAAGAAACCTAATAGCTGCACATGTGTTGGACTATGCATCAGGAGATGACAGTATAATACATTGGAAACAGAACATGTCATGCGTTTGGTCAAGCACATATAAGGTTGCCCACATCTGCTAGGTACCATCAAACACTGGCGATTTGCACAGTGGACATTGCGATCGCACGCCACTTTGCCGCAACCATGGCTGTATACATTTTGTGTGAAACTTATGACTGCAGGGCAAGGCGCTCAATTGATCCCCATGAGTGAAGGAATCTAGACAGACGCTGCACACAGTCTTGTTGCCATCGCCACTGTCAGCTGACGCCGCTTTCTGCAAAGCAGCAAGATCTTTTTGCGCAAATAGGCAACTGATATGTGTGTTGAAACTGAGCTAGCTGGTTCTTAAAATTGTAACCTCTGTGACTGATGTGCAAGCAGACTTAAAGAACTGCATGTCTCCACAACAGCGGACTGAAAACGGTACCAGTCTGTAGTTTCACCATGTGCTGCATGATCATGCACCGCTGCAGCATCTTGCCAGCATATCAGTCAGACTGGTGAGCTCAGTTTGCGCTTGAAGTGTGCAGGCATACCTGGTCTATTTGGTATGTGAACGAAGGTACAGATGCGAGTTGCGCTTCAGAAGCTGTTGACTGTTGTGGCCCTTGACCAATTGGTTGATCAAGCTGAAGGAGCATTTCATAATCTGCAAAGGCATGATCAAAGAGTGTAACAACATGACAGCGCTCACAGACACTCGTCACTGATGAAAAGACTTCAACCTACATCCTGTATACATGTCAGAGCGGGGCAGTAATGCCATGTTTTCACCGCTGTCATGACATGACAATTTCCTGAGGGTTTTGCATAAGAGGTGCCATGCTGTGCCATGATGAGCACAGTCGCTTACCAGAATCATCAAAATCCCTGTTTACCATAGCTAGCCGCAGACTGTGTAGAGCTGGGCTGTTAAGCCCAAGTGTGCCCATCATCGACAGTACAGATGCGTGATGGAGTGACTCATTGATTCGTTGATTTCGTGTTTGCAAGGCTGGCTCATTGTTCGAGCGCTGGTATGCCTCTTGTCTGACAATGGCGTTGTACTGTATGCAGCTCGCCAAAGCAAATAGCGCCAGCAGGAGAAATAACACCGATGAAAAGGGAACAAGACCAGCCAGAAACAGCAAAATTACTACGCCTGCATGCCGCTTCGAGTGTCACTAGGCGAAGAGTACAGTGAGCAGCTCAGGTAACCGAGAGCCGAGCAGGACCTTTGAGACACACTTCAACTTTCGATCAATGGCTTTCCAAGGTGGTCGAGTCTGAAAGCATTGCTGAAAGCTTTACCTACGATGAAGCGCTGGCTGGCTTGTGCTCTGTGCCTCAAAACTGGCGCGGGGCCTGGTTGCAAGCTGCCATTCCAGGCGGCCGGGACTGGTTCGCCAGCCTCCAAATCAAAGCGTGGACCAAAAAGCGCCATTTGGACTGTCAAGCCTTGGTGCCGAAGGGTGCGAGATTGCCGCTCGGGAACAGTCCTCGAGTGCGTGAATGAGTCAGAAAGTTCCGCCATAGAAAGCCATAGAGTGTGACTGATCTGTATGCACGTGACCACAGCAAGCTCTGCAGCTGCACGACCTTTTGACCATTTATGCCGCGTTGCGTTGTGGCAAGCTGTGGGCGATACTCCTGCAGCAAGTTTCAGACTGTCTTCATAGGGCAATCATCTTGGCTGGTGTCAAGGCGCCGTGACTCTGTTTTGCAAGCACGCTGAAGATCAAGGATCTCGCAGCGCTTTGCAGTGACATAGGCTCTGTGAGTCATTCACGGGATTGCTGTCCGATGTCACTGACCGCCGCTGGGGTCGATACATAAGTGCTTGCGTCATGGCCTTGGTGTTTCAGCCTGGCGGTAAGCACCTTTCAAGGCATATACTAGTTGTGGCCGGCATCGGTGCTACACTGTCCTTGAGTGGGATGTACATGCTTGGCCGCTGGGTCATGACTCCACGTGCGGCCAAGGAAAGCACTGAGAAGCGATGAAGGTGGCTTCACGTGCTTGGCCAGGCAGTGAGCTGTGTTTGCCTGACTAAGCTGATGCCAGGACTGCTGGTTGCAGATATGGCTGCAGCAACAGCTTGCTGAGTATTTGCATAGACTGCACAGACAGCTGAAGTTGTTGCGTCAAAGGGCTTATGCAACAGGCCTGACACCTCTCAGGTGAGGTGTACAACTGAGCACACACATGTCTCACAAGAGCAGCACACACGTCACTGTCTGTGCATGTTTGCTGTGATGTCAGCCTGCTGTAATGCTTTCACACAGGAGTTCAGCTCAACCGCCAATGGTTCACGCATCAGACCCATGGAAAGCACCTCCGGCTGCAGCCCCATTGAAATCCTTGCATGAGCTACTGAGCTGGCAAGCTAATTCACAGCCCTTTGACAGTCTGTTGAAAGCCACAGAGCCTTTACCAAAGGTACATGCTGTTCAGCCTGCTACACTGTCAGCAAGCTCACTGTGTATTGAACGTCTGAGGTGCATGCCTTCATGTTGGGCGCGACATTGCCTCTGCTGACATCAGAGGCATCAGCCACAATGCAGTGCCTTTTGCGCAGGCCAAGAGTCTAGATCATCAACCAGACCGTCCCCGATTACTGGTCTGTCATGACTTACATGGCAACTACCACTCAGATGCCTTGCCGCAAGGCGATCAGGATTCAGACTACTATAGACTGACGCAGTGGAGCAGCATCGACACATTTGTGTACTTCAGTCATGCCTTAGTCACTATTCCCCCACCTGGATGGATCAATGCTGCACACAGCAATGCTGTCCCAGTGAGGCCCCTGCAAGATCTCCCATAAAGTCAGATTTTGGCCAATTATCTGATCCAGTGCACACAGTGGACACGTCTGCAGCAATGACTGCCTTTATTGATGTTGTTACTGTCATGGCAAGGACAGAATGTGCTGTCAGTGCAGCAAACGGTCAGAAGGCACTGCCGTGAGAGTATGCATTCTTCCTTCTGCGCTGACAAGGCCCCTACACTCTGTGTGAAGTGACACTCAAAGAGAATGCTTGTCTCGGCAGCTCTGCTCGATGCATGCTTGGACATGTGTGCGCATCATTCATGGCAAGTCAACATCAGAGCCAACAGCAGGTTGCATGCAGATCTTGGGCACCTTCATCACAGAGTGGGAGTCAGGCTCTCTGTTGTGTGAGCTGCTACTGTGGACAGAGCAAAGTGCCGAGGCAGCTGCCATGCAGCTAGCTCAGATTGCAGCTTACTACGGCTTTGATGGCTGGCTGCTCAACATTGAGAATCCAGTCTTGCGGCGCTTGATCCCAAACCTGATTCACTTCATCAGGCAAGCTTGGAACAGCAAGCTGTCTAGCAGTTCTTGCTGCTCGCAGTGCCTGATCCTTGACATAGGATCACATTGTTTAGATGCACCCTCTGATTGGGCATCAGACAGAGGAGACATAGCAAGCTGACGCACCGGTAAAGTGCTTGTTCAGCCATGACAGTGTGTCTTTCATAGGTTCTGTGTCAGGCAAACGGCTGCTTGTATTTCTGCTGTCAGTCAAATGCAAGAATGCTGTTGTAGATAGTCCACAGTGCGCCTGCTGGCTGTTGACTGCACTGGTTGTATGTATCCCGATACTTCAGGGTTGTGTCCCTAGTTGTTTCAGGTCTGTCTTGATGTGGATAGGGATTTGACTGCAGTGTCAGCTGATTATAAAGTGTCATGTGGCTGCAGGGTATTGAGGAAGGTGATGCATGAGATGGTGCCTGGCTCTCAAGTTGTCTGGTAAGCCACCCTGCTGAAGAAGGGATTGGATGCCTGTCTGAAGCCTGTTGACCAGGCTACTTGTGTTTGTCGTAAGCCACTGTTGTATTGCGGTTATGCGCTCATGTACGGAGTGTGGATTGATGTAATGATCGTGGTTTTGGGCTCATGTACGGAGTGAAAATTGATATAATGCAAGAGAGTGACAGGTTAGCAAGATGCACAGTGCAGATGATGCCATCAGTCCTTTTATTTATAATTTAATTTGTAAATAATTAAACATGAAACTCAAGAAAATAGTGGTGGGTTTCATGTAGTACAGGTATGATGCAGTGACCACAGAAGGCATTCTGGAGTGGCAGGACAATGTGACCGAACTAAATCTGCCCTTCTTTGAAGCAGCAGATGCCATATTCATCAACTACACTTGGAAGGAGGACACACCTGTTCAGGCTGCAGCTGTGGCAGGGGCAAGAAAGCATGATGTGTACATGGGGGTGGATGTATTTGGCAGAAACACCTACGGTGGTGGCGGCATGACATGTGACATTGCCTTGACTGCTGCGAGATCAGCAGGTGAGGCATGTGCTTGTATCATTCTTGCCTGTCCTTGCAGCTGACATCTGACTCTTGCCTGTAGCTAGATACGCACTTGACGCTTGCCTGTAGGTAGATATGTACTACAGCCATGCCAATCATTGACTGTGTATCTAGCTACCCTCATGATCAGCTTCAGGAAGAGCATGAGTAGCGTTCTGAGATTGATGACTTTGAGCAGCGTGCTCTGTTGTGAGTTACGCATGATGTGTCAGGCAGTGCATGTAGAATTTGCCAGATCTCGTGAAGCAAACTTGTCCTTGCTCGCTTTGAAGTGCACACCTTTTCAGTACCAAGCACTACTAAGTGCAACATCACAAGCTCTCAATCTAGATGGCAGTGCCAAAACCAATTGAATTCTGGGTTTAGGATTCACAACCCAAATGTCCTAAAGCATGCAGCTCCTTGAGGACGTGCGACACTGTGCCGAAGAAGTGTGCTTTGTGCAACAAGACACACAGCTGTCATGTCAGTGGCAACAACACAGACACATTCAACAGGCTGCAGTGTCTGAACCATCTCCTACGTTCAGGGTTATCTGCTGCCCTATTTGCGCCTGCCTGGGTATGGGAAGTCGGCAACCGGCTAGACTGGCTTCAGAGGCAGCAACAATTTTGGGACAAGATTGAGGCCTGCTGGGAAGCGCCCAGGGCTCTGGTGTGCCAGCTGCCCTTCAGCACTTGCTTTGACCAAGGTGCAGGCAGTGCCAGGTTCTCAGAGGTCAGCCTCACACACCATTCATGCACATCATTCTCTTGCACACTGCTCGCTGTTGTCACTGGTGTTCCCAGCTGAGACCAGCACCGTCTGTGTATGTTGTATGCAATGGGACATGTGCAACACCCTCTGCTGTTTCTGATGGCAATAGGACTCCAGCCTGCTGATTCCTACGTTGTCAAGTGTGCCTCAAGATTGACCGCATCCACACAAACTGAGTGTCAACAATGCATGCAAATGTACAGCAGGCATGAGACTGCTCTTACTCCTGCGGTCTTGCCAATCTGCGCAGCTTGCTTTGGGTTGTTGGCTATTCCTGTGAACAACATACATGTAGTATAAAGTTTGCCAGCAATCTCACCAGCAGAGCACAGTTCCATTTGCTGGCTTTGTCACATCTGCTGACATTGCTTGTACACCGCCACTGAGCAAGCCAGATGCCCAGAAACCATCTGCATCCTAGGCCCACCTGTTCAAGCACATTGAAAGCATGTATCAAAAGCATTTGTGCTGCAGGGTGAAATGCAAAGTCAGCAGACATGGTACAACCTCTCTTGTCAGTCTCCTCAGCCCACTGTGCGGCTGCCAAGCACCAGATTTGACCCCTTTACAGGCCGCTTTCAGACTCAGCTGTCAGATCAGCTGTCAGATCATTTGTCAGATCCGCTACCACTTGTCGCCTCTCTGTGCAGCAACTTTGCCTTCAGATCTGGCAGTTGTCTGCAGATTAAAGGTGCAGCTGCATGCATTGCAGGCACTGATTCCTGTGTGTTGCTGTTGTTAGTGTCATTGTGGGGCTGCATCTGGGGCAAACTTGCATGTCAGGTGTGACCATGACTTTGCAGCCCCAAAGGCTATGCTGCTTCCTTGTTCATTATTCAACGTCATGCAGTCACTGCTACTCTCACTCTCGTTGTACTTGATCGCAAATTTGCATATGGGTCCATTTTCCATCAGCAATGAAGTAAACATGGAGTTGCAGCATTTGTTTCCTATGTGTTTCCAATGTAGTATGCACTATGATGTCCTGTATTGACCCATTATGACACGGTGCAACTGAACAAAGGCATGTCTTTTCTGTAGGAAATGTGGCCCCAGGAGCATCAGCATCTGTGGAGATCTTCACAGCTGATCTGCTCATCCCTGAGCCAGGTCTGCACGTCAGCTTCACCTACAAGCCCCCTGCCCACCCCACCCCTACCCACCTGGAGCTGTGGTGCTGGATGGAGCCCAGCAACACTGCCACTGCCACTGCCTCTGCTGCTTCAAACAGTCACACTCAAGGTGAGTCAGCTATGTTGCTGCTGCTGCATCTTTAGCTGCTGCTGATGCCGTTGCTGACATGTCTGCTAATCTGATGCAACACCACTGCTGATGCTGTCCACACCAGTACCAGAGCTCATATCCCTGCCAGGCTGAAGCAATCTCTACTGGTGCTTTTAATGCTTATGCAGACGTCATTGTAGAGCAGATGCCTCTGCTGTTGCTGCCAGTGCTAGTACATGTCTTAGTGCTTATCTTGAGGCTGCCTCCACTGCCTCTGCTGTTGCTGCGAGTGTCAGTGCGTTTCTTAGGGCTTGTTTTGAGGCTGCCTTTGCTGCATCTGCTGAAAATGGCAAAGCGATTCATGATGGCATTGCTGGTTCAGGTACTGCCCGCATACTTGCCATGTTGCAACCTCATGGAGTCTCCCTTGTCAGCCCAGACGTGGACACATCACACATTCCTGTGGAGCAGTGAGTCCTCAGCACAACAGCTTGCTGCTGTTTTGCCTCGACAGATTACACAAACATGCACAAACATGCACAATGTCAGATGGGGCAACTTGCAGTGCAGGAGTCTTCCTGTAGCACATTGTGATAATGCTGTACCTGATCAGAACTGCAGCTCTGTGCCTTACACTTGCAAAGCAGACACCTCAGCAAACTGACACCTTCCAAGGAGTCCCAGCGTTGTCGACTTCTCATTGTTGTATGGTGCGTTCTTCTCCATGTGGTTGGCGTAACAAAACGGAGGAGCACGCCTCATTCAACAATGAGAAGTGGACAACTCTGGGATTCCATGATAGGGGCCATTGTGCTGGCTTGTCTGCTGTTCTCAGAGCTGACCTCTAGCAGACATCAGGAGTTGAGAAACCCCATGAAGCCTGAACACATCCCTCACCCCTAGCCCCCATGTCATCCTCAGCAAGGACTGAGCTGTACCATCTTGCTGGAACAAAGTTAGTTCCTGCATGTTTTGCTTATCTTCACAAATTTGCACTTGACCTCATGAAGATTATGCAGCCCTACTGAAGGCAGACAGCCTCCAGCATAGTGAAGCTGTGTGATCATACACAGGTGTGAAGAGAGCACTGTGCGGCACAGCAACGGCTGGCAGACGCTGTACTACAGGCTGCCATCCCACATACCAGACTATGCCCATCTCACTTTACGCAGCATCGAAGTGGCAGCAGTGACGCCTGTGAAGCCTGATGCTGTCATCACATCTGCTGACAACTGCTTGGGCTATGTAGGTAAGTCAACCCACACACACCTGTTGCAGGTGTTCAACTGTGAGACTCTCATGTGCATGATGCGTGGAGGTCTGACTGTGCAGTGCGTTGCTGCATCTCAGCACAGCAATGGCCCAGTGCAGCTCTGCTGACCCCTCTACGATTCTCTGTTCCTCATCCCCTGAGGCATTGCAGTAGGCTCTGTAATCACTTGGTTCATGTGCATCATCCTAATGAAGTTCCACAGACCATGTAACCTGCATCACCTTTGCTTCTGTATTCAGCTGCCTGGACAGCTGCCTGACAGTACCCCCTCTGTGAACAACACAGTCAGTGTAGCATATGTGTCACTCCTACACACCAGTCAATGCCGCAGGACAGTGTTCCATCGTTTGTGGTGTTAGCTGCAGATGCTACTTGCCATTGCCCAAACGTATCTTCTGCTGCATGCTACACAGCCTCCTCAGACCCCTCAATGCAGTTTCAGAAGTGCTGTAGTGTACATGGTCACCCCATGCACTTGTCTTCCCATCCTGTTGTGTCACAGGCCCTTTTTCATACTTTATGTTTCCTTTGGCGCTGCAGGCCAGATAGATCTCACTGAGTGGGAGTCAGTCATTCAGGCTCCCAGTATCAGCAAGATTGCCTTTTCAGATGTGATATGGACTGCACCTTCAACAAGTGCAGATTCCGGTGAAGAGCGTAATGCCTCTTCTTCACAGCAAGGCTGTGATGAAGCTCCATCAGCACCAGGTCAGGCAGTCAGTCCCATGTAGCATTACACAATCACATACATAGGTTTTTGACAGTGCACTGATGTTTGACGTTTCCTCACATATGCTTTGGTGCTGTACTGACCCTGTCTGATGCAACTGCTGTGATTGATCCCAAAAACTACTATAATGAAAGATCCATCATCAGATGGCTGATGCATTGGCAGCCATGTGCACCAGTCTGATGCATGGCACCATGTGCATCAGCTTCTGCATGATGTTCAGGCAGTGAAGCACCAGCAGAGATGTTACAACAAGATCATGTCCAAGCAGATGCAGCAGCCCATGTTTCCAGCACAGACAATGCCAAAGTGATCTGGTTGTACGTCACATTAGGCTTCCCACCAAATGTCGTTGGCACAGTCAGCAACTTCGAGGTTTTCTACAGACTAGTTGATCCTGCCAGCTCCAAAGCAGATCTTCCGTTGCGCGTGTATGATAATGATCAAGGCTGGATTTGGCTTGGAACAGCATCAGCGCATCAGTTCAGAGTGACACAGTTAGAGATATCAGTCAGCATGACTGCTGTTGAGTTTGCTGTACAGCCTGCTGATGTGCTAGGCAAGCTTGTTTTGTTTCAGAATGCTACAAAAGGCATGCTTGAGAGGCCGTGATGATGCCATAATTGCCACCACAGTGTTCAGTCCATGTTTGGACGTGTCTTATCATGAACTTTGTGTGAATCGGATGTGACTTGTTGCTGCCACAATGGTGAACTACACGCCAAGTCCTGTGCCACTGAAGCCAATGTATTACTTGGCGTGCACATGCGTTGTGTCTTGGTCTGACAACCTGTCACTGGGTGCGACTAATCGAGTGACCAAGATGAGTGATCTGGGCAATTTGCAAAGCAAGGAAAATGTATTTCAAGATGCAATTCAGACAGTGAAAGGAGTCGTTAATGAGTGCTGTTGGGCTGCGCGGTAAATCGGCCGGATTTGCACTTTAGCCTTAGAAGCGTAGACCAAGCCCAAAACCCAGACAGAACCCACTGACGCTTGGCAGTCCCTGCACATTGGACACCAGCACTAAAGGTATCTTAGTGCAGGCTAGATTAGCTCTTGGCAAAGACACATGCTTAGCCAACTGCATCAACTGCCAGCACTTGTAACACTTGGTGCCTTGTCAGTCAACACCAGCAAATTACCTGAGACAACATTGCCAAAAGACTGCCAATGGCACTATGCATGTCTGTGGCCCCAAACTGCCTGCAATGCACACAAACCAGATGGGATTTGGTGCTGCTCCTTGAGCCGCTTCGGCTTGCCTTGCCTGACAATCAGACTTCAGCTTGAAGCTACAGCTCACCCATCACCATTCACATCACACATCCTTAAAATGTCCTCATGGATTTTCGACCATTGCACAGTTAGAAAGCCCCCATATGCCAGCAGCTACTGCGACCAGACAAGTTGTTACCATGTGATTGGAAGCAGCAAAGCATTTGTCTAAGCAAGGATCTATGTCCAAACCTGAACCACAGCAAATGTGGTGCCAAGCCCTATGGCAACAGCCCTGCCAATTGCCTGCAGCACACCTGGGTTCTTGCATGCATAACTTAACATGACCAACATATGTCTTTCATGGTGCCATTGTTACAGAACAGCAGATCATGTGCATGGCTCAGGCTTCATAATGCCTACCTTGAAAGCAACAGCACATACAATTCCCACAAGCCCGCTGAAACCAAGGTTTTGCAGCAATGGCCATGCTAAGTCCGTCAGATTCGTTGCATACTGATTCACTTCTGGATCATGGCTCCAACCATAAGACCGCTGATTTTTGTTGCGTCTTCTGTTTGGTGAAGCTTGAGCCTCCAGTGCTTGGCATGCACAGAGTAAGCATAGTAGTGGTGTCCGGAACCTGGAGGGGCCATTGCCTGCAAGAAAGCATTGTAAATGAACAGGAATATGAGTACACACAGCGTGGACCGCTCGACTTGTCACTGCCGGTTCCCAGAACAACGAAAGTGGTTGAGATGTACCATCCGAGTCCCACCATCTCCTGGGTGAACCTCCGACTCCACCTTTGCCTCCACCACCACACCCATTAAATGTCCGCGATTCTTTCAACACAAAAACAGGGCGGAGGGGACGACGTGCACTCCCGATGGGCCGATGTAAAGGCGCTCTTGGCAGTCGCTGTCCAAAAATACTCACCAAAGATCTTTGTGGCGTACTTGGCTTATGAGACGCGCATGATCGCATGCTGAACCTGCACATCACACAGACCTCACATCACTCGGTTGGCTTCACAGACGATGCCGGTTCCCGTGAAGGTTGCAAGGGAAGGCAAACAGTGTGCGAGCGTTTCGTGCAGCGTTTCAACTTCCGAGAACTTCAAGGCGTTTTTGAAACGCCTGCTTATGCCAGTGCTTAGGCTGTGGGAATTGGATTTGTATGGATTCTCCCATTCAAAACTTACCGCGCAAATTGTGGCTAGACGACCGCCTGTTCGTTCAGAGAGCACAACAAGTGCAGAAAGCTTTTCACATCACTACAAAAAATGCTAATGACAACCCCCCCTCTTGAAATAAGCATGGATGCATACAATATTAACACGTGTCCAGCTTCATCAGAACGTGTACTGCAAGAATCGTGGATTGATGCCAAATGGCTGACGCAAGCTCGACAAAGATAGCTGAGCGGACTGACGTATTAATATTACGCTTATACATATCACACATAATGTACCATCTGGCGCACAATTATCTGTACACACCACCTTCTCTGCTTGACAACACAGATGTTTAAAAAAGACAGCCAAATACTTTGTGCTGTCAGACACTGCGCCTTATATTGTACATCTACTTGCATACAGTGTTCCTTACTGACCCTGCTTGCGCTTTCCTTTTGCCTTCTTCCAGCCCCCTCCCCCACCCCTCTCAAACCCTTTCACATTGATGATGGGTAGCAATCGATGCACCACATCCACCATGTCTTCCTGGTTGGCCATGACAGTGGTCAGGTCTTTATAGGCCTGTGGGGCCTCATCTATGACTCCAACATCTGTGTCGCATACAATGCCCACCATGCTGTCCGTAAACTGCTTCTGCATGTCATCAGACAGCAACAGTCAGTCAATGTTTGGGCAAGCTTCGCTAGTGCCGCAAAGTCTGAGTGTTCATGCACAGATCACACAGGCAGCTTGCAATCGCAGTGGCAGCATGAGAACAACATGCAGACAGCAGCACAGCACAGCACAGCACAGCACAGGGACGGCACAGCATGACATATCATGGCACATCATGGCATAGCATAGCATAGCATAGCATGGCATGGCATGGCATAGCATAGCACAGCATAGCACAGCACAGCACAGCACAGCACAGCACAGCACAGCACAGCACAGCACAGCACAGCACAGCACAGCACAGCACAGCACAGCACAGCACCTGCGTGATGGTGGCCTTGGCTTTGGTCCGTGACATGGCTCTGCCTGCCCCATGAGAGGAGGAGTTCCAAGCCTGGGGGTCCCCCTTACCCTGGACCATTCAATCATACAGTCAGACCCATCAACAGTCATGCTAGCAACAGGGCAAACGAAGGCAGGGCAGCTTCGCAATTGCACCAGATTGCTGCTGCTCAAGATGCAAAAAGACCATCACTGCCATCTGCAAGTGCAGGATTAAAAGATTGTGAAATCACAGGAAGGCTGGAAAGGCATGGCCCAGGTACAAAGTATGCAAACCGTTGCTTGAAATTGTGAGCTGCCTGAGACACCTGATAGCCGAGTGGCCAACTCACGCTCTCCTAGTCTATGAGCAAACCTGACTCCTCAACTAGTGAGGATCACAGATTCAAGGGAAGCTGCATGTCAAGCAATACTAAGAAGAATGGCCAATACATGAGCCAACCCCCATGCTGTCAATGATGATCCTGTGTTTTCACATGGTCAGAAAGTCTGAGGGGACAAAATCTAGGAAAATGAGGGAGGGGGCTGGGGAGGGGGGAGGGCCACATACAGGGTACCTTAGTGATAAAAGAGCCAACCCCCATGCTGCCAGGGATGATGCCATACTGCCCCTTCTGTGCCGATGTAGCCCCCTTACGCGTCACCCACAGCTGCTTGTCTACCTTCTCCCCACTACGTGGATCCTGTCGTCACACAGCAGCATCCACTCCACGTGTTGCCATACACGTGATGTACTATGGACCAAACAGGACATCAATGGAGGGTGACTAAGAATACAGCTTGATGATGCCTAGCTGCAGAAGATGTGGCTGTACACTATGGGAAAGGATGCTTGAAGAAGGTTGGATGACCAGCAGCAGGCATGCATGTGCTGTAGCACTGCAACTTTGCTTGTCAGGATCACAAAGCCGACATTGCTTGTGTACATGATGCTCGATCACCACTTCTGACAGGTCACAGTGTCAGGGCACAGGACTCCACAGGAGCTGCTCAACAGCAACAGATGCATCCAGTCACAGTATGGAAACTGTTGAACATGTGCTGTCAGGCATGCATGTGCTTTGCTCTTGACTAACTATAGGCTGGTAAGCGAAGTGCACACCGTGTATTCGCAGCGCTCGCATTGGCAGTAGTTGTGGTGGATGTTGACGGAGTGTTTCAGATCTGGAAGAGCTCCTGTGACTTCATTGACTGAGTCCACCATGAGATCCAGCATGTGCTTGCGATTCTGGAAGGCATAGGCCTGACACCAGGCCATATCCTGCAAAGAAAAACAAAGAAAAGTTTTACGCTTTTCAGCAATCACGACAGGAGCCTCCTAAAGCAGCAACCCAGAGCTATTTTCTGCAAATGGAAATCAATGAGCAATAATGCTGACTAGTAAATGAGTTGCAAGCTCATGCAGGATGCTGGATGCAGCATGCTTGTATGTAGTATGGATCTGTGGTGGTTCTGCACTACAAGGGCCAAAACGGTCAATGTTATGTTCTTTCACAATCACATGTCACTGCATGATGACAATTGATTTGACAACTGAAATGGATGTGGCAAAAACAGAGACATGAAATGAACACCAAATAAGAGTGGAAACATGAAACAAAAAAAGTCAAAAACCGTAGTAAAGTCACCTGCAGGTATTCCTGCCCTGGTTTGGAGTCGATTTCGAGGTAGTTCAAGCCTCCAGGAACCTTGATGTTCTGCTGCGTCAGCTGTGCCTGTGCAATCTTGTCGTAGTTTTGAGCTGTGATGTTGCCAATGTTGCGGCTGCCTGAGTGCAGCATGAGCCACACACGCCCACTCTCATCATGTACCACCTGCACATGCCCAATCTCACATTGCCTCTGTTGCACATTGTCTGTTCCACATTGCCTCTGTTGCACATGTCGCGCACTAGGTTGCATTTGCTTTGGACAAAGTCGTCCTGTACCACCTGCATATGTGCAATCTTTGTTGCCCATGTCATGCAGTAGCTTGCACTTGATTTGGCCACAGTCTGAATTATCATAACTTGGTAGATGATGCAAGTAGTGAGACTGAAGAAGCATGGGGTTGCGCTGGGTTGAGAGCAGTCAGTATAAGGGTTGAGGTAAGGATGACGCATGATGTTTGACTGAGCAACGAATGAGTGACAGCAAGAGATAACAACATCACTTGCCATCAATTAGTGATGAATGTAGCCATGATACAGTGATCGAGTGTCCAAAATTAGGTGGACTGCGATTTGCGACTGCAGCAGATGAAAGATGGGAAAATATGGTTGACAATATTTTGTGTACCACAGATTGTGTTTCTTGGGTGCATACTACCTGTGGGCCATCCCATGATGTTAACTGTCACAGCTGCTGCAAGGATTTTGACAGCTCATGAGAGTGCGGATAGGGGACCTAGCAAACCATGTTGCAACACCCGTGTGCAGGGGAGATTTGAGGATGTCTGCATAAAGAAACAGTGCACAGAATTGGCACTGGAGCTGGAGCAAAACATACCTCGAGAAAGTGATTGCCCCCTCCAAGGGTACCTAGCTGCTGGGCTGGCTTGGGCTGGGATGATGCCTCCTCTAGCCAGCGAGAAGGGGCATTCTGCTGACTCATCTCGTCCAAAACCATGCGCGCTGAGGGCAGGGGCCTGTCATGCGCATTGAAGCCTGCATTGCCAATTGTCAAAAATGAACATGTGTCATATTGAATCCCCCAAAAGTGTAAATCATTGCCAGATGCAAAGCAGTGAGCCAAAGCCGAAACCTTTGGCAGATCATTGCAGCGGAATGGATGGCTTGGATAGCATAGACACAGTGCTAGGAGCATGTAGCAACTGTCAATGATGTGATGTAGAGCGCCACATGAAGATGGGAAAACACGCCATGCGTACATTGGCTACATAGGCAAATGGAACAGAATGCATGCATGCCACTGATCCATTCTTCATGTGCTGTTCTGGATCAGATCACTGAATGCCATGAAGCTACTTGCACATGCAATCGCTTGCATTTGAGATGACAGGGATCAAGAGAATGCCTGTTGGGATTCTGCGTTTCAGCAGTGATTGGATCTTGAGCAGCTGCTCATGCGTCATGTCCTCCTTGTGCAGCCCATCCACAGGAACCGCACACATGCCACACCCTGCATCACACATGCCTTCATACCCCAAACATATAATTTTTTGACCTTCAAACTCGCAATTCTCAGAATTCACTAAACTGATTTTCTGTCTGTTGGGTCCCTACATACATCTACAAGTGATAATACGCATTGTCAATAACAGAGCAGCAACCCTGTGCAACCCTTGTGCTCCCACCATTGTGAGATTGATGCATGTAATATGATGTGCAACACCCCAAGCAGTGCTGTCATGATGCACAGGGTGAGTCCAGAGGCGAGCAGCAGGGCACAGTGGATCTGGTGGGTTACCTATGTCAACGCCAACTGCATTTGGACAGATGTAGTTCTCACTAGCGAACACTGTCCCAATCTGCACTCACCACAAATAATTCGCAGCAGTAACGAAAGGCTAGGGGCCAGGCGTGCTCAGCTAAGGCAAACTATATGCCTTGTGAATGCTGCATGGCAGTGCTGTGCAATGGGCTATGACAAGGGGGCAGTCCTCACCGTTACACCTTTGCCAAGGTGCACATCTGGCATGGCACTCACAAAGCCAGCCTGCAGCAAAAGGTATGCATGATCCCACCTGTAGGCCTCACTGTGCCATTTGAGCTGCTGGACAAGATGATTTCTAGATCTGTCAACATGAGTTACGTTGCTAATATGCTGAAGTTTTACTTACTGGCAAGGCTGACTCAGCGAGATGGATCAGTTGTTGAATAGCGTCCTTCTCTACCTCCTCTTTTTGAGCATACAGCAATACCTGCTTGACCAAAACACGCCAGTGTAACTGATGAAATATCTTCAAATTTGCTGATGCTACCGCCTGGGGCAACACGAACAGGAGGCCAAAGCTCAAGTACAAATGTATGCTGCTTTGATGGCCTCACTGGCACATTCTTGGTCTCGATCACAACCGGGAGGGATTTCTTCTCGTTCACGGCGACATGGAGGCCCTGTGAAAGCATGTCATTCATGTTTAGTAAAAAGGATCATAAGAGCGGAGCGCTTTATTGCGCGGAGCTTCGTTGCACCTTCGACATAAACTCAAACAGCGAAAGACGCGCATACCTTGCTGGACGTAGATGCTATTCGCGACGCCAGCGACCGCAAGCGCGCCTGACCTGCTGAAAAACAAAGAGCGCCAGAGTGTTTTGCAACAAGACGAGCAGTGGAAAGTGTGTATATTGACATGTTGTCCGGATGCACTGCACTTGAAAACAAGCACAGGTGCAAGTCGTGCTCGCGTGGTCTCAGGCGCGATGCGCAAATGGAACTGAGCCTGCGGAAGCTTCGGCATGGAACTTGAGACGACTTGCTCCGAGACCATTCATTTCATTTTATAACTTACAGTCTGGGGTGTGGAGCCAGTAGTGACTCATCAGACATCCTGGCTTGAAAGCACAGGTGTATGTGGTGTGCAACAAAACCAAGCTGGTGGGAGTT
>JAABUK010000276.1_pt1 | contig 116004 bp, 73 predicted proteins | sample 5559141 | NCBI WGS metagenome assembly JAABUK01 (sample SAMN10711869, study PRJNA513367) | rock metagenome | isolation source: Antarctica rocks | place: Antarctica: Victoria Land, Pudding Butte nord | collected 2016-01-03 | reverse complement strand
CCTAGGCCCCTTGGCTGCATGCCTCGGGCGCACCTCGAGTCGGTAGATGGGTGTCGCGTTTAAGGCTCCCGGGGCGCCCGTCGAGCGCCCTGAGCCACGATCGAGCCACTTTTCGTTTTGCCGACGTTATCTACTCTACTAGTAACTACCCAGATAAGGGATCTTAATATTCTTTCGTCGATTTTTTCCTTCGCGCCGGAAGTAGGGTTTTTCTAGCTACGCGCGACTCCGGATCTTAACGTTCTATATATAGTTAGGTTTAGGATTCCGGTAGCTATCGAGATTTCTAGTACGCTAGTATATTATATAGTATCCATATCGATAATATATTTACGTTATAGGGTAGTTAGGTATTTATTCGGTATATAGGGATCTATTTAGGGGGTAAGGTATAGGAGGGATGGGGGGGAAAACGCGAAAAGTCGCGTAAATCCGTCACTTGATTACGCGCCCACGAGTATACGTGTTCATTCTGAGCACCAAATCGAGTCCTCAGGAGCCTAGCACCACGTCAGGATGAGGTTGTTCACCGCCGTATGATCTTTGAGACGAATCCTTTGGCAAGTGAGCAAGCATCATAAATGCATGATCCCGGCCCTAGTGAGTGATGCGGATCTTTTCTTAGATATCTTGAAAGGTTGTTTGGCAGGAGGGGTCTAACCATTATTCATTATTTTGCAAGGCTGGGAAGCAAAGAGTCTGACATAGAAAAAACGATGTACTGGTCTCGGCGAAAGTATCATTGCCGAGCATAATTGCATGGGCCCGTTATGGAAGATTTAGCTGTGGTCGAGATTGAATCGATGGTGTCGGTTCAACCATAATGATGCTTGTCAGATTGATGCCAAGAATTTTATCTTACGATGACCGCGCGATCCAAAAAGATACCGAATACCATTGATACACAAGATAACGCATTAGGTATTGAATAGCTTTAGAGCGAGCTGAAATGCTCGACTCGCTGTTCAAATCGGGACTACTTTTTGCAAAAACGGCGACACTGGCACGCAAAACTGCCACTTATTCTGACACCAACCCTGCTATGCATTTAGAGAATCAACTTCGACGGGCTCGTTCTTTAGGTACGATGAGTGTTTCCGTGACTGCTAGGCCCTAGGAGGCACGTCGTTCAAGCCTGCACCTTTGATCGTAACGTTCGGCATATGCTGCCCTTTTGTAGACTTTCCGCTCTGCCAAGCCGTAGCCTTGTCAGTATATGTTTTCTTTAGGCAATCGCAACACAGGATTGCAATACTAGCCATACATGAAGAGCCTCAGAGCCCTCCGCACGGCCGAACAGTTCAGCATGCACTCTTGAGAGACGGTATGAGAGGAATGCGCTTCTGAGAGCGGGCAAAAGTCTCTGCCAAACTTGGAAGGGACACAGATGTGTTCAGATCTTCCCCTCCCTCTTCAAACCCTCATAAAGCGCCCACGCCCCCAAAACCTTACTGTCCCGCCCCCCAACCCTCCACACGCTCTCCAAAGGCGCCAACATAATAGTAATCTTCTCCCCATGATCCCTCAACCCCGTCAGCTTACCCTGCCACTCCTTCATCTGGCCCCTCGGTATCCTCTTCTGCCACAGAAACAATGGCACGAATTCGTCACAGCCGCCCGCTGAGGGATACATGCCTTGCTGTAAATGCTCTTCCTCCTCTCCCTCGCCCTTGGGTAATGCCAATTGCGTGAGATTTACAAGCTCTTCCGCAGGCACCTTCAGCCCCGTCTCCTGCTCAATCTCCTTCGCCGCACCCCCAGAGAAAGTCCCCGAGTCGTCAAGCATACCCGCTGGCAATTCTGCCAAAGAAAGTGAGCCAGCTGGCACCCTAGGCTGTAAAGTAAGAATAACATGTTTCTCGTTTTCCGTCCCCTCAGGTACATCGTCCGGTTGCAGTGTCAACATCATGCCCACACTCCCCCCTCGCAGGAACACGGAACCGGGTAGTTTTTCGCCATTGTCATTTGAGACTTCGGCCTTTAGCTTTATGAAGCCAATGCGGCCAACGGCAAAGAAGTCAACAGCTTGGATGTCGATTTTGCGGAGATGATAGGGGGCGGCGTGGAAGGTGTGCTTCGAGTTTTGTTGCGTGGAAAGCGAATGTTGTAGAGTGGAGATCCAGGTCTTGAAGGCAGGGAAGGAGAGAAGCTGGTCTTTCTCCAGGTCGGAAGTAAGGTGAACGGGCACGGAAGGGTTGCTATTGGGGAGGGTGAAGGTTGACATTCTGGATTGGTGGGTTTGGGGTAGAACGGGGGTCGTCTTGGGCGCGAGGTGTCTAGCCGTCAGCCATAATCGAGGAAGCATATGGAGAGCCCGAGAGTCAATTGGTATGAGGATGGTTGATCTCTTGTTGACATTGATGTGCTGTGGGAGAAGTGAATCGCGTGGACGCCAAGGCCAGGGTAAGGACGCATTTGGGTGGTAATGTAGATTGGTACGAAGATTAATCTCATCATATAATAGACAATTGAGATGCTCAATACATCTAGGATGTTCCTGGCTATTCAAATGGCTTACGGATAAAAGGCTGGGTTTTTCCACATAGACACCGACAACACGTTAGAAAGAAACAAAGGACAAGTCCCAGTCGGCTCAATTGCTTTCAGCCACTACGTATGCTGACCTCTCAAACGTGAAAACAACGCTCAGGACCACCCATGCTCTGATACCCTTTTAACCGGCCCCACTCCCTTACCACTGACCGCAAGAAAGCGCCACAAACTCCCTCTATCCCTGACTGAGTAGCCAATATTGTGACAGAAAATCCACTCGTAGATGAACGACATCTCCAGCCCAAGCGATGCCCAGTGCCACAAGGCAGAAAATGCTCGCGGAAGTGCTGAAGGTGGAATACAGGCCGATTCGAAACTGATTGATTATTAGGCATTAGTTGGAGGTTTGCTCCAGAAGTCTAAGCTTGCTACCACATCCTCGCCGTTTTCCTCTTCGTAAGCGTACAGAATCTGTAGCGATTCATTAGCTTAGCTTTGCTTTCCACTCGATATAGTAGGGCCAAACATACCTCTCTCGTTGAAGAATGCAGCATGCGAATGTTCTTCGCCGTAATGATATGTACCAGCTGGCTCGTCTCCAGATGCCGTATCTCTATAAAGTTCGGCTCGAATGCAAGAAGATAGGGGTGCGATAGAGCAAAGGTCACGGGTTTGCCTTCCCAATTGATCAACCAATCCGGTCGGGTTCGCCAGCCATTTCGATTGACGAAGAAGGAGAAGTCGGTGTAGTGAAGCAGGAATTCGCCGTTGAGTCTTTCGATAGAAATGGGGATGATGTCTTTGCGGGTGACGAAGTCGAGCGACGTATCTGCGTGGTCGAGCAGCGGCTGGGTTTCTAGAGTTTCGAGGCTTACGACCTCGAAGCCACGAGCACAGGCGACGCAGAGCTTGGACCGTAGGAAGTCGATGGATGAAGACTCCGCGGGTACGTAGAATTCCTGCAAAATTAGCACAGCACGTCCGAACATGCTCAGACTGCCTACCTTGAATGGCTTGAGCGCTTCCTGGCCACCTTGGAACATTCTACCTATAGCCGGTTTCTTCTTGCCCTTTGACACAGTATCCATTGGCTCGTAGACCTTGATTGTAGTTGAAATGCCAGACATCTTCGCGGAACAGACAAGGTGCCTGCCCATGCATACTCCAGCTTTGAAGAAATTGGCATGATTTTGGATCTTTTTTGGTCTCTTCAACATGGGTGACTGTGTGTCGGCTGGATCCAAGACCTCCAAAGGATACGACATCAGACTCTTTGTAGCTAGAACCAAGAGAAGCTGATACTCTTCCAAGACGTCGATCTGGGTGACATTCGTCATATCGAGCACACGCTTGGGCCGGGCTGCTGGAGTCTTTGGCTTGCGGTCTGTTACATATACTCCAGTGTCCGTTCCAAAGACAAGCTTGCGGCCACCATCTGTATACGTTAGCTGAATGAGCTTTAGAGACCTATTGTAATATGAATTACCAGTGGGAACAAGGCAATTGACCTTGTGAGCAGCTGTAAAGAAGTTGTCGCAGAGCACAGACTTGGTATAAAAATTGCCGCGACTCCGGAGCTTCTCTTGCTGCTCTTCGACGTTCTCCATCCATTTCCTCCTCTGAATTGTCGATGATGCATACAAAGTCATATCATAGCCGCCCTTTCCAATGTGCCGGAAAGTTATCGGATAAGTGTCTTTCGCATTTGTGGCAGCTTTTGGTCCATTGATCGCCGCTTTCGCTCCAGGTATCAAACTTGAGGATGGCCTCTTAGATATGCCCAATTTGGGTATGACTTCCTCCATTTGAGTAATAATGAGAAGCTCGAGTGGAATTGGCTTTTTGTACACCCGTAGTTCTTCCTGCCTATTGTTCGTCTTTTGCCTCACAAACAGTATAGCATGGTTGAACAGATATACGTGGACTTCACTCGAATCCGTTGGAGTCTTTTTCAGAGGCCCTTTGTAAACTAATTGTCGACCTTCTTCAAGAAGTTTTAGATGGTCTCCCTTTTCGCCGTTAGTCCACTTCAACGCTCCTTGCAGCTGCCGCAGATTGAACTGATTCTCAGCTTTGCCAGACTCGAAGTTGACTTTCTGTAAGAACTCTTTAATCATTGCGATACCCTGAGGGATGTCCTTCGTATCTGGGTTCTCCTCGGCTGTGTACTTGAGGACGTTTTCGAGGAGCAGGGGGTAACGTGCTAATCTCGTGGTAGGCTTTGTCAAATAACCGTTCAGTTCCAGCTTTCGAGACTCTTTTAATCGCTCGGTTTCGTCAACAAATCTCGAGAAAAGAGGATTTCTTGTCCGCTCTGCTTCAAACTCGTGTTTGCCCCAGAGCTGGTTGGCACCATATTTGACGAATGGACCAAATCGTGGCACAAATTCCAGGAATATGTCTCCAACATTGCGAACCACAGGATTCTCTTGTTGCCTTCTCGTCAGAGCCTCTGCCATCTTCGAGTTCACAGCGTGCACCTCCATGCAATTCGAGAAAACCGTCCGTACAAATCGTTCCCGATGTCGGTCTGGAATAGGGGACGGGCTAAGCGGGCTGGTAGACCGCAGCGGTTTCATCCAGAAATCACGTAGGTATTCCAAGTCCTTCACAAAGTCACGCTCGGTGTACATGATCTCTGATATAACCTCTTGACGCTTCTTTTCTTTTTCATTGACGCTGTCCGCGACCTCTTGTGACACTGTGTTGATCCACAGTTTTTGCTCGTCCGGCTCGTCAGCGTGCAGACTCGCTGACGACTGCTGCCGTCTCAGACCAGGCTGCGGCTTCAGGTTCAGGCGTGCTTGTTGCTCCAGACGTCGAGGGCATGCTATCGAATAGCACAATCTATCCCTTGTGCATGTAGGTGAATAACATTCAGTGAGTAGTGTGAAGACTCCATTTACATGTGTCAGGGTGTCTTCCATCAATTGTTCCCGGAATTGATAGATTTCGGCATTTGAATCCCTGAGCCGATGCTCGTACGTAACGTCATGGAAGAACTTCTGGGCATCTAGAGCACGTCCTAGAAGCAGAGCCAAATTCCGATCGGTTGTTTTTATGATGTAGGAGATCAGATCCACAGCGTCTCCACCAGTGAAAGAGAACTTGTAGGATAAGTCATTCTTCTTTTTCTCTTGGGCTGGTATCCGTTCTCGGAAGACTTCTGCGACCCTCGACAGAAGCGCAGGATAAACCAATGGTGCCCTGATCTGTGCGGATACCACCGTACTACCACCAGACGTGCCACCTTTTTGCATGGAAGGCCGAGTCGACATCATTGAGTCGCTTCTTTCAGGTGGAGGGACGATCGTTGAAGCCATCGACATTGTCCGCGAAGGAGAGGCCTCTGGGCTCATCGCTCTGTCCCGAGACGTTTGACTAGTAAGTGTGGAAGCGCGGGAAGGGGTATCGCGAAGAGTTGCATCGTCTCCAGGACCTTCTACACCTGCTTCCATCCTCCGATGCGGTATCACTCTTCCACTCATAGTCTGATTGTGATCTCTATCCATCGAAAATGAGCTCATCGACATTGCTCTCTCGTCATGCCGCTCTGGGACCACTCGTCCTTGTGCTGTCGTCCTTGAACTTTGAGAATGGTATGGTTGCTGGCGGAACGAATTTGCAGACGCCTGGTTGTAATTACTGGGTGGTGGATTGTAGGGAGCAGGGGCTCTCATTGACGCCATGGACTGCGTCCGATACGGATCGGAATTGAGGGCAGGAGCTTGAGGGTAGCCTCGATTGGGCACTGGTTTGTATGAATCTACGAGGCTTGGTGGATACCCGCGATTTGGAGCCTGCCTATCATATGGAGACTGGGCGGGTTGCCGAGAGTCAATACGCTGTGGTTGTGGGTATGGACGTTGAGAAGAGTTTGAAGGCTGAGGAAGATATTGAGCCTGCGGTTGTGGTTGCACGAGACCACTACTTTGTCTTTGACTCTGATAGTATCCATTTGCAGATGGGGGAGGGTAGCCATTTGGTTGCTGCCGGTCTTGTGGAGAAGGTCCTCGACCTGCTGCCGAGGAATTGTGAGAAGCCATAGAGTTCTGAGAGTTCATAGTGTTGGACCTCTCGGCGGACAGCTGAGAGGGCTGATTTGTCATGGTTTGAGATCTTCCTGGCGGAGGAGCAGCTCCGAATATATTCGAAAACGCCGCATCTCTTTGATAGGATGACGCATGGCCATAGTCGTTCGGACGTATGTTCCTCTCTTGCTGGACCCCATAATCAGCCATTACGGGTGACTATTGCGTTCCCCTAGCCCTCTTTAACGTAAATCCGAGGGTATGCTGGTCTGTAGGCGCTGCTGCTTCCGAGCCGATTGAGAGGGGAGGGGGGTCTTGGCTATTGTAGGTCTGATGGCGCAGGCTCTTTGAACATTGACAGCATGAGTTCCTACTTGAGTATCATTGCAAACGTAGATCGTGGCCATGTACACTCATATATCGCGGTATCTCCTGTGTTGGGGCAGGAGGCGTTGTGATGTGATCTTGTTGTTCGCGTGAACAGGTATGGCACTGGTGGCGGGACCTTCAACGGGGGCTGCGTATAGATCCAAAGGAGTGTGCGATTGGCTCTGGCGGGTTTATGGACACCTCTTAGGTGTTCTCGTTGTGTTGAGAATAGTAGTGCGTTGGACAGTAAGATCAAGGATTGAAAAGCGACAACTCCGTTCCGGACACAAGCGCCGAAATGGCTGCATCTACTTGCTAGTCTACATACTACACCACCATTCAACATCTAGAACCATACTGTGTATCAGGCGTTGTCCTCAAATCTCATTCGAGAGGATTATCTCTTTAGCTCTTGCCGTGGCCCCAGGCGTGCGCTGCTCACTTTCACAGAGCTAGGCTTTCGTTATCACATCGACATCTCTTTCGAGCTCAGGTCAAGATGGCGGAAGCAGAGCTCTCCCCGAAGTTCGCGCCCTTCTTCGGCATGGTATGTCCTCACGGTTCTTATTGTATGGCATAGTGCTGACCGATGTTTGCAGGGCGGTATCGCATTTGCTGTAAGCACGTTGGATCCTGCATTCTCGAACATACTGACGCTAAGACTTCCCAGATGATATTTGGATGTACGCCTCAAGAAAGATGATGGCAAAGCTGCTCGTAAGCTCACTTTGTACAGGTGCTGGGGCTGCATATGGGACTGCGAAGTCAGGCATCGGGATTGCTGGAGTGGGAACATTCAGGCCTGATCTGATCATGAAGGTTCGAAGGATATTGCTTGGTAGTACAATTATAGCGCTGATACGTCGGTATTTACAGTCTCTTATTCCAGTGGTCATGGCTGGGATTATCGCCGTCTACTCCCTTGTGATAGCAGTCCTCATCGCTGGAGACCTCGAGCCCCCTCCAGGGCAGAACTACAGTCTATTCAAGTGCGTACATTACAGTGGAGACCTTCACATTCTTTGCATGTTAGGACTGACATGATGTTCAGCGGCTTCATGCATCTAGCAGCTGGCCTCTCCGTGGGCTTGACGGGCCTTGCTGCTGGCTATGCGATAGGGATTGTTGGTGACGTTGTGAGTGCACATCACTGAATTTGGAGGTCGGCCGAGAGCTTACTTGTCACAGGGTGTTCGGTCATATATGCTGCAATCAAGAATATTCGTCGGCATGGTTTTGATCTTGATTTTTGGAGAAGTGCTGGGACTCTACGGGTATGAAAGAGTTCTGAAATGGGAGGCTATTCTTGCTAACAGAATGAAGTCTCATAGTTGCTCTTATCCTGAATACGAACACCGATTGAAAGTTCATTGAAAGCTCGTTGAAAGCTCAAGTCGGGACAAAGAAGGCGTACATTGCGAGGGTCAAAGAGGTTTTCTGTATCATACTCTTATATACATATTTTCGCAAAAATTAGGCACAATCGTAGACTACGTAGCTTCCTTTGTTGTGGAATCCTTGTTGTGACCGAGTTTTGGTCCACCTTGTGTCAAGCAAATGGATAGGCCGGATATCAGGCGCATCTCGCAATGGCTGAAATAATCCCACGCGAGTCGACATTGTGAATCCTGGTTTTGCATAAAACCTATTATTTGCATTGGACCCCAAAACCATCAACTTAGCAACACTTCACCACTACGAGTAGATCTCAGCAGTTTCCTACCCACTTTACACTCTTCTCCATGGCTAACGACAGATAGCATGCAACGACTTGCATAGCAAGACCCTTAAAACTCAAATCCTTGCCCCCCCCGTGCAGCAGGCTTTGCGTCATATAATTTCACTAGCCTAGTCATGCTTGGACACAGGCTAAGTCCCATGTCTCCAACTCTCAGCCGTTCAAACACGGAACGATGTCGGTCAACTGCAGTTGTACCACCAGAGGCTGTTGCCAATTTCGAGAACGAGAGCATCGTCCCTACGAGTAGAAGAGTCTCTCTCCAGCGTATTAGGACGATGACTACGAGTCGCATTAAGAACGCTTTCCATGCTCCGCACGGGCATCACCTCTTCCGAAGCAACAGCAGTAGCCTTATCAATGAGAAGCCAATCGACGAAGAGCAAAAGAAGAAGGAGAAGGACTTCATTTCGTGTTATGACTGCAATGGACCCACCCTCTCGCCAGCTCAGATCGCCGAAGCCCCGCGTAGTAAGGAGTTGGGGATCGCCTCCAAGCAGTTCAGGATTACGGACTTTGAACTAATTAAGACCATTGGCACCGGTATACTGTCCTACACTTGTCTCTCAATGTGCCGGAACCTCACACTGACCTGGTACCGCCTAGGTACATTTGCCCGCGTCTGGCTATCTTGTCTGAAAGGCGCCCCAAAGGAGGGGCCATCGCAGAAAGTCTTCGCATTAAAGATCCTGCGCAAGGTCGATAGTACGTATTGTCTACCGTATACTTCCTCGCAAGAATGGCGCTGACATATATCCTACAGTCATTCGGCTAAAGCAGGTGGAACATATAAAAAATGAAAGAACCACACTCGCTGCTGTCGCTGGGCATCCCTTCATCACCACTATGCTCACTAGCTTCTCGGACAAAGATAACCTCTACATGTTGGTCCGCGACCCAAATCTACATCTGTCTTGAATGTGCTAACCATTCGAAGCTCGACTATTGCCCAGGAGGCGAAGTCTTCACCTACCTACGAAGAGCCCATTGCTTTGAGGAACCCATCGCGCGTTTCTATGCTGCAGAAATGGTCCTCTGCTTTGAATTCCTACACGACAAGAAGGGCATTGCCTATCGCGACTTGAAGCCTGAAAACATTCTCATCGATGGTGAAGGTCACCTCAAGCTTGTAGATTTCGGATTCGCAAAGGCGATCTCAACCCGTATGTTGGTGCGGCATCTTGTGCTGAGACTGTGCGCTGATTACTTCTCTAGGAGAGACTTATACCCTGTGCGGAACCCCAGAATATCTCGCCCCAGAGGTAATCCGTAATTCAGGTAAAGCCAACTTTGTAAAACCCGTTTTCGCAGGTGCTTTGATGATTTTGCCCTTGTTCCAACCGTGGTTCGTTGTGCTAACTTTGCATAGGGCACGGCACTGCCGTCGACTGGTGGGCTCTTGGTATCTTGCTCTTTGAGTTTCTCAACGGAGCGCCGCCCTTTTGGAATCAAAATCCTATGAAGATCTACGAGTTGTATGTCGACCGAGGAACCTGCCGTTCTTTTACATGAAACTGATTTTAACGATTAGGATTGTCGAAGGAAAGATCAAGTACCCTCAGACGATGGGCTCGGATGCGCACGATATCATCGGTCAGCTCTGCACTGTCAATCCATCGCAGCGTCTCGGCAACATCTCAAGTGGCGGCATAGAAGGCACTGCCTTGGTTAAAGCTCACCCATTCTTCAAGACCATCGAATGGGATGCGCTATATTACCGGAAGATGAAGGGCCCTATCATTCCCAAGGTCAAGCATCCAGCCGACGCCAGTAACTTTGACAACTATGATCCACCGTTGGAAAGCAAGAGCGAATACTCCAAGGATATGGCGAACAAGTACGATCACGAATTCAAAGACTTTTGAAGAGTTCTTCACTGGCGCAATGGGATTCACGAACGGACCGAGTGAACATTAAGGAGCAATGGCTTGATACGGCGTTCCCATGGCATATTTTGAAGTCTCTAGGCTTCTGTACAGCTCATAGACCATATGCAGCAAGGCGGAGTTAAGGAGTAACGTACGCCTTGTGGGGGAGACAGTGTTATGCGTGTAGTTAGCTTGCAACGATAAGACTAGAATTGAAGACTTGCAGATGGACAATTTTACTATCCTCAGTTTCATCGGGCATACTAGTCTTAGCATTCTGTGTAATATTTCGTAGAATTTCACCGAGTTCACCGAGTCCTCTCAGTCTTGTGGCCCTTGCCCCTGGGTTCACGCCAAGCTTCGCTTTTCGCATTCAACATCCCGAAACATCAACGCGACCAACTTGACTCCCTCACCACTCCAGGGCAATGCTAACACATAGTCTCCCTTCTGCACGCGCTTCCTATCAGTGATGTCAGACTACGAGAAGCTTACTGTCGTCAAGCTTCGAGAGGAGCTGATAAAGCGCCAACTACCAAGGACTGGTCTAAAGGCGGCTTTAATTCAACGATTAGTCGAGGCTGATGCGCAAATCGGAGGTACAGGTGCTGCTCCTAATGAGTCAGCAGTCAAGCAGACAACTGAGAGTGCGCCAGAGGACGAGCTAGCGGTGGAAGACGCTCCGGCGCAAGCCCAGGTCAATGATGAGGTCAAGGGCGGAGAGGACGCAACTACAAGCAATGACGCGCCACAACCAGCTGCGCCTGAGGAGAATTTGAGGTCGGATGAAGTTGCGAAAGAGAAGGACGCGGCCCCAACTGAGGCAGCAGAAGGCGCGCATCCAGGAAAACCTGCCAAAGCAGAAGACGAAGCACCTCTGGAGCCGGCCTCAGTGAACCCTCCAAGTGTCGCAGCACCAATTGAAGAGAGTACAGAAAGATCAAATCCTCAGGATGAAGCCCTTCCAGGGATCCTGACCCAAGCAGCCAATTCCAAGGATCCGTCATCTGAACCCCAACTGCCTACCCCAAGCCAGACACAGCTCGAACAAACACAACTGGAGGAGAGCATCACCCGAGCCTCTACTCAAACGTCGTTGACTGGCGAGGAGATAATCGAAGATTCAAGAAAGAGAAAGCGGAGGAGCCACAGTCCGCCTCCATCCACCGTCGAAACGCAGAAGAGGTTGAAGTCACATGATGCTGGGCCCCATGTGGAGCTACCAGAAGATACTACAATGCAAGATGCTACGATGGAAGTGGCGCCACGGAATGTTCCTTCCTTCGATGGGACCCCTCAAGGAGTCGGGACTCAGGTCAACGTCAACGGCACCACTCGCGATGAAAGTAAAGAACTGGGCACTCCAACACCAACCAATCCTATTAACGATGAAGATGCTACGCCTAAACAAAACGGCGCGACCAAGACTGACGAAGCAACGGTCTCGGAAGTCAAGACAGACATACAAGAAGCAGCCAAAGATACTGAATCGCCTATAAAACCCTCGCCATCAGACACCCGTTTCAAGAATCTATTCAGCGCCCCATCCAAACCGGATACCTCAGCCCAACAACTACCCTACTCAGATACCGAAGAGAGAGTGGTAACCCCAGCCCTCCATCCCGCAACATCAGCTCTCTACATTCGTGAACTAATGCGCCCTCTTAAACCTCAAACCGTAAAAGACCATCTCATCTCTCTCGCCACACCCCCAAATAATCCAATGGACTCAAACATCCTCACTGACTTCCACCTCGACTCAATCCGCACGCACTCCCTCGTCGGCTTCGCCAACATTTCTGCGGCCTCGCGGGTACGCTCAAGTCTTCATGATCGAATCTGGCCCAACGAACGAGATCGGAGACCGTTGTTTGTGGATTTCGTACCAGAAGAGAAACTTAAGAAATGGATTGACGTGGAGCAGAGTGCGCCTAGTGGTCGCGGCCAACCTACAAAGAAATGGGAGGTTTTTTATGAAGATGAAGATGGTAAGGTCAAAGCTTACCTGCAGGAGATTGGATCAGGTCATCGTGAGATCGAGCGAGCGGCGAAGCCTGTACAGCCTGCTGCTGCTGGTCAAGGGGTCCAAGGCGCGCCATTAGGACCGCGAGTCAGAGAGTCAGAGCCCCGGGTATCGCAACCTGCAGCTGCAACAGGAAAGGGGTTTCAAGCGTTAGATGATCTTTTCAAATCTACGATTGCGAAGCCGAAGCTTTACTACCAGCCTGTTGCGAAAAAGGAAGTTGACAAACGGCGGGATCTGCTAGCTGCTGCTCGCGGCGGAGGCAGGAGCGATGAAGTGAAAAGGTTCTCCTTCGAAGATGGTATCATCGTCGACAAGGGAGGAAAATTTGGGAACCGTGGAAGAGCGGCTTATGGTGGTCGAGGAGGGGGTTTCGCAGGGGGTTACCGTGGTAGAGGGAGAGGTGGAGGGTACAGAGGAGATGGCTATCGAGGGGGGGAAAGCTACAGAGACAGGCGTTGATAAATGTTGAGACGCCCCAACTCGTCTCGATGCATAAAAATGACGTGCATTCCGGAGGGAAAATGGTTGGAAAAAGGTCAGCGTTGGTTGACGAATTTGCAAGGCGCTATATGCCTTTATTGCGATCAGCATCTGAGACGAGATTCATACCTCACATCATACTAGATTTTCACAAAGATCTCCATTATAGATACAATTTCAAACATCTTAACATACCAGGCTTCAGGTGCTATCACAAATCGTCTACCACCAACGATTGCCAAGACATGTGTAAGTGCCAAGCATAGAAGTCCTGTCCGAGATAACTTTCGAACTCCGTTACCAAAAGAATTAACCTATAGAATATAGGACCGCTATCCTCAAGGTAGCAGTCGACTAAGTATCCTTTCAATTTATACCACCTCTAGCTCCTCGAGTACCGGCTTTGAAGATTATAACTCGCTGAGACAATTATAGATCAATATCTATTGTACAAGTTCATTTTGTATTACGTTCACTCAAAACCAAGGAGTGTCGGAATATCTCGGCCTTCCGCGAGAACGGGACTTCTGAAAAAGCCTCCACCACCATCGGCAGACTTTTGGTACTCGGGCTTCCCGCTAGCACATGCCAGCAACGAGAACGCTAAGCCACACCCGCGATTCCAACCCAGCGGTCTGCGACTGTTGACCTCCAGCTTCACTCGATTTTATCTCTTGTTTTCCCCAACGTCTATTCGAAGCTAAAACATATTGCATATGAGCACAAAGGAACAAAGCCGAATGCATACGTAACGTCGCGCCCGCGTTCACAAGCCCTTTGACTGCCCAACGACAGCAAAGGACCCCTGGTTTAGCACAATCCGTCCAACCCATAATTTAAGCGCAGACTCCTTCAGCCTCGAATCCTCCAGAGACAACCTCGCCACAATCGCTACGCTCTTCGAAAGAACGCTCACCTGGTGTTTGCAGCTCGTATTACGGAAGAAGCGCAGGGCGCTCTTGCTTTCTGAGAGAACCACGGAACGGAGGATTTGCGCTGGCGCCTACGAGAAGCGAGGGTTCAAAAGCTGTAGCTACAGCAAGAGAAAGGCATCGTTCGCAGAGCGAGAGAGGAGAAAGATAGCCTACGATGGTGTGGTATGAATGTGACTCCACGCTGGAGTATGAGAAGAGTATCGTCGGCGCAAGAAATCCCCGTCATGTAAAGCAGTTTGCTGACATTTGATAGTCAACGAAGCGAAGATATGGCACAACATGGAATTCCACCACTTTGGCCTTATATTGTCAGCACTCTTCGGTCTAATAGCAGTTTTAATGTCATGGTACCTGATATGGCAACATTGCACACACTATCTCAAACCGTGGGAGCAACGGCAGTACGTCCACTCCTTCCCCTCCATCTATGCGTGTCCTAACAGCGCCGCAGCATAATAAGGGTTCTCTTCATGGTACCCATTTACTCGATCGTCTCATCCCTCTCCTACTATTTTTACCAGCACGCTGTCTACTTCGAAGTTATACGGGACTGCTACGAAGCCTTCGCGATCGCAAGTTTCTTCGCGCTGCTCTGCTCGTATATCGCGCCCGATCTGCGTGCCCAAAAGGAATATTTCAGAGGATTGCAGCCGCGGCAATGGGTTTTGCCTCTGAGTTGGTTTAAGAGGTGCTGTGGGGGTGAAAGAGGGATGTGGAGAACGCCGAGGAGTGGATTGACTTGGTTCAACGTGAGTACTTCGTACGAATGAGAATAGGAGAAGAAGGAGCTGACGATTCTCTATAGATTATCTGGTTTGGTATCTTCCAATACTGCTTCGTTCGGGTCTTCATGACGCTGGTAGCACTCGTTACTCAGGCTGCTGGCAGATATTGCTTGGAGTCTATGAGTCCAGCCTTTGCGCATGTTTGGGTAAGTTTGGTCCCCCTCCTTCAAATACCTCCCAGCTAAATGGTCCAGGTCATGGTGATCGAAGGAGTCTGCGTCACAGTGGCCATGTACTGCCTCATCCAGTTCTACATCCAGCTCAGAGCGGACCTAGCCCAACACAAGCCATTTCTCAAAGTGGCAGCCATCAAGCTTGTCATCTTCTTGTCGTTCTGGCAGACTGTAAGTCGACTTTCGCACTCCTTCTAAAGCCCCATTGCTAATATTCACTCTCTATAGTTCATCATCTCCACATTAACCTCCTCCACATTAGGCGTCCTCAAGCCCTCCGCCAAAATCCAGACTCCCGACATAAAAATCGGCATCCCCTCCCTCCTCCTTTGCATTGAGATGGCCATCTTCAGCATCTTCCACCTCTGGGCCTTCCCCTGGCGCGTCTACGACATCCGGCGCTCGGAAATAGTCGCCTCCGAATCCGCCCCAGGCATGAACCTCGACCCTAAAACTGCGTACCAAGGCGGCCCCTTTGGCTCCAAAGCCCTCATGGACGCCTTCAACCCTTGGGACTTGGTAAAGAACGTCGGCCGAGGGTTCAGGTGGTTCTTCAAGGGCAGGAAGACGAGAATGGAGGATATTTCTTACAAGAGTTCCGCGCAGAACATTGGACTGGAACCAACTAGGAACCAAGTCACAGCCTTCCAAGCCGGCAACCACTCTTTCGACGAGCCCGGCGGCCCAATCCCACCACCCTACATCGCAGGTAGCGGCAAACCAGGCCGCTACCAACCACTCTCTGACGAAGACGACGGTGACCGCCTTTTAACTCACGCACAAACTAACCCCCGCGACGCCTCTCCAAACCCAAGAACCTATCCTCGCCCCATGACGCGTGGAGATGGTGAGTTGGGCAATGGCACAGTGGTCTATGACCCTCCCCCAACCACCTCGAAATCCACACCACCCTACGCCAACACCAGCAGCCAAAGAGGCCACTCCCGCGATCCGAGTAAGACAAGTTTGGGTACGGGTCTGGATGAGCAAGACACAGGCTACCACGGCGCCGGGGCGAGGCGGAATCTCACACCCACGACTATACCACCAGATGCACAGCCCTTAGGCCCGCCTGGGAGGAAGAGCCATGAGGCGCAGGAGTGGAATATGTGGGGCGGTGTCGCGCAGGGTGGGGTGAGTGAGCGCGATTTAGGTGGTGGGCATGGAGTTGGTGACAATAGGTTCTAGATGCCTATGTGTGATATCAGTGGAATGAGGGCATGAGGGCATGAGTTTAACATGCATGAAATGGGCGTCTTTGTCATGTCTTGTATTGGAAGCGGGCGGGCGTTGTGAGAGATATCCATGAACGTACTGATTGCATGTATCTATGTATGTATGATTGGATAGCAGACAAAATGAGCAGAGATGAGTATGCTTGTGTGAAGTATGCATTACCACATATCTATCCGCCCAATCATTAAATCCATACATAAAATCGGTATTCCAAAGTCTCGTCCCTTCTGAATCAGCAAACGTCACAAAATACAAGTACCGTCAATAGATTCTCTACCAACTCCATCCATATATATATATAAATTATATACACCCCGAACTTAGGATTGGGGATTGCCTGTTTCGTATGGGAAAGGGAGCAGGGCCGCTTTAGAGGGAGCAACGAGGGAGCAGGGAGGAGCACTACGTCATTGCCAAAATACTTTGCAATGAGGGCCCTGGAGCTACCCCGGGAGCCGCCCTGTAGATCCTCCCAAGGTGGTTACGGAGAGCAGCTTACTTTAGGGATACCTTAGTGGCTCGCTTAGAGGCTCGCTTAGGTGGGCCCCTCATTGCAAAGTATTTTGGCAATGACGTGGAGCACTAGTAAACTTAGGATGCAAAGGCAGGCGCTACTCATAGATTAGTCATCCATTTTAGCTCGTACTGTAATTCTCCGACAGTAGCCGAGGGTCGGTGATACGGAACGTGGCACACCAAATCGGGCCAAGCCTTATACTACCAGAGATTCTACCCTTGTTATATACATTAATGGCCCCATGACTGCCTACGATCTAGTTAAAAAGGCCTTTACGCTCTGCACACTCTTTCGAAAGGCGGCGTAGAAGGTATTTTTGAAGAAAATACGTGGTAAAATCTGCGATGTTTCAAGGCTAGAACCCATTTGGTGTGCCACGTTCCCTATCACCGACCCTCGAGCTTTAGAGAACTTCATCATTGGCCGGAAAATAGAGGATCGCAAGCACCGAAGAGCGGGAGAGGCAGGAGAGGACTAGACAGCAACGGTTCAATCTCCTTGGTCAAAAATGCAAGCTGGAAGACGACATGAAACGCATCGCCCGTGAGCTGGCCCTTTTTGACGAGAACGATGTCTCGCTAGATGAGGAAGGTAGCGAAGATTACATCCTTTAGAACTTGTAAAATTTATAGCTGAAGCTCCATGCTCCATGCTCCATGCTCCATGCAGCTATGCATGCTCGCTATGATGCTCGTATCCATGCCCTATACCATATGCTGAATATTACAGAAGAGAAAAGGCTCATTGAAAGGAGAATTTGCCACAAGATTCAGCCCTTGAAACTTTGTGTCCGAAGTGAGAAAGACCCGTATTTTTAGTGTCGTAAATTTTCCGAGGTGGTACCTCACGTAGTCTATGCGTCGTCAGGTGAGAGAGTAGAGAAAGGTGTATTGTCGTAATGTGGTGGGTGACAGGCGTGAGGTGAGTTGTCGTGTGGATGCAGGAAGAGCTATTGAACTGCACCTCATAATCTTTGTAGGTTTGTAGGTTTTATAGGAGCACACACGGTATGTGCTAGAGTGGTGACGAGGAAGCAATGGTAGCGATACGTGACAGTCGGACGCTGAATCGTTCATTGCTGCTGCTGATCACGTTCAGGGTGTATCCTCTCAGACTCAGGCTTCCATGTGCCTATCGACAGTCATTAGTCATTTCCCCCAAACCCATCTTAGATAAAAATCTCACCTTCAAATTCATGCTTAACAAAAGCCATCGGATCATCCGGCTCCTTTGCCCCCATCTGCTGCACCCCAGGACTAAAACTTGTAATTGGCAACACCACCACATCCCCAACTTTCTTGGCACTCTCCATGCCTGTAAAAGTCTCCCAAGTAACATTCTTGCCATCCATCTTATAATACGTAGGATCATTCAGATAGCTGAAGACCGCATCCGTCCACACCGCCGGACCAGTGAACTCGACGATACTCTTGTCCATTTTCTTCTCCTTCAGTATACCCTTCTTTTTCATCCTCAGCGTCTCTTCTGTGATGGTGGCAACGATGTCGCGAAGGACAGGGTGGCCGGATTTAGCTTGGATGGTCCATTGGCAGAACTGTATCCGGCGCGAGTACCAGTCTTTCCAATCTGCTCGGTCGGGGTCGGCTTCAATACCAATAATGAGACCGATTGTGGAGCGGGGTACTTCGTCTGGTATCCAGTCGGTCGTGGAACGGATGGCGGTGGTGTCGATGTCGGTGTAGATTCCGCCGCGGGCGAGGAGGATTAGGTAGCGGAAGAAGTCGGCTTTCATCACTGGCATGGGAAGTGAGGTGTAGGCTTCGACTACTTCTGGTACTGAGGCGTAGAGATGTTTTAGGAGGTAGACTGCTGCTTCGTCTGTAACAACTTCATGGACGAAGCCTGGGTGTAGTTCTGACCAGCTCGCTTCCGCTGGTCTCAATGTCTCGCCGAAGTCGCCGGATGCTGGGGTGTATTTCCATGTTTGCCAGATGTATGCGGGGAATTTTGCAGCCCTATCGTAAGGGAATTGGTATTGTAATTGTTCTCGCAGGCTCTTCGTAACGACTTCCGTCAACGGTTTCTGGTTCTGGTTTTTTTTATTTGAGCCTCCTCGAGGGGGAGGGTATAGTCTCGTCGATGAGTCTGTGCTCGTAGGTATCGCTGTTGTTTTCGGTAGGTTCGACGTATCAAATTCAGCCTTTAGGTTCTCCGCGAGGTCTGCCCGCGAGGTGGTTGTAGAGTGTGACGAGTGAAGTAGGTAGACGGCTGTGAGTATGAAGGATGCCAGGACGGCAGCTTTCCGAAAGGTAAGCATGATTGCTCTTAGGTTTCGCGTTCTGTTTGGTTTGTTTTGCTCGCGAAGGAGGCCGATTTCGAAATTGAGGGAGAAGGAAGAAAAGGCGAGGCGGGGCGGATGAAGCCTGGAGCTTTCAGGAGGGAGATCCGGAACTTTTGTTCACACTTTGTGGAGCATGAGGCAATGGCAGCCAAGGGCAGTTACAAAACGTCCAATTTCTTGCATACTCCTTCCTAGACTAAAGTTTGAGATACGGTACTCGTAGCCTCTCCCTTGGCGGGTCTTCGCGGGCGGGGGAGTGTGGACAATGGACCAAACGACTGTTATAAGAATCGTATGCCTCTAAAGAAGGACGGTGATAAGAGAAACAGGAGGGAAGGTGCCAGACTTTCCAACAAATGCAAAGGCGTGGTCTTGGTGGTCCAATCGTCAATGGTCAATACAGGGATTTTGTCGGTGGATAGCCAAGCTTCCCAAAGAAGAAGCGGGAGCTTCGTTGGCGTCTTTTCTCCGATTTAGCTTTTCTCCGATTTAGCGCTCGCTCATAAAGTCTTCATGCCGCGTCGATCTTCAAGCGTGGCGCATCATTATCAATGGACGGCCTCGTGAAGAATGAACAAAGGAGAAAATAAGAAAATGATGACAATAGAAAGGGAAAGGGAAAGGGAAAGGGAAATGGATATTAAAAACACGGAAAGCTGAAGCCGCGTTACTCTAGAATAGCAAGATCGTTCACTCGTAACGCGACGATTCGATGTTATTTATCATGGTGCGCTGCGTAAGTCGTCGTAACCATGACCAAAAAGTAGTTCTAGGTGACCGTAGGGCCGTTGTTGATCCGATAATCTTCCTTGCGCGGGAACGAACCGAGGAGACGAGCGGAGCCTCGTACCTTGAACCCGCAAATAGAAGGCACCCTTATAATACCCGTAACCTCTACAAAGCTGCTTCCTTTCAGAGCAAGATAAAGAACGAGGGGACGGTAAGGTAGTCTCAACAGGCCCCAAGGCTGTTCTGCAGGGTACGTACCTGAAGCCTCTAACTCATACATGATATCTGTGCATAATGGACCATGTTACCTCGGTCACCGCACCATGCTCAGTGACGATATCTATTATGACTAGCCATCATGAACGAGCGCTCTACACATCTTGCCTTGTGAAGCATTTCGCAGTTACTATTATTTTCGCGCACGCCTAGGTGAGCTGTGATAAAATATGTGAGATGTCTTGACCGCCCCCCCTGCATCCGAGTGTTTCAACCGGCACGCCAATGCCCTTGCGCAGGAATAAAAAGCGAGAATATTCCGAAGTTTCGCTTCCATTTCAGACATCCCACCATATTCGGCCGTGAGTGCCGTGGCTTATCCTCTATGATCCTGTCGCTTCAATGCTTCAAGTCTACAGACTTCACTTACTCAGCCCAAGAAACTCCTGATATTGCCGCCGATATGTTCCAAATCTAGCAAGAATGTGTCATGCCCGAAGAGTGATGTGTCTTCTCCTAGCTCGACGTGCGTGACAGATCGGTTACCGGCAGCTCGCAATGTTTCAGCTATTTCCCTCTGCTGCCAAGCGGGAAACAAAATATCGCTAGCTACGCCCATGACTAAGGTCGGGTGGTTGCGTAGTGGTGCGAGACCTTCTACGAGGTCATCCGGTGGGCGAGTAGAGGTTGAAGCTAAAGGCTCAGAGAATGATTGCAAATTGACCTCGGGCTGCTGCTCTTCGTACGGCTTGTCTGGCAAAGCCAGACTGCATGCTCGGCCTTCTTGATCGTCTCTTTCGTTCGCTGAGGAACGAGTTTGATTCTTCCGCCGTAGTCGAGACATCTCCATCCGGTGGTCTTGCCCGAGGTCGAAAAGGTCCATAGCTTTTGAGACGTAGAGGAGACTGTTGGCATCGTACTCAAGGCAAAATTTCTCGCCTGCATGATCAAGGTATGTCTCAATCAAGAAATCTGGGCAAAGCGCAGGCGGTCGACTTGGGTCTGCTCTCCGTCGCCCAAACCTCTGTTCCCATTCTGGTCCACTTCGATACGTCACTGTAGCAATCTCACGAGCGAGCTTCATACCTGCATGGGGTGGTATGCCACTGTAGTAGAAACCTCGAGACCAGTTGGGATCCATCATCAAAACCTGGCGTTGAGTATGCCGCATGGCAATGCTGTACGGATAACTCCGAGCACAGCCGCTTACGCTCACGATCTTGCCCACTCTTTCTGGGAAGAGAACACCTGCGGCCAAGCTTTGCATGCCGCCCATGCTGGAACCAACACTTGCGTATAGCTTTTTGATCCCATATGCATCAAGTAGCCTGAACTGCGCTCGTACCATGTCCTCCATCGTCAAAATCGGAAATCTCGTTGCGTAATTTTGGCCGTCCGCCGGATCGACCGAGCTTGGTCCTGTGCTACCATAGCAACCTCCAATGACGTTGGTGCAGATGACGAAATATTTGTTCGTATCCAATGGCGCCCCTGGTCCAATAAACTTCTCCCACCAGCCAGGCTTCGGATTTGCTTCCGTGCTGTGTGCATGACTCGAAGCCGAGAGCCCAGTGTGAAGAAGTATAACATTACTGTCATCGTTGTTAAGCTTCCCCCAATGCTCATGGGCTATGTTGAATTGAGGTAAGACGCCTCCCCAATCAAGAAGCAGTGCTTCTTGGGAACGCCAATTGCGATGGCGCCCAGTCGTGTAGGAGGGTTCGGGACCAGAATTTAAGGAGCGCTTGGATAGCGAGGCAGTCCTAGCTTCTTGGGCATCGAGACATGGGAACGAGAGAGCGGGGTTTGAGGAGTCTGGAGGTTGTAGTGGCTGTTCTTCTTCAGCCTCAGCTAACGCTGACTGACCATTGTGTGAGGAGGTTTTGTGGAAGCCACGGGATACCTGGGGATCTTGGGCACGATACAGAGGGGAGAGATGCAATTGCCGGGCTTGTGGCGTTGCCCAGAACCGGGGCGTGGGCTTTCCAAGCGACCTCGAGGTAGTCCGAGCGACTGCGGCCGCACCGTGTCGCGCAAACATCATATTGAAGACTAGGAGGAGGAGTAGGAGTTGTAGGAACCCACAAAGGGCTTGTCGGTAGTAGCACCGCCATGATAATTTCGCTTTCAAATCTTTTGCCTGTAGGGAGAAGAAGTTAGACCGAAGCACGCCATCGAGGGCAATTGTTAGCGTTTCAGTACGGACACGACGCGTCCTCCCAACACCAGCATTCAGCGTTTTCAAAATCTTTGCAACTTCTTGGCAATGTCGATCCACACCACGCACACCTAACTCTTGGTTTAATATCTCGTATATAGGGATAATCGCTACGACTGTAACGTCGTTGGAACTATCAATGTTAATAAAAGAATTATAGTCCAGTTATCATCCATTTATCATCCTACTGCCCGATTATCGAGAATAAAGAATCTCGTAAATTCCTAATTCAACGAAAACTGTACGTATTAAATGATAATATATATGAAAATTATAGAGTTGATTATTGCGATTCCAAAAACAGTATAATAAAATAGATACGTAAAGTATCACTTTAGATGTTTAAGTTTGAATCTTTGGATCAGGTGTGTGTGGTATGGAACGCAAAGATTTTGAATACGCTAAATGCTGGTGAGGCTGAATACAAGATTACCTCAAGGGTAACAAATCGCAGGGCAATACATATTACGGCCAAAGAACTTGAGAACAACTTGAGACGAACAGAGTGGATAAGTAAATTGTAGCTTCACTTCAATCTGCTAAGGGCGTTTTTGGTGGGAGGGAAGATGAAATCTCAGCAAATAGTCCCCGCTTCGTCAAGCTAATCAAAGGCTTTCGAGGGGAAGGATGAGAGTATCGCATATCCACTGTTCATGCACGAATTGGTGATACATGGGAGAATTGCGGTGGTGCATTGAATGACGTCGTGGAAAATCACTAGCTCAGCAGCCTAGTCTTAGTTGTGTCCAAAAGAGACTCAATGTCAGAAATCAGAAATGGGAAAACGTCAGCAAAGAATCCTCAGCTACGATCAGCTTGTTAAGGAGCTTCTTAGACGGATGTCTTTGTCGGATTTTTGCGTATAAGATTGGGGCTGGAGACTGGGGTGATGCAATTTTCGCTATCAAGCCATTGCGAGGACCGAACGCTCAGCGAGTTTAGTAAGGGAACTTTCCGAATGTGTCTGAGATTTCCAGCTCGACATATCGGCTTGCTGCGTTGAGGGATGGGAAATAATAAATCATGAGAATTTCATTCCTTAATTCTGTTGAACGATCCGAAGAAACTTTGCGAATTGAAAAATTCTCAGCAAGAGCTACCCACTCTGCTACAAATTTGTTCCAAGAGCCTGCAAAAGACACCCAAAAAGCCAAATATAATAGTCATATAGTCTTGATACATTGCGACGATATTATAGTCTAGCGTGTTGTATTCAATCTTGGTCAGGACTTGAGACTTCGTCGGTGACTTTTATCTTACACGTCAACCGTCAATCGATGAAAGATGGTCGCAATGCTCACAACATAGGCGATGATGGTCGCTTCAGGTCTGGCACGGCATTCGACTCAAGCTGAATCATTATTGCTGCATTTGATTCCATCACTAGTGTTCATACACACTACTTCTCTTCTTTTACACCATCGATGTAGATATCGACCTTGTCGTTATAGAAGCACATGAGGCCAGTAATTGGGGCCGACTCAGCTGTTGGGGTCTTGTACCACCAGACCAAGTCCTTGTGTTCCTTACCATGTACGACGACATTGTAGTCTACACACTTTGTCAGTGATAATTTCAACCCAGGAGTAATAACTCGAAGAACTACAATTTGCCATCCCTTTGTAAGGGCACAGAGAAGATGTCTCGCTCCCCGTCAGATAATCCCATTTCGCCTGCAGAGTCAGCAATTATGATCCAGATACGCCTGCTACTATCAGGTACTCACCGCAGTCTTAGGCATGTAGTATCTCGTCCGCAACATCGTCTCAAGCAAGAACATATTGTTGTTACTCTCCGCAACGGTGACGCCATCGACCTTGACCGTGACGGTCCTTGAAGATGGTAAGATGTCAATCCTCTTGTATGGATCCTTTGGATGTCCATAAATTGGCATGTCTTCCTCGAACCATTGATCTATATTGATCAGCATCTGGAAAATGCCTTGCCACTTGATGCTTGCATACCCAGGGCAGCGAATTCAAACCTCACAAGCCCAGCCAGTGGCCCTTTCTCAAAGCTGATGATTCGATCTGTTGACTTGGATTTGCCTTTCAAGGTCGCCAGGAAAGCGGATCCTTCTTCGTCAACTGCCTCATTCTTGCTGAATTGGTCATGCTTGATCGATGAGATGGGGACGTAGAATTGTGGGTAGTAAGGGTGCTCCCAGACGTGGCTGGCATCGACAGTGTCAAAGATATAGGCGCTGTTGAATAAACCGCGGACCCGTCTGCTCGTTTTTTCGATTTTGAGGGCCCCTTGCTGGAGCAACTTTTGAGCAAGCTTTGTTAGGCTGAAGATTGGTCAGGTATGACCCTGCCTTCCATTGATCATTGGAAAAATACCTCGCCATTTTCAGTGCTTCGATTTCGCTTTTTCCTTTGAAGAAGTCGTTCTGCATTGTTATGGCTTCGAAAAAGGTAATGCTTATATTTTCTTCAAAGTCTGATACCAGCTCAGTAATCACTCTGATCCGACCTTTTACATGGCTGCCAAATCGCGGAGGACCTAAAGGATCTCACGTGGCACGTACCTTATTCCCACGGATCCTTGGATGGGATTGGTAAGCTGAGGTAGGTCTTGGCGGGAAAACAACGAAACTCCAACCGACTACCAAAAGCTTGCATCTTGACTTTCCATCGTCACCATCATTAAGCTTGAAATTGAGCTTCACATGCATGGTTTTAAGAGCCTGACAAACGAACCCTGAAGTTTTGACGACCTCAGGTGGTTGTTGATCTCTCCAATACCGGAATGACACGACATGGGTATCGGCGTTGTCCTGGTTTTGCTGTCTCGTCGTCCTGCTTAGCTCAGAAAATGAGGTTGCATACCTCCAAATCTTGGTCTATCATGGCTTGTGCCTCGCTTTTTCTTGCTGGGCTGTCAACCTTGATGCCTCGTTTGATGAAGTTCAGGGCTGTTTGCCCCATTTTCCAGGGTTGTTGGCAAGTAAGATGCAGGCGCGTGATGAAACCAGAATTGAAGAAACCACAACAAAGCATCTATAAATTCGTGGTCACCCTCTGACTGTATCGATACCAGTTCAAAGATTTTCTCTTTTGTTCGCGTTCACATTCTGCGCTTTTTCCACTCTACAGCCCTGGACATCGTCCCCATACCCATTCGAGAAGAATTCTCTACTATCAAACACGAAACAGCGTTAGTGCATCAGGATGCCAGTCACAGCTCGTCTCATCTCCATCCCCTTGCGCATTGGCGAGCTCGCCTTTGCAGGTACGATCAGTACAGTGTTCTAGCATAATGAGTACAGAGCTAACCCACCCTAGCTGTCGTCGCTGGTCTCATAGGCCACTACCTACGCGCATTTGACAAGGCGAACTCATGGCCGGAGAAGCGCTTCATCTATACTGAAGTCGTTGCTGGCATTTCCATGATGCTTGCACTCGTCTGGCTCATCCCCTTCAAATCCGGCTTCGTCCATCACACCGTCGACCTTGTCCTGTTCGTTCTGTGGATCATTGCCTTCGGTCTGCTCGTCAACTTCATCGGACCACTACAATGCGGCTCTATCTGGGCTTGGGGAAATATCACCGAAAAGGGAACTTGTGAAAAGTGGAAGGCCGCTGTTGCCTTTAGCTTTCTGAGCGCCATTTTCTGGCTCGTCAGCGCGCTTGTGGGCATCTGGTTTGTGCATAAGGCTACGCGCAAGGTGGCCTACAGCGATAGTACGACCAAGAAGACCAGGTAAATATCTTATCCAGCCAGTCCGTCGGAATTGCCTCTGACAAATTTGGATAGCACTCGACGCCGCACTTGGTTCTCTCGCTCCAAGGTTTGATCCTACGAGTCTCCTGCAGTGGGCGAATTCTGAATCGAAGGCTACAAGGTCCGGATTCAAGGTGTGAATATGAACGATGTGAGGCTAGTGGTGTACTGCCCGTTGCTTTCAAGCGATGATACCAGATTTCGATTTGTGATGGAATTAATGATTTGGAATTTGGAAATGCCCAAGACATGCCTTCCCCCTAAGGCAGGTAACTTTGCTCCGAAGCAACGGGCTTGCAGCTGTCAAACGATATCCTCGGCAACAGACAAACTAATAGATTCTACACAGAAAGCGTGGCTTGTAGACTTATATCTTACCGAGGTCTTTTCGAGACGTGGCGGGATGACGATTCCTCCATGATCGACCGTGCAATCGTCGCCTCAGACCTCTTTAGATCATCGATTCCTGAGCCGCTAATGTACATATATGACTGAGGTAGCTACTTGTAGCTATAATAATTCCCCAGAATCCATCCGACAATACCTTCCTGTTTACAGCAGCCAACCCCATAGCTGTCGTAAGAGTAAAAGACTCGTATTAAGATTACCCCTATTTCAGTAATGATAGGCCAATTTTTTATTTTTTTTTTGGCGCACCCCACCAAATCCTAAATCCAAAAATCACTTATTTAGACTACCACGTTATAACCACCTATCGTAAAGCTATCAAAACTCTAGGAGATATTATTTAACTATACTTCTATAACAATATTAACTCTTAGATAATTAGGATTTATATTTAATAGGGTATATATAGTTTTCGTAGATTTCGTGCGAAGCCTTGGCGTAGGTCGGTAGATCCCGAAATTTTACCGACCTACGCCAAGCCTCCGTATAAAATCAGCGCGAAATCAGTAATACCTTATATACCCTTACACCCATAGATCCTAACTATCTAAGATTTGAGATTATTATAGAAGTATAGTTAAATAATATCTCCTAGAGTTTTGATAGCTTTACGATAGGTGGTTATAACGTGGTAGTCTAAATAAGTGATTTTTGGATTTGGGATTTGGTGGGGTGCGCAAAAAAAAATAAAAAAAAATAGGCCTATCATTACTGAAATAGGGGTAAGCTCGCGACATCGAGCACAGCTTCTATTCCCAAAACACTCGCACCTCAATTTCGCCCTTCTCACCCACCACATCCACCATGACGTCCAAACTCATCCCTTCCGATCCATCCAAGGTCATGGTGATCCGCCAAATCACCCCAGAAGTAATCACCTGCTCCGCGCCCTTCATGCGCTTCGGCCGTCTCAAGGTCGGCGGACGAGGCACAATCGGTACACCCCTCTCCTCCCAGCCCCTAAGTCACCCCAGCTAACCCAGTCTACAGTCCGACTCCAATCTGGCGCCTTAGCCATCTTCTCTCCCACATCCCTGACCCCCGAAGTCCGCTCTACCGTTGCCAAACTCGGCAACAACGTGGCCTACATATCCGCACTCGACTACGAACACCACATCTTCATTGGCGAATGGGCTAAGGCGTATCCCAGCGCAAAGCTAATGGGTGTGGAGGGTCTGCCAGAGAAGAGGGAGAAGGATAAGGCTACGGCTGGGAGCAGGTTCGAGCATGTGTGGACGATGAAGAACAAGACCAGCATGAAAGTAGACCCTGAATTCGATGCCGAATTCGACTACGAGTATGTGGGCAGTCATGCGAATAAGGAGCTTGTATTCAACCATCGACCGTCCAAGACGCTGATAGAGGCGGATATGATGTTCAACTTGCCAGCACGGGAGCAATTCTCACGTACAGGAGAGGATCCTACAAGTGGGTTCTTGACGAGGTTGTTTATTGGGATGCAGAATACGGTGGGAGCGGCTACGTGGCAGAAGAGATTTTTGTGGTATGCGGCTAGCTTTGGTGACCGGAAGGGGTTCAATCAGAGCGCGCAAAAAATTGCTGGTTGGCACTTCGATCGGATCATTCCGTGTCATGGGGACGTGATTGAGACGGATGGGAAGGGCATTTTCAAGAAGGTGTTTGAGTGGCATTTGAATGCTGCTACGAAGTAAGTGGGAGGTACGGCAAAGACAAAGTAATGCTGTAATCAGGGTCTGACGGTGAAGATCTATGGAAGCAGCAATTAATGAGTTGCAATGGAACAGAGGCGCTATCGAATGAAAGGGCTCTTAAGTAGCACATGTGAGATGAGGAAAGAAGTGGAAATAGACATAAAGCAACGCCAGGCTCTCAGATTAGCTCTCTCCGTATTCACGGGCAACCATACCGTCGTCCACATCCGCGCTCTCGCGCATCGTAGTTTCGAGCAGGCTATCATGCATATTTGGCTTTTGACACGACGTCTCATCACTGAGCCTTTGTCCACCCTCCACCATCACCAACATAAAACCAGCGGCTTGGCTCGCCCCAAACATCCCGGGACTGTAGACGGAGCGATATGCCTCTTCCGATTGAAAACTATATTTTCATCCATCACTAGCACACGTCGATACCTCCTCAACTGTTCACCCCAACCGCCCAGTTAAGGGATCCTAGAGAGGTGGCACGTGGCTTCTGGGAAGATTGGGTCGTCATTGGGGCTGCTACAAGTCTGGTGTCTGGGGGAGTTGGGACTGCAAAACCAGATAAGAAAGGAGATGGAGGGTACAAGATCCAAATGGTCTGTGCTGCGAGTCAAAAGACTGCCACTCTAAGATTTCTGTTCACGGTCTCACTCATGACCTTACGCGACCTGGGTGAGCAGGAAGCGGAGGGCGTTCATGAAGCTCGGGTGATAGGTTTCTGCATTGAGTGTGGACTAGAAGGCATATCAGCATCTATTGCAACCGGAGGATTAGAGAACAAAGCACTAATACTCACCTGCTTGATTCTTAACGAAGCTCGAGTTTGAGCCTCGTGGAAGGCGAAGCGGGAGATCGACCACTAGCGCTGCAAATCACCTCGGCGAATCCTCCGCCTGCCAATCACGAAGCCTGTGGGAAACGACAACCTAAGTGGCCAACCCTTTCCGCATTGCATATCCGTGGGTCCTTCAAGCAGCAGTGACAGAACCCTCAACATGGTCTTCCTCATTCAGAATGGAGAGACGCGGCCCTCCTAGAAAGCAGCAGAAACACGTCCGTTTCGGCGAAAGCCTAGAGCCAAAGCCGCCAGAAAATATGGCTGCTTGGCTCGATCGCCAATTCGCAAATCACAACGTACAGCTTGCGGCAGTGGCTCTCATATCTGGAGCTGCTGTAGCCGGAACCATCTATGGAACGCAGGCTATACGGAGAAAGGAGAGGGTCGATGAGCTGAAAGCTTCTATACCTGAGCTGAATGAGAGTCATCATGCAGAGATGGTGCTTTAGACCCTTGAATCCGTGTCACAGTGAGAACTCGATGCTGATCAACTCAGTGAAGCTCACAAACTTTGGCGCTGCTGCTCCTTTACCCACAGCCGGCAAAGAAGATGAAAGATCAGCCGCTCTGGCTCGCAGGGCTCAGCACGGCGATTACGATGAAGGTCAATACCATATTTTGAAACCCTCATGCATGGCCTGACCGTCCTAGATCTGATCGCCGAGCAACTGACCCGTACTGCTTCGTTCCTTGGACCTGACCGATTCACCTTGCTGCGCGACTCCTTTGCCGTCATCGTAGGCCTGGGCGGTGTTGGTTCGCACTGCGCCTCGGCCCTCGTGCGCTCCGGCGTGTCCAAAGTCCGTCTTATCGACTTTGACCAAGTCACCCTCTCCTCACTAAATAGACATGCTGTCGCTACGCTGGCCGATGTAGGAACACCAAAAGTGGAATGCGTGCACCGAAGACTACAGGCTGTTGTACCTTGGGTTCAATGGGAATGCTTTAATGAAGTCTGGAAGATAGAGCAGGCAGGGAAACTACTTGGACCCTGGGACAAGGGCAAGAGGAGAAAGCCGGACTACGTGGTAGATGCGATTGATAACATTGACAGCAAGGTTGCTCTTTTGCAGTATTGCCATGAAAATGGTATCAAAGCGGTCAGCTCGATGGGTGCTGGATGCAAGAGTGATCCTACGAGGGTGCAGGTTGGTGATATCAGCACGAGTGTGGAAGATCCATTATCAAGGGTTACGCGGAGGAAGCTTAGAGCTGCGGGTATCAGTGAAGGGATTCCTGTGGTTTTTTCGACTGAGAAGCCGGGGCCTGGCAAGGCTGAATTGCTACCACTACCAGAAGAAGAGTTCCAGAAAGGAAAGGTCAATGAGTTGAGCGTGCTGCCAGACTTCAGGGCTAGAATTTTGCCCGTCTTAGGAACGATGCCAGCAGTCTTCGGGTACACTATGGCTAGCTTCATTATTTGTGAAATCACGGGCTACCCACACGAGAGTGGAGCCGGCAAGCTGAGAGACAAGATGTACGACAACATACTATCAACTCTCCAAGGTACAGAAGAGCGGCTAATGAGACAATCTGGTACCGATTCCGTTGGGCTAAAAATTCCAATCAGCAAAGACGACGTGGGTTACCTTGTCGAAGAGGTATTCCGTGGTAAGAGTGTCGTGAGTAGAATCCCAACACGACTAGCGTTGATCAGATGGAGAGCACCAGAGGGTGGCTTCAGGATCGAAGAGAGCTCAGAAGGTCAGAAAAGTGTGCGGTTAGACTTGAGTGATCTGGTACTCATGACCAAAGAAGAGGCAGCAGCGCATGAGAAAGAGGTCTTGAAGGGAGGCAAGGCGCCTGAATCGATCTACGATAAAGGTGTGCTGGAGATAGTTGAGAGGCGAAGACAAGAGGAGAGGCACTACCAACGATATAGGTAGGATATTGTGAGACTAGATTTTTACCAAGACTCTGTCTCACACTTTCAACAGTTGTGTCCTTTACTTGGTTGGCGCGTTAGAATGCCGTTTCTTAAGGTATCCACAGTACATGCCAGATTTAGAGTAGCCTCTCGGCTAATTGACGGCCTGCTACGCCAATCTTTCAGGAGCGGATCTGCGAAAAGATCATGTCGCCGCGTCGCTCCGAGAGAGCCAAGACCTTGGCAACCTCCCCTAGGAGCGCCATCAAGGAGGTGGGTAGCCCCCTCAAAGCAAAAGCCTGCACAGCCTGCCTTCTCGCGATTATAATTCACGGCCGAGAGCGATATTCGCTCGTACATAATAGCAATGGGTTCCCGAGGGCCCGAAATGAATGGTCACTCCAATCCTCCACCACGGTACGACGACGAGTATGGATTTGATAGTGGAGACGCATGCCCTTCCGACGACGAGCTGGATGACACTGATCTCAATGTATTGAACACCGATTATGCTCTACAAAGAGGTCTCACCTTCAATCCCGCTCGACACCAACATAATCCCTCGATACCACTAAGTCTAAGACATATCGAAGACACAAACGACCTTCCAGAAAAGTACAGAGCGGGCGCCTATAAGTCCAACGGACATTCACCCCTACTGCCTCGGAATTCCTCCCTACACCAAGAAAAAATGTACAAGGACAGCACAGACTACCGTTTACATGACGCGCGAGCGTACCAGACGTATCGAAAACGAAGACCACTCATAGACTTAATACGGAATGAATGGCAACACACTACCAACTCCTCTCCCTCGTCCCCAGGCTATTCAACTCCGAATTGGATACAAGTACTCGCCGCGCCGCGGTTCAGACGGTACATCTACATCGTACTAATACTAGTAACGCTGACGTGGTGCCCATGGCATTACTGGGGTGAGCCGAAATGGAGCGAGCATAAATTGCTTACTGAGAGTCTAAATGAGAGGATGAGGACGGCTGATGGCTGGTTTGGGATTAATTTACGACCAGAGTTCTTGGGTATGGTGCAGGTGAACACTTTGAATTCAGATTTGATACCGGCAGGGAAGGGAGATCGGAGGAGGTTGATAGTTGTGGGAGATGTGCATGGTTGTAACGATGAGCGTCAGTACCCCACTGACATTGGCTGACATCGGCCACATACTACGTATGTGCGAGGATTTCGCTAATATTGGCTTTTCGTAGTCGTCAAACTCCTTTCAAAAGTCCAATACGAAGCCCGTACCGACCACCTCATCTTCGCCGGCGACTTCATCTCCAAGGGCCCCTCCTCCCGCGCCGTCGTCGACCTCGCCATGTCCGCCCACGCCTCCTGCGTTCGCGGCAACCACGAAGATCGCGTCCTACTCGCCTACCGCGACATGTACTCTCACCGCATGACGCAAGAGCAAAAATCCACTCGAAAAGGCAAATGGAAGGGGAAGAAACCAGATCCGCCGGCGCCAGGGATGCCGGAGGATATGATACAGAATGAGGATGAGTACCCTGGCTTGGATCTGGTGGATGAGAGTTTTGAGCATGGGGATGCAGTCAATAAGGAGTTGGCGAAGAGTTTTTCGAAGGATCAAATTGATTGGATGGCTGCTTGTCCCGTGGTCTTGGATGTTGGGCAGATGAAGGGGATGGATGATGTACATGTTGTGCATGCTGGGCTTGTACCTGGTGTCAGGTTGGAAAGTCAGGACCCGATGGGCGTGATGCACATGCGGACGATTGATCTGGACACCCATGTCCCGAGTAGCAGTGGGGAGGGGACGCCGTGGTTTAAGGTAAGAATATCCATCATTTTCATTTGAATCCTTTTGACGGAGCTGATTTGATTACCAGCTCTGGAACAAATACCAAACCCTTCTCCCCTCACATCAACGTTCGACCGTTATCTACGGCCACGACTCGTATCGCGGCCTGCAGCTGCACAAATACACCAAAGGCCTTGACAGCGGCTGCGTCAAAGGCGGAAAATTGACAGCGATGATCCTCGATGACCAATTCTCTTCCAAGGAGCCAGGCACTGTAAGTGTGGATTGCAAAGACTATAGAGCGCTAGCGAAGAAGGAAGGGAAAGAGATGGAGCCGGAAAAGGATGGTAAGGAGACCGAATAGATGGGAGAGCCGTGCACAGGGAAATGATGCCTTGTATATATGGGTTCGATGCTGGCTCTGGTTCGGGCATCGCGGGCGGCGGCATTCGGCATGAATGGGCATTGTATCGTTGGGCATCCTCGGTGATCGTTTGGCTCAAAAGGACGAGATACCCAGGCATGTCCACAGAGCGCTTGGGTTGGCAGACGCTGGGAAGACTTGCCTCAAGATATGGATTCTGGGCTCCGTTGGATTGTATAAAGGGCGCTGGCGATGCGAGTGTTAAATACAAATGCTCTAACCTGGTATTAGACCGCGTCATTGTACAATAATTGACTACTGTCACTCACCATGAGTCCGCTCCTCCAAGCCTCACAATTCGTGCATAGTACTGCTCGCTAACACTAAATGTTGCACCAATTTCATATCTACAGCAGGGTAAGCGTTCAATCTACTGCGTATACCGCGCTAGTTCTGGCTAGATTTCCTGGTACTGAAGTATCGGAATGCTCTTTTGCTGCTCGATTGGTAGAGTACAATGTGTGGTAGTCTTTGCCTTGATGTCGAGTTTCGAAAGTGGCGAAGGGCGCCATATTGGAATAGAAAACTCGGTCTCATCATATTCCCATACAAGCTCCCATCAAGAAGGCCTCGCCCAAAAACGACACAACACACCCCTTTCAGGCTCGAAGGCCTTGCATCATATTATGAATGGTATCAATAACCACAGGGAATATGCTCCCCACGCTATCGACAATCAAGCCCTCGAAGTGTCTCATCGCCTCCTCCTCTGTCATCTCGAGATGGAAACGCTCCCGCACCTTCTCCACCACACGTCCAGGTTCAACTTTGATGTCTGGGATATTTGCGTCTACCATCAGACTGAACAAGTTCAGGATCAAGTTTGAGGATTTCCGCAAAGTGGTGTATGCGGTAAAGCAATAGGATTTGAACGCTGCGTAGTGCGGTGAGTTGCTACTACCCATTCCTTCAACCATCTCTTTACAGAGTTTCATCTGCGGAGCGAAGGGCTTGGGATCCCGGCCTAGGATGTAGCCGAAGTCGGCGTGAAAGAAGTGGCCGTCTGGTGCGAGGAGGAGGTTGTCTAGATGTCTGTCGCCCACGCCTAGGAGGTAGGTGATGACGCAATATCCAGCGCAGGATTTTACATAAGTATCCATCGTCGAGGCGCGGATACCAAGATCGGCCTTCGTATCTGGATTGTTTGCGCGGAGATAGGCAAGAATACTACCTTTGTACTTCGTGGAAGCGGCTTGAAGAGACATCGAAGGGACAAACTGGACAGCACCGGCATTCGAGCTTGTAGCTAGGATTCGGTAAGGAGAGAGCTTGAGGTCGAGATTTTCTTTGCGGAGAAGGCGGTCCATAAGCGCGATGACCTGGATCACGAGCTGATCTTGACGTAGGTCGTCGCCGGTTTTGAAGATAATAGGGTACTTTTTGCCTTCGGAGGTTTTGAAATGGATGAGGAGAGGGAAGAGGGAAGACTTGAAGACAAGGGATTCTTCGGGGTAGCAACCGACTATTGAGACGCTGGGATCTAGGGGAAGTGGGAGAGGAGGGTCGAAAGTTGTTAGCTCGTTCTTTGGGTCGGCAAGATACTTCTTCAGGCGTTGCAGTTTGCGAGGACGGTCTTCACGGGAGAAGCGTATCTCTTTTGAAATCTTGGAGAGGACTGTGATGAGCTCGCCCTGCCGTAACAGTGTCTTCCTTCGCTCTGGTCCGTCTGGGACTTGCATCAATTCTGTCATGAAGTCGAACTCGACCTTGGCGAAGAGTTTCCGATGCTCTTTAACCTGGTCAGGGCTTCGATCGTCGCATTCAACCATGAGATACCAATGCAGAAAGTTCCCAAGCATGAGATTATTTGTAGCGCGAGAGATGAGGAAATTTGCTAACGATGAATCGCGAGTGCTGCCATCCTGGGACTCAGGCGATATTTCCTCAAACTTCAAGGCTTGCACCAGCTGGAGTAAATATAATAGCAGCTCATCGTCATCTGACTCTCGCAGGCGATCAACAGCATATGCCCTGACTGCTGGGTTGTCAAACGTAGGACCCAACAATTCTAAGGCATCGTCCACATCGATCTCTGTCCATTTGGGCAGCAGCTGCACAGCTTGACGAGCCTCGCTTTGATCGTGCCATGCTACCGATTTGACGAACTTGGTCAAGGCTCGCTTGTCACGCGTCAGATGATGTCTGAATTTCCAAACGAGATCCTTCTCTTCAGCATTCAGCTCTTGAGTTGGCCCGTACGACATGATTGTGTTCAATTCATCACGTATTTTCGCGTTGGGTTTGAGATCTCGGTCCAAGACACCAGTGCGATGACTACGAACAAGCCTTCTGTGTTTGCTCTCAGCTGGATTATCTTTAGCACCCACCTCAGGATCATAGATTCGAATCAGAGGAGGGGCATTTGGGTCATCATCTCCAATTCCATTGCCTGTCCCGTTGATACCTGGACCGAGCTGTACTTCAGGCGGTGGTTTGAGATTGACATTACCAGTAGGCTGTACGTGATGTGCCATATTGGAAATTGGAGGTGGAGCATATTCATGGTCTGTGAATACAATAGGGAAGTCAAATCTTGGGAAGTCAATTAGCAGGGTATATCTATCCTGTTCCTCCTCTTCTTCATCGGAAATTTCTTCTTCGTTCTCGGCACTTGACTTCTTATTCGGAGGTCCATCGATCTCCTGCTTCTTTTTGGAAGAAGACATCTTCCGCCGGGCTCTTGAGGATATCTTGGCCTCTGTTTCTACTTTCTGCCGTTGCTTCTCAACAGCCTTGAAGACGAGTTGGTCTAGCCAGTCAACTCGAGGGATCTCTCCACTCTCGTGTTTTTTGAAAAGCTTCTCGAGTCTGTCGAGTTCCTCCTCATCAGGCGACAAGATATGGCCATTAACTACGCCGTGTGCATCTTTCTTCCTCCGAGGCTTGGGAATTGCAGGAGTAATGGTTGATGAGAAGCCATCCGCGGCTTTGTGACGGTATAGACAGCATTTCTGGCGCCCTTTCTGTAGAGTGTTATCCTTCTCGAAAAGTGGAATCGTCGTCCCACCGAATGGTATCGCGTGACCCCTCGCTCCAGCGCCGCCTGTGGGCGAGACGTCCCATACTGTGATTGCTAGCTGAGAGCTCTGAGGAAGCGTAGATATCATGATAGGAAGCTCAAGCCACTCGTTCCACACTCGGGTGCTTTTGAAGAACTTATAAGCCGTCTGGACCGGGACTGTCAAGGGTTTGGAGTCCGCCCATAACTGAGCAGTCACATAGAGGTCGGAATGAGGACTAGCTCAGATTAGCACTCGAATATGAGTGCGGCTCTAGACTCGAAGAGACCTTGTATTTGACCCTATGTGTCTCAGATCGGGCCTCTGTAGTAATGTCGAGCATGATGGGGGATTGTATTGCCCCTCCAAGCTGCCTCTGAAGCTATGGGTCAGCAAGGAAGATCAATAGGACTACAAACAGGAACGAACATTCTCACGTTGACAGGAAAGTCAAGAGCGCTAGAGTTGGCAAAGGAGTACTCCTCCATAAATCCTTTACACCAGATGTCAAATGTATGCGCAGCAGCAGCCACCAACCCAACGCTACAAGTCTTGGCATACATTACAAAGTAGAATTGGGGCTGAAAATCACGTGGCCGCGTAAATTGGTTTCTCCAAACTCCGGCGTCCTAAGCAACTACTTCACAGCCGTGTACAACGATTTAGCGATGAATTGACTCTACACAGGATTACAAATTATCAATACTAACAAGTCTTGTGATATTAAATACGCGAAGCCTTCCCGGTGTATCACCTCCTCGAGCCTGATCTTCTAGGGGTTCGTCTTCCTCCTGTACCCTTCCTCGTATCATCATGGCGCGTCGTGCGAATCTCTCAGCCGATGAGGACGGAGATGGGGAAGTTCAGAACGAGGTTGGATCGACGCGACGACGAAAAGGACGCGTCAGTCTCGAATCACTTTCACCTTCACCAGCAGCCTCATTCTCATCCGATAAAGAAAATCGCCAGACGCCGGCAGAAGCATCTCGACAAGATAAAGGCAAAGGCCGATCAATGGGCCCTCCTCAGCTTCCGTCGCCAGCTCCAGCAGATCTTGAACCACCACGATCAAACAAGAGGCGGAAACTCAGCGAACGCGGCGCCCCAAGTGCAACACAAACAGCGCATGAGAATAGGCTGGCTGGCGTGGGCGATACGCAATACTATGACCCTGAACAAAGCATAGAAGAGCGACGAGCGATAAGGAAGGACTTTCGAGATCTCTCGAAAGAGCTGACAGGTACGCAGACATTTCATATTGATCTGTTGTGATCATTACGCTAAGATAATGATCTCTTCCAGATTCACGTAACGAATACCTCGCGCCGGGCTCTAGAGGCCTAATCGATACCTTGGAAAAGGCAAATGACATCTTTGCGAACGTCAAGCAGACCTCGGACGCCACCTTGGATTCGCGACTCCTTGTGTCTACAGCAGATCTTTCGGCAAAGAGGACTACCCAGCTGAATCTGGGAGATTCAACTACGGGAATTGACATCGACGATTTCGTTGGGAAATGCATTACCTTCATGCGCCGTGGTCCGGCCGAAGGATCACAACGACGAAGGCGTAACGATGATAGCGATGAAGAAGCTACCGAAGGCTACGATGAGGGGGATGCTTTCAATTGGGAGTGGCTTGGTCGACAGGCGTGCTTCCCCCATAACGTGCGACCAGCTGTACCGGGTTTCCTGCTTGGGCCGCTCTCTGTGCAGAAGAGAGCTCGAAAAGTTACACAACGCCGGGAGCGGTTACAAAGACGAGATCCTAAAGATGCCGTACGCCCAGAGGAGCTGAAATCCCATGACTGGGAAAGGAAGGATACCTCGAATCTAACTGCTATGTGTACCAACATCCGAGAGCTTTTAGTGAAAACCCAGAACACAGGACAAGCGAGGGCAGAGGAAGAAATGTGGGATGATATATCGACCGAGGACGGGAATGCCCTCATGGCAAAGTGTGGACTTGCCGACGATGGCGGGCTTCCGTTCTTCAACTTTTGCGTCAATCCTACGTCTTTCGGTCAAACCGTTGAAAATCTATTCTACGTGAGTTTCCTGATTAGGGATGGTACGGCTGGATTGGGAAGTGATAACAACATGCTACCCACACTCCGTAAGTGTTCCTATTTACTGGCAATAATCTTCCACTGACATCGAATAAAGACGCCACTGTGCCACGCAACGCTGAAGAAATTCAGAGAGACAACATCTCGAAGCAACAAGGCGTCTTCCACATTGACTTTGACACGTGGGAAGATATCATCGACGCCTACGATATCAAGGAATGTGTGATTCCCCACCGCCAGACTGAAGAGGAGGCCAATATCGGCGCCTCAGGGTGGTATGGATGATAGCAGGGAAAAGTGGCTAGGGCGTTCAGGTCCCGGGCGACTTGCGAGGGAAAATCGTTTCTGTATATACCCCATTAGGATCTGAGATCCATGTTCATACGGGACGATTTTGGTTGACATCTGCTTACAGTATTGACGTGATAGCGCTTAAAAGGTCGTCAACAGATGCTGGCCTCACACAGTGGCTTATACCCTAGAATTAGAGTCTCAAAGGGCAATCATTACTGAATAACATACATTTTGAGCTCAACTGTCTCACTGCCTCAACTACCAATCAAGGAAGGTCTTGATAAACCATACGTATATTAGCTGCTAAGAACGCCATATCATCAAAATGCCCGTTGCCCTTCTACAAAACGCCGAGGGACGATAATTCCTCAGGTAAAGATGGCCAATGACAGAACTGGGAGCGCTCGCACGCAACCTCGTCAATTCACGTATTCAATACGATAAACATCTACGTCACAGATACAAGCGGTCGTGGCTTCCAAAACCATCACAAGGACTAAATTTCCAAGTCCCGGCATGCCTCCTTTCATACCAATACTTAACAAGATATGGCACGAAAAAAGGAGACTGGGGAAACAAGCCCTTGTGTATGCCGCCCTCGTAAGTATCATCGATACATCCCATAACCATCGGGAACAAAGTGTACTAGCGCCAATAGTGAGTTCCCACATTCGCAACTATGGCAGAGGTAACAACAACGCACCTTATCAGCACTCTCCAGCAATTTCTCCTCGGTAACATTGAACGCTGCCTTTGACTCCTCACCGTCACAATAGTCCAGAGCCAACCTTGTATCGATTTCTTCGGCGATATGATTTTAGCCAAAGCCAAGGCCTACAACCAACTCTACTCGTAGAATTACTCGGACCGTTGCCAGGCGCACGAACATACAAGATCTGTGAACATGTGTATTCAAACAGACCCACAACAAGGCCATTGGATCTGGATGATACATGAGCCAATCTCACAGCTGCCATGGATGGCATAGTCCCCGGACTAAACTGTGAGTGCATTGGACCCTCAACATGTTATTGGAGCAGCATCTGTGGTTACGGGACTCAACAAAAATGTCATCTCTGGACTGCTGTTAGGGTTGCTCTAGATCGCGGTCTTTTGGTCCTTTTTCATCGATGCAGGTCCCGCCACCAACTATCATACCAGAAGTGCTTCAGTGAGTTGGTGAAAGGAGAGACAAGTAGTATGTTAACCGAGCAGCTCTTGTATAACGTTATGAAAGTCTGTGTCCCATACCATCGGCATCAAAGATAGAACAACTTCGAACCTTCTCCCGCCGGGGTACGGGCGAATAGCCCCTTGGTAACGATCAGAGAGAGTCTTGGCTTCCTCGAACTATTATGTACCTTCCAGTTTGGGGGATACTCTGTAGAAATCGACCTTCCTTACATAGGTAGTGGTGGGTTATTATGGGATGAGATGGGCAAGTGCCTGCTCTCATCCAGTGACCAAACGTCTCGATACTTTAATATACGACGCATTAGCGACATCAGTTGCTGCATCTTCCGCCAATGGACGAATCGGAATTGCCATGACACACTGAAATCCGGTATTTCAATTTCTTTGCTGCGAGGATAGTAGATATCAGGCTGTGTTACAGAGATCTTGTTGGCTAGATTGCGCATTGGAAGAGCTAGATGCTAGGGACGAGACTCGTATTATTGTTATTGTCGGATAAGCTCTCATGTATGAGGATGTTACAATTAGTAAGTTGTGACATAAGACATAGTCTGTCAAGATATGGGTGTCAACCATCCGACTTCTCTAAGCTGAGAACAACAAGGATGAGAAAGCAAATTTACATGAGACATGGGCCTTCTTTCTTAAGGCTAATCCCAGAAGGTACTACCAAAAGTCTCGGCGTAAACTGGCACAGAACCCGGCTCGAAGGGCGACCTTCGAAGGAATATCGAGGTTGTTGGCTTGTACTCTACCCTGGAATGAGTTTACCATCTTCGTCTTTCAGGCTATTGGGACTTATTGACGCTCGCAAAGTTTATCGTGTTAAGTGCAGAGTCCATTCTCAGCTTTCTATCACATCCCAGCACCTTCTCGATCCCCGGCCCCCTAAATCAGCTTCCCACCCTTCGCCATCCCATCAAACCCCCCCAACGTAAAATTCGTCATAAAGCTCAGCAAATACGCAACCAAGACACCACTCACAGCCTTCTGCGCCTGTCCCACTTCTGGAATACTAACCACGGTACCAGGAACAGGAATCGATGTTGTCACCATGAGGCCCAATTCTTCGGTTGTTATCATTGTTGGCGAACAGGATGGAGGCTAGAAGGGCCTTCCCTTCTACAGGGGCGGCGGTCTGGTTGGCGTAGAAGAATTCGATGGTGGAGAGGCCGGTGGAAGATGGGAGGTCATCGTAGATGGTGGTCATTAGGTTTTGGAGTGCTGGAAGTGAGGGATGTCATTACTCTATCTCAAAGCAAGCTCGTTACTTTGATGGATGGAAAAAGCTACTAGTCATCATCGTTTTTGGGCGCACTTACACCAGATACTATAAGCCCCGTACGCCGTCTGCACACTCACACTCAACAACACATCCGCGTGGGGCTCTGGACAGGTATTCGGCCCAACTTGTGCGCATCCGAGCCCTTCGATCCCTGGGACGCCTGTCAGACGCATAAAGCAGTTGGCCCAGAGCTCATTGGGATTTCATTTCCCCGCTGCTTCGGTGGTTGTGTTCCAACTGCGCATCCAGTCTTGCATGCCGAGCGTGTCCCAGCATGAGGCGTTGAAGCCGTAGTCGACGATGTTTTGGCAGTCCGAGAGGGCATCTCGGGGCCGGAGAGGAGATGGGGCAGGGGGGTAGAAGTTGGATGTGGCGGTGGAGAAGGAAAGGAGCGAGGTGAGGAGGACAAGGGCTGAGGAAAGCATGGTGATAGGGGTCAATAGGCGGGTTGCCTACTGGAGAAGCACTGAAATCATAAGAAAGATGCCCAAAATCAGGACCTGTTCATATACTATAGCTAGCGTGGAGTCGGCAGCAAGCTTGCTCGGAGGATATTTGCGGGTGAAAATGCACATCTTGAGGAAATGAAGCATCGTACGCGTGTAAGTAGTGGAGTACTTGCGAATTGTGTTTCGATTCGAACATCCCGAAACCGTGTAAAGTGCGCAAAGGCGACTGACTACCTCGACTGCCTCTCACCTGCTGGGCGCCGCAATATTCATCTGCTAGCCTTGATTCATGATTTGCTGATACACACTGAAGGATATTCCGAGTGTTGCGCTATGATTCCTGGTAGGGGTCTACTGCAGAAGCAGACTCTTCAAGAATCCCTACGCACTTACAGGTTTTCATTGTTGTAGTATGGATGCTCATTTGGCAATGCAGTCGTAGGTTCAAGCGCAATCCTCCATAGAACTAGCCGCAGCAGCAAAAGCTTCGCACTGCTTGATGGTCTCGCGGATATGCAATAAAGATTCATGACCCAAAAGACGTCGATATGAAGCAGATCTACACACGAGGCGTGTCTATACCTGAGAAATCTAAGCAGTCAGTATAGATGTAGTCTAAAACCTGATGTTAAAATTATATCCGCTGTTTATTCCCCATTCGAGGGACCCCTCGGACCCAGCTATTAAAAGATTGCCGATGGAAGCCGACGATATGCCGAGGCCTCTCTCTACCCTTCGAGGTAAACATACACTTCGCCGAACAGCCTAGCTGAAGCTTGCACATATCCCTCAATGTCTGCTCCTCATGTAGCCAGAGCACTTACAAATATAATCCGCCAGATTGGTCGTTCAAATCCAAGGCATGTCTCGTTGACCATCAGCCGTGCAGCTTCATCCAAGCATCCAAATGGATTTGTCCCACCTGCGGCCGAGGACTTGACGGAGCTGAGGGAGCGAGTACAAGACTTTACGCGTGAGCCCCTATCTAAAGGGATGAAGAGCCGCCATTGAGCCATCACATAGGGCGAGAGATACCCGAAGAAGTCGCAGCAAGAACAGACCGCGAGAATGAATTCCCAGCAGACATGTGGAGGAAATTTGGGGAGGCTGGGTATATATTATTCCATCGAGGACTTAGGACAGGTGTTTATGGACTATCAGCTTCTTGGGCATCACAGCAGACGAAGACTATGGAGGTCTAGCAATGGGATATCAGGCCCATTGCATAGTGATGGAGGAGATCAGTAAAGCATCAGGTTGGCACATGGTACTACTACAATTTCACTGCAACCGCTCAGATCATCAGGTAGCATCGGACTATCCTACGCCGCCCACTCCCAACTCTGCATCAACCAGCTGTGCTTGAACGGCAGTCCCGATCAGAAAACGAGATTCCTACCTGGCTTAATATCGGGACACAAGATTGGCGCATTGGCTATGTCAGAGCACTCCGCTGGCTCAGATGTTGTCAGTATGAAGACGACGGCGAAAGCCGTAGATGGGGGATTCGTGCTCAATGGGACGAAGATGTGGATTACGAATGTGAGCATGGAATGTTCTACTTATCGAGTATTCTACTCATCTGATAAAACGGGGCTGAGGAATTTGATAGGGCCCAGATGCAGACTACATAGTCGTATACGCGAAGACCGAGCCTGACAAAGCTTCAAAAGGTGTTACAGCCTTCATCGTCGATAGCGCAACCAAAGGCTTCTCCTGCGCGCGCAAGCTAGACAAGCTAGGCATGCGAGGCTCCAATACTGGAGAGCTGGTCTTCGAAGATGCGTTTGTGCCGCAAGAGAACATGCTAGGCCAATTGAATCACGGTGTCAAAGTCCTAATGGAAGGTTTGGATATCGAGAGACTCGTGCTTAGTGCTGGACCATTGGGGTATTTCCTTACCAAGCCTTATTGCATTCAATGAACCTCCGCTGATACATTCGCTATAGAATCATGGCCTCCGCTCTCTCCCTCGTTCTTCCCTACACCCACACCCGCACTCAATTCAACCAACCCATAGCCCACAACCAACTCATCCAAGCCAAACTCGCAGACATGTACACCAAATATCGTGCCTCCAGTGCCTACACCTACAGCGTCGCTCAAAAGCTCGACAACAACCACTCCGACCCTGACAATAGGCCAGATGCCAAAGACTGTGCTGGGGCGATTTTGTACGCGGCAGAAAGGGCGACGGAATGCGCGCTTGATGCGATACAACTCATGGGAGGCATGGGATACATGAATGAAGTGCCTGCGGGACGGTTGCTGAGGGATGCGAAATTGTATGAGATTGGGGCGGGGACGAGTGAGGTGAGGCGGGTGGTTATTGGGAGGGCGTTCAACAAGGAGTATTCGGTCAGGTAGAGAAGTAGTGGGGAAGGAATTCGAATGACTTGGGGCGAGATGGTATTTTGGCGATGGATAGGGGCGTAAGTACTGGTATGATTGGATGAATTTACGAACCTGAGCAATGTTTTACAGCTCGCTCACTTCAAGACGAGAACGGTAGAGCTGATTCTTTACTCACACCCGCTCAGCAGGCAGGCTGTCAAGGAAAGGGGCATTTGCGAGGATCAATGAGCCCCGGTATCACAAGATACGTGTTCGCGAGAGCGAAGAATTGAATGTCACACGCTCATGTTGAGTCGTGATCATGTGTTCATCGACTCTATAAACGGTCAGAAAGCCCTATTTAGTATTTAAGCAGATGGCACTTTGAGTGTGCGGCCACTCGAGACTGCCACTTGTCTTGAAACACAGCCTGACGGCAATAGTTTCTCTCTAGACGAGAAAAACTTATTTCAGATGTGTCGGCCCTCAATTAACCCCGAAATCATGGCTTTCCTGCTACAACGCAGGCGACGCTAGCGACATGTGTGGCTGAGGGTCGATGATCGAGCCCAATGTCAGCAGCTTCACCATCTGGAAGAGGCGGTGTATGTATGTTGTGATGCGGTTGCTGCTCGAGATGCAAGGTTTTGGTTGGCGCACCGGCTCCAGATTGCATACTGTGAGCGTGCCATAATCTCCATGCTCTATAGCCTTGCCAAATTGTACCAGTATTCGCAGCTATAGCTGGAGGCCGAAGATGATGTTCGTGGAAGGTATCATTCACACCAACGGGACTTCGGTGATCAAGAAAAAGAGTGACCAGTAGGTGTTTTGAAAGCACAGATTGGCAAAGCCTCGAAAGGGCGGTGAAATTCATCTCAAAGGGTATATCGCATTGAAACATTACAGCTAACTATGCGCCCCAGCTCTTCATCCACCAAGCGGTTGTCCCATTCCCTCTCCTCTGTTGCTGGTTTCCATCAAACTTTTCCTCTTCCAGTGAACAATGTTCGTCCGCTCCTCATCATGAAGAACACAACTACCCCCATCACGGCAGTGACCAGCCAGAGCAGCATGTTCACCAGGTCAACCCAGACTGCGTTCTTCATTCTCATGATCCCTTTGTCACCTTGAGGATTCGCGTGAATGTATAGCTTCCCGAATATCCCAAATACGGCTGCCCAGAGAATGCTGCCACACAACCATCAGCACTTTGTCGTCTACACGAGTAAGGCAGCAGCCTCTCCCCAAAGATTTGTAGCTTACAAGAGTATCAAGTCCCACCCAAACGCCCAAGCCCACTTGACCATCGGCACCATATAGACCAAGCTTGTGAATGCACTGAATGTCGCCACGACCACGGCATATGCCCATTTTGAATCTTGATGCTTGTGTTGCGTACGCGCATTACTAAGATCCTGGGCGTAGAGACCGATTACTGCGATTGCAAAGACCAGCTGTAGGAAGCGGAGGACGAGGTTCAGGATCATGAGGGGGAAGGGCGTACTGCTAGAGGTGGAGACGGTGGAGGAAGGTTTCTTGTTGAAACGAGAGAATGCCATATTGAAAAAGTGGCCGCGAGAAAGACGTGGTATCTATAGCCTGGAGCGTGGCGGAGGGGTTGGGGGTGAAGGTTTTATGAGCAGGCGTCGCGATCGGAACGAAGAGTTTAGGGACTGTTGGAGCGCGTAGGACCAATAAAGCTGTCAAACGTGAGCAACCCGCACGCAGCTTCACCCGTTGATAAGGTGGACAAAGGGAGCAAGTGCGAGGCGATGCACTTCTGGAGTATTACTAACAGAGTATTCGTGAGCATGAACCTGATCATGAGACGCCTGACGCAAAATGATATCGGCGGCTCTTGAATCCTGGCACTCTGGAAAATGGTAATGGTAGGGTTCATGATTGGCTCGCTTCACCTGCCTCCAGCACTCGAACTTGTAAGGGGTATGAGTTGCATTATCTTGATATGTACAATGCATGCAATGAGCAGCTAGGCGCCGTGGAGCGGAATACTATTACCCCCTCTCCTTCACGTAACTTTCCTTCGTGTACTCCTCCGCGTAGTAGCCCTCTTTGACTCGACAGTGGCGGTTTCTTCTACAGATATCTTACTAGACTTGCTGCGTTTCGCTGATAATTTCTCCTCTTCGTCGTCTGCATCCAATAGCTTGCGTTTCTGCAGCAGAGGAGCGGCATCATTCGCAATTCCACTTCCATTCTCCTTCCCTGTAGTTGCCCGAATCGTGGTAGGCCCTCCAACGCTATTCTGACCATTTTCGTGAGTGACGCTGGTGACTTTCTGCTTCTTTGGCCTGCCTGGTTTTCTTTTCAAACCACCTGAGTCGACTATTGCTGCAATAGGTACTTCTATTGCTTTTCGCTTGCGGCCTTTCGACCCAGCACCATTTGTGAGAGGACCTTGGTCAGGCTCTTGGCTCATTCCTTCCTGCGATGAGCGTCCTGAGGGAACTCCGCTCAATGTAGACGGCGTTTCTGCCGTAAGAGACGGGAAGAAATTACCCCTCGATGGTAGACCCTGACCTTTCGAAACATTAGTGAATGGTGGAGTGGTCTGACGGTAGACAGTATTGTCGATGATGATAGCAGTCGCTCGTTGGCTTCCCGTTTGTTGCATACCATTAGTTGTGGGTCGAGAAGTTGAAATCTTCACCGGGATTTTGAATCGTTCCCGCCAGTCTTCGAGGAGAGACACCATCTGACCCTGCTCCGCGCTCATGACCGAACTCTCGAAGGGTCCCAACATCTCTTTCTTCGACTTCCATACCACGACCGGAGCGGCTAATACGGGGTTGCCGAGAGAAATTTCGGGTATTCCATTGATGGGCTCCAACTTCCTCCGCTTTTTTCTTGAGCCTTCCTCTTTCACTTCGCGAGCATTCTCACTCGGTTTCCTACCCCCAATCTTCCCTCTCTTCTTTTTGAGGGTATCATAGTCCCAGTAGTCCTCAGAGTAGTACTCCCAATCGCTGAGTAGCGAAGCAGTCTCCCACGCTGGATCGTAGTTCACGAGGACGGGGGAGTGCATGGTATGCTCAGCCAAGTCATCCTGCATGATAATTGTCAGTAACACCAGAGATGGACGCAAGATCGCTCTACCTACTGCCTCGTTGTAGGAAAAGTCATCCAAAAAGGCATAGTCATCATCGTCATCATAGAAATCATCTTCTGACATTGAGGCGGCTTCAAAGTCTTTGCTCTGGTTTTTCTAGATATTTCAGAGATAGGAGGGTGACTACAAGAAGGCAAAGTCGTGTGTCAAGAAGATGATGGCTGGTGTTAGAGATGGTCTTTGTAGCGGTGAAATGGAGGATTTCTCTGACTGTGCTTGCTGCATCGCAACACATCAACAGAGGCCCATTTCGAAATGGGTAGAAGCGCCAGACTTGGGGACTGTGATAAGGAATGACGTGGCAAGGTCCTCCGACAGGCACCTGCCTTGCGTAGGATGTCGCTGCCAGGCACGCCAGGCATGGAATCCACGTGTTTGTGACATGTCTTAGCGTTGTTCGGCTAGCAGCGGCTCGTCCCTTTACCAACTTCGCCTTCTGTACAGAGTAAGTGACTTGCTTAATAAAGAGATGTTGTCTGTAGGCAAGGCCCAGACATTCGGGATTAGGATTCAACACTATGCTTTGCCTCTCGTAGGCCATCACCATGTCTCTTCGTAATACTATTCGTCGTCCTGTCTTTCTCGGTATCTCTTCTCAACATGTGTCTCATGTCAAAACAAGACAAACGTATCTTGCCAATAGTAGCGCGCCAACCCCAAGCCAGCCGTTGACATCGATCCTAATTGCGAATCGTGGTGAGATAGCCTTGTCAGTCTTTATCGATTCAGAAACAAGCCCATATACTAAAACTTATTAAGACGCGTTGGCAAGACTGCCTCTCAGTATGGTATCAAGACGACAACGATCTACACGGATCCAGATGCTCGATCGCAACATGCTTCAAGCTCTCCATTTGCTATCAATCTTGGTCATCCTTCTGCATATCTCGATGGTGATAAGATCATCGAGACTGCTCAAGACCAGGGCTGCATAGGCATACATCCTGGGTATGGCTTCGTACGTGCCTTGACTATCCTTGCGAGTCATGAACTACACTGAGATGACCATAGCTGAGTGAAAACTCTGCATTTGCTCGAAAATGCACAGAAGCAGGGCTTGTATTCATCGGCCCACCATGGCAGGCAATGGAAGCCATGGGCAACAAAAGGTAGGTTTGACGTTTGCAGACTAACGCCAAATACATCTAAAAGCATATAGCCGGTCGAAAGAAATTATGACGGAAGCTGGTGTCCCATGTATACCCGGCTATCATGGCAGCAACCAGGATCCAGGCTTTCTGAAATCAGAAGCAGCTAAGATTGGCTTTCCAGTGCTTCTCAAAGCCGTAAAAGGCGGAGGCGGTAAGGGAATGCGCATAGCAATGACAGACAACGTCTTCGATGACCAGTTGAGATCTGCGAAGTCGGAGGCTATGAGCTCTTTTGGTGACGATGTTATGCTCGTCGAAAAGTACATCACAACACCTCGCCATATCGAAATACAAGTCTTTGCAGACAAACACGGCAACTGTGTTGCTCTTGGCGAGCGAGATTGCAGCATTCAAAGACGACATCAGAAAATCATAGAAGAGTCCCCAGCGCCAAATCTAGAAGAAGCCGTTCGCCAAGACATATGGGAGAAGGCGCGTGCTGCAGCACTAGCCGTTGGCTATGAGGGAGCAGGTACCGTGGAATTCATCTTTGATAATGAGACTGGCGAGTTCTTTTTCATGGAGATGAACACGCGTTTGCAAGTAGAGCATCCTGTCACTGAAATGGTGACTGGAGAGGACCTTGTGCGGTGGCAGATCATAGTGGCTGAAGGAGGAAAGCTTCCTCTTACTCAGCCAGAGATCGAAGCGAGGCTAGCAGAAAGAGGCCACGCTATCGAAGCCAGAATCTACGCAGAAGATCCTGAGATGGATTTCACCCCTGACTCAGGCCATCTGATCCACATGCAGACACCGCCGTTATCAGGCACAGTGCGTCTGGATGCTGGCTTCATTGCAGGCGACGAAGTCTCTGCTCATTACGATCCTATGATAGCGAAATTGATAGTTCAGGGTCCTGTGAGAGCCATTACCATACAGAAGCTGCACGCGGCTTTAGAAAAGTATGAAATAGCTGGACTCGTCACCAACGTCGAATTCCTCAAGAAAGTCTGCAAGAACCCAGCTTTCTTGGCTGGGGATGTTGAGACAGGTTTCATCTATAAGCATCGGGAAAAGCTCTTCGAAGAAACACCGATTGCACCAGAGGTATACGCACAAGCGGCGCTAGGGACATATTTCGTTGATTCTGAAATTTTACAAGCGGGCCCGTCCGCGATACCTCAATCGGGCTTCCTATCTACAGCACAGACTCGTTCTTTCGACTTGATCCCCCACAAGGCTGATAACACGATCGGCGCAGCCGAGATAAGAGTCGATCTGAAGCAATTGAACACGGGCCTCTTCGATATCACCGTCAACGGTACCAGCTACACTTCAGTGACCAGCAGCTGGAATCCATCAACGCACATCGTCAAATCATTCTTTCCCCATACCCGTCTCGAAACCCGTCTCATACTCTCTGACGGCAATCTCACTCTCTTCCAACAAGGCCAGCAGTACCGCCTGCGCCACGCCACACCCAAATGGATTGAGAAGGCTCTAGGCATCAAAGACACTGCTCACAGTGTTCTGGCGCCTATGCCGTGCAAGGTTCTGAGGGTTGAGGCTAAGGCGGGGGAGAATGTTAAGAAGGACCAGGTGCTGGTTGTTGTTGAGAGTATGAAAATGGAGACGGTGATCAGGAGCCCGCAGGATGGGGTTGTGAGGAGAGTGGTACATCAGAAAGGGGCAGGTGTATCGTTTCTTCGGACAACTTTGTTCGCTGACTCTGTTCCAGGATCTTTGTAAGGCTGGGACTGCGCTGGTGGAATTTGAAGAGCCAGAGGCCTCACGATGACTACTTGACTTATGACAATATGCTAAGCGGCAATTCAGAAGAAGGCGAGGGAGGTGGCCACGACGCAGACAAGAGACATTGCACATTGCTGGTAAAAATGCAAGTAATCTTGACTATATCGACAATGCTCTGCTGGGTCAGAGCTAGCCCACCCTACCAACACGAGAGTTGCAAACGCTTCTCAAACTCTCCTGCCATCTGGACCAGATGTGCTCGACATTGATGCCAAGAAATATTCCCATATCGGTGCATATAGGTATGTAGAGGGGGATCGAGTTCGGATTGGCCTTGAAGGCGCTGCAGACGGGCCTCAGTACAGCGCCGATGCTGAGAAAGGAAACTAAACCCTCCCTGTCGTGTGTTAGCAACATTGCAAACAAAACCTTGAAGCCGGCTCCCTACATTGCGTATGCCCTGGTTGTCGTCGCTCTCTCCCGGTTAAACCATACGAAGTTTAAGAGTGCCACTAACAAAGACGAATACAATCTACTCTGGATTAGCTGTAAGATCTATCAAAGGCTCCTGGGCAATGATGGATGACAGGTAAACCTAATACATCACGCTTTTGTCGTGTGTCGTCATTCCTACAACTATTGCCACCATCCCCAATACCACCATTGCGGCGAACAGGATCCACCTCTCCGGATCCCCGTCGTGAGCAGGCACTTCCTGATCTTGCGGCAATACTTAGCATCACGCCTTGCATCCCCCTTATGTACCCTTCGTTCGATATAGGCCTTTCAATTGACCGTCTTCCTCTAAGGCGATTGAGTCTATAACCGAGGCTACCCGAGGCGAGGAATTCGAGAACTAGATTATCGACCAAAGCTTGGTTTGAATCTAGTCACAGATGGGGGCACGCCAGGGCATGCGGGCAAAGATTGTCTCCGTTGGTGTTCAGCAACGTGCCGCGAGATGGTCATGAGCAGCTACCACGAAACTCAGGCCAGACGCTGTATAGCATAGCGTTCCGGTAAGCTTAGCTCAAATCTCCTTGAGGTCTATCATCTCAATACAGGTTTATGTGCTCACGTGGACTTGCGGACCCCACCTTAGAGGACAACGCTGAGGAACAAATTCCTCATACAAACCGGGCGTTGCCCTCAAGTAAAATAGGGCGTAACCGAGATAACACGTCATTCCAAGGCGGATAAGGTCCATCTTCACCGTAAGCTGAGTCTTGGGTGGAATCAAATTGCTGAGCATCAGCACTGTTTAGCGTTGTTCAACACCGCTTGTGCGAGGGCTGTCAAGGAGTCTCCCATCCGCATTTTTGGTTCTGCACAACATCCAGTAAACACCCCACAGAGCTAACAGCGAGGGGTTGATCTTTCGCCTGTAAATTCTATACCATGGAGGCAATTCCAGTCGTCTCTAGTATCATAGCACTTACGATACTCGGGACGGGGTTTTTCGCAGATCTAAATAGGATCGTACAGCAATATAGGGGAGCCAAACCCACATTGCGAGCGTTGGCACAAGAGCTGCGTACACTTGAGCTGGTAATAGAACACCTCCCTCGGCGTTCATCGAGTTCCGTCGACTGAGAAGTGCCACAACGCTCACTGAACTCCAACACTGCGTCAGCGAAAGACCTGATGGTTGCAACTGCGACCCCGGGCCGGGTCCGACGACGGAAAAACTAAAGAGACATGATGCAGTGTTCCTGGTGGGCGATACCGAGTCTTCAGGCACTCGAAACACAGCCAATGCAGAACGCAATCTTGAGGGCTTGCTGGAACTGTTACGATCTGTGCAGGGTGAACTCAACGAGCTCCATGACCCGGCTGGATCGTGGGGCGTTCATCGATCGCAGAGGTCGACAAAACTGGAACATTGCTATATCAAAGCTCACTTGCCTTGAAGAAGATAAGAGTCTACGGGGACAATGTTATAAGGATACTTGGACGGCGAAGCAGTGGTGATAAGCAGCACACTCGTTACGACGATCATTGGCGCCATGTGAAGACCGGGAAGAGCGTGACGGACCTTGAGAGTGGGGCTTCGTTTGTCATGGACACCTCTTAAGAGCCATGGAGCGCTGTCAAGCTCATATCGACCACCTCGGCAATCTTATGAGTATCTCAAGGATTTACAACGCTGCGCTTAGGCGGCCTTATAGATACCTTTTACACTCAACCTTACCCGAAGAGGTGTGGAATACACTCTATACTCATTGGAACAAGTGTCGTGCCGTTCTTCTCTTCAACTCGAGCCTACTCTGATGCTGGGAATTTTCGTCGTGATCGGCCTGATCCTTAAGGAGATAGTCCGGCCCCCTCTCCATTGGATACTAAGTCTGTCGCTGCACCTGGAAGAGCCGAGCCTTCTTGACCAGAATATACTGCGTCAAATTCCTATCCTCCTCGACCTAATCTCCCTTGCCAGCAGATATGCTGTGCCAGCGATGCTCTGCTTATTTCTTTCATGGATATTGCGGTCGTTTCCAAGGCAACATTGAACACCAAAGGGAGACAAAGATCGGCATTGTTGCTGTGCTGTTGGTTAGCACTAGCAGCTGGCGGCATCTTCTAGGCGCATGTAGGTGGACAGGCGGCTCTCTATTCCCTAGTCCTCATGCCCTTTCTTCTGAGCAATGGAGTCAACATAGGGCTGCTCGGGAAGCCAGCGTGGAGACACAGAGTCGAACAGCAGTTTCGGAACGAAAAAAGGACGATCTTTGATGACCCTCGCATCGGAAGCAACAATCTTTGTTTCCACCGGGGCGAATTTGCCTCGGGCTATATCTGGAGATATGAGATGGGTATAGGACGCGATACAATGAGTAGACATCAAGGTCTTTTGTGGTATGCGGAAGGGTTCTAATGGTGCTACGTTGACTCCACTGCAGTTGTTGGGCCACATCTTTTCCATTTCTATGGAGTATTGCATAGTGTTCAAGCGATGTGAGGGCTCAGGTCCATGGTTTAAGCTGATCTTCTTCTGGGCATTAGGATCTGCGGGAAGTCAACGATTTTCACCTTTGATTTCCCATGGATGTTATGCGAGCGATCGTCTTTCCCGTCTAAATTGGTAACGACGGTAAATCTTTTCAAGCCGATGGGTACACGACGCTGTAAAAAAGAAGTCATGGATTCAATTTTGCTGATATTTTGCTACGCTAGGCTATCAACATTGTCTTGGGCTAGTCTCATATATAGATAATGTACACTTTCAAGGCGGAGCTTGCTAGGTATTCGTACTAGTGCTTTTAGTTCGAAAACAAACTTTCGATGGACATAAAGACTATCGATAGGTCCTTCCAGAATGAGGCTGTACAAAGGATCGGGACTACGAAGAATCAAGTCTGTTTATCTTCCCCCACAAGAAGGATTTTGCTAATTGAGTGGTCAAAGGCAGAGGAGCGGACCTGATTGTCAGCATCAGATGCAGCAGCGTGTGGCTTGAATGGATATATGAGTAAGGAATCTGAATGGCAAATTGATCGACCTCCTGAAATTCGCTGTAAGGAGAATGAGGAAGAGGAAAGAAGAAGGGAAGAGAATTTTCGTGGGCTTCTATGACTGCCTCAATTATCCATTGCAATTGCTAATGATTTTCAAATTTACTATATTCAGATCATGTAGGTTTGGTAGGCTAAATTTGGACTGATACAGGCCTATACACCGGCGGCTGCAAATAGTTCTTCCTTAGCCGTGTGGCCATGATCCCTGAATCTATAATAGTAAAAGCAAGCAAGATTCATACCTGGAAGACCAGATTAGGCACATGACTGATCGTACGCTAATGTTTGCAAGACAACGCTCATCAGTCTCCTGGCAGCCAACGTTGATGTTCAGCAAGTCCTTGGAAGACCACTACTACCTGCTGTTTGTTTATTTCCTGGTGCACCTGTCGCTTTTGGTATGGAAGGTGCGGCGAAGACGCCCGTCTATAGGATTGAAGTTGTCTCTTTTTTTTTCTTAGACTCAGTGGCACTGGCATTATGTCAGGAGTGTCTTGCAAGTAAGCTGGATCTACTGGACAGACCAGGGCATGTTGGTGATCGCTTTTGAGCCAAAAGAATGAAAGGTAGAAACGTAAGTCACTTTACGATGGAAACAGTCAGAGTTTCATAAACACTTTTACGAAGTACTACGATCCGTCCTTTGCTGTAAGACACAGTTCCGCATCGAAGCTAGTAGAACAAGCTTACCTTCTATCAACGCGAAGCTTTCGAGATTGGTTAAAAACACGATGGTAGACGCTGTTTTGAATAGGAGTTACTATCGATGTACCCAACCTTGCGAATTTCGCAAATCTAGTAATAATAGAAGCCTTTCACCATGCATGTCTGGAACTGTGACAACATTTAACAACGCGAGGATGATCAGAGTACATACATTTTTATGGCAAAGAGATGACAAGTCTCATGGGCGTCTGACGTCCAGCGCGATTTAAGCTAATCTCCTTTGGACTAGCGTGAGCTAGTGGCCTTCGTCTCATTGACGTGCTCTCGACGTTCATCACCACTCTTGAAATGATTGATCAGTGTCCATTTCTCTGGAAATTTCATGGTGGATCACATAACTTTTAATCTCCTGAAAGAGAATGATCCTATTACGGAGCCGTGTCCGTGGCATGCGCTTCCACGAGCAGAATCTTCATACCACACACATTCCAGGCCGCACCCAGTGCAACAAGTGGCACCATATGGCAACGGATATAAATAAAACATCTCTACTCCCAAGCGTTCGGGTTGTCTCTTCACTGCACAAATTCTTGGCTTCTCATAGCGATCCTTCCTTTCGCAGACATTACATTTGTTCAATCACCCAATCCGTAGTCACTCATACACTTGATAGAAAATGCTCGGTCCATCGTGGCTGCGGCGTCTACTTTTTTCTATCCTCCTTATGTTCAGCTATACTACGCGATTTTGCGCGACGTCAGACGAGTGTGATGCGCAACGCGCCATTACATCTGCAATGGTTTTTTGTCAAGCAATCTATCCGCATCATGATAGATGTTCCTTACGACACGATTCTTCAGATCAATAGCGATCTTGCGGTGACCGTCGAAAATGCACCCACCGAGCTTGACCTCATCACTACATTCTATTCTACTAGTACAAAGATTCTGACGATCGGCGAGTAAGTGGTTCTCTCTACACAACCCTGCACTGCTTCTGACAACATACATACATAGACAATCCACATCGAAGGGTCAAGCAGGTCTTGAAGGCCAGTTCGTGCTAATCATCAGCGCTCCTGGAATGTCAAGCAACCGCCAGCGTCAATCTAGTTCTTTCGTGGGCTACAACGGCAGAGCGACTTCAGCGTGTACACAAGCGAGCTTAATCACGCTTCAAAACGGACAAATATTCGTCACGTATGCGAACGGAACAGTGGCCCAGTATTCAGCCAACTCCAACGACCCATACGATTAATTCAACCCAACCACTACTCCAGGCAATGTAACGACTACGTACGTCTTTTCGGATTTCTTGCTTCCCCCTTGATACCCATTCTCGAGTCGCAAGATATTCTTCAGAAGTAATTGCTCACGGTGTAACCTTTAAACCTGTCTTGTGGCATAGGACATATCAAATAAGGACACAGCTGACTCTACATCGACGAATAGGTTCTCATTGAGTAACACCGGTACACTGCTATGGACCGGCGATTCGTGGTTCAATGGCGCTGGTCTGTTCTACGTGATACCATCAGGTTAAATTGTAGCAGTCTTCCAGCAAAATACACAGCCATCCGGTTGCGTATTCATAGACCTTACAATCACGGAGCTAACCGCGTATGCTGCTGCTTCCGGGAGCAACGGAATAAATCCAACGACTGTCGTTGTCGGAGGCGCTCAAGGCGAGTCAGGCCGCCATCTGTGTTACGATCAATGCTGATCGCCTGAGAGCAGGTCCAACTGGCCCTGTAAGTCGCTCTTTAAGAGCTCAATTGCATATATGAAAAAATGTCTCGTATTACCAGACTATAAGAAGCCCAAAAAGATGAGAATTTCTAGATCTACGTCTCCCTCTGCTGACTTCACACTCTCCTAGACTGGTCCAAGCGGGTAATGCATTAGATCCCCTCCTTTGTGCGATTTGATTACTGATACTCGCATTACTCAGGCCGTCAGGTCCTGTGGCTCAAGGACCTTCTCTTCAAGACACTCCCGCTAATCATCTGCAGGGGTAATTTCACCATGCTCCTGCTTCGGGATTCACTGCTGACGCAGTATTTGTAGCCTACTGGCGCCCAAGGAATTCAAGGAAGCAGCGGTATTATTAATGTGCCTCATTCTATCTCCAAGATCTGCTAATCAGACCAAGGCGCTGTTGGGCACGTCTAATGCCTTCCCCTTTGGCCTCCTCTTTTGCTCAAGATGACTAACGGATACCATAGCGCGACTGGAGTTCCTGGGGCAATCGGTTAGCATCCTCGAAGCCGGTTTTAGTCACCATTTTCATTTGGAGGTATACTGATAGAGATCAGGGCCGTCCGGCGTAAGTTTTAAACGCTCAACTGATCTTACGTCGATGCTGATGATCTCCTTAAAAGCCGTCTGGTATTCCTGGGGTGGTTGTTGAGAATTCTGAAGGCCATTTCCTGTCTCTATCCGTGACAATACTAATGTCAATTAGGGCCGTCTGGCGTAAAATCCCATGGCCCTGAACCTTGACCAATACTGACGTAAACTTCCCAAACCTCCGGGAGTTTCTGGGGCCCCCGGTAAGAATCTTGAAAACCGTCGTTGACTGTTGACTCGCTGAAATATTTAAGGGGCCGTCGGGTGACATCTACTGCCCCCTTTTCAAGCCGAACAATGCTGATCAAATCTTTAGAGCGATTGGAGCCCAAGGTAAGAGTCTTCGAAGCTCTTTCTTTCTATGGAAATACTAAATAATTGAAGGTCCGCAAGGGTGAGAGCTTCCACCACTATTGGCCATCCAGCTTTGCAATCGCGAACACGGTGCTGACAACCTTACAATAGATCACAAGGAAGTTCTGGGCGAGTATCCGAGCCTGTTGAACTTATTACAGTGTTACTAACGTCCTTTTAGAGCTAGTGGGTGAGCAGCATCACGCTCATGTAGAGCTCCCCTTCTGACTGACGCGATGCTTAGGCCTTCAGGGGTTTGATTTGATGTATCCATACTTGTAGCTTGATTCTAACGTCTTATTTAGCCGAGTGGCGCTTCAGGCTTACCGGTTGGGTGTTTCTGACTATTCTCGAGTGTTGACTGACGGTTCTCCAGGGTAACATTGGCCTTGCTGTCTGTATACGAAGCTGCTGCTAACGTAATTGACTCGAAGTGTCACCGGGGCGCCATGTTATTGCTCCAAGTCCTGATCACGTCGCTAAAACATGCTAATCGTGCACAGGGTGAAACTTCCCCGTCACAAGCTCGCTGATCTATGTCTGATATTTGTGTAGCCCGCAAGGGATCCAAGGCAGTGTTGGGCAAGTCGCTATGGTCCGATACCTCGTCTGCTCAGCCCAGCTAATGATAGTATCAGCCGTACGTTTTCTCGCAGGCTACTCCCTTTCCTATCGCGGTTATGACTCGCTAGACATGTTTGAAGAGACGTCACTTTCGCTTGCTCTTTAAACGTGTCTATGAACTCATCAAGCCTCTTGGACGGGTAACACTGACTTCGAACGGATATATAGCGACTGGACCATCAGGCAAGCTCGCGGATTTGGTTATCTGTCTGAGATAACGCTAATCTTTTATAGGACCGTCAGGGTAATTTTCATGCCTTTTTAGCCTACTGGTTCATTGCTGAGTCACGCTTCTATGATAGGCCTCAGGGATCGGTTGGTACGTTGCGTGATTCCGTAGTTCCTTCTCATTTGTGCTTCGATGCATGCCCGCCGTGGTGCTATAGCCAGACTGGAATTGCAAGGACGGATCATCTGCATATCTGCATCTCAGCCGCCGTCATAATCGATGTACGGCCGGGACTGCGCCAGTTTGAGTTACACACGCCAAACCGGTCAGGCTAGCTGCTTCTACAGCTTTTCTCGAGATCACACCACAAGGTTCGCCCTCGCTATCTTGCAAAGAAGGTTCGTTATATTAAGGATCAAGGTTGTCTTCAATTGTTGTCCTATTGACTCGCTCGTTTTATCTCGATGGTCCAACCCACGGATCCGTTGAGGTGCCCTGCTCCTGGCCAGATATCAAGTTTTCGTCAAACGTTGGTTCGGGGTGACGGAAGACAAATCTTGCTTTGGATTCCTACTATCTTTGCAACATTCTCGAGGCTAGCTGATAAGGATCCTGCCTCCAATTTCTAAATACAACACTCGATCCGCAAGGTTGGCTCCAAGTTTTGGAAATCCCGTTCCGTGCTCAACTTAGTTACGGTCTCCACAAAGCTAGCTCAGAGACACATAATACGGGAACGCATCTTTCGACATAGGAATGCAACACGAAAAGGGGCGATCTTTGGCTTTCCCTGCACACCACCCCCAACGACATAATGGCCAGCCAAGATCTTGGGACGCGTGGATTAGAGCCAAGAAACGCTGGTCTCTGAATGGACGCTAACATCTCAATTAGGCCCAAGCGGTAATATCCCACAATCAATTGAGTTGTGGAACGATGCTAAGGTAACGGTGTGAAGGCGCTAGTGGATTGCAAGGTGATATATCTTTCTCAACTGCTTTACCGAGACCTGCTGACGACGTTCAGGGTGGGCAACACCGGGCTGTTACCTTTTAAGTACTATCTACTGACGCGCACGCGTAGGATACAGGGCAGCGAAGGGTGCAAATATTCCCTCCTGCAGTCAAAAACTATGCGCTAACTTGCGGGCGCAGAATACAAGGTAGTCAGGGGTACAGTCATCTGGTCACTGCCCTTACTACCTGTACGCTGACACACGCAAATAAAGCATTCAGGGGAGTCAAGGGTGCGGTTTCCAGCTCCCTGATAGTACCCACTATTTGCTGACACGGGCGTAGAATCCAGGGCATTCAGGGGTAGGACTCGTAACCGCTGATCAACACAGTGCTCAGGCTGACGAAGCTTCAACAACTTATGCCTAGTGGCTTGTCTGGTAATTGAACCTATCTTCACTTCAGACACACGCCGACATCATATAGGCCCGATCGGCGTAAGGATCCTAGCTATAAGCTCTCTCCACCTCTCACATCAACACTAATGCGTTACGTAAAAGCCAATGGGAGTCCGAGGTACGTGCCAAATTATCTATACTACAAAGCCTACAAGCTAAATGTAGTCAGGTCCATCAGATAAGTTCCCTACATCTCTTTGATATACTGCTATAAGCAAGCTGACCGCTATTTACGCCCGTCCGGTAAGCTACTAGAATCTACATCAATTAGCCTGCGATGCTGACAATAGATGAGGGCCCAGCGGCGCCCTCGGGTAAGTCCATGCACAAAATAGAGGTTGTCTTCACAATGCTAACGCTGACTGCTCGCTCCCAAGAGCAACAGGGTTCGTGTCACCCTCTCGACACTAATCGGCTACTCCTAACAGGCGAATTGCCAGCTTGTAGAGCTTGGAAGATCGGAGGAGATTGTACGCCACCGTCATCAGTGCAATCTCGGACTCTGATTGCATACCACACACGACACGGATCATGAACATCTCCTCCAAGACGAATAGCTGACCGCGTTTAGGCCACACGACTAGAATTCGAGCACTACTTCCGCGCTTCGATGGCGCACAACGCATATCAAAATACAGCCTACAACCTCTCAAAAGTCGCCTTTTTGAAGTCAAGTCTTGATATTTGGATACCGCGGCTGGGCTAGAAACCCAATATCTTTCCAAGCAAAATCCGAGCTGATTAAAACCAGCATCTGTTCTAGTCTTTGATCGAGTTGGAGACTGCATCTTTTTTACTCGGGAAGAGTGTAGTATAGAAAGCTACTCCGGCGTGCTAGCTTCGAATTGGCGCATTTCACAGGGTACCTCGGCCTCGATTGACGCGAAGCAAGACCTCTAGTCTAGCAATAATTCGCACCGTTTACTCGTGGATAGTAGTGACAGGGGTTGCTTTGGGGACTGTCTTGAGTGAGCATGATGTCTTTCACTGGAAACTGACGTGGTATTCAAGACAAATTTGTTGGAGTATAAGACTGTTTCACCTACCTACCTTCTTCCTACGCATGAGCTTCGTGAAACGCTTTGCTAAGTTGATGGAGCTGAGGACATATATGGAAGCTGACTTATTGGGTAAAGAATGGTAAGGCGAAACCACTGCTCTGTAAGATTATAATGTTGTTGATCCATGAATCTCCCTGGTGGTCACATACTCTACTCTTGTAGTGGTAAATTAGTATCTCAATCACTGCTGGGCGCAAGTTCTGGCTCAGAAATTGATCTTTGGAGATAGATTTTGATTCGTTCTCTTACAAAGGGATGGACAAGCAACCGTAGTATATGCCAATGTCACGTGAGCAGAGTTTAGAACATTTAGCATGCATTGATTAATGTATTCCCTCAATCTAGGCCAGTCTAATCTTCGACTTAGCTCTCGCTATGCCAGTAGCCTATCTAGCCTTAAGATGTATGCCACCTCACAGTATTGAAGAGAGAAGGAGGGATAAAAAGGATCTAACTTTTGTGGTATCTTTGGTAAAGAAAAACCCGAGAAGCGCATGGGACATCACACCCTGCGTACTCCGTGCCTATCTCCGTAGAGATAGAATTGCGAACTCCGAACCATCGTAGAACGTGGTAACATGAAATCAGTACATCAATGCGCGCTGGCATACTCCTTGATCCATGCATGATCAATTGGCCGTATCTGCATAGCTCGTAGTTTCGTTAAAGCGAATCCTTCTGTTTCCATCCGTAGAGGGTTCTCCCCTTGTGTTGTTGTGTATATTGGAAGCGAATGTTCAGGTCTGCGGTGTATGCGAAATCAAACCCAAACACCCAAATGGTCGACATGGTATTAGTTTCCAGTAGATGTGCCTTCGAAGGGTCCCGAAGGCTAGGACATTAGAATGTTTCTGATCCTCTTCATTGAAGCTCAGCGAATCTTCCTCTTAGCGACACCGGCATGTGACGGACGAGGGCTAAAGCTGTCGCTTAGCTTCCTCTTCTTCTGAGCACCCAGTTGAGTATTAGCAGCGGAGTATCTGCCTCCCTTGAAAGCCTGCTTGTTGAGCGACGGTTCGGTTCGCGAGGGACGGCGTGGGCGTTGCTGATGATTTGGCTGGCCACGGCGAAAGGCGCCGATAACGCCTTTTTCGAAATGCTCGAGAAGATCGTTTGTCGATGAACTGTCTGGTGACGGCGTCTTGGCCGGAATCTGATTGGGAACGACGGTAGGTGATGTTGAGAGCGGTGTCGGCAGGGTTGCTCGTGCAATAGCATCCTCGTCCTTAGCTTCTTCATCATCATCATCACTATCCGAGGAATCGACACCAAAGTCAATAAAGTCTTCAACATTGAGGAGAGCCTCATCGTCATCATCGTCGTCATCATTTTGGTCATCGAGTGCGTAAAGTGCGCTGACGTTGCCCATGCTGTCCATTGGAAAGAAGACACAAGCATCAGCGAATTCTTGCTCCTGGACTCGGCTGCTGACAACGGAAGGAGGACGAGCGAGCGACGTCACATCGGGACAGGAGCCAAACATCGGATCTTTGACAACCTGGCTCGAGAAGTCGTTGTAGCCAACCTCGCTGTCGTCGAGTGCGCTTGGTAATGTCGGCCGTGGGGTGACAGGACTTGGGCAGGTAGTGCTCGTTGCGGTGCTTCCGGCTTGCCCGAACATTGTATTTATCCTGGCAGGACGCTTGGCAGGAATGATGACCATATTGTCACCTGTGCTATCAATCATAGCGCATGGCTTTGTACGGTCGACCTTCCACGAACCCATACGCGGACCTGGCTTATATCCAGCTGGAGCGGCAGGTACCTTGAAAGGACTGGGCGCTGCTGATGCATTTGAGGGGGTGTCGATAGCTGAAGACAGCGATGGCCGGCGATGGATGGACTTTGGCCGCATCGTGGTGATCTCTTCATCGGTGGTCTCGCCATAATCAGCTGAGGAAAGGCAACATTAGCTTCGCAAATCAAATTCAAATAAAGAAACCCACTTTCGTAGCCGCTGGAGTTTCCTCCGGCGTAGACATCATCAACGTCGTCAAAGTTGAATGTGACATTCTTACTGCTTTGCACAGGAATCTCCGTGGTGTTGAAGAGCCCGTAAAGATCCTCATCGTTTGATACAATGTCCGAGCTGTCAGACGGCGGAGGCATTTGGTCCTTAAACCGTACTCGACGTGTTGATGATAACCCTAGCGATGTTGGTCCTTCGAGATCATCAATCAAGCTGGCCAACTGGAAGTGTTCAATTTCGCTTCCAAGTATGCCAGATTCGATGCGCTCGTACTGTTCATCGAAGTAAGGGACGTCTGGGAGAATCAAATTGTTGTCGATATCGAATCCCTCCCATCCATCGCTTGTCTCCGCAGTATTCTCATCCGGAAATGCTGGCATGTCCTCTTTGCCGTCTTCTGCATTGATAATATTCTTCTCTTCGAATTCTTCCACGTCAGACTCGTCTTCGCTGACAAGATCGACGGCGTTGTAGGCCTCATCGTCTGAGTCGGAAGCTTCGTCGTGGCTTGTTGTGTTGCGTGAGGTTGATCGTACATGCTTTGTGGTCTGCGCGGCGCTCTCGAGACCAGCTGAGCTGGCCTTCCTCTTTCTTGAAAGGAGCGCTCCCTTCTTGAACACTAGCTTTATACGCCCCGCCTGATTCCCATGCTTGTTCATGGCGCAACCAGACGGGGCAAGCGCATCGCCATTAGCATCTTCGTCTTCTTCTTCATCCGCTTCTACAGCATCAGTGTTGCTGACCTCGGCGTCGGCGTCCTCGTCACTCGATGAGCTACGAGCGGAGCTTCTTCCAGTCTCGTCGCCTTCATTTTGATTTGCCTTATCGCTGTCTGTGAATGCATTGCGTGGGCGGTCTAGTTGTGTTTGGTTTCTCTTGGATTGTCCCTGTCCGGATGATTGGTGCTTGGACTGTCTATATCCGGATGCTTGGTGCTTCTGCCCACGTCCGGATGGCCGGTCGATTGGGAAAGGGTTTGGTGCCGCGCTGGCGGGTATGTAATTATTGCGAGTCATCTTGCGAGACATTGTGGGAAGTGGGGTGTATTCAGGTATGGACGGTGGATTGCCGTTCGGACGAGGGTGAGCGCAAACCACAACTCGCCTTGGGTCTATAAGACCAAGGAGCGCGACCTGACTGAGTTTTGGCTGAACTTCGAATGCTGAATGGCGAGCGATGCTTGGAAGCAATCGAAGAGATAATATCGCCGATAGTCGGTTGAAAGTCTCGTTGGGTTGGGCCAATGCTGTGAGGGCATGCGAGTTCTGCAGCCCTCCAGCAGGATCTACACCACAGCGATTGCCTGAGACATGGTTTCGACGATATGGGGGATTAAGTGTGTATGTGTGCTCTTTTGTAAGTTCTGTAGTGCGACTTCGTTGTCTGTAGAGTGGTTTGAAGGAGGGAAGAGGAGAGGGAGAAGGCGGAATAGGAATAGGAACCAAGTGGGATATATTTTCGGCGCTAGAGACACTCTCATGCGGCCGTCCCATTGGTTGCTGCAGGGTCGAAGCCTTCACCGCCAGACTCTAAAGTAATAGACAGCTATATGTCATACCAACGTCTCATCTAGAAATAGGATCCACGATCTCTACGAACACCCAATTTTACGTATGACGTCGACAGTCGGACATCAATGGGCCAGAGTTTTATAACATGACTCGAATGCGTAGGCAGGAGGCCATGCCACGCTCGAGAGCAATGCAAGCACTTCTCTTCTTACTCGTGACTCACGACTCACATGCTCTGCTACCCAATTGAGAGTCTCAAAAAGTACTTACCTTATTTAACCCCTTGCCGCTACTCCGGAAAAGCTTCATGAGCCCTCATTCCTTCGCGGTACTGCTCCCCCCATGGAGACGATTTATTAAGTCATTTACAATCATGTGCAAATCATTTCACTCACCATGTCAAGCCAAGGATTCGAGAAGGCCGTGATATTAGGAAATGGTAATTCCGTGAAGTATGAGACGAGGGAGAGCAAACAGAATTCGGAGGTGGGGCAGAACAAAAGGAACAGCCGATGATCGAATTAGAAAGGTTATTTTACGCGGGAAGAGTCCGAAAGATCTTTTGGACCTAAAGACTGCACCTGGCAACCGCTTTATTTACCAACCCTGGATTCAAGATGCTACCGTCAATGCCATGAAATCTGGCCAAGGCATTTACAATAACGAGAAAATTACAGTTTGATCCGGGTCACAGTATAATATCAGATAGGCTCATGATGGAGCCTCCTCCAAAGCCTTCGCCAACCTCCCTCTTCCAAGTCTACTTGCGCCTTCGTCCACCGCCATCACCTTTGGTGCAATTGACACAACAGTCTCTATTTCCTCTTCTCCCACCACCTGAACGCTATTTGACCGTTGAGCCACCACTCCCAGAAGCTCAAGATGGCATGCCCACACATATCACACTCAACCCGCCGAGCGACTCGAGAAAGCGAGCCATTGAGAAGTTTGCATTCACCAAAGTTTTTGAAGAGCAGGCGGAGCAGATAGACATATTCAGAGGAACAGGAGTAGTGCCGTTGGTAGAAGGCGTGCTTGGCGAAGGAAGAGATGGATTGGTGGCTACATTAGGGGTGACGGGCTCAGGCAAGGTCTGCTTTGAGCCCTTAATTATGATGGATGGAGCAAGTCTAACGTCTACCAGAGCCATACCATTCTAGGATCAAAGTCGCAACGAGGCCTCACTCAGCTTTCTCTCGATCTCCTATATCGCTCCCTCGAATACCGTACCCTTCACCCTTCGACCCACCCATCTTTGATCGCATCCCTGGCTGCTGCCGACGCCTCAGAAGGGCAGATTCTCTCTGCTTCGGCGTTTCTCGACAGCGTATATGGAGATGGATTGCAAGAGCCAAATCGCTCTAGGGCACCCACACCCATGACGGTAGGCAATCCATTTCGTTCATCCCTGAGGGTCCCCCGATCGACTGGCCTAAAAGCCCAATGGTCAATCCTGAGCCTTGACCCTGGACTCTCTCCCAAAGAGCCTGATAATCCCAGCATCAGAATCGTCCAGTCTGCGTCTGTACCCAATCCAGAGCGAATCCCCAATGTCATCAACACTTTCCCTTCCCAGCTCCCATCCTGGAACCCCTCATATCCCAGGATGTCGAGGAAACAAGCTAAGTTGCGCTTTGGCGATGCTTTGCAGGAAACGAATTTCACCCCGAGCGTACCCAAACGCAAGCTTCCTCAGCGCCCCTCTAGCGTCCCCCAGTTTCCAGATATCAGCGAGATCTCCATTCCATTGGAGTCGAATGCCGAATATGCCATAGTGGTGTCAATGTACGAAGTATACAACGACCGAATCTTCGATCTCCTCGCCGTTCCCAGCAATCAAAAGGACCTCCGACGACGACACCTGCTGTTCAAATCGACAGAGGCCTCGCCAGACCGCAAAGTCGTTGCCGGACTTCGCAAAGTAGTTTGCGGCAATTATGAAGAATCTTTGATGGTTTTAGAGACCGGCTTAATGGAGCGCAGGGTCGCTGGCACTGGAAGTAATAGCGTAAGCTCTAGGAGTCACGGATTTTTCTGCGTTGAAGTCAAGAGACGACCAAAAGGGGGCATGGCAAGTGCATGGACTGGTGCGCACCTGACAATAGTCGACTTGGCTGGTAAGTGAAAATCGCTGTCCTCTGCCAAATCCATCACCTCATCGGCCACAGGTTCTGAGCGTGCCAGAAATGCGAAGACCGCAGGAGCAACATTGGCAGAAGCAGGAAAGATTAATGAGAGCTTGATGTACCTCGGCCAATGCTTGCAAATGCACAGCGATAGCCAAGATGGAACCAAGGCAAGTCATCCGCAAATACAGCTCAGCGTCTTCTAATTTCGAAGCAGCCTTCCCTCGTCCCATTCCGGCAATGCAAGCTGACCGAGCTACTTTTCTCCAATTCTTTCCCGTCATCATCTCACCATCATCCTGCTCATCAAACTAGTTACCACCGAAATGCGCAAAAGGCAATCATGATTGTCGCAGCAGACCCGCTCGGTGATTTCAACGCTACTTCTCAAATTTTGCGATACTCCGCGTTGGCTCGTGAAGTCACTGTTCCTCGGATTCCTTCAGTCTCCAGCACCATCCTCGGCATGACTGCAAGAGCGCCAAGCGGTCAAACATCATCTACCCAAACTCATACAGACGAGGCAGTCGTTGAGATGGCATTCTCGGAGATTGCAAGGCTGAACGAAGAAGTAGAGATCTTGAATGTAAGACTGGCCGAAGAAGAAGGTCGGAGGAATGAAGCAGAAGAAAATTGGCAGAGGGCAGAGGACAGAGCAGAAGCAATTGAACTGGAGGTCAGAGAAGAGTGCTGGAATGAGATGGAGAGGAGGACTGAGGAAGAGAGGCGAAGATGGATGAGTGCTTGGGGTGAAGAGGTGAGTTCCACTATATTCCCGGACGTAAAACTGCCACAGCTAATGCATCAAACAGGCAGACAAGAATGACGAGCATGTGGATCGGAAGTTGGAGATATTGTCGCAGGGAATACAAAGCAAGCCGAATCATCTGATGCTTTGCTTGCTTCATAGCTAATATCAAATAGTACACGAAGATCCAGTCGACCAAATTGCGTACACGTCTGAGCTGGAAAGCGAGAACGAGACGCTCGGCCGCAAACTCCAAGACCTCGAGCGCAAGCTGCAATGTCGCTCACCTATCAAATCCCCGCGAAAACCCAAGGTACCAAGTCTCAACCTTGGAGATATTCGAGGGGCAGCGGGACACGGTAGTGGTACTCGTAACGAGGCGCTCGGGCGTGCGCTGTCAAAATTCAATGGCCCGAGCCTGATTGATTCGGACACGAAGGCTGGAACCAACTCTCTTCCCGGCAAGAAGATCAGGAAATTGACGGCGAGGAAGTGGGATTTGATGGACGAGAACGAGTTGGATGCGTTTGAGAATTATTGAGGGTAACAGTCGAGTACCGAGCATGAGCAGGCGTTTTGGATTGTACGGAAACGCTAAGGCAGGCATCCAAATGCTGGATAGGTAGTTGCTGCCATATTTGACTTTCACTGTTCAATTTTGCAAATTCAAAGAACGAGGAGGTTATACAAATTTCCTGATGAGATTGAATATTTGGTTTGATGGACGAGTTGGCCCCCTACGTGGGGTTGCGCTTAGTCTACGGCGGACGATAGGCCAGGGTAGGACACAATCCAAAATCCAAAAACCAAAAATGATCTGCGACCCTACCGCGTAGGCTTTAAAACTAGATAATCCATTAATTAAAACCCTATAATTATATAATAAATCGTTTCAAATTTAAACTACGTACGAGTATCAATCGATTTTAATTATTTTTTATATAAGTATAAATCGTTATTAATTATTATTAATAAAAGTTACTTTATATAATTTATTTTAAATATTATTTAAACCCTAGTTCTTTAACTAGCTTTAAGGCCTTATATAATAATAATTTAAAAATATAATATAATTCTAGATTACGTATAAAGAGTTTTTTATTCCCGGTATTTATAAATTTATTATATAATATTTTAAAATTAATTAAAGAATTAAGATTTAAATAATATTTAAAATAAATTATATAAAGTAGTTTATATTTAATTAATTTTTAAAAATTATATATAATACTTTAAAAATATAATATAATCGTAGGTTATATACGAAGAAATATATTATTTTTAATATTTTATAATTTATTATATAATTCTTTTAAATTAATTAAAGAGTTATAATCTATATTACGCTGCGGAACAGGGAAGGGAATTTTGACTTTTTCGAAAATCGAGGAAGGGAATTCAAAAAATTAGGATAAATATTAGTACAAAAAAGATTCCCTTCCCTAAAGAAGGGAAGGGAATAAAGTCAAAAAGGCCGATTCCCTTCCCTATTCCGCAGCGTAATCTATATAATATTTAAAAATAAATAAATAATATAAATTCTATTTAACTAATTTTAGAGTATTATATAATAAATTATTTTTAATATAAATTATATTATACTTGGGTATAAAATATATCCGAGGATAATAATATAATTAATTTATATAATATAAATCGTAGGGTTAAAAATTTATATTAAGAATTTTATATATTATTTCTTTCTTTCCTTTTTTTTCCTTTTTATTATATATATCTCTTATTTTTTAACTCTTTTTTATTTAATTTTTTAATTTTATTATATAATAATTAATTATTATATAAATATCTTAAATAAATATAATTATTTTTTATTATTTTGATTATATTAGCGACTATATTTAATTTAATATTATTAATTAAAATCTCGGCCCTTTTATATATTTTATACTAGATTAAATTATATTTTATTTTCTAAAGCGAAATATCGCCGCTTAATCTTTAATTATAATAGTAGCGCGAATTTATATAAATCGCCCGTTATATATTAATACGATTTTAATATAAAGTTATAAATATCTTTATTCTATTATTTTTACTCTCTACCGAGTAATTAAATCTTATATAATATATTCTATATTAGGATAAATTAATCTTAATAAGGGAAGGTATTCCTTAAATATTAATATCTACCTAATTATTTTGATAAGTTATATAATAATTATAAATAATAAAATTATATAGTTTATTACTTTATATATAACGGTATATTTAAAGCGCCGTCGAATAAATTATTAAATAAAAATAAAAATAAAGAGAGTAAAGAGTTATATAAAGATTATAAAGAGTCGGAGTCGGAGTTAATAAATATTAAAAGTAATAAAAGTATTATTATTAATTTATTAAATAAAGTAATCTCTATAATAATTTTTATATAATAAATAATTTACTTTTTTTCGAGCCTCTAAAAAGTATATAAGTAGGTATAATAAAATATTTAAATAAAAATTTATAAAAATATATTATTTAATCGGGTTTAATTATAATTTATATTTCTATATAATAATTAAAATTAATAAATTATATAAATTAGTATTTTTTAATAAATTAAGAAATTAAATTCTTATAAAATATTTTCTTAATTAATTAAATTTATTTATTATATAAGAGGTTAAATTCTTAAAGAATATTTCCTTAATTAACTAAATCTATTTATTATATAAAAGGTTAAGTTTTCGAAAAATATTTCTCTAATTATCTAAATTTATTTATTATACGAGATATTAAATTTTTAAAATATATTACTTTTTTACTTTTATTTATTTCTTTTACTCTTTTTATTATTTTAAACTATAATCTTCTTTATTACCTTCGTTTAATTTCTTATATAACTAAATAACGAAGTATTATTTATTTTTATATAATTAAATTAACGAGTATTCCTAATTATTATATAATTAAATTAACGAGTATTCTTAATTATTATATAATTAAATTACCGAATATTTATTATTATACTAGTAATAAATATAATTTTATCGACTTTTATATAAGAGATAATAATAATAATCTCGACTTATTATAATATAGGTTCTAAAACTTATTATAAAATAATATTAAAAAAGTATTTTTTAATAAAAATAATTATATTTATTTCGTTTATAATAAAGTATCAAATTTGAATTTTATAATATTATACGGGTTCGATTATTTAACGAGAGAGGTACTAAAAATAATATTATATTATCGAGGTAGTAGCGAACCGGATTTTTAGGAAATTTATTATCGCTTTAAAAAAACTTTATATAAAATTATTTCCGGGCTAGTATCTAGGGCTTTAATTCTAATTTTAGATTTTATATATAAAACTCGCCTTTAATTATTATATAAGACTCTTTTTTAATTATTATATAAAACTCGTTAAATAATTATTATACGAGGCTCGTTTTTTATTATTATATAAAATTTAGATTTAGATTTTATTATACGATAATAAAGATTTTTTATAATACGAAGATTAGATTTTTATTTAATAAACCGCTTGTTTTCTTCCTTAAATTAAAATTCTAGTTTAATTATTAATAAATTAAATTATTTAAAAAGTATTAATTTTTAATAAATTAAAATAATTATATATTTTTTATCTTTATTCGTTTTTTTAAATTAATTACTCTCGAAGAGTTATTTTATTATAAGAATATATAAAATATTCTTAAATAATTTATATAAGATTTTATTCTTAATTATTTATTAATAGGAATCTAATAATTATAATATAATTTCCGAAGGTATATTTATTTTAATAGAAAAATATTCTCGATAAAATTAAAATAATTTCGAATTTCGCGCTATAAGATATAAATAATCACCGAATCTAAAAAATATATAATATAAATATATTATATAATTAAGAAATTAAAGAGCCTAAATACCTAAATATTTAATATCGAGTTAATATATAATATTAATATCTAGGATATCTCCGATTAAAATAAATTATATTTTACGTAATTATATTTATATATTAACCCGAGTTTTTTAATCAATTAACGAAGTCTTCGTTTTTTAATTTAATAAAGAGTATTAAATAAAAGTAATTTATTATTCTAATTTAATAATATAATTTTAATTATATAACGCGAACCTCTTTTTTTACTCTAACCTCTCGTATATATAAAAGAATATAAATAATTATTAAGAACTAGTACTCCGTCCGTTATTCTAATTAACTAGAGATAACTCTAGTAAATATATTCGTTACTTAATTTATTCGAATTTAGGTAGAATTAGTTTTAGTTATTATATATAAATAAAAGACTCTAGTAAATTTCGTTTTAAAGGAAAATAATACGCGATAATTATTCGTCTAAAAAGTATTAATTAATTCTCTTTTAATAAATAGATTATTATGAAATAATACGTATTAAAATACTAATATTAATAGAATATAAATATAATAATTACCCCCGCCGATTTATAGTCGTTCGTCTCTAAGATTATACTTTTACGTAATATATTAATAATTAAAGAAAAAGTTTTTTAAGAGTCTACCCGTAATATCTAGTTTATTTAATAATTAAAGGATTTTTTTTATTCGAAATAAATTAATATATAGAGTCTACCCGTAATATTTAATTTATTTAAATTTTCTATTTAAAAGAAATTAACCGATAGAGTTTATTCGTAATATTTAGTTTAAATATAGTTTATTCGCCGAAAACTTTAATTTTAAATAAGGTTATTATATTAATTTAAAACTATATTTTCTTTTTCGAATAATTTAGTTTAAAGCTACGCGTTATTCTCTTTTTATATAATAAATTCGTCGTAGTTACGTAAACGTGATATAGTACAGAAATTCGTGATTAAAATATTTATTATATTATTAACGAATTATACGAGTTTATTATTAAATCATTTATTATCTTTAAATTTATCGGCCGCTTTTATTATTTTATAGAATTAATTTTATAACCTAGACTCTCTATTATCTTCTAAAAAAGCGTATAAAGAATATTACAATTTTTCGATATTAGACTATTCTACTAGATATCCCTAGTACTATAGAATATATATATAAAAGTTATTAATTATTAAATATAAATAGATTATTTTATTTTATACTCCGTTAAACCGATTAATTAATAAGTTAATATAATTAATTAAATATTCGTTATCGGTCCGTATTTTTCTTATATTATTTTATAGTAATTTATAACTTTTCTTTAATTATATAGAGTTTTATAAAATAAATTTATTCTTCGATTTATTCTTTAATAATATTTTATAAAGAATATAGGTTTCTTTAATATTTTTAAAATCCTATAATTTTTAACTCGGTTTATTAGGTAAAATAAAACCGACTTTTTATTTATCTTTCTCTTCTATCGTAAATTTTATTAACAGTAGTTTATTTTCGCTTCCGTTAACTATAATAACCGAGTCGTTAATAATAATTATAAAGAACGGGAATAAAATCATAGTTTTTATTTTCGGCGGCGTTTTCGCGCTTTTTATTAATATAATTATTTTTATACTCTTCTTTTAGATATATTTTTTAATCTCGGCCTCTATTTTTTAATATATTATCTTCGCTTTAATATCGGACTCGCTTTATAAAACTTTGAAAAATTTATTTCCCTCCGGAGTAAAGAGTAGGAAAAGGTTTATAAAAGAGAAATTATTATTATTAATTTTTTATTTCTTCTAAGGCCCCGAATTTATCCGATTTTATAAAAATTTATACTTCGCCGTATTTAATAATTAAATAGTATTTTATAAAGACGAAAATTTAGGCTCGTTTAATAATATATTTATTATATTTCCTTCTTCGGTTATTACCGGCGTCGAAGAAGGTATATATATTATATTTAATATTACGAAATTTCCCCTAAATTATCTCTTCGCTTTTATTTTATTATATAATTAATTTCTTATTTCGACGGAGTCCTAATAAATTATTTTAGTTATAAGTTTTTTATTAATTTTCGGTACGATAAATTATATTAATAAAGAATCCGTTAATTTATCGATTTATTTTAAGTCCTTTAGGAATATATCGCCTACTCTCTTTTATTTCTAACTAGATATAATTATTATAATAAATACCTTCGCCGGAGTCGCTAGCGTTTTCTATAATATAAAAATATTTATTACGGGTATTATAGTCTAGTCCAAATATTTATAACTATTTAATATATTATATTAATTATTAGGTATAACTTTAGTAAAGTCCGATTAATTTATTATAAACGATCTCGCTCCTTTATTACTATTTATTTAGGCGAACCTAAATATAATTATATATATAAATTTATTCGGATTCGTCTCCGACGTAATTTTCGCGGTATATTCTTTATTCTTTATTCGTTTATTTAATTTATAAGTAGTTTTTAAAATAGAATATATATAATTATCGATTATATCGCGTTTTATAAAGAATATAATTATATTTTATTACTACCTAGATTTAGAAAGAGGAAAGATTATAGCTAGCGGGTAATTATATAATTATATCTTTTATTAATTTTCGGTATAACTTATTATAAAGAGGTATTATAGACTCGTTATTAAAATTAGTATATATTACTCGTATATACGTGGTCGGGTTTATAACTATTAATTATTATATTATAATATATTACGTAGATAGCGTCGATAAAAGTATTTAATAAAGTATAATAATATTATTCTCTTTTATAGGGCCCGAAGATATTATTATTTATAAATTAAGGTATTAAAGAATTCGCGGTAATTTATTATATCTTTAACTAATTTATTTCTAGCGCGATAGTATTATTAAAATACTCCGCTCTTTTTAAATCCTAATCGGGTAATTAATATAGGTTTTTATACTATATTTTATATCTAATTTAACGGTATTATTACTAATAAATAAAAAATATTTAAGAAATATTTATCCTTTTTACTCTACCTAATATTCGTATATCGATACCGAGTTATATCTTTAATTATATTCGTTTATTAAGTTTTTTATATTTTAAAAATCTTCCTCTTTATATTATTTATTCGAATATAATCTCTAATCTTTTTATTTAATTAGATATTTAGTTATTAATCTTTTCTCTCGGCCTAGAAATTTTTCAATTTTTTTATCTAAAAAATATTCTACTTTATAATAATCCTTCGTACCTTCGGGATTATTATTAATAATAGGGTTTTATTTTATTTCCTTAGAGTAATAATATAAATCCTTTTCCTTAAATACTAGTTTTAAAGCGGCGATTAATATTATTAAATAAATAAATATCGTCGGCGGTAATTTAAGTTTATAAATTAAATTTTTATAATATTTAAGAATTTTAAAAGATTTAGTTCTTTAATTAATTAATTTATAATTTTTTAAATTAAGAAGGCGGTAGTTATTATATAGTTTAAGGAAAATTATTTCTCTAATCTTTATTATTAAGGGCGTATATTTACTATTATAACGAAACTTAATATTAATTACCGCGAACGAAATTATATTAGTTATTTCTTTACGGTTAGTCTCTTTTATATTAATTAGATTTATTTACTCTACGGAATTACTTAAAAGCGAAATACCCTTATTTAATTTTATTCTATAAATAATTTCGTTAAGGGAAAGCGTTATAGTTAAATTTAAAAAATAATTTAATATAATTTATAATATAGCGACGAAATCGGTTTATTAAATATCTAGGAAATAAGTTAAATAAAATCTTAATATAAGTTTTATAATCTAATTTATTCGTTCCGATTATACGTTTAATTACGGATAATATATTATTAATATTATGAGTTTTATTCCTAAGATTTTGAAGATAATTTTTTATAAAACTAAAAGAAACTTAGAGTCTTTATCGGAAATAATAATTTTAAGAATTTCTTAATTAATTAATATAAATAATAGTATTTTAATTTATTTTTCGACGGATTATATATTCTTCCCCGAAATAGTAGTAATCTTCTTTAAGAATTTATAAATAATTATTAATAAAGTATTATATCCGTTTTATAATAAAAAAAGCCTTATAATAAAATCGATAATAACGTAGTAGTAGATTTTCGGGATTTTTGAAATTAACTTTATTATATTATATAAGGTATAACGCTTTATCTAATTAAACTAATAAAGCGGATAATATAAAATATATTATTTTAGTCTCTTTATAAAATATCTTATATAATAACTAGCCACGATCTATTTATATATTTTATAAAAAATTAATATAACTACGTATATTATATACTAGCCCAAAGATTTTTTATTCTATAAATTTCGAGATATAAAATCGTTCTTTATCGTTATACTAGTCTTTATATTAAATAAGGAAATCTTAGAGTAAAAAAGAAATATTCCGATTAAAGATATTCTTACTTTCCGTAATATCTAGGTTCTTTTTTTCGAGTTTATTCTTTTTATTTATAAAGAAAGTACGTACCCTAAATTATTTTTTATCTTTAATATAAATATACTCTAACTTTTATTAATAATCGGTAGATATTTATATTAATATTATATAAAAAGCGAAAACTTCGTTAAATATTTTAGGAGTATTTATATTAATATTTTTATTCCTTTTTTAAATTAACCGTAATTACGCTGCGGAACATGGAAGGGAATTTTGACTTTTTCGAAAATCGAGGAAGGGAATTCAAAAAATTAGGATAAATATTAGTATAAAAAAAATTCCCTTCCCTAAAGAAGAGAAGGGAATAGAGTTAAAAAGGCCGATTCCCTTCCCTATTCCGCAGCGTAACCGTAATAATATATTAGATATAATATTCTATTTTTTAGAATATTATCGAATATTAAAATTATACTACGATATATATTAGGAAGTTTATACTAGTCGTAGATTTATTTTATCCGAAGAAGATAATAATAATATTATTTATCTCGTAATATCGATAGTCGCGGAATAATTAATGAAAATAATTATTTTCTTTATTAATAATTAAATTAGAAAATAAAGGATCTTCTTCAAAATTTATACTAATCTTATTACTTCGAGTTCTATAATTTAGTATTATACCTTAATAAAACTAAATAATTTAGAGAGGAAAAGAATTAATTAAATATCCGTTCGAGGGAATAAATTATTTTAGGGATTATTTTTTAATATATTATCGCGCTAATCCCGTATAATTTAAAGGTATTAATATTAATATATAATCAATATATCGTATCCGGATAATAAAGATATATTTCGGAAGTAAATTTTTTTTATAATAATCTAAATAATATTAATTTTTCCTCGGTAGAGATAAATTAAACTTTCTTCGAATAAATCTTTTATATATTCCTACTTTAAGAAAAGAAAATCTTTAATAATTAAGTTTTTTACTTTTATAATAACTCCGAAATTTAGACGAAGTATTTAATATTATTCCTAAATTAATTTATTGTATTTATATATATTTTTAAGGTTTATAATATATCTAGAAAATAAAGATTTTTAATTATTATAATTTTTTCCTCGGTAAATATTATATCTAGACCGTTAATCTTTTAGCCTAAAAATATAATAAAATAATATATTAAAAAGAACTTTCTCGATTTAAAGAAAATCTTAAAATTTATAAATAATATAAAGATTATCGCTAGGTATTTAAGGTATTTAATATAAAAGTATAAAAAAATAACGATATTATTAATATAATATTTTATAAATTCTTTATATAAATATAAAAAGTTATTTATTTTTCTTTATATATAGGGTACGGAGCCCTTCTAATTTATTATAATAATATTATAATATTCAGAACCGCGGTAAAAGATAATAATAAATTTATAACGATTATTTCTTTTAGTTATAAAGAGATAGAATTACCCGTTATAATTAATGATTTTAAATATATATATATTCTTATATTAAAGAAACGATATTATTTTATAATAAAAGGGGATAATTATTATTATATTAAAAAGTTACTTTTTAATTAGTCTATATAATATATATCCTTTAAATAATTTATAGTGAAATATTTAGGACTAATTAAAAACTTAATATTTACGTCGCGAAACTAATATAAATATTTACCTTCGTTTATACCCTTATAAGAATAAATTTTATTAAAGCGTAGTATTTTCGCTCTAATAAGAATATCTTTATTAAATATAATTAAATATATTATTATTCTACCGGTAGCTATAATAATTAAAAGACCTCTATTAAATATAATAAATTCCGTTAATACTCCGCTAGCGGGCGTAAAAATAGTAGGATTATATAATTTTAAATTTTAAATTTATAATACCTCTAGTTTTTATTATTATTTTAAGCGATGATTTTCTTTTTTAATAATTTTAAATTATACTTCTAAAATCTCTTTAAAAATAATAATACTTTTAAATTCATTACTATTTTTACGGGTCATCGGAGGGGCTTTAATTAATTTTATTATTATTAAATTCTTTTAGACGTCTCGAGATTAAATTTAATATTATAATAATAATAAACCTTTTATTACGAATATTATATAGTATTAAGTTTACTTTATTTAAGGGTAAAATTCATACTCTTAACGATATTATTTACTACGATCACCGAGTAAATAGAGTAAATATATAACTATTTATTATACTCACCGAGTGAGTAGGGTAAATATATAACTATTTATTATACTCACCGAGTAAATAGGGTAAGTATATTACTCTTAGTACGATTTTCTTTTATTATATAAACTATGTATTTTCTTAATAAATAAAAGCTTCGTATTTAACCTTCTTTAAAACTTTTAATTATAAATTCTAAATATAAACGTTTATTAAATTATTAATTGAATTTATCGAATTTATCTAGTTATATCTAATTATTTATATAAAGTTTATTTTTTATTATTTATTAATCCTTAATACTTCTTTTTAAAAGAATTAATTTAGGTCTTATTAATATTATATTAAAATATTAAACGGAGAGCCTTAATATTTTAAATACTTTTAAGATAAATACTTTAGAATTATAAAGAACCTTAATTTTAAATATTTTAAATAGTATTAAAAGATATAATATTATAGAAAATAAAGACCGTATTAAGGTCGCCTATTTAGACTAGTATTATAAAGAGTATTAAAAACTTAATAATTAATTAATTTAATTTTAATTATTCTTCGCCTTTAATAAAAAGATAATATTAATTAATAAATAAATAATTTTTAGTATTATTTATATAAGAAGCGATATATAGAAATAAGTTAAATTATTTTTAAAATATTATATCAAAGGCTTAAATAACTCCGATAATTTAAATATAAAATTATAAATAAAGAATTTCTCTCGCTTCCGAGTTAAGATTTATTATATATTTAAACTTTCTAATAAAAGTAATATAATAATTCGTATTATTTAATATTTAACATAGCGGAAATTAATATTCGATTACTCGGTACGATTTTAGCGCTATATAATATTAACGGATTAAAACGATACTATTTTTATAATAATATATCGACGAGGATTTAAAAATAATATTAAAGATAAATTTATACGAGTAAAAACTAGTATTAAGGACCTCGATATATTTATAAAATAAATAATTAAAATCGATAATAAATTATACGAATATATAATAAAGAAACGTTATAACGGAGGAATTAACGGATAAAGATATTTAAAAGTTTATAATAATAAATATAATTCGGTTAATTATTACCGCTATAAGAAACTTAACCCGTATAATTATATATTAATAAAACTCGATTTTATTAAGAAGGGACCCGTAAAAGAATTTTAAAAAAAAGATAAATAATAATATAAAGGAAAGAAAATAATAAATTATTATAATTATAATAAACCGGGCTATATTACTAGGAATTATTATTCGAAAAATATAATAAATTAATAATAATTAAATATATTTAAGGAAGAGATACTAGGTAATATAATTAAATCCCCTAAAGATCTAGTATAAAACGATACTCGATTTAATAATTTATTAAAAAAATAAGAGAATATCGAAGAAGAGATTACCTAAAGAATTCGAGAACTCGAAAAATTAAATAATAATAATAATAAAACTCTAAAGGAGGATTTAGAGGAAGAATAAGAATAAGAATAAAATATATTGAATTCTAAAGAATAACTTTGATTAATAGACTACCTCGATAATTTTAAAACCTAGTTTATTATATTAAAAGAGAAACTCGAAGACGAGAAAAAGGAAAAAAAATAACCCTTTAAAATAAATTATATTTATAACGAGTATTATCTACGATATAAAGAGATATATTAATTAGTATATATAAACAAATATTATAAATATTATTATAATAGTTTAGGAGAGCGGAAGTATATCGCGAAACTAGAATATAATTATAATTAGTAGAATAACTACGTAAAAGATAATTATCCGTAGTATTTAATTAAGAAAAAAGAAAACTAGATCTTTTTAGGCCACGATAAAGATTAATAATTATAATTACGAAATTAAGCGAGATATAATAAAGAACGAATATATTATAATTAAATTAAATATATTCTTCCTTATTAATAGAGTAGATTAAGATATTATCGAAGTATATAATCACCGTTATATCTAGGTATATTTACGTTTCGGATTAGTATAGGGATTCTTAAAGAGAATACTAACGTAGGGTAAAGTAGAGTAGAGTATAGAGTAGAGATCGCGGTTCGATCTCTATTTTAAATTAGGGTAGGGTAGAGTAAGGATCCCTTAAAAATCCCTACTATATTAAGGCGGATTTCTAATAATTATTCTAATAACGTTACTACTTTTATAGATATATATATTTATAGTTATTACTACCTTTGGAATATATATCTAATTATAGATAGTAGTAGAGGTTGAATAGTTAATTATTATCTATAGTATTACTATTACTATATATTTAATATATAAGGCTAGTTTACTAAGTAACGCTAAATTTAATTTAATTAAATTATAGTAGAGATTCTACCTAAATACTAATACTCCCGTTTAGAAACGACGACGTTATATATTAATAATAATATTAGTTTATTAAATAATACCCTCTATAGCTAGCCCTAGTATAACTAGTATATAAACGAACTTGTTAGGGCCTACCGGCTTCGTTATATAATTAATAATTATAACCGATATATTAATATAGATAATTTCTAATTTATATATTTCCGATACTAATTACTTTACAAAATAGTAGTAGTTCCGAATATATTTAGTACGCGAGTAGTTCACCGGGTTTAACGCTATCTTAATAATTTACTAGTTATTAGTATTAAGGCGAATAGGGTTAAGGTTATTATTATTATATCCTAACTCCTTAAAAAGTAAATTAAGGAATAATAACTCTTTAATAGTATTAACTTAAACTATATATTTAGCTTTAGTTATCGATAGAGTATATAGGGTTTACTATTTAAATAACTAAATAATAAGTTTATTTCATAGCTATAATATATAATTTAATATAATACGACTAGTATATTTATAGTCGGCCTATAAGTTATTAATCTAGAGTATTAATTTACCCTTAAGGTTAAGATTAACGTTATAAATATTCGGTCTATAATATAATCCTAGGTTTATAGTACTAGCTAAATATTTATAAATTCGCTTTATAGTATTAAAATGAATACTAGTAGGGTTTATAGTATAACGACCGTATTTACTAACGACAAATACTAGATCGGGCCTAGTTATAATTACTAACTATTATAGTACTCCTACTAAGGATTTATATACTTTAGTCTCTTTCTTATCGGCTTTATAATCGTTGGGAGTCTTTTATATATCGTTACCCTAATTTATAAAAGTTACTATAGGGTAGTATTCTAATATATCGATTTACTTAAATAAGTATTTAGCGAAACTAACTTAGTTAATATAAATAGTATAGTTAGGATAGTCGCGAATAATCTTTATATCTAGATACTATAAAATTTTACCTAAATACTTTATCCTAAAGTATTTATCTAGTTATTACTTTAGTAAGCTAGTACTAGCCTTATTAGGCGCGAGAATAAGAATATCGTTAATATAGATAGTAATAATTATTCTATTTTTATAAACGAATACTGAATAATTTTTATTAAAACGCTCGTATTTATTTACCTCGAAGAAAGCACGTAAAGTATTATACTATTCGCGAGGTAATTATTTAAGATTATATAAAATATACTTTAATAAATAAATAATATTACGATTCCTATTAATATTTCTATATAGTTATTCGATATAGACCTCCTCTTATAGTAGTGTTTCTAGGAATATTGAAATTACGTTTAAATACTTTATTTCCCAGTCGTATTTAGTTTTTAATATTAGTAGGATTCGCTAACTTAAAGACTTCGCTATTAATAAGAAGATTTTATAGTAATTAAGACCCTCGATTTACTTAAATCCCTTAGTAACCTAACGGGCCTTATACCGATTAGGTACTCCTATTAAATTTAGTTTAATTACTAGTATTTACTTTCTTAATAGTACTTTCTTACCGGGTAGTACCGGAACGAGATTTTTAACCCTACTATTTATAAGGTTATTTAACTCTTCTATAAATACTATATATTATTTCTCTCTATCGGGTCTATTTAGTACTTCTTATATAATTAACGAGATAGTAGGGATATTATCTAGTTTAATTTTACTAGCTCTTAATACAAATCCGCGTTTAGTGTATTATTTAGTACTATAGAGTTCGCGATAATTAACTCTATCCCGGTTCCTACTAGCTCTTAGTTAAGGAACTAGTTTATCTAATTTATCGTCTAATATTTCTACTTCTTGGATAGATAATTTAAGTTATAATTTAACTTCTTTAGAAAACACTATTACGTCATTAACTAGTAGTATTACTATAGGACTATTAATAGTAGTATTACTAGCGAAATAGTCCTCTTCTATAAATTATACTAGTATTAAATTATCCTTAGAAAAGAAATCCTAGGAGTTACTATTATATACCGCCTCACCCCCGGTTTCTTTATTAATAATAGCGTCGTTAAATCTCACTTATAAGGCGCGAAAGACTTGCTTCTTTTTAAGGTCTCATAGACGATACTAATTTAATTCTTTATAACTAAGTAATTTATACTTTCTACTTTTATTATCTAGTTTCTTAAGTACTAGATCCGTGTTATATATATAAGTAATACAGCCGAAAGTATATATATAGTCAAGTCGGGGTTTGAATCCATACTAGGCCTTAAATAGGGTTATTCTATTAAATACTTTAGTAGGCGAGCGGTTTTTATAATAAACTACGAAATTTAAGGCTTCGCCCTATATAAATTAAAATAATCTAGTATTATTTAAAATACTTTTTACTCTCCCGAATAAGGTACGAAAAGTACGTTTAGTAACCGGGTTTTAATTTAAATTATAAGAAGTTTATAATTTTTATTAAATCCCGTATTCTTTTAGAAAATTCTAAAACTTATAACTAGTATAAATAATTTTATTATTAGTACTTAGTCGCCTTACCGGATAATTTTTAATTAATATCTAATTTAAGTAATTCTTAATAGTAATTAATATATCGGATTTTCTCTTTAGTATCGTTATAAACGTTATATTAATAATATTATCTATAAAGAACTTAGTATAGGAGTATTCTTTAAATATTTATTTAATTAATCCTCCCCCTACGAGATTAGAGTATATAAATATACCCTTTATTATTTCCCGTTTATTAAGGTTCTAGCGACGAGGCTAACGAGATAGTTCCTTAGTCTATTTCCTTATTATATATAATTTATATAGTTTATAATCTAGAATTAACTTTTAAAGACGATTTACTTCGTTAATATTAATTCTCTTACTTATAATCGCTAGCTTCTTCATATCTTATATATTTAAATATACTAGATATTAATACTATTTATCCCAAGAGTAATGATTTACCGGGTAGTTATATAATAATTTTAATATATATAGTATTTTAGAATACTTTAGATCTAGTAAATAACTAGTATTAAAACGTATTCCTAATAGTACCTTCTTATTTTCAGAATCTATAATATTAAATCTACTATTTACTATAGTAGTAGAATATCTCTTCTATTCGAGAGTAGCGACTAAGAGTAAATTATAGTCTATTCTAGATATATAGTATATATTAATAAAGATAATTTAATCTAGTTTATTATCGATAATTATTAGATAATATATAGATCCTATACTTTCTATACGAAGGTATTAACTATTAATCCTATTAAAGGAATTATTACACGGTTTATAGGATATAAACTTAGTTCTATCCCACAGTATATATACGTTAAAGGTAGTATTTATATAGACTACGTCCTCTTTAATATTATATACTATATCGGTATTAATAGATTTCTACTTGGCCGTAAATAATTTAATTTATATAGAATTATCCTTATCCTGATTTTAAACTATAGTCTTATTCGATGTCTTTAGTTTCTCTTTCATAAAGTATTCTCTATTAACGGATAGTTTCTAATCTTTAGGATATTATTTAGGGTTAAGGAAATAATACTTATTTTTCTTATAACTAGTATAGTTATAGTAGTTATATCTATCCTTCTTTTTATCCTTTTTATTATTATTAATAATAGAAAGTATAATAGGAGGCTTCTCTTTACTAGGTTTATCCTATTTACGTTATAGAATAGGGTAGAGATTACCTTCCCTTCCCTTCCCTTCCCTAGAGGAAGGGGAAGGGAAGGGAAAGGATAAATATAAAGTTATTCCCTTCCTTAATTTAAGGAAGGGAAGGGATTCTTTATTATTCTTTTCCTCCCTTCCTAATAGGGCTAGCCCTATATAACTTATATATACGCGTATATATACTTTATTAATTAGGATAATAATTAATATAAATAATCAATATCTTTAGGGTCGTTAATAGCGTATTATTAATTATATTAATTATTATTCCTATTAATAAGCTATATCTACGCGTATCTTTAAGGTTATTATAATAACGATAATATAAATAAAGTATATTAAGATTTAATAGCGCGATTAAATAGATTAACTATTATACTACCCTCGATCTAAATAATTAATATATACTATAGTATCCTAAAACGACGAATCGTAATTATTTATATACTAATTTCTAATAGGTATCCTCCGTATATAAAATTATATTAATCTTTATATTAAGCCCTCCTTTAAATCTTATTTTTTAACGAATTTTATTCTCGTTTTAACTACTAATATTTATTTGCCCGCCTGATATTTTCGGTAAAGTTTTTAAAAGTCTAATATCCTTCGCCTATAGAGTGATACGCTTATTATATATAATATATAAATTAGCTACTAAATAATTTAAATTATAGTTTATCGAGGGATAATATAAGAAATAAATTTATTAAAGAATATATATATTAAATAACTTTTTATAGTCTTTTATAAAGCGCTAATCGTATTACTCTAAAATCGTATATATTTAAAAAAATCTTAATAATAGATCTCGCGGACTAGACGCGAAAAGAGTACTTTTAAAATTAATAAATCGAAAGTCTTTTAATATTTTTTGATTTTTTAGAGTATTTTCGCTAATAGGGATTAGTACCTTAATTAGGATAAAAGTAATTAATAATAATATAAAATTTACTACCCGGCTTTATATATTATTAGGTAGATATAAGAATTTGATTTATCTTTCCCCTTTTATTCCGTTTGGCCTTAAGGATACGAGAAGCGGCTTTACGTAGAAATTTACTAAATATTAATCTCGTAGTAATCTTACTACTAGGTAAAGATTAAATTAATAAAGAATTAATACTCGAGCCCTCCCCGTTATTTTATAATATTATTTAAATTAACTAGAGGCCTTTTCCTTTCCTTATTTATATATATTAATATATTATTTATATAGAATTATAGAGGGGAAAATACGTATTATTTTTAATTATATTTATATATTCAGATTTATCTTTAGGTTTATCTTTAGGCTTATCTTTAAATTTATTTTTAAATTTAAATTTCTATACTTTAGAGACTTTATAAATAATTAAAGATTAATATAAAGATTACGATAAGGCCGGAAGGGAGGTAATATATTTATTATTTTACGGGGTCTTTAGATTCCTTTAAGACCGGTCGCGTCTATTAATAATTATATCTAAATTTATAAATTAATATAAAGATTAAGATAAAGTTAGGATAAAGTTAGGATATATAATAAAATAATAAATATTTACTTTTAATTATATCCTTAGCGTTTTTTTTCTTTATAGGTTTTTTATTTTTTACTATTTATTAACCTTCTACCTAACGAGTAGTCGGGGCGTTAAATTCTAATTTAATATTATTTTTAAATTATCGACGAGTACTAAAAGGTATTATATTAATATTTAATATTATATTCGGCGGTAACGGATCCTCGTTTATATCCGAGTCGATTTCCGAGTCTTAGAAAAGATATTCGAATCCTTAATTTATATAATTTCTGTATACTGCGTTAGAATATTCATAGTTATATATTAAATTCCGGTTTAAATATAACGTATACGACCCTAAATCTAAATTAATTTAATTATTAAAATTATTTTTATCTTTATCTTAATCTACTTCTAGTATTATAAGACTAGTTTAATTTAATTCGTCTAGTTCTTTCCGTAGTACCGATTTTCCTTTCTTATTTAGATTCTTTAGCGGTATTAATATTTTTTTACTCTTCGTACGACCCTCCTTTTTATTCTTATCTTCGAGAATATAAAAGAATTTATTCTATTTATAGTATTAATATATATTAGTTAGATTAGAGCTACTATATAGGTATGAGTAATAAATAACCCGATACTCGTATTTTATATAAAATTAATCTAATTCTAAACCGCTATTATTATTAAGCTGGTTTTTACGATTATACCGATTATTATTTTACGTTATTTCGTAGGATATTAATAGAGTATATAGTATAAATAGCGAATTAAAGAGTTTTTAATTTTATTAATCTTTAGGAGGTATTTAAAGGCGATTTTTATAAATAAAATTAAAGATATTATATCCTATCCCTCCGACTCCTAATAATTAAGGTACGGTCTACTATATTTTATATATTTCGTAGATATAGTTTACTCTAAGATTTATATTAATAATTTTATTTATAGTTAAGAATCTATTATATCGGTAAAGCGGTGAGTTTATATTCTACCGAAAAAGACGTAAAATGTGTTTAGATCTATTTAGCTTATGTGCTAGCCCTAAAGATCGTTTTAATACCTACTTTTATTAAGAATTACTAAAAGTAGCCTTTTCCTATTAGTAGTTACTATTTACTATCTTATATAGTTATATTAAATACGAATACGCGCGAATCGTATCGGGCGATTATATTATAGTCGGAGTATTATATTTATTAAACGCGTAAATTACTATTAATAGATCGTATTTAATAAATATATATATCGTTATTAGGATAATACGTTCACTAAATATATAAGTTTATATTATTATCCTATTTATTTATATCGTTATTTATAGTCTTATCGATTTTAATAATTTCTTCGTTTTTATCGCCTTATTAATCTTTAGCGATTTCTCTACCGTAACCTAGATCGCCGCCTTTACCGCTACCGTTACTATTATTAATACTATATAAATTTACGCGCTTGGTACTAAATATACGTTTATTAGAATTTTATAAATAATTATTAACCCTATTTAATATATAGTTATTATTTATCTTTTTCCGACTTCCTTACTATATTATTTAATAAATATATTATTATTTATTAAACTTTACGTAAATTATATTATTACCTTTATTCTTCCTTAATTTCATTTTTTTTAGGCTTTATTATTACTCGTAACCTCTTCCCTAACTATTTAATATAAATTTTATATTTATTTTTATTATCGCTCGATATAATCGAGTTAATATTATTTCTTTTATATTAAACTTAATTAAAGTTTTCCGGTATAAAGGCGGCCTAGAATTCCTTAAACCCCTATAATTTAAAGGTAATTTAATCTTCTAGTTATTTTTCTCTTTATATAATATTAAGGGTATACTTCCCTTTAAAGATAAAAGCCTTATACGAGCCGCTCTACGCTTTAGCCTTTATATTATTATCGGGTTTTTCTATTCTAGCGGAGGTTTATCTAAAATTTTATAATAAAGATAGAAGTAAGTCGGGGGCGATATTCTACTATAAATAATAAATTAATTAAATCTAAGATAATTATACTTTATTAAATTTATATATTAAGAATTTAATACCGGTATTCGGGTAGTAGTAAAGGTTAAGGGTATTAGGATATACGGGTTACGAAGGGATAAATTATAAATACCTAATTAATTTATTTTAGGGTTATCGTTTTACGTATATTAATTTATATACTTTTTACGTTACTAGTTAATATAAAAAGATTACCTTAAAGTTTATTATCCGAAAGATTAATTTATTCGTCGTTATTTAAATTATTAACGAAGGGTAGATCGTATATTTAATAATTACCGAGGTTTATTATAGCCGTATCGTTATTAGAGTCGAATTTTTTTATATTCTTAATAACGTCCTTTACCCCCTTTAATAATACCCTATAAATACAGGTTTTATATCTTTTATCGTCGAGACCTATTTATACCCTTTATATTCTTCTTTATTAATTTAATACGGACTCTCGTTAACTAGTTATAATACGTTTATCGGTAATAAAAAAGAATACGAGTACCTATTTTAAACCCTCTCCCTTTTAAACTTCTCGATCTTATACTCTCTAATAAGGTACTCCGAGATAATATATATTACTACTATAACGGTAAATATAATTAAGAGATCGGGGAGGGGTTTAAAGAATTTTTTTATATTCTCTTCGTTAATAAAACCGTTCTTTAATAGTTTGAATATTATATAAACGAGTATTTTTATTAGAATAAAGTTCGTTTTTTTTTTTTTTATTATTAATTTATACCTTCGTTAGTTACGCTATTAGATTAAAGTATATCTTATATCGAGATATATAAAAGTTTGGCGGTATAATAATTTAGCGGCGAGGGAGATTACGTTTTACTACGAGCCGTTCTATATATATATAATAATTATTATAATTCGTACGATCGTTAAAGCGTAGGCGCGTTATTATTTAAAGAAATCGAATAATTATATATTAAATTAACTTTAATATAAAATATCTACCTAAATAAATCTAATCTTCTATATTTCGGTTAGGGTAGGCCGATTATTAACTTTATTAAATTTAATTCCGACTTTAAACCCCGAGTTCTTAGTTACGACCTTTTATATATATTATATCCGATTATTAATCTATTAAGGGTTATTATCCGGTTAAAACTCTCTACCCTTACCCGGATTACGGGTATATTTAATTAGGACGATCGCTTTTAAAAACTTCTCGTAGTTAGGAACGATAATAACGTATATTTTATAAAACTTTACTTTCGTCCGGTATTTCGTACTACTCTAGAGGTAAAGATCGTATTTATATTAATCTTTATAAATATTAAATAGTTATAGAATATAAATTAATTTTACCGCTAGAGCCTCTCTTTATTTAATTTTTTATAAGATAATTTACCTACGATAACTCGAGCTTATAATTAAATTAGTTAGATTCGATTATATATAGTCCGAGATATTTACTCTTATCTCTATATATTTATTATCTAAAAAAGCTTTAAAGTAGCTCCGTTTTTTATTATTTTTAAACTACTTATTCTCTTTATCGCTAGAATCCGAATCGTTATAATTATATTCTAATTCCGAGTTAGAGTAACGATTATTCCGCTATAAGTCCTTATAGGACGCGTTATCTCTATAATAATCCTAAAAAATAGCCGGATTAATATTAAATATCTCTTAATTATAAATCGTAAGTTTACCCTATTAGATAGTATATTATTAAGGTATAAATTATGAACTTATATACTACTTTAATCGGATTAAATAAAGCGGAAGAAGGGTATTAAAAGGTAGTAATTATTAATAAAAATAGAATTCACGCGGTCGGGGGAAAAGAGGGAAATTATTTATTTTTAGGAAATTAGACTTGGTAGGATTAGACCCTAAGGGTCTAACCCTAATTCATCGAATATAACTAATATTTATTAAATATTATAAATATTAATTCTCGAGGTTTATACTAAAAAAGCCGGCTATTCTTAATTATTAAATTTATTATTATAATTAATACCCTTTTTCTTATTTAAACCTAATATTTTCGTTTTAGTCGTATATCTAGAGCCTCGCCGCCTAGATTATTTAAATTTTAGTTAAAGATCTCGATCCTTTAAGAGGGGTTTATTATTATATATATTATATAATACTCGATTAATAACTCTTAGATACTAAAAGAAAAACGTTTAATATCTTAAATATATATTTCTACTAGCGCTACTCTTTATTCCCGTTCGTTAAAAATAATTATATTTAATAAACTAAGGCGGGCGTAGATAATCGCGTCTTTTTTATTATTATAACCTAGGTCGGTCTTAATTAAGGATATAAATTTTTTAAAATCGAGGTCGTCTATACTCGTTAGCCCCGTATATATATCGTTTTTCTAAATATCCTAAACCGTATAAATTATACTCTAGTTTATATCGTTTCTAATATATAATATTATATAGCGGATAAAATTAATCCGATTAATATTTTTACCTATATAAATAAAGTTCGGTTTATTATTTAATTTTTTTAATAACTCGGCGCTCGAGAGTCTTTAATCTTTTTAGGTATTTATACGGTATTATTTAATCTTTACCCGCTTTCTTTTATTATAGTTATTTCTTTAAGCGAGGAAAAATAAGTACCGGTCCTTCTATTATTTAAGAATATCGCCGAATATATAAGCGAACTCGTTATAAATACTTATAAAAATAGGTTATAAATAATCCTTCGTATTTATTATATTTAGTCTTTAACCTAAGAGACCTATAGTCTTTAATTATTTTTATAATCGTATAAAGATTAACGAATATATAGTTTTATTAATACCTAGCTTCGTTTTTATAATTTTCGCTAACTATACTATATTATTAAAGTTTTTTAAACTTATTCTTAATTAACCCGTCCCTAGTTATTATAAATATTATATTTAATAATCTTCCGTATATCCGTTAATATCGAGGTATTACTTTATTATTTATTTATTCCGGCGGCGAAATTAGGTAATAAGAAAAAAACCGAGCCCTAGCCCTAATTAATATAAGAGTAATTAACTTATATCTTATAGTAGAACGATTTCCTACTACTTATAATCGAATATACTATAATTTACCCCCGTAGTTTATCCTATAATACTTATTATCTTAGTTATTCGCGCGTAGTCTATAGGTTAGGTAGTATATTATAAGTTTAAATATTATATTAATTATATAATCTACCTTCGCCTACTATAATTATAGTAGGTTTAATTATTTACTTATATCCCTTATATTAGAAAGTCCTCGTTATAGATTAAATTATATAAGTCTTAATCGGTATAATTATTAATATAAAATACATCGTCTTTTCTTATAGTCTTACTTGTATACACCGGTATAATATATACGCTTTTTATAATCCTCGTTATAGGGATAATTTAACGCCCCCCGAGTATTCTTTATTTAATAGTTAAACTTACCGGCTATAATTCTACCTTTATTATATTATAAGTCTTATACGGAGAGCCTTTATTACGGATCTTTAGAAAATTAATAAGGGTATAATTATATTAGAGTAATTTACCCTTAACGTTTTAATAGTTTATATCCGATATCGTTAAGAGAAGCCGGAGCTAGGTAGGACTTTAGCCATAAAAGGAAATTATATAAAACTACGGTTATACTTCTTATATTAAAATATAATTATATCTTTACTCTCCTTAACTCTATTAATTAATTTTATATATTACGCGGTTTATAACTAGATTCTTTAGGTCTTCTAAATCTTTCCCGTCTAACTTTTAATATTATAAAGACGGATAAAGATAAATAAAGTATAAATCGATTTAAATAAGATTAATTTCTCTCTTATTTATAGTTTTAGTAGTTATCGGTTTTTTACCCCCCTTTTACCGGCGTTAGTATATATAAACGGTTAATACCTTTAAAAAATATTCGGTATATAGTTTCTCTTATATTACGGATAGCGGGTATTAATATACGGTATTAAGTTTTACCCTTAAAGCTCTTTTTCTTTCTTAAGGCTCTAGATCGTATTAGAACCTAAATAATCGAATCTTATAATTAAATTTTAATACTTTGATTATAAGAGCTACTATTTTTAAAATAGATAATCTCGTTATAAAATAAAGTAAATTATCCTTTATAGCTAGTATTCGTAGGTAACGGGAAATATAACGGACGAGTTATTCTTAAAAGGCCTCTCGTTTATTAATTAACTCGAAGAAAAATTTAATTAAATAACGATATACTATTTCTTTATATTCGGTATTATAATTATCCGTAGCGCCGAATATTCGAATTTACTCTACGTAATACGTTATTACATAGAGTTTTAAGATATTAAAATAACCGTCCGGGTTTACTCCGTTATTTAATTTATACCGGCGAAAATAGTTCTTTAATTTATTAAAACGGTAGAGTACGTCTTAAAGATATCCTAGTATCTTATCGTCGTATAAACGGTATTAAGTAATTAATATAAATTTTATAAATATTTATACGTAATAAAGTTCCTTTTTATATAAGTCGGCTAGTAACGGAGTAATTATTAATATTAATTATTATATAATCGCTCTTCGGTCTTTACTTATCTATTATACGACGGCGTTATAATACTTATAATTCTTTAAGTCGTAGAAGGCTGGAATAATACGAAACCTTTCGTTTAATTATATTATTCTTAGCGCGTTCTTTAATCCTACCTTCGCCCCCTTTAGTTTCCTAATAATAGGCGCGCTCTCTTTAATAATTAAAATAATTATTTTAAAGAGATAATTAACCGTACCCTTAAGTAATTAATATAATATATCGACTAGTATAACTTTATATATATTAACCGTAATATATAACTAAATAAAATTATATACTAGATATACTTATTAATTATTATTCTTTAAGATATTTTCTTCGCGCTATCGCCGAATTTAGGATTAAATAAAAGAGTAGGTTCGGAGGCGTTATTTACCTTAGAGGTTTCCTCGTTCGTTTAATAGTACTATATAAATCGTATATTATCGGCCGTTTTTAATTCTTATAATTAAAACCTACTCCTTATAATCTATTATAAAGCCTATAATAATCGGATAATAGGATCGGATCTTCTAGTTTATATATATAATAAAGAGACTTATAATCGCTACGGTTCTAATCGCTAATTTAAAGTTAGGACTTTAAGATTATTTTAGGTAAGAGTTTTTATTATATTTATAATCGAGTATAATTAATATGGATTTATATTATACGTCGGATTTAATATATTCGTTATTATTAGGTATAATAAATAGAAGTCCTAGGAGTATTAAACCCGGTCGTTTTTAACTTTATTATATTTATATCTTTAGATTCCTTATAATAAAATAGATTAATTATACGGCTAGATTACTCTTATATTATATAAATAAAGTCTTATCTATAGAAAGAAGTAATAATACTACGGTAGCTTTATTAGGAAACTTCTCTTATATCTATTACTACTAGTCGCCGGTATATATCTCGGTATATACGCGCTTATTATTATTATTATACTAGTATACGGGTTTAAATATTATTTTATCTTTAAACGGCCGGTACCTTAAAAGAAATCGGAGGGCCTTAATAATATCTCGATATAAAATATTATAATCCTTTAGCTCGGTCCCCTAGATCTTTAATTAAATATTAAATATTTATTTTATTTATTTATCTTCGTCGATACTAAATATAATACTATCTTATATTTCGGTTAGGTTATCGGTATTCTTATAATTAAAGAGGCTATATAGTAGTTCGAGTCGAATATTACGAAAAAACTTATCGCGACCGCCTTTAATTACTTTTTCCTCGTAAAACCACTAAACGAGCGCGTAATCGTACGCACTCGGAAATAAGTAATATACTCTTTTTATTTTATTAATAAACTAAGAATATTTATTAAGCTCTGTAATATTAATATTTATTTTATTAAGTTTAATATTTATCTTTATACGACGATTATTACTTTCCGTAAACGTTTCTACTCGAATATATAAGGATATAAATAAAAGACCCTTACGCCCGATATTAAAGGATAAAATTAATAACTTCTCTTATTTATTATACTCTAAATTATTACGACTAGGCCGGTTCGAGGGCGCTTAATAAATAATAATCTTTATATCTATATCGACGTTTTTTATATCGACGGTAAAAGACCCTACGTTAATTCCTTCTATACTATTTATTTCTATAACCTCGTTATCTCTCTAAGTATATATCGCTAGTCTCGTCGATTACGGGAGTCACCGAGATAAAGAGGGTAAGATTCGCGGTTTCTTATATAAATAGTTATCGACGAAGACTTTATAGTGCGGTAGGTATCTACTAAATTTATTAAAGTTCACGAAATTCCGCCTATAATACTTATATACACGTAGTACTATAATATCTATTTACCGCGGTAATACTATCGATTTATAATTATTATATTATATATATAATTAGGTAAGATCGGATATCCGAAATAAAGATCGAAAAGGGGGCGTTCGATAAACGAGTTCGATATTTATTAAATATACTTTTCTATATAATATATATTATTAGGTAATATTTGATTTATTTCTTATTAACTTATAGTCTTCCGTATAATAATAAGAGTAGATTCTTCGAATAAATACGCGGGTAATATCTAGATTTATTATATTTTATAATAAAACTTTAGAGGCTACCCGCCACGAGCCGATTTATATTAATAAATAAATAATATCTTAGCGGTTTAATATTTAGATTTTTTAAGTTCTTATAATCTACTTCTAGACGTTCCGCCGATATTAAAGAGTAACGGTTTAATTTATTTATAATTTCATTAGTTTATATATACTTAGTCTTCCCTATTATCTAATTTATTAACTATACTCGGGATTAGGACTATTAATAACTATTATAATAGAATAGGTAAAAGGAGCTATTACTAAAAGATCCGAGATTTATATATATTCTTTACGCTTATATTAATAATAAAAGAGGGAGTAATATAGCTCCGAAACCCTCCTCTATTAAAAAAGCGAAAATATTAAAGACTAATAATAGCGATAAGTCGTAAAGGCCTATAAATAATACTTAACTTATAACTATAATAAATAGTAGCGTATAATATAATATGAACGATATTAATAGTCGGTTTCTCGAAGGTTTCTATATCGTATATTAAATAAAAATCTTTTTAGCTAGCTTAAAAATAGATTTAGATTAAATTTTTCGTCTCTTCTAAATAAGATTTAGCCTTTATACTACTAGTATTCTTAATTTATTAATTCGTAAAAGGAATAAATAGTTTACCCGTAAATTATCTCGACTCGCTTTCTATTTAATTTAATCGTATAATTATATCGAGAATATATACGATTAAGTAAAAGGGTTATTAGGGTTACGGATATTTACTTTTAATTATAAAGGATATATCGGCTCTAATAATCGAGTAAATACTTTATTTATAAATATCCTTCGTATTATTATTATAATTAATCGTAAATAGGCCGGACCCGTTAAACCTAAGGTTATTCTTAAGAAGTATACTCTTATAATTAAAACGAGTATTAACGCTAACGCTTTTATTAACGACGAGTAAACCCTACTATTATTTCTAAAAAAAAGGCGGGTATAAAATATAAGATTATTATTATCGAGCCCGATTTAATTAATAATAAGGACGCTAATAATAATATCGCTATAAAAGATATTACCGTTATTAATAAAAGTACGGCTACCGAAGGTACTCCCGCTAAAAAGAAATATATTTATAATTATAAACTTAAATACCTTAAGGCTCCTTTAATTAAACGCGCCGAGAAATACTCTATAACTATAATAATCTTTAAGGATAATAATACTACCGGTATAAATATTTAGCTCGCGGATAAAAATTAATATAAAGATAAATTTATTTCCGGAAATCGGATTAAAGAGGAATAAGAGGATAAAGATTATCCTTTAAATAAAGAGTCACTACTTCGTAGGTTAACGGGGGTTTTTATAATAAATACCGGTAAAGATCGTATCTTATATCGAATCGCTTTAAGGTATAGTTTAATTAATTTATTTTATTCGGCGGTTTATAGATATAAAGCCCGAATATAAAGTTATTAAATAACTATAATTATTTCTTTTACTTCTATCTCTACCGAAGATTATTCATCGAGGGTTAACTTATAAAATAAGATCATAATAACGAAATTAAACCGTAATCCTCGATATATTAATTTATTTAAGACCGGATTCTTTAACTTTACTCTTTTTACCGCCCTATTCCTAAATACCTCGGTAATAATAACCGGCGAATATACCGGTATTTATATATATTAAGGTATTTATTATATAACGAGCTAACGTCTAAAATACCCGCCGATCAGGACGTTTATTATCGTAAAACCTATATTTTTATATCTATTAATTACCTACTTTAAAACGGTACGAGCTTCTTAGAAATTATTTATCTAAGATCTATATAAATATCTAACTATAGACGAGGTATTATTAATTAATTATAAGAAGTAGGTTACTACGATTAATACTTTACTTTATTTATTTAACTTTAAATACGGCTACGCTACGAAGAGTTTAATATACTTTTAATTATTATAAATACCTTTATACCTTTATCTACCGACTATAGTACTTCCACCTCTTTATTTATATATAATTACTATTACTAAAAGTAGTTATATACGAGGAATTACGAGCCTCGTAAATAAATAATTACTATTACTTTAGAATTCTATTAATAGACTCCGTAGTCTTATTTTATTAAACTTAATCTACGTCGAAGGTTCTTATATCTTAAACTATTTATAACTTACCTTATTTCTTACTTAATTTCCTTATATAATTACCGAGCTAGGAGTAGTAGTATAAGGAGAGATTACTTTTTATATAAATAAATAATTATTATTAATAAGAATCTTAATTAACGGATTTTATAATTTCGCCTTTTTAAACTCCTATTTATTTTATACCCCTCTATACTCTAAATAGTAATATTTTATTAATTTATTATACCGAGTAAATAATAAACTACGGTTACTCGCCTAGATAAAAATAACCCCGGTAAAACTACCGGCGACGTATATATAGATCTTTAGACTATTAAATATAACGAAGCCGATAATCTTATTAAAGAGCGAGTCGATAATAGTATTATACTTATAAAGAAAAAGAACCCTTCGTATAAAATAAAAATTATCTTCGAAGGTTAAAATAAGTTTATTAGGTAGTTTAAAAATAAAAGTACCTATATAATATATAAGATTTATATAAACGAGAATAAAAATTAATCGTCTAGTATATATATCTAGATTAAGACTTTTATCGATAAAGAAGGGCCTACTTTTAATTATTTTTACGAAGAGTAATTACTCTATATTTAGGTATTCCGGTTAAATACTATAAATAATATTTAAAACGAACCGTTAGTTTATATATATTTTAAGGCTTTTATAAATAAACCCGCCTAAGGTAACTTTATCGAGTAAATATACCTCGATTACTATATTAAACTACGGGAGGTCGGAGTAGTCACCTACTATACTATAAAATAATTAATATATATAGAATTTTCGTTCCGCCTAGCGAAGGCGTAAACTAAAGGAATTTTATAAAAAACCGGTAATTTAGGCGAGTTTTAATATATCTAAAATTAACTACTCGACGTATTTATTAAATCCGAGAACGATATAATTAAGTTTACTATTTTCTTTTCGACCTCGGAGGCGGATTTATTTTTTATTTTATACGACGAAATATTATTTATATTTAATCTTAAGCGAGTATATATACTATATATTTATTAATTTAATAATTTAGCCGATACGAAATATAAAGTTTAGAAAGATTAAATTATATTAGTAATAAATCGTCTAAAGGTTAATTTACCGTTTAATTTAATATATATTAATAATAACGAGTATTAGACCACCGAGGGCATATCTATTATTTACTAGAAAGAGAACGAGATAAAAGATATTAAGAATTCCTAATTCTAGGAATACTAACTACGCGCCCTAATAATTATATTAAAGAGTAATTATATTTATATAGGCCTCCTCCGTCTACCCTTGAACTACGAATATCGCTTTTCGACGGAAGATAGCTTCGTAATTAAATTTTTTATTAAAGAATAAATAGTAATTATCCTATTAAGACTCTTTCTTTACGTTAGTTCGTTCGATTATATTATTATATTTAACCGCCTTTAAAAGTATAAAAAGAACGACTAAAGTAATTTAAAATTAAAGTCGGTCTTTAATTTAATAAACTCGTAAAATATATTACGCGAAGAGCTTAAAAAGTTCTATTTCGATACGGAGTTAATAATAATTAAAGTCGTTCCTCTTTTATCCGATATCCTATATAAATTTAAACTAGCCGTTATTAAGATACTAAATCCCGTATATAAAGAAGATATAAATTATATCTATAACTCTCGATAATAACGATTTATTATCGGATAAAATTTATATACCTAAACCGTAGTTAATATTCTTTAGGGAATAGATTTTAAGACTAAACTCGAATAATAAAATATTGATTTAAATAAATCTTAGGTAGGTATATTAAAATACCTATTATATATATTTAACGGCCTCGGATTCTTAAAGGGATTATAAGGAACCAAGAAAATAAAACTCGATATAATTATTATTATATTATTTATATCGGCCGGTAAAAAGGTAAAGGTCCTAAACTTAATAAATAAAGCGGTAGACTCTTTTATTACGAAATTAAATACCGAATTTACTCGGCTTAATAAAAGAGGAATTAAAATTATAAAGAAATATATAATTCGCTTTTATTCACCTACGACCGAATAAGCCGTCGTCCAAAATAAAAACCAACGATACGTAGTTTATAATACTAGTAATTTATAATAATAACCTAACTCTTCGCTCCTTTAAAATTAATATAATCGGTTTATAATAATTATAATAAATAAAGTTAGAAAGATACTTTTTAATATTATAAACCGCCGTTATAAACTTTATAATATAAACTTCGGTATTTTACTACTATAAATTATAGACCTTCTCGGTCGACTTAACCTAAACACTAATCCTACTCCTATTAATAATATTATCGTAGGCGGTAATAATACCCCTAAAGATATATAACTAGACGATAATAAAACTATTAAAGACGGCGAGTTATAAGGCGAAAACGATTTTTAAACCGATATAATATAAATTAGTAACGCTTTTTAACCCGATAAATCATAAAGTAGCTAAAGATAAAGAGGCTCGAATTATAATAATAATAATTTTATCGATTACGATAACGAAAATATTATCTTAATAAATAATATAGACTTCGAGGACTACGGGGGTAGAGCGGGGCCTATATTTAAAAACGTAATCTTTTAAAAAACTAAAGAATTATAATAAATAATAAAAAAGAATATTAAATATAAATTAAACGAAGCCGGGAATATAACCTACCGCCAAAAACTCTATAAATACTTTCGCGAGATATTCTATAAAGTTAAGAACGGCGATATATTCGATAACGAGGAGGAATATTATATATTTAAAGTACTCGAACTATTACTCTTAAAGAATATTCTTATAAAGAATATCGTTATCGTTATTATAACCCTTATTAATTCGGGTTATATAATCCTAAAGAAGAATTTTAAAGGCGATTATATTATTATTTAAAAAATTAATAAAGTCGATAACGGGGAGCTCTTCGTTACCTTAATATAATATAAAACTATTATATATTTATTAAGAGACGATAAGTAACTACCGCTTAAAGAGTAAAATATAAAGTATAATTCTTTCGTTAAATAAATAAATAAGAGTATATATAAATATTAGGTAATTTTAGGTTACCCTAAATACGACCTAATAAAGTAATACCGAATTATTATAAATATTATTAATATTATCTCTAGAATTTGGTATAGAAACTTTATTATTTTTATAATAAATCCGGCTAGTCGCCCTAATACCGTTATAACTACCGAAATATATAAGGATTTATTTAATACCCCTATAAACTTTATTTAGATTAATACCGACGGATAATATCGTAAAGTAGGCTTCTCCTAATCTAGTTAAAATAAACGGGAGTTATAGTTTACTATAAAGCTTTACTAGTATTATATCTAAAAAGGAATTAAAATTAAAGACATTTTTATCCTCGTAAGTTATCTCGTATAAATTAATTTTACGAGACGAGCGCTAGCGCTTATTATAAGATTAGAAGATATAAATACCGGAACTATTAATAGTTACTAAGGCGAAAAAAAATCTATAATAATCCTTTATATAATAGGATCCGAGAAATTAGGTTTTATATCCTTTAGTCCCCGCCTCTTTACCGGGGTTTCTCGCGTAGGCGACGTCTTAACGATTATTATAAACTAAATAAGAATTTAATTATACGAGAAAAAGTATAAACGATTCTACTACGACTATTTATAAAAACTTCTAATAGAAATAGATATTTATATTAAATACGAAGAGGAGCTCTTAGTATTTAATTTTATTAAATATAACTACGATTTAAACTCGGACGATAACTTTTAAAATAAGGATCTATATATAATAAACTAATCGGAGGAAGATCTTAGTAATATTATATATATAAAAAAAGGAACTAGAAATATTAAGGGATTTAATAATAGTTAGGATACTACGGAAACTTATAATATTTAAGACCCGATTACTTCGGGATCTAATATTAATATAAAGAATCTAACGACTCCTATTATCGACGATATATATAATTAAGGAAGAGGTCGTAGTATAGAATATATAATAACCTCTAATATTAATAACGGTAATACGTATAATTAAGGATCTAACGAGAATATAAAACTAAATATTATATTAAACTTAAGGCTATTTAATTTACTATATTAAATATAAATAGAGGTAGAAGGTTTAATAAATCTTCGGGAGTTTAAAGAACTAGCGAGTACCTATTATTATAAAATAAAATTATAAATTAATAAATCTTATAGTTTATTAAAAACTTCTTTATTAACTCTTTTATAAAGGAGTAATCGTAATACGTAAAACGCCCTTAATAATTTACTTACCCTAACTAGGTACGAGCTATCTATATAAAAAATATTAGAACTATAATAAGAATATTATATATACCGCGTTATTTCGGAATAGTACCCCTTATATATAGCCTAGAAAGTAATACGTTATATTTACTTTTCTTTAATAAATAATAGGGCGGTCTAATCTTATCTTCCCTTCTATTTTAATAAATTTATTAATTATAAATAATACCCTAACCATAGAACGTATTATATACGATTAATAAATTACTATATATATATAATCGACCGCTCTTCCGGTTAGCCTTTATACGTAAAGGGTACGATAACTATAATTATTAAACAAAGAGATCGAACCGAGTAAGGTAAATATAAGTACCGACCGCGAGCGATCCTTATTTATAAATATTATTTTTAACTAACTATAAGTCTTAATACTAAAACCTATAATTACTATTGAGAGATATAATTAAATTACGATTACGACCTTATTTATAAAATTATAAATAATATATTAAAGCTAGAAATTATATTATTTACCCTATATTATTAATATTAAAGCTGGGATACCTTTATATAAATACGAAGATTATAATAATAACGAATTTAATTTTATTTTAAAAAATTTAATAAAGCTCTACTTAAAGACTATTACGGAGGATAAGGACTAGGAATAAATAAAAGAAGATATTAAAGTATAATTAATATTAAATTCCTTAACGGACTTTAAACCCTACGTAGCCAAAGTTATTAGGGACGAGTTTATTACTACTTTAACTCTAAAATACGAAGATAATACTTTAAAACTTTTTAATAATCTAAATAACAACGGTATTTAAAGTACCCTCTTTACTTTAGTATAACGTGTCGCCTATAATATAAAACGGTAATTAAAAGATACTAACGAAAGGTTATTATATAAATTAAATTAATTATAATAGTCTTTCTCGTCTTCTAGCGAGGTATTAAATTAAACGCGGATAAAAGGCGCTATATTATTACCCGTTATACTAAAGTAGTAGACGAATTATACGGCCGTATAAGGATCTAATCTACTAGACGTTAATCTTAGAGTAAGGTATAATAATTTAATAATTAGGTTTACTCTCGCGGATATCGTTAGGTTAACCGACCCTCTATTAAATTTAGAAAAGATAATATTAAATATAATACTACTAATATTCATTATATATTTAAGCGAAGATTTAGGGCTAAATACTTCGTTATTATTAAAAATCTAGTTTAAGTACTAAAGAAGTAGGTTTATAATTAAATTATTAAGGGACCGTTAACTCGGCGGAGTAATTAAGGAAATTATTAATAACGAGAATATCGACCCTATATTTAAGCTTATATTAGTAAATTAAGGATTAATTTAATAACTCCTTTTATTTTTAATAAAGATAATAAAGTCTTAAGGTAAATAAATCTTTATTCCGTTTCTCGATACTATTTACGACGTACGGCTAATATCGGGTAGTAGAAATAATAATAAAAAATAATTCTAAAGACGAGATCTGTAGTTTAGGGCGAGGAAAACGTAAATATAAAATAAATATCGTAAGTAAAGGCGGTAAATAAAAGTAACTATTAAGTAAATTATTAATAGATATTAATTAAATAATAAATTCATAAAGCGAGTTCGATAAACGTCGAGAGTAAAAGCGACCGAAAAGTAACCGTCTTAATATACCGCGTATATTCCGGATTATTAAGAATGATAGTACCCGTCTTAATATATATTCTAAGCTCCCGATTAGGGAAAATTAGCCTATTAATCCTAATATATACTTTAAGTCGGTTTTACGCGACGTTTCCTTTATTAAAACCCCGAACGATTTAATTAATCTTAAAACGAGTATAAATAATAAAATAATATAATCTTTATAAACCCTTATTAATAACTTTAAGGGTAAAAATAATAATAATCGAAATACGAAGAATAACGGAACTTTTATAACGCGCGATAATAAAAGAGTTAGTTAGATTATAATAAATAATTAACTCTTAATAAATATAGTATAAATAATAATAATAACTCGACCGATCCCGCCTACGGTAGACGATTTACTTAAATAATTATAGAAAGGTTTTACGGATACTAAAACCGCGTATAACGAGAAAACGACTAAACGCGTAGTTATTAATTAAATATTTAAGCCAGTATTTATCCCGGAGTAAAATAAAGTAGAAGATATTCCGATTAAGGAAAAAGAAGATATTAAGAAATCCCTAAAAAAAAGGGCGAAAAATAAATAAATTAATAACTAGGTCTAAATACTAAAACTAATAAATCGGGTTAAGTTATCGAACGTATAACCTATTAAAATAACGAAATATATATACCGGAATAATAGAAGATAAGAGGATTATTATTTTCTTTTTAAACTAGATAATATTAAAGATCGTAAAACCGGAAAAAAGATTTATATAAAAAAAAAAAAAACAGGTTTTATTTTATTTTAAATACTCGGTATATTCGTTTTATTCGAAATAGAGGTCTTCTAAAACGGGGGATACCTCGTAGATATTATAGGGTTTAAAAAAATAATATAATTAATCTTTATCGAGTTTAGAACTAATAGTTAACGAGGGGTTTAAACTTTATAAACTCTCGGCGTAGCCTATTTAAATTATTTATTTATATTAAACCGTAAGGACGTAAAGAAAGCTAGGAAAGAAAAAAGAAATAACCTATATTTTACGGAGGGAATAACGAAGGATCTTTAATTATTTAAGATATATTACCCGTCTAAAAACCCCTAAGGGATCTAATATACGTATATCGATTCTAATATATCTAAAAAACTTATACCGAGTTACGGCCTTAACCTCTTTTTTCTCTTTACGGGTTTATTATCCTACTAGCTAGATTTAATAAATACGTAGATAAAATAAAAGGATAAAACTTTTAAATAAATATTACGGTAAATTTATAACGATCTTAAATTAAAAACCTATACCGTAAAACTAAATATATTAGATCGCGATTTTTTAATAAAATTAAAGTAGGTTCCTTATTTCAACGAAAATTATAATTTTTTAGAGGTATTTTATTTTATATCCTTAGCCTCGTTTCCTAATTAAATTAATAAAGTCTTAACGGATAAAATTCCCGCGGTAAAAAAGAGGGGTAATAAAATTAGGATATAAAAATAATAACTCTAGTAAAAGGTAGGATAAGGTAGGATTATAATAAACGAAGTATATACCGAGAATAACGAGATTATAGGGACGATTATTAAGATTCGGAAAATTAATAAAATAATACTAAGTTAGAAACCTCGAAAAATTTTAATTAACGGGACTCCGTTCGAATTATTACCGAGGACGATAATAGGTTAAATAGGTACGTTTATAAATAATAAATAAACTACGTTACTCTTTAAAAAAATTACTCTCGCCTAAATAAAACGCGTAAATACCTAAAATATTATATAAAAAATAAATTTATTAAAATCGGTAAAAGGTATAAGAGCCTTATCCGGAGTATATATAATAATAACGATATTAAGGACGAGTACGAGTAGTATAAAAAGATTATAATTATTATTATTTAAATACTTTAGGTACGATATACGCTAGACTTAATTTTTTTCGGGGAACTACTAGTTAAATTTAAATTTAATTATTATTTCGACTACTTTTTAAGCTACCCGTAACGGTACGAACCGTTATTAAAATATTACTTTAAGGAAATAAATTAAGGAGTTCGGTAAATCTATTATAATATTATACTCGCCTTTACGAGTTATAAGAAGAATACTATATTAAAGATTATAATATATTTATAATTCGCGGCCGTACGTTATATTAGAATTTTATTATTATTCCCTAAACTAGCTCTCTATAAAGATACGAAGGACCTTAAATTAACGGGTAATAAATTAAAGGATAATAATTAATTTAGGTTAAAAAAAGGGAAGCTTTATAAATTAAAATAAAAAGATTTAACCTTCGAAAAGAGTATTAATTAAATTACTAAAATAAATAACTATTTTAAAATACGAGTACTAGATATTCTTAGAAATAAAATATAAAGAATTAATACGAAGATAATTATTATAATTATATCCTTTATCTTAGCTTTTATTATTTATTAAGTAAATATTTCTAACGGAATCCTATACTATAGCGTAAATCTTATCCTACGCTAGGAATATCGTACTAATAATTATATAGGCGATCCGTTTAATATAGAAAAGATTTATCGCCTTAATTTATAAAGGTATATTTAAATTAAAATAAATTAAAATTATTAAACTCTTTTAAAAGGGTAAAGACGGTACGAAAAATACGTCTTTAAAACTTATACTTTAATTTCTAATAAGATCCACCGTACTCTTAAATATAAGGTAAATATTTACGGCCTTTAAATATATTATTATCTTTAACTCCGAGTAATTAATAAGCGCTAAGAACTAGGCTATATACCGTATTAATTAAATTAATTAAGATCGCGCGATATATACGATTAAATTCGTGAATATAATTTCTAAGGTAGATATAATTATCTATAATAAATAAAGGGCTCGATAACGGATATATTAAATAATAAAAGGCCCTATAAAGAAGTCGGAGAGTTATAAGCTCCGCGAAGTCTTAAAGGAGTATATTTATAATAACGAAGGCGAGTAAAACGAGTATAGCTAGTTATAGAAAAATAAATAACTTATTACTATAGGGGTATAATAAAAGGATAACGATATTTACGAGAAAAGATATTAAAAGAGTAGACCAGCGGTATTAATAATTAGAAAGAGTTCGATAATATAAGGGAGATAAAATAATCGTAAATTCTATAGATCTAGAAAGGTCTAGATATACTAAAATAATCTAATAATCCTATATTTAACGGTTACGGTCTTATTATTAATTCGGAGATACTAAAGATTAATACTCGTATTCTCGAGTTACTTAAGGTACTTTTTATAAAGAATTCTATAATTAAGTTTATCTTTTCTAGTCGTTAAGATTTATACGGAAAAGTATTTCTCCTCTTTAATATTTAGCCGTTAAAGTTTTAAGGTATTTATATCCTAAAATTAAATAAAAATCGTCGAGCGCCTATAATTAATAAATAGGTAAATAACTTTAAGAAAAACTTTATAAAGCTCTATCGTGGATATAATAGAAGAATCGAGAATATTAACCCTCCCGTTATTAACGGCCACGCTAATAACGGCGAGATTATTAATATAATATTTATAACCGTTAGAAACTAAACGAAGATAGGTCCCTAAATACTTCTAGTTATTCTTAATAATAAAAGCGCCGATATTTATAATCGGATTAAACGTAACTACGATATTTATTTCGGAGTTATATCGTAATATATCTAAACGAGTAATATTATTAAGAACACTCTTTAATACTACTTTAATATATTTATAAAATTTAATTATAAACTTAGGGGTATTACTTTTATAATTAAATCGAAGACTAAATACTTCGAGGAACCGACGATAATTATCGGTATTAATATCTTTTATACGATACCCGGTAAAGAGTAAGTTTCTATAATTATTATAATTATCTTTATCGATCGGACTACCTCTCGTTATATTACTACGGTCGAGACGAATAATTCCCGTATTAAGATAATTACCTTTAATAATATTAACTCTATACTTCGTCCTTTAATAGACTAGTAGTAGAAGAATATTAACGGGGGTAATCTACCTAAATACGTTTATTACTTCCGTAACGGCGTTTCTAAAGATTAATTTAGTCTACTCTTAAAGTACGAGGTTATTAATATAAAGTGTTTATTTACGGATTTAGGCCAGAATTATCCTAGTAATAAAATTAAATTCATTATCGTAATTACCGAGAGGCGTTATTATATTCGTTTCTTCCCTCCTATAGATCCTATAGTTAATAAGAACGATAATTTTATACTTAATATAATTATTAATTATAATATTATTTACCCCTTCGAGAATAATATTTATCTCTACTCGTATATAATTATCTAAGGTACTACTCGACCTACTTATTATTATATATTAATGGATAAGGCTAATATTCTATTAGATCGATTCTAGATAATACTCTACGAGTATTATTATTAATACTAATATATAACTACTCCCGTATCTCTTTATAAATTTAGTCCTGAACTTATAAGAATATATTAAACTAATAAAAAATAGTCCCCGTAGTTTATTATATTTATTTAGTAATTAAGCGTAGTAAGATTTATATCGATATAACTACCGCCGAGAGGGCTACGCTTTAAGAGGAGCGACGGAAACTAGGTAAAGAGGCGTAATCTTATTCTAATAAAATAAAGTTATAAACCGAGTAGCCTAAGCTCTAGCTAGTCGAGCCTTAGGACTAGATAAATTTTAATATATAATATATTTAAGTTTATAAAGTCGTACAAGAACGTTTATTAAATATCGTAGGTAATAAATATATTTAATAAATATAATAGATTAATAGTATTAGTATACGATATTTATATAAATACGCGAGTAAGTACGCGATTAATATTACTATATATTATATCTAACTCATAACTTAAATTATATAAATTAGATAATTAAATAAATTATTTACGGGCTTAAGCTAGCTTAATACGTAATTTACTAATAAATAGTAATAAGACGTTTAATAAACCTACTCGGAGCTATAGATAGCGGAATATACGGGTATTACACTTAGAAAAAACTTATATAGTCTCCCGCTTTACCGATGTATAAGGTTTAGTCCCGAATAAAAGACTTATAATATAAACGACTATATTTAATAAATTAGATTAATATAATTTATCTTAATCTTTATCCCGGTGATTTTATATTTATTTTAAATATATTCGATACTATAGATCCAGCGCCTTAAAGAGGAGGTATTTACTATATTAAATACGTATAATTAATATTATTAATAATAATATTAAAAGTAACGACTTTACTTATTTAACTTCGAGAGGAAATATAGGAGGTATTTTCTATCTATCGAATTAATATTATTTATCTTAATCTTTATCCTAATAATTATACTAAATAATAGTTAAATTTATAATACTATAACTCCGATAATTAGATACGTTATTAGGTAGTAGTAAAATTTAATTTAAATCGAACTTACCTAAAGAGATAAATATAGAGATAAATATAAAAATAATAATGTTTAACTAGGTTATTAGTAGCTAATTATACCGATCTTTATATATATAATATATTAAACGTGATTTCGAATTAAGATTAACGCTTTTCTAATACCGTAGTTAATATAGTTTAGGTATAGGTAAAAGTAAAATAAAAAATAATAAGAATAATCGGATTTATAGCGCTAAAAGCGGGATTCTTAATTATTATTTATTTTAGTTTATTCTTTGAAGTTATATACTTTCGTTAAAGACCTTTATCTTTCTACGAGCTCTTATATCGTAATATATTAATATATAAATTAATTATTCGTGCCATTATTAAACGATTAATTAGATTATTTCACGATAAAATCGTAAATATTTATTTATTAATTAATCCCTATCGGAATCTACTACCTTAACGCTTTATAATAATCTTTATATTAACCTTTAATAAAGATTCTATCTCCTAGCGAAACTCTTTTTTATTTTAATTATTAATATTTATTTACCCGCCTAATATTTTCGTTAAAATCTTTAATAATTTAATATCCTTCGGCTAAAGAGTAATATATTTACCGTATATAATATATAAATTAGTTATTAAATAAATTAGATTTTAACTTATCTAGGGATAATATAAAGAACAAATTTATTAAAGAATATATATATTAGATAATTTTTTATAGTCTTTTATAAAGCGCTAAATATATTACTCTAAAATCGTATATTCTTAAAAAGATTTTAATAATAAATTTCGCGGATTAAATACGAAAAGAGTATTTTTAGAATTAATAAATCGAAAGTCTTCTAATATCTTTTGATTTCTTAAAGTATTTTCGTTAATAGGGATTAATACCTTAATTAGGATAAAGATAATTAAAGATAATATAAAATTTACTACCGGGCTTTATATATCGTTAAGTAGATATAAAAATTTAATTTATTCTTCCCCTCCTCCTTTTTAGGGCTTAAGCGCGGTCTTTAGATAAAGATTTAAATAAAACTTTAATTATTTATATTCCCGTAAAAATCTAATTAATAAGTAAAGAGTTTTAAAATAAAAGTATAACTAGTATTAATATCTAGAAATTAATATAGGAGTTATAGTATATCTAGTATAAAGAAAAAACTTATAAGTTTAGATACTTTTAATACTTTTATATATAGGGTTTTATACTTTAGGACCTTAATAAATTATATAATATTAATATAATTATTACGATAAAGCTAAGATTAAGGTGAATTATTTATTATTTTATTTTATTTTAGTTTTTCCCGGAGGACGTCCGCGTCTCGAAGGAGCCTCTATAATAACGGATTAATATAAAGATTATAATAAAGCTAGGATATATAGTAAGATAACGAACTTTTATTTTTAATTATAATTTTAGTCTTTTATACTTTATTTACTTTTTCTTTCTTTTTTATTATTTTTTAATTTATCTTTAAGTTCCTAAAGATTATCTAGCGAGTAATATATATTTCTTTAATAATACCCTTTAAACGATCGAGAGGTATTTCGCCCGTACTAGGTCTCGGTGGATTATTTTTATTAATATAAGGGATTTACTTTAGTTATTTATTATTATAGGTTTTATCCCGATCTTTATCCTAATTAAAAAAGTTTTAAATATCCTCCTTTATTATTATATTTTCTATATCTTAGTTATTATAGGAGTAATCGAGTATAAGGTAATTTAAATTATTCTACTAGTAATTCTTATACCCTCGGAAGATAAAACTAACTTTTTTTAAATAAGAATATAAAATACACTCTTCTATATAATTTATATAAGATTTAATACTATCGAATTTAGGTTTATTTTAATTATTTAGGGCCGAATCATTTTAATCTTTATCTTAATCGTTATTCTTTTAGTAGTTTTCGGGTATTATTAATTAAATTTAAATATTATTCGAGGAATTAGCCGGATAAAAATAATAAAGATATATATCCCCTATTTTATAATATTGGAATCTGGGCAGAATCTAGGTAGAATCTCTACTATAGTCTAACTTAGTTAGGTTTAGCGTTACTTAATAAGCTAGCCTTACGCACCAAGTATATAGTAATAGTAACACTATAGATAATAATTAACTATTTAACCTCTACTATTATTTATAATTAGACGTATATTCTAAAGGGTTATAAGCCCGGGTTCAGTATTCGCTACCCCTTAGTAAACACGTTTAAAGAAGTAGTTAAATCGCGTATATAACGATCTTAGTAGTACCCCTAGATCTACCCTTAGATCTAGTCTATATAGTAGTAATTAGTAACTATAACGGATTACCTAGAGTTTAAGATTAAGAAGTTAAATAGGCCGAAGAATTAACCTAAGTTTAAGCGTGAAATAATGGGTAAATACGTCCTCGATAATATCGACTAAATAGTATTAAGTAAAGAGCTTCGACCTATTACTTTTATAGAACTAGAAATAAAAGGACCCCCTACTAAAGAGGAAAAAGAGGACTATAAGAAAGAGTTAATAGTATAGTAAAAAGAGGCTAAAGCCTAGGATAGAAAGAATACTAAAGTAATAACCAAGATAATATTCTATATTAAAGAAGGCCCATAGAGGTATATAAAAGGTATCGAGATAATTATTAATTAATAGGTTATATTTATGAAGCTATATAGCGAGAGTAATCTAGGTACTAGGGATAAAGTAATATTTAAAATCTTAAGAACCGACTCTTTAAAATACGCTACTATTAAGGCTTATACCTTAGAAATTAAGGTAGTAAACTAAACTTTATTTAAAATAGGATTAATAGTACCTAAATGGATACTTAATACCTTTTTTCGTATAGGTCTAGAGGAGAGTCTAGCTCCCCTATTATTCACTATAATTTAGGGTACTAAAGGGAAGTAAGAACCTAGTATTAACGATATAACCGCTACTATCGGTTAATATAATCGGATGATTAGGGATAAGGAAGAAAATTAGTATACTTTTATAACTAGATTTAGTAAATAGGATAAGCCTAGTAAAGAGAAGCCTCCTACTATACCTCCTACTACTAATAATAGTAAGAAGGATAAAAAGAAGGATAGGTATACTTACTATAACTATACTAGTTATAAGAAGAATAAGTGCTATTTCCTTAACCTTATATAACGCCCTAAAGGCTGGAAACTATCCGCTAGTAAAAAACTCCTTATGAAAGAGAACCTAAAGAAGTCGAATAAGGCTATAGTTCAAAATCAAGATAAGGATAATTCTATATTAATTAAATTATTTGCGGCTAAGTAGAAATCCATTAATACCGATATAGTATATAATATTAAGGAGGACGTAGTCTATATGGATACCGCCTCTAACGTATATATACTATGGGATAGAATTAAGTTCATGTCCTATAAGCCGTACAACGATTCCCTTAGTAGGATTAATAGTCAATATCTTCGTATAAAAGGTATAGGATCTATACGTTATCCGATAATTATCGATAATAAACTAGATCAAATTATCCTTATTAATATACACTATGTGCCTAGAATGGACTATAACCTACTTTTAGTCGCCACTCTCGAATAAAAGGGATATTCTACTACTATAGTAAATAGTAGATTTGATATTATAGATTCTGGTAAAGAGAAGGTATTATTAGGAACGCGTATTAATACTAGTTATTTACTAGATTTAAAGTATTCGAAAATACTATATACTTTGAAATCGTCATATAATTACCCGGTAAATCATTATTCTTAGGATGAATAGCACTAGCGTCTAGTATACTTAAATATATAGGATATAAAGAAGCTAGCGACTATGAGTAAGGGAATTAATATTAACGAAGTAAATCGTCTTTAAAAGTTGATTCCAGATTATAAGTTATATGAACTATATATAATAAGGAAATAGACTAAGAAACCGTCTCGTTAGCCTCGTCGCCAGAACCCTAATAAACGGGAAATAGTAAAGGGTGTATTTATATACTCTAATCTCGTAGGGGGAGGACTAATTAAGTAAACTCTTAGGGGATACTCCTATACTAAGTCCTTTATAGATAACGCTATTAATATAACGTTTATAACGATACTAAAGAGAAAATCCGACGTACTAGTTACTACTAAGAATTATCTAAACTAGATATCAACTTAAGGTTATCTGGTAAAGCGACTAAGCACCGATAATAAGATTATCTATACTAGTTATAAGGTTCAGAATTTCCTGAAAGAACGCGGGATTTAATGGGAGTTATCTACTCTTTATAATCCAAGTTAAAACCCGGTTATTAAACGTACTTTTCGTACCCTATTCGGGAGAGTGAGAAGTATTCTAAATAATACCGGATTATTTTAATTCATGTGGGGCGAAGCCCTAAATTTTGTAGTTTATTATAAGAACCGCTCTCCTATTAAGGTACTTAATGGAATGACCCTATTTAAGGCCTAGTATGGATTTAAACCCCGACTCGATTATATATATACTTTCGGCTGCGTTACCTATATATATAATACGGATCCGGCACTTAGGAAGCTGGATAATAAAAGTAGGAAATATAAATTCCTTAGTTATAAAGGATTAAATTAATACCGTCTATAAGACCCTAAGAAGAGGTAAGTCTTTCGCGCCTTATAGGTGAGATTTAACGATATTATTATTAGTAAAGAATTAGGGGGTGAGACGTATAATAACGCTTAGGATTTCTTTTCTAAGGATACCGTTAATAATAATTTAGTTTTAGTATAGTTTATAAGCGAGGATAACTTTACCGGTAAGATTATTATTAATAACTCTATAATTATACCGGTACCTAACGAGGCTGAAGTACTTTTCTAAAAAACTAAAATATAGCTAATCCTTAAAATAGAAATATTAGACGATAATTCTAAAGAACTAGTTCCGTAGCCAAGAGCTAGTAGGAACCGGGATAGGGTTAACTATCGCGAACTCTATAATACTAAGTAATATACCAAGCGCGGATTTATATTAAGAGCTAGTAAGGTTAAACTAGATAATATTCCTATCGTCCCGTTAACTATATAAGAAGCACTAAATGGACCCGATAAGGAGAAATAGTATACGGTATTTACCGAAGAGTTAAATAACCTTATAAGTAGTAGGGTTTAGGATCTCGTTCCGGTACCGCCCGGTAAGAAAGTACTACTAGGAAGGTAGGTATTAATAATTAAACTAGATTTAATAGGAGTACCTAATCGGTATAAGGCCCGTTAGGTTACTAAGGGATTTAAATAAATCGAGGGTCTTAATTATTATAAAATCTTCTTATTAATAGTAAAGTCTTTAAGCTAGTGGATACTACTAGTATTAAGGGTAAAATACGACTAGGAAATAGAGTATTTAGACGTAGTTTTAGTATTCCTAGAAATACTATTATAAGAGGAGGTCTATATCGAATAACCGTATAGATATATTAATAGGGATCGTAATATTACCTACTTATTAAGGCGTACTTTATATAGCCTTAAATAATTACCCCGCGAATAATATAATACTCTTCGCACCTTCTTCTAGGTGAATGGATATAAGCGTCTCGATAAGGACTATTCAATATTTATTTATAAGAATGGAATAATAGTGGTTATTTATATCGACGATATTCTCATTCTTATACCTACTAAATCCGGTACTAGCTTACTAAAGCAACAGCTGGATAAATACTTTAAAATAAAGTATTTAGGTAAAATCTCATAGTATCTAGGTATAAAAGTCATTCGCGATCGTCTTAATCGCACTATTTATATTAACTAGGCTAGTTTTACTAGGTAATTACTCGAGTAAATTAATATACTTAAATACTACCCGACGGTAACCCTTATAAATTAGGGTAACGATATATAGAAGGCTCCCGACGGTTATAAAGCCGATAAGAAAGAGACTAAAGTATATAGATCCTTAGTGGGAGTACTATAATAGTTAGTAACTATAACTAGGCCCGATCTAGTATTTACCGTTAATAAATACGGTCGTTATACTATAAACCCTACTAGTATTCATTTTAATACTATGAAGCGAATTTATAAGTATTTGACTAGTACTATAAGCCTAGGATTACACTATAGGCCGAATATTCATGACGCTAGTCTTAACCCTAAGGGCAAATTAGTACTCTGGATTAATAACTTATAGGCCGACTATAAAGATACTAGTCGTGTTATATTAGGCTATATATTATAGCTGTAGAATAAACCTATTATTTAGTTATCTAAATAGTAAACCCTATATACCCTATCGATAGTTAAAGCTGAGTATATAGCTTAAGCTAATATTATTAAAGAGTTATTATCCCTTAACTTACTCCTTAAGGAGCTAGGATACGATAATAGTAACCTTAACCCTATTCGCCTTAATACTAATAACTAGTTAACTATTAAGATAGCGTTAAACCCGGTGAACTACTCGCGTACTAAATACATTCGGAACTACTACTATTTTGTGAGGCAATTAGTGTCGGAAACATATAAGTTAGAAATTATCTATATCAATATATTGGTTATAGTTATTAACTATATAACGAAGCCGGTAGGCCCTAACAAGGTCGCCCATTTACCGGCCATACTAGGACTAGCTATAGAGGGTGTTATCTAATAGACTAGTACTGTTATTAATATATAACGTCGTCGCTTCTAAATGGGAGTATTGGAATCTGGGCAGAATCTGGGTAGAATCTCTACTATAGTTTAACTTAGTTAGGCTTAGCGTTACTTAGTAAGCTAGCCTTACGCACTAAATATATAGTAATAGCAATACTATAGATAATAATCAACTATTCAACCTCTACTACTATCTATAATTAGACGTATATTCCAAAGTATAATCCTACCTTTCGATAACGTATTCGTAATTATCGTATTAATAATTTTAGTATAATTATTAATATTTAGGATTATTCTTAGCCTATTTATATATATTATTATTATCTATATAGTTTATACAGCCTTCTAATCTTATTACGTCGTTATTATTATCGACGGTCGCCTCGTTATCGTCGTTAGTACTATCGTTATTTTTAATTTTAACGTTTTTACCTAAGTTATACCTATTATCTTCTACTCTATTCTTAGGTATAAGTGGTTTATATAGTTAAATAAATATCGGTTAAATTATATCTTTTAATTTAGGGTAAATAAGCTAAGAGAATTAATCTAGTATATTTAATTAATTCGTATTAACGATATCGTCGAAGTCGATTTATTCTTATATAGGACCGAATAACTACGGTTCGTATATTTCATTAAAATTATTTATCTTAATATTTATACCGCAAGATTTACTAGAAAGTTAGGGTTATTTTATATATTTTCTATTCTAAAGCCTTAGTATTTAGGCGACTATTATAAACTTTATTAATATTATTTATTTTAATTTATATCCTAGTAATCTTACCCCTCTATATAATAAATTAATTACTTTATAATTTAGGGGCTAAGGAGCCATTTTCTATAAATTAAATTAATATTAATTATCCTAATCTTTATCTTAATATACTTAATTAGTATTTTAAATACTAACGATTATACGATTATAATAATTTAATATCTTATTAATTTATAACTTATTTTTATTTAATTTAACCTTACTTATAAAGATTAAAGTACGGATAAATATAAAGAAGATTACGATTAATTAGTTTATTAATAACTAAATATACCGGCCTTATATATATAAATATATTATACGGTATTTTAAATCAAGATAAATACTTTTTTAATAACGTAGTTAATATAGTTTCGGTATAGGGGAAAGCGAGGTTATAAATAAATAGAATAATCGGATTTATAATGCCTAGCTATTATTCATTTTAATCTTATAATAAAAAGTTATACTCCTTCGGTAACGACTTTTATACTAAGATAATCTCTTATCTTATCTCGTATTAATAAACTATAATATTAATCGTAGTAATTATAAAAAATTAATAAATTATTTTAAAATAGAATCGAAAGTCCAAAAGTTTATAATTAAATCCAAATTTCGTAGTAAAAATAGCGGTACTAATTTAATCGGTATAAAGATTAAGATAAATATAATAAAGTATTAACCTTCGGATATTAATTATAATATATTTTTACCTAGTATATATAGCCTTTAATTATTATATAAACTATATATCCTTCGGGGCTATAGTAATCCGCTAGTTATAAATCGCGTAAAAATTAGTTATTACGATTAAAATTAATACTATATATTTATAAAGATAATACTAGGTTATTTATTTATAAATTCTTTAATTAATATCGCCTCCGAGGCCTTTTATAACGCGTTTAGATTTATAGATTATATACGAAAATAATATTTATAAAAGGTATATATAATTTCGCGTATAAAGCGCGTAAAGAGTAGTTTCGGGATTAAAAGATTAATAGTCTTCTAAAGAAACCTGATTTCTCGTAGAATAATAATTAAAAAGTTAAATTAAATAATATTTTAATTATAAAGGTCCTATTAACTACCGCTTTTTAATTTTTTATTTTATACCGCGACTTTCTTTACCCGAGGTTTCTTTATATATACTTTTTATATACTAAGTACTTTCCTCGCTACCTTTAAATTCCGTCGCGTTTTTAATAATCGAGGGCTTTAATTTACTCTCGTATTATTATTAAAATTATCGAGTAACAAATTAATATCGGTTATACTTTTATTAATAGTTAAAGATATAACTATTAACTTAAATTAATAAAAATATAATTAAATCTTAAAAGGAATTTCTAAAGGAGGGTTAGAATATTAATTTACTATATATTTAAAGTTACTTTTTAGCGGGATATTAACCTAAAATATATAAAATAAATATAAATCTATCTTTATAATCTTTTTATCCGGTATTAATATAATTAAGTTATAACTACTATATATAATATACCTTTATAGACTATATAATTATAAAAGAGTTAATAATTCCTTTTACTTTCCTACTTTCTTTACTAGTTTTTAAAATACGTATTTAGAATATCTTAAAGCAGTAGCTTCGTTATTAATAATTCTAAATTTAATAATTAATATTCTTTTATTCTTAGTTTAGTTATTTAAGATATTTCTTTTATAAAGAGCTTAACGACTAAAGGTTCCGATAAACGTTATTATATATATATAGTAGAAATAGCTACCGTCTTTCTCGAATAATTTTATAAATAAAAGTAATATCGTACCTAAAAGATTAAATAAGAGAACTAGAAATATAAAAGTTATATATTTAATTTCTTTTAAATATCGCCTAAACCGGCTTTAGAATAAGAGTTCTTTTATAATAATACTATAATAGGTATAAAGGAGCCGAGAAATATTTATAAAAGATATAACCGAATAATTATAAGAATTAACGCCTAGAATAATATAAAAACGTATTTTATATTAAATCAATATAAGAGGAAAGTTTTATATTTAGGTATAGAATCGATCTAGACTATATTATTCTTTAGAGATTAGGTATATTCTAACCCGCTTAATATATAAATATAAAGATTAATATAAATATTTATAATCCTAACTATAGAGAAATAAAAGAAAGATTAATATACTACGGTTTAACGGCCGAGAAGTAATATTTAAGGACTTCTCTAAATTATTTATATAAATAATTATCGGGCTTAGGCTCTCTTTACGATTTATTAATAATATTAATATATAACGAGTATTTAAATACGCGAATTCGTTAATTACTCTCCCTTTTATATCTATAATTAAAAATTAGATTATAAAGAAATATAACGATATCTAAAATTAACTCCTTCGGAATTTACTTAACGACGATACGAAAATTATTATAACGCTAGACTTATAATCTTCTAAGAACCGATAAAGTTATATAATTATAAATATATACTTTATCGATTAACGATAATAGTACTACGAGGTACTCCTAGTTTTTAAATATATAAAGGGAAAATATAATAATATTAACCTAGCCTCGTACCTAAATACTATTATTTATCGTTATAAATTAAAGGATCGGATAATATTAATTATTACGA